>Ga0066376_10001725_pt1 | contig 20978 bp, 17 predicted proteins | sample Knorr_S15_td_Bot_FD_77009 | JGI IMG/M metagenome (GOLD analysis project Ga0066376, IMG submission 77009) | Marine microbial communities from Southern Atlantic Ocean transect - Knorr_S15_td_Bottom_ad_5009_LV_A | ecosystem: Environmental > Aquatic > Marine > Oceanic | place: Southern Atlantic...
AGTGTGGGGGCTGGTGGCCGGCTTCGGGACTCCCGGGGGCGGGTTCCGATTCTAAGCTGCTGTTCAGCCAAGATACATGCAGTCGAAGCTCATCAACCCACTCTCGCCGGCGCGACAAGATGCCGGCTCGCCCATGGCCCCGAAGCGATTCTCGCTCCGCTCGCGGGCCGCTGCCAGATGAGTAGCGGCGGAGTAGCGGCTTCGCGGCTCAGCACCTATTTTGCCCCATCCGACGAGAGGCGATACCATGCGTTTCGGAAGGCGTGTCGACATGACGACTGTTTCCCGCGTCTATCACCTGGCCCTGTCTTTCGTCCTAGCGACACACGCAGGCGACACCGCTCTCGCACAGGAGTTTACGGATGTCGCCGAGCAGGCGGGCATCGGTTATCAGCACAATGGCTTCATGTACATCGACGGCATCGCCATAGCGGACTTCGACGACGACGGATTCCAGGACATCTACGTGACCACGGGCGAGGGTCACCCCAACTTGCTCTACCTGAACGACCAGGACGGTACCTTTGCAGAAAGGGCCAGTACCAGCCGAATCGCCGACATGTCGGAGGGTTGGGGCGCTGTGGCCGGTGATCTCGATAACGACGGCGACCCGGACATTTATCTGACGAACTATTTCAGCGAGAACCAGCTGTTTCTGAATGACGGCGGCGGGCGGTTCGTCACGGCGGTTGAATCGGGGGCATCAGATCCCGGTCCCAGCACGAGCGCGGCTCTGGCCGACTACAACAACGACGGCCATCTCGACATCTATGTGCTCAACAGATCCCAGGCCGAAGACGATTACGCCAATGCGCTGCTGCTCAGCAACGGCGATGGCAGCTTCGCCGATGTCACCGCATGGTCGGGAACCGGTAACAGGGGCACGTCTCTTGCCGTGTCGTCCTTTGACTACGATGCTGACGGCTATCAGGACATATACATCGCGAATGAATTCGAACTAGATGCCCTGTACAACAACAGCCGTGACGGCACCTTCGCAAACCGTGCCAAAGAGCTCGGCCTGCCGCATGGCGCGGGCATGGGCGTCGACTTCTCGGACTACGACAACGACGGTGATCTGGACGTTTACGTGTCCAATCTCCAACGAGATTTCCTTTTGCAGAACAACGGCGACGGCACCTTTACCGACAGAGAGGATGTGGGCATTCTCAACGACACCATGGCATGGGGCGTCAATTTATTCGACCACGACAACGACGGGGACGAGGATCTGTACGTCGTCAATGGAGGCATGATCTGGCCCAAACAATACAGTGAGGACAATGTCTTCTATCTCAACAATGACGATGGCACCTTTACCGAGGTCGCTAAACAAATGGGGATCGCCGACGGTGGGGACGGTAGAGCTAGCGCCTGTGCGGACTTCAACAACGACGGCTACGCAGACATCTTCATGATCAACGTGGCCCGGGGCCGCGTCAGGCTGTATAGGAACAACAACTCGGGGAACAACTGGCTGACGGTCAGACTGGTGGGCACGAGCAGCAATCGCAACGGCATCGGGGCCACCGTGACCATCGAGGCGGGAAACTCAACTCAGATCGGAAAGTCAGCGCCGGGGCGAGTTACGCTTCGATGCACTCCATCGATCAGCAGTTTGGTCTGTCGAGGAGCAGCTTGGTGGACAGGGCAACCGTGCGCTGGCCTTCCGGGACCGTACAGGAACTGACGAATGTCGGCGTCAACCAGACCTTGGTTATTGTCGAGCCCCTACCCACCGCTGTGTCCGACGGGGATACCCCACGGACACCGCTCGTCTTCCGGTTGTCCCAGAATCACCCGAATCCCTTCAACGCCGCGACTTCAATCGAGTTTCTCACCCCCAAAGCCGGGCCGGTGTCGCTGGTGATCTACGATCTGAAGGGGAGTCCGCTCAAACGGCTGGTCGCCGGCAGGCGCGATGCGGGCCGTCATGTGGTGCTCTGGGATGCGTCTGGGGTAGCGTCGGGAGTGTACATCTATAAACTCGATGCGGGCCGCTTCACACAGACGCGGAAAATGGCGCTGCTCAAGTTAGGAACGCGGGCGCAGGCGCCCGGGCGCCGGGCGCCCGCGTGTCCGAATACCTCTGCTCAGATGCTGTCAGGTCAGGCAGAAGCGGCCGACGTGGTGCTCGTCGATTTTTATGTACAGCTATAATAAGGTGCCGGTAACCGAAAGAGGCCGCCTCGCCCGTGGCCCTCGGGATTTCCGGCAGCGGCCGCCCGCTGGCCGAAGTTGGCGCCCATCGATATTATTCAAGTCGTTTATTTACAACCAGATAAGGTATAATGTGTGGTATCTGGTGGAGCACAGAATGACGGTTAATGAAGGGGTCTTCATGCGCTATCGTTAACTTTTCTCTTTGAAAGTCGATGACATCTCACTATATAATAGCAGCTAATCGCGGTCCGCCGCTCGCCGACCGGATGTCTTTCAGCTTGAGCGGGTAAGCAGACGCTATTCCAGGGAGAGTTGACATGGGTCTCAGAGTAGAAATCCTCAAGGTGTTGCCGATCATAGCCGTCGCCGGCTTCTTCGGCCTGACCGTGGTGCATGCAGGCACGACGGGCAAGATCGCCGGAGTCGTGGAGGACGCGCAGACCGGTGATCTCCTGGCCAGTGCCAGCATCGTCGTGCTGGATACCAATATGGGCACCGTGTCCGACCCTGAAGGGCGCTTTTTCATATTGAACGTCGCGCCGGGCACGTATACTCTCAGGGTCACCTACATCGGCTACAGCCCGTTCACCATTGAGAACGTGCGCGTGTCGACCGACCTCACCACCGACCTGAAATTCGAGCTGACGTCCAAGGCAATTCAGGCCGAGGAGGTGGTCATCAGGGCCGAGCGGCCGATCATCGACAAGAATGCGACCAACGCCGTTCACATCATCCAGGGTGAAGATCTGGAGATGATGCCCTTCAGAGGCGTGCAGAATCTGATTGCCCTGCAGGCCGGCGTCGTGGAAGACGAGGGCCGCCTCCATATCCGCGGTTCGCGCAGTGACGAGATCGCCTACTACGTCGAAGGCGCCAGCGTGCGCAATGTGATCACCGGCAACAGCGCGGTCGTACTGATCGACGAGGCCATCGAGGAGATCCAGCTGCAGTCGGGCGGTTTCAACGCCGAATACGGCGGCGCTAATGCCGGCATCATTCTGCAGGAACTGAGGACGGGAGGCAACCACTGGAAGGTCACGCTGAGCTCGGAAACGGACAACTTTGCCTCTAAAGGGGAGAAGTTCCTCGATACCTATTCCTACGGGCGCAGCAACTCGGTATTGACCCTGAACGGGCCGCTGACGTCGAACATCAGGGCCTTCATCTCGTCACAGAGGCGCGTCCGGGACTCCCAGGCCACCTTCTGGGACGGCTTCGAGTTCACGGATCTCACCGACAGTGGCGATCGGGGAGGCCGCGTGCACTGGGCCGATTCGGGCCCGGATACGGTCGACCTCGAGCTTGACGGCGGCAACATTCCTCACACCGGTTTCGAGGCCATTGATGTCAACGCGACCCTCCTGTTTGACTTAAAGCCCGTCAAGGTCCAGGTCACCCACCTCTACTCTACGGCGGACCAGGAATACAACGTTGCACCCGTCGAAAACATGCTGAATCCGGACCGACTGGCGGAGGCGGCGCAGACCTCGCGGTTGACCAACATCAAGGCCACGCACCTGGTGAATCCCAGCCTGTTCTACGAGGTCAACTTCAGTTTCTACAACCAGGATCGCGAGGTAGCCGATCCCAATTTTGGCGACCACTGGTGGGTGTACAACGACAGCGTGGCCGTGATGAGGGCAAACCCTTCGTTCACGCCTTACACGAGCCAGGGAATCGATCCCAGACCCTATGACCTCAACGGCTTTCCCTTCCATCGACCGGGCAACGGGACGGGCTATTACTTGAAGGAGGGCGATCAGTACCAGGGTATCTCGGGAAGCGTCACCAAGCAGAGAAAAGCCCACGAGATCAAGGCCGGCTTCGACTACCAGCGCTGGACGTCGCGGCGCTATGTGATCGGGCTGAGTTCGATCAGGAAAGCTATCGCCAGCACCTATCCCAACCTCGACAAGGTCTACGATCGATATTACGCCGAGGAGATATCTGAGGGTCAGATACTGGATGAGATCATCAGAGCGGCTGAGGCGGCACCCGACGGTCAGGGCGACCTCGACGATCTTAAGGCGCTCATCCGCAACACCAGCCGCGCCGATTTCTACGGCTACGACGAATTCGGTCGCGAGGCCGACGCCCCTGGGATAGACGGACCACGGCATCCGGTGCTTGCATCCGTCTACGTCCAGGACAAGATCGAGTACGGGGACCTCATCGTGAACGCCGGAGTGCGGTACGACTACTTCGACGTCGACAGCTGGCGCTTCGTGGATCCGGCGGCGCCGATACGGGATGACACGAAATTCACCATCGATGCCGCGTCGCTGCGAGAGACGCGCACGTTCACCGAGATCAGCCCCCGACTCGGGTTCTCGTTCCCGGTGTCTGAGCGCACGGTCTTCCACGTGCAGTATGGGCGTTTCTCGCAGATGCCCAGCATGCGGGACATGTTCACCGGCGGCACGCGGCTGGCGTTGGAGCTCGGTGGTCAGAACTTCATCGCCCGGCCCGCGGCTTACGACATCGAGCCCATCCGCACGACGCAGTACGAGATCGGGTTCGAGCGGCAGTATTCGGACTTCGCCTCGTTCGATCTGACCGGTTTCTACCGCGACGTCGAGGGGCAGATCCAGGTCGCGCGACAGAAACTGAGTGCATCTGCGGTGAACGCGAACGCCTACAATTTCCTGCAGAACGGCGACTTTGCCACCACCAAGGGCCTGGAGCTCGTCTTCAAGTTGAGGCGCCGCAATCGGCTGCGCTCCGAACTCAACTACACGCTGTCGGACGCGCGCGGCACGGGATCGAGTGTCAATACGAGGGTTGCGAGCATCGAGCACGGCTCCAACATACCGACGGTCATCTCGCCGCTCGACTTCAACCAGACGCACCGCGGGTCGCTCTACCTCGACTATCGCTTCGCCGAGAACGACGGCGGCCCGATTCTCGAACAGCTCGGAGCCAACCTGCTCATGCGCTTCAACAGCGGCCACAACTTCACCTTCGTAGATGGATCGATCGGCCAGCGAGACGCCAGTGAAGGCGGCATCCTGGCCAGCGACGATCCCAGGTCGAGAAAGCCGGTCGAGTCGATTAACCGCTCGACGACGCCGTGGCAGTTCCAGGTCGACCTGAAGATCGACAAGGGCTTCGACCTGTTCGGCGTCGAGGCCGTGGCCTACTCATACGTGCGGAATCTGTTCAACCGGAAGAACGTCATCAACGTCTACGGTCGCACCGGCAACGCCGAGGACGACGGCTTCCTGACGAACCCGGATCTGAGCTCGGAGATCGTGGCGGCCAGTGGCGGCCTGAAGTACACTCAGTTGTATGAAGCGATCAACCTGGCCAACAGGCAGCACTACTGGGGCTCAGAGGGCGGCGACATCTACGACGAGCCCCGGCAGATCCGCATCGGCCTGAAGCTGGGGATCTAAGCAGATGACGGGAACTCACGAAGCGAAACAGGCAAACACCAACTTGTACAATACACAGAGAAGGGAAATGGCCATGGGGAAGTTCATCTTCGTCATCTCGGCGCTGGTCCTGTCTTCAGGATCACTGGCGGGAGCGGCCGAAAAGGGCGGCTCCTACGAGCTCGGGGCCGCGAAAGTCCTGCAGAGCGATCGCTTTGGTGGCCAGGCGCTGCTCAACATCAACAACATGTCGATGTGGTTCACAAAAGATGGGTCGTCGGCATACAACCCGCTGACCAGCGGCTCGGGCGTCACCTTTCCGCGCTCTACTGACCAGGTCATCTATAAGGACGGCCTCATCTGGGGAGGCATTGTCAAGGACGGCGATCCCCAGGAACTGCGGGTCGGTGGGCAGACCTACGAAATCGGCACCGTACCGGGTCGCATCATCAGCAAGGGCGTGGCCGAGGATCCCTCAGACCCCAGTGTGCGCATCTATCGCGTGCGCATGGACTACGCGACTGCCGATCTCAAGCTGGACGCCTCCGAGCTCTTCGGCGTAGGCCTGAGCGAGGTGACAGACGCGGACGAGGAGGACCTGCGGTTGCAGTACGCCAAGAACTGGCGAGAGTGGCCCACCGCGAAGGGTGCCCCATTCTACGACAGGGACGGCAACGGGCTCTACGATCCGAACGTCGACACGCCGTCCTTCCGCGACGCCGATTGCACCGCAACGCCGGACGTTTGCGACGCCAATGCCGACCAGGTTGCGTGGTATGTCATCAACGATCTGGATGTGGGGGCTGTGCAGTCGCTGTACGGTTCCAAGCCGATCGGCCTCGAGGTGCAGAACACCGTGTGGGGGTATGCCCGCACAGACGCCCTGGGTGACGCGATCTTCAAAAAGTACAAGGTCATCTACAAGGGCACGGAAACCACGCCTGACGATGCCGTCATCGAGGACATGTATTTCGCCCAGTGGTCCGATCCGGATCTCGGCGACTTCGGCGATGATTTCGCCGGCTGCGATACCGAGCTCAGCCTGGGCTATGTGTACAACTCGGTCGACCCCGACTCGCACTACCGGACCTTCGATCTGGCGCCACCGGCCGCCGGCTACGATTTCCTGCAGGGCCCGATCGTCGAAGCCGAGGGCGAGGAGGCGATCTTCAACTTTCGGAAACGATCAGGTTTTCGCAATCTGCCCATGACCTCTTTCGTGTTTTTCGCAGCTGGAAGCGCCATCAGCGACCCAGACCTCGGTGAATACGTCGGCACCGAGCAGTGGTACAATCTGCTGCGCGGCTTCCAGCCGCAACCGGATATCTTCAACCCGGTGGATTTCGTCAACCCGCTTACCAATCAGCCGACGAAGTTCACCCTGGATGGCGACCCGACCACCACGAGCGGCTGGAACGACGGGATACCGCTGCCTGCCGGTGACCGACGCATCGTGCTGGACACAGGTCCGTTCCAGATGGCCCTGGGAGACACCCAGGAAGTCGTGATAGCACTGGTGGCCGGCATCAGCACCGACCGCCTGCGTTCCGTCTCCAAACTCAAGTTCAACGACCAGTTCGTCCAGGAAGCGTACGACAACTTCTTCGACGTAGCGTCGCCGCCGGTTGCGCCTCAAGTAAGGTGGGCTCAGGAAGATGGGGCGATCACCCTGGACTGGGGCTGGAATCTACCCGCCCTGGAAGCGACGGAAGACGGGGTGGAGGCCCCCTTCGCGTTCGAGGGTTACAACGTCTATCAGTTTCCTTCACAAGAGGCCGATCTGTCACAGGCTGTGAAGATTGCCACCTACGATGTGTCGAACGGCGTGCAGGCGATTCTTGGAAAGACGCTGGATGACCGGTCCGGGGTGATCGTCTCCGTACCGCAGCAGATCGGAACCGACTCCGGGGTGCGGTGGGTGAGCACGATCACCAAGGACGCCATCCGCGGAGGGCCCCTGGTCAACGGGCAGACCTACCACTTTGCCGTGACCGCGTACAGTTTCAACGGCAGCGAGGGCGCCGTGGTCACCACCCTCGAGTCGGTGGCGCAGAAATTCTCAGCCGTGCCGCAGACGCCCAGGCCAGGCGTGAGGCGGTCGGCCGGGCTCGCCGATTCGCTCACGGTAAGGCACACCGTCGGAGCCGCGGATGCCGTGGTTACGGCGACCGTCGTCGCCCCTGAGGAGATGATCAACGCTACCTACCGCGTCTTCTTCAACGGCAACAACACCTGGGGCATGATGCGGAACAACAAGAGGGTCATCGATTTTCAGAGCAACCTGTCGCTCGATGACTCCTACCTGGCGGTTGACGGTGTCCAGGTAAGAGTCGGGGATCTCACCTTCGACCTGGCCACGACCTATCTGACCGCCAAGACCACGACGGACGCCGATCCCAGCGACGGCGATCTGGAGCTGTGGGGAGACGGTACTCTTTTTGGCGGCGCCGATGGTGGCGCCGGGATTTTTTGGGAAGGAGGGGGTGAGGATGCGTTCGCGTTCCGGGCCCAGGATCTGGAGTTTCGCTTCACCGGCGTCATGAGTGCCGACGGCAGTGAGGTTTCCTCCGGGGGATCGATCGCCACTCTCGGTGGGCTCAGCGGTGGCTCGGGGGAGCGGGACATAGACGCACACCCGTTCCGGCCCGGAGACGCCCCTGCTACCGGGGCGTTCCTGCAGCGTATTCCGTTTGAGGTGTGGGATGTCGATGATCCGGCCAATCCACGTCAGTTGAACGTGGTCCACTACGACCGCGGCGCCGACGGATCGCGGGACGATGGCAGCGTTGTCTATCACAAGACCTACAACATGGCCGGTCGTGACTACATCACTATAATTCACACCGATTACGATCCGGCCAAGATCCACGAGCTAAAGGATCCGAATTCGACCTGGGTCCTGTTCTTTACCCAGGGCGGCGGTTCGGTGGCGTCGACCGGCGATGTCTTCAAGGTGAAGTACCTCAATGCCATTATCGTTGGTGAGGATAATTTCGAGTTCACCACCCGGGCACAGACCTTCAGTATAGACGACGCCAAGGTCGACGTCGAGATGGTCAACGTATTCCCGAATCCCTACTACGGGGTAAACACGGCTGAGACCAGTCGCTACAGCTCCTTCATCACCTTCAGCCATCTGCCCGACAGGGCGACGATCCGCATCTTCGACCTGGGTGGCACGCTGGTGCGGGTTATCGAGAAGGACGACAGCAATCAGTTCCTGGAGTGGGATCTCAGCAACGACAACGCGCTCCCCGTAGCCAGCGGCATGTATGTGGTTGACATACACATGCCAGATGTGGGCGAGGATAAGATCCTGAAGCTGGCCATCATCCAGGAACAGCAGTTCCTGGAGAACTTCTAGGCCAGGGAGCTCGAGTCATGGCTATTCAGACTGGACTTGGTAAAGGGGGAGATCGACCTATGAAGAGTTTTAGAGTGGTGGCCCTGCTGGCCGCCTGTGGAATGCTTGTGGCGGCCTCGTCCGTCTTCGGGGCTGGACAGAACCGGGCGGGGACGGCTGCCGCAGCGGAGCTGCTGATTCCCGTAGGCGCTCGCGCTATGGCGCTGGGCGGCTCATCGGCGGCCACCACCTCGGGAATCGAGGCGTTGTACTGGAATCCCGCCGGCCTCACGCGGGCTAGCAGCGACGCGACGCTGGCGTTTTCCACCATGTCGTACCTGGGCGATACGCGAGTGAATTACGTGGCCCTCGCCGGCCGCTTCAAGGGTGTTGGTTCGCTTGCCCTTGATATCAAGGCGCTGGCCTTCGGCGACATCCCGGTCACCACCGAAACCCGGCCCGACGGTACAGGCGCCTACTTCTCGCCGACTTTCTTCACCGTCGGCGGGCACTTTTCGCGCGACCTGACGGATCGCATCGCGCTGGGCATCACGTCACACTACATCGTCAACCGGATAGAGCGCGTCGACGCGGTGGCCATTTCGTTCAGCGCCGGCCTGCAGTATTTGAATCTCGGCGACATCGAAGGCCTGGACATGGGTGTGGTGCTGAAGCACATCGGCGCGCGCATGGAATACACCGGTTCGTCCCTGTTGCGGCGGGGACAGATAGACGACGTGCGCCGCCCGGCAGCCGACTACAACATTCAGGCGAGCTCTGCCGATCTGCCGTCGACCTTCGAGATCGGCCTGGCCTACGCCTATCCGCAGTTGAACGCGGGTGAGTTGAATCTGCATTCGGTATTCCGGCACAACAACTTCGCCTATGATCAGCTGCGCTTTGGCGTCGAGTACATCTACGGCGATATGCTGGCCGTGCGCGCCGGATTCGACTACGCCACGGACACCGTAGAAGACACCTACATCTACGGCACCAGCTACGGCTTTGGACTGCAGACATCGATCGGCGGTCTGGAGGACGTGCGCGTGGATTACGCCTACACCAACGTCGATTTCTTTGACGGCCTGAACACCTTTACTTTCGAGATCGGCTTCTGAAGCTGAGTGGTTCGCCGCCGATGTCGATCTCTCGCTGGGTCCGGATCCCGGCCGGCCTTCTGTGGCTGGCCGGGTGTCAGAGCACGGGCCTGACCGCGGCAAAGCTGTACCTGAAGCAGGAGAAACCGCAGCAAGCGAAGGCACAGCTGGAGAGCGCCCTTCAGGTCCAGCCGGACAATCCCGAGGCCCACTACCTGCTGGGCAAGATAGCGGGCACCGAGAGGCGCTACGCGGAGATGGTCCGCTATTTCGAGCGCTCCCTCGAAATCGGCCCGCGCTTTCAACAGGAGATCCGACAGCAGCGCCGCTACTACTGGGCGCTTTTGTACAACCGGGGCGTCGGCGAGACCTCGGCGAAGGATCCGGACCTCGCCGAGATGCGGGAGTTCTTTCGTCTGGCGACGGTCGTGCAGCCGGGCCGGCTGGAGGCCTGGCGGAATCTGGCCTTTGCCCAGTATCGCCAGGAGGAGTACGAGGCTGCAATTCAGACCTATCGGCTGATCCTCGATCGCGCCCCTGCCGATACTTCCTCGTACAACAGTCTGGGCCTCCTCTACCACCATCAGGACCGCCTAGACGAGGCAGCAGAGGCTTACACCAAACTCCTCGAGCTCGACTCACGTCACACCGGTGCGCTGACGAATCTGGCCGTTATCTACGTCGAACAGGAAAGGCTGCCCGAGGCTGAGTCTTCCTACCGGAGGGCGATCGAGATTGACCCGAACTCCTGGGAATCGCACTACAATCTGGGCCATCTGTACTGGCGTCAGCAGGATTACAACGCCGCTCGCGACGCTTTCTCGAGTGCCGTCGACCTGAGTCCCGAGCACAGTGATTCGCGCTTCAACCTCGCCATAACCCACATCGCCCTCGAGGATCTGGACTCCGCCCTGCCTTTGCTGGAGCGGCTGTCGGTCGATGACCCGGGCAAGGGGTCGGTGTGGCGCGAGCTCGGGCGAATTTACGCCATCAAGGACATGGTGGAAAAGAGTAAGGAGGCCTACGCCCGGGCCGATACGGCAGGCGACTGATTCTCCAGCGCCGGAGAGTGGATCGTTCTGCGGCTCTGTGCGACCTCTTGGTGTGATCCCTCCTAACTGCTCCGGATCACTCGACGCGGCGAGTCCACGCCAGGCTCACGGGCTCTTTGCCGGTTGAGGGTGTGTCCTTTGCGGCGTGCAGTATCTCTTTCTCCGCTGTCGGCCAAGTAAAATCTGCCCAGGCCAAGTAATATTTGGAGTCGAAGCCATCAGCTGCGTATATTCTCTACTTTATCGAAATTTCCCGGGATAGCACCCAGGGCGAGGCTGAACCGGTGCCGGTGATCCTGCGTCTTATTGTCGGCGGTCTCGAACAGGTCGTTTATTAAGGACGATTTGCCATTGTGAATCGACGACGAATCCGACGGAGTTCTCTGAGGGGCGCGCTGGTCCTCATCTGCGTTTTTGGGTCGGGAAGCAGCGGTGTTCTCGTCGCCGACACAGATTCCGATGCTCAGCTAGCGCCGGGGGAATCTGAGCCTGGGACAGCCTCTGATTCGAGCGGCGTTGCGGTAGCCGATTCCGTTCACAAATACCGCTTTTTGGCGAAGGCGGCCCGTCAGCAACGCGATTTCGACAAGGCCCTGAGGCACTATGCCCAGCTGCTTCGGTACGCACCGAACGACCTGAAAGCCAATTACTTCAGCGGCGCGATTTTTCTCTCCAAGAAGAAGACACAGGAGGGGAAGCGGGCTTTTCTGCGCGCCATACACATCGATTCACTCCACCTGAACTCCAATCTGGGTCTGACGCAGCTGTATCTCGCCGAGGGAAAACCCGATTCTGCCTGGAGGTTTCTTGTCCCCGTGTTGCGGGCAAAACCAGGGGTCGCAAAATACCTTGAGTACAGGCGGAAAATAGCGGACCTCTACCGCAAACGGGGAAAAGCCGACCGCGCCATCGAGCACTACAAAGCCCTGACGGTGGGGGCTGCCCACGACGATCTGGCGGAGTTTTACGATCTGCTGGCACGGCTGCAGGAAGACCGGGGCGAGATCCAGGGCGCTCTCGACTGGCGCCTTCGCCTGGCCGCGCTCCATGAGGTAGCTACCTCCGAAGGCGAAGGGAAGCGGGAGGAGGCTCGCAAGCAGCAGTGCGAGACGCTGGATCAGATCGTCGATCTGCAGGTATCTTTGGGCGCTTTACAGGTAGCCTGCCAGACCTTGCGACAGTTGGTGGCCATAGACACAGACAACAGTTATTCCTACTACCGCCGCATGATGGAACTGGCCATCCAGAGCGGGGACCGCCCCGGGGAACTGGAAGGACTGGAGGGGATGGCACAAGCCAGCCCAAAGGATCTGGAGACGCTGTATGTCCTGATCGAATTCCACATGGCCGGCGATGATCTGTCCGCCGCTTTTACCTGGGTGGAAAAGGGCCTCGAGGTTAAGCCGGACGACTCCCATCTGCAGCTGTTGAAGGGAGACCTTCACACCAGAAAGGGAGAGGAGATTCTCGCCATCGCCGCGTACGAAATCGCCAAAGGCGATCCGGTCTGGCAAGCAGTGGCGCAGCAGAGGATCTGGCAGCTAAGGCCGCCCGAGACCAGAGAGGAAAAGCTCAAGCGAGAGTTTTTTGGCAATTCCGGCAGGGATGAGATTAGTCAAGCTACCGACGGCAATTAAATCTGAGGAGATAGAATGGTAGACCTATTTCGCGACGGCGGATGGGCGATGTACCCCATAGCGGTTCTGTTGTTACTCGGGATTACCATCGCCATTGAACGTGTCTATAATCTGTCGCGAGCCGCGATCGACGCAGGCGAGTTCTTTACCCGACTCGAAGAAGCACTCAGGCACGGAGGCAGGCAACAGGCGGCAGAGCTGTGCTCGGAGACCCGCGGTCCGGTAGCGTCGGTGATCCACGCCGGTCTCCTGCGGCTGGACCGCGGACTCGACCACGTAGAGAAAACGATCGAGAACGCCGGGGCCGTGGAGATGGCCTTTCTCGAGCGCGGCATGTTGTGGTTGTCGACCGTGGCCAACCTGGCGCCGATGGTGGGCTTTCTCGGGACCGTGAGCGGCATGATCAACGCCTTTCAGGCGATCAAGATCGCCGGAGACGTCGATCCGTCCATGGTGGCGGGCGGTATTTCCGAGGCCCTTATCACCACCGCTGCCGGGTTAATCGTCGGCATCATCATACAGTTCTGCCACAACTTCTTCGCCTCGCGCATCGATAGCATCATCGCCGACATGCAGGAGCAGACGGCGGGATTCATCGACGTGCTGACGGAGTTGGAGCTGTCGGGCCAGTCGGTATAAGCCAGTGCTGTATCCTAAAGTCAGACGCATCGCGCCCGAGATTCCCACGGCATCGATGGCGGACATCGCCTTTTTGCTGATTGCGTTTTTCCTGGTCACCACCACCATGTACCAGGACAAAGGCATTCAGCTTCAGCTTCCGCCCGTGGCCGAGACCAAGCTGGTCAGACAGAAGAATCTGTGCAGCGTGTGGATAAACGACCGCGACGAGATCGCTTTTCTCGAGGATGGTGATCTGAGACGGGTCCAACTGGACCAGTTGCGGTCGGAAGTGGAGCGCCGCCTGAAAGAGAACGAGAAGCTCATCATTTCACTGAAAGCGCAGCGCGCGGCCTCGTATCGGACCTTCGTGGACGTTCTGGACGAGCTCAAACTGGCGGGGGCTACGCGTATCTCCATCGCCGAACCGGAGAGGTGAGGAGAGATGGCGATATCGAGGACCAGATTCAGGCGGAAGGCGAAGGTCGGGTCGGTGATCCCCACGGCTTCCATGGCCGATATTTCCTTCCTGTTGCTCGTCTTTTTCATGGTATCCACGGTTTTTGTCCGCTATCGTGGTATTCCAGTGAATCTGCCGACGGCCGAGAAGATCGAGAAGATCGAGATGCGCCGGCACATAGCGCACGTCTGGATAGACAAGTCCGGCGCCATCATGATAGACGACAAGGTCCTCGCTCTCGACCAGGTGGCAACGGTGCTGCACGCCCGGGTCCTGGCCGACAGACGCCTGATCGTATCGATCAAAGCCGATGGTGACGCGCAGTTCGGCCTGCTGTCAGATCTCTTGCAGGAGCTGCGCAGGGTGGAAGCGCTGCGGGTAAACTTCGCCACCGAGCGGGAGCGGGGCGGGGAATGAGCGACGATCAGACCCACGTCGTGCTGCCGCGGCACAAGCGGCCGGAGGCGGATCTGAGGCAGGGGTATAAAAAGCACCTGTGGATATCTCTGGCCGGATCGGTGCTTCTGCACGCCCTGATCTTTGGTATATTTCCCGCTCTGGAGCTCAGCGCCTACGCCAAGAAGCACGAGCAGGTGATCCTTCAGATAGAGGACATACCCGAGACTCGGCAGGACCGCCGGCCTCCTCCGGCGCCGCGTCCGGTGGTCCCCATCGCCTCCGATAGCGAAGACATACCCGATGACGCCACCATCGAGACTACCGATGTAGATTTCTTTGACGACCTCGCAGCCCCTCCCGCTCTGGAAGAGACGGCCTTCGTGGAGCTGGAAGAGGAGGAGGACGAGATCGTCGAAATCTGGAAGGTGGAGAAGCAGCCCGAGTACGCCAAACAGGTAAAGCCCGAGTACCCGGAGATCGCCAAGAAGGCCGGCATCGAGGGTACCATTACCATACACGTGCTCATCAACAAGAAGGGAATGGTGGAAGCGGTCGGCAAGATCGACGGACCCGAGGTCTTCCACGAGGCGGCGCGGGCAGCGGCGCTCCAGTATGAGTTCACCCCCGCCATCCAGAACGACAAGCCAGTGAAAGTGTGGGTGGCGCTGCGCTTCAAGTTTCAGTTGCGCGACTGATACCGTGTCGCTGCAGTTTTTTGATCAGCCCCTGTCGGCTGAGCCGCAACTCGGCGGCTGTGCGGGTCTGATTCCAGTCGTTGCGCTCGAGAGCCTCGCGCAACAGGCGACTCTCAACCTCGTCCATCCGTTCCCTTAGCGGGCCACGGCGGTTTTCAGACCCCTCGAGCGATGACGATCCTTCCCGGCCAGAGTCGGACAACAGCATATCGGATTCGATCGTCTTTCCCGGATCCGTGAGGGCGACGAGACGCTCCATTTCGTGCTCGAGCTCTCGGACGTTGCCGGGCCAGCTGTAATCGAGGAGGATTCGTCTGGCGTCGGAGCTGACAGCGTGCACGGGACGTCCCGCTTCTTTCGCAGTGTCGGGCCAGGAAGTGCATGGCCAGGTCGAGAATATCCTCGCGGCGCTCCCGCAACGGCGGCAGTCGCAGGGTGATCACGTTGAGCCGGAAGAAGAGATCCTCGCGGAATCGTCCCGCCTGTACTTCTGCCTTGAGGTCCTTGTTGGTAGCCGAGACAACGCGTACGTCGACGGGGCGTGGATGGCTTTCGCCCAGCCGAGTTACCTCGCCCTCCTGAAGGATTCGCAGCAGGCGCATCTGCGTGGCGGGAGAGACGTCGCCGACTTCGTCCAGAAACAGGGTGCCGTTGTTGGCCGATTCGAACAGACCGACGCGGTCGGTCTCAGCGCCAGTGAAGCTTCCCTTCCGGTGGCCGAAGAGCTCTGATTCGAGCAGATTCTCGGGCAAAGCGCCGCAGTTCAGGGGAATGAACGGACCGCCGCTGCGCACCCCTTGTGAATGAATCGCTCGACCGACAAGCTCCTTGCCGGTTCCGGTCTCCCCGGTGATCAGCACCGAAGCGGGGGTCTGGGCGACCTTCTGGATCAGCCGGTAAATCTCCTGCATCGAGGCCGAGCTCTCGATCATTTCACCGAAGCCGTCTCGGGCAGCCATCTCCTGGCGCAGGCGCTGGTTCTCCTGCTCGAGGAGGTTCCTGGCCTGGACGGCATCGCGCATACGCAGCATGGCGCGGACCCTGGCCAACAACTCCGCTTCGTCGACCGGTTTGACGAGGTACTCGTCGGCTCCGGCGTCCAGACCGGCAACCCGGTCCTGGAGCTCGGTTTTGGCGGTGAAGACGATGATGGGCAGGTCCTGAAAATCGGGTTGAAGCCGCAGGGCCCGAAGTACCTCCAGGCCGTCGAGCTTCGGCATCACCATGTCGAGGAGGAGGAGGTCGGGCCTGAGCTCGGTCACCTTCTCCACGGCCTCCTCGCCATCGTAGGCGGCGGCGGTCCGATATCCGGCCAGCTCCAGCCGCTGCTCGAGCAGGTCGACGTTATCGACGTGGTCGTCGGTAATCAGGATGAGCGGAGGGGGCTCCATCAGCTGGGTGTCGCGTCCAGCCACACCTCGATCTTGTCCAGCAGTCCGGACGGCGAGATCGGCTTGCTGACATAGTCGTCGCAACCGGCGGTCCGGGCACGGGCCTCGTCGCCCACCATGGCGTGCGAGCTCAGGGCGATCACCGGTATCTGTCGCAGGCGGGGGTCCTCTTTGAGCTTCTCGGTGGCTTCCCATCCGGTCATGACCGGCATGGATAGATCCAGCAGGATCAGATCGGGCTCCGCCTCTTTCGCCTTCTGCAGGGCTTCCCGTCCATCCATGGCGATGATGAGCTCATAGTCGTATTCCAGCGTCTGACAGAGCAGCTCTCTGTTGTCGGGGTTGTCCTCGACTATGAGTATCTTGTGCATCTGGCTTATCTGTCCTCACCCGTTGGCGACGAGCTCAACCGGGGCGGCTGCCTCGAACTTCGTGGCCGTGTCCGGTGGTAACGTGCGAGGCAGAGAGACGGTAAATGTCGAGCCCTCGTCAAGGGTGCTGACTACACTGATGGTGCCCCCCAGGAGGCGACACAGTCTCTCGGCGATGGCGAGCCCCAGTCCGGTGCCCGCCACTCCCGGCACGGACTTCTCGCTTACCTGGCTGAACTCCCTGAAGATGGACTCGAGTTTTTCGCTGGGAATGCCGACGCCGGTGTCTCTCACCACCAGACTGAAGTGGCTGCCGCTCGTCGACACGTCGATGTCGACGCGACCTCTCTCGGTGAACTTGGCGGCATTGCTCAACAGATTCACGACGATCTGCACAACTTTCGCCCTGTCTGTTTCGACTACCAGGTGCTCATCGCTGTAAGTGACCTTCACATCGACGGGCTTGCCGCGCAGGAGGGGTTCGGCCACCACCAGGCTCTCCTGTATCACCTCCTGGATTTCGAAGCGCTCGCTCAGAGTCTCCATGCGGCCCGCCTCGATCTTGGACAGATCGAGGAGCTCGTTGATCAGCTCCAACAGATTTCCGGCGTTGCGATGGATAGTGCCGACATTGCGCTGCTGCCGCTCGGTCAGGTTGTTTTCGCGATTGCTCAGCAGGAGCTCGGCGAATCCGAGAATGGCATTCATCGGGGGCGCAGCTCGTGGGACATGTTGGCGAGAAAGGCGCTCTTAGTCCGGTTGGCTTTCTCTACCTTGCTATTGGCCTCTTTCAGGTCGCGCGTCTTTTGCAGGAGCTCGGCGTTGGATGCCCGCAGTCCGCGGTCGCGATTCACCAGTCGCAGGCCAAGCCAGATCGCCAGTAGAATAGCGAGGATAAGGCTGACTCCCCACAGGATCTGGGCGTAGGGCAGATGGACGTCGACCACAACCTGGGCCGGAGACTCGGAGTAGGTCAGGTCGCGATCGACGATCTGCCCCGGTCGTGTCTTCAGACTCGGAGCGCTGAACTCGAAGGCCAGCAAGGCTATACTGGAGGGCACGGACACCGTCTCGACGGATTGGTAGCGCTTGTCGGCAACGACCGCGTCGATACGGACCGGTGGCGGCGATGGCGTTGCCGGGAGGTGGCGGGTGACGCCCTTGTTGCTGGTGATCCAGAGAGCCCCGTCTTCGTGCAGCACCACGGACAGGGCGACGTTGCTGGCGAGTCCGTCCTCTACGGTCAGAGTCTGAAAAACGCGGCCGTCGAAATGGCTGACGTCGCCGCCGTCGGTGCCGATCCAGAGATCGCCATGGTCGCCGAAGGCTATCGAGTGGACGTCGTTGGAGGCGAGCCCGTCGGCAGTCGTGAAATTCTCGAAGCGCTCGCCGTCAAGATGGCCGATGCCGCCGTGAGTGGCGAACCAGAGATCTCCCCGCGGATCGGTGAAAATGCCGTACACCTCATTATGGGGCAGACCTTCGCTGGTCGTAAGGGTAGTGAACTTGCGACCGTCAAAGCGGCTGATGCCGTGGTGGCCGCTGGCGAACCACAGGTCCCCGTCTCGATCCTGGTTGATGGCGCACACGCCGCCGGCTGCGAGACCGTCTTCTTCGGCGTAGGTGGTGAAGCGCTCGCCATCGTAGCGGGTGATGGCCGCGCCTCCCATCTCGGCCCTCTCTTGGATGTGGATCAGCGCCTGAGGCGCCAACGGTCTGACAGGTTACACCGCATGATTCGTGCCACCGACAGGTATGCTCGAAGAAAGATCGTAAGTGGCTTATAAACATTATGTTGCTATCGTTTCCATGGATCCCGTCCCAGGCCGTGGCAGAGCAACTCTTGTCAACCATGGTAGACACCGCGTTTACTGAGTTTTGTAAGTTTAATATCTACATCAAGATACGCCGGACAGTCGGTCGTTGACAGAATAGTAAACAATCGTTGACACTGGCCTTGTCGGCCTACACAGCCATGGTCCGCCGGGCGGGTCTTCGGATGGCCAGATTCGCAATCAATTTGAGCGTCTCCTCCAGTTCGACGGCGCCCGGGGCCGCCCCAAGGCAGATCCGCACAGCTCGCGTGGTACTGTCAGGGTCCACCGAGAAGGCGTCTGCCGAACATAGTTGCACCCCCTCTCGCGCGGCGGCACTGCCAAAGCCGTCGTTGCTCCACGGCGCGGGGAGGCGCATCCACAGGTGCATGCTGCGCTCATCTCCTTCGATCAAAGATTCATCGAGGATACGCCGAGCCACCCGCTGCCTGGTGGCGATCTCCCGCCGCTTCCACGCGACTATCCGCGCGGCCGTGCCGTCGGCGATGATGGCCGTCAGCATCTCCGCCATCGAGGGGGCAACCGCCATGGTCGAGGCACAGATGGAGGCTTCGAGCTCCTCTGCCATCCCCTGGTCCGGGGCTAGCAGGTAGCCGATGCGAAAACCGGGCAGGAGACTCTTGGAGGTTCCGGCGATGTAGTAGCTTTGGGTGGGAATCTGGGCCGACAGGGGAGGAAGGTCGTCGACCGTGAACCCGTACGTGTCATCCTCGACCACGGCGAGCTCGAAGGCCTCGGCGATCCGCGCGATCTCCTGGCGTCGCTTGGCCGGCATGACCGATGCCGTCGGGTTCTGGCCAGAGGGCATGCAGTAAAGCACCTTCCCTCTCTGTGTCCCGCAGGCGGCTTCGAGGGCGTCCGGAATCATCCCGCCGTCATCCATGGCAATGGGGTGGAGCTCGACGTGGAGCTGCTCGGCGAGTGAGATCATCCCCACGTAGGTCAGCTCTTCGACAAAGATCACGTCCCCTGGATGGGTCAGGACAGCCAGGACCAGTGACAAGGCGTGCTGGGCTCCGGAAGTCAGGAGAAGTCGCTCACCGGGCGCCTCCAGGCCGCTGCGGGCAATCCACGAGGAACCCGCGGCCCGATGCTGGGGAGCGCCGGCGGAGGGGGGGTAATGGAACAGGGCTTCGGCGCTGGCGCTGCCGGCGATCCGGGCCATGATGGCTTTCAGTTCGTCTCCGAAGGTATGGGGAAACAGAGCGTTGACCCGCAGGTCCATGGCTCCTTTCGCCTGCCGTTCGAGCTTGCGGGCGCTCACGAAGGTGCCGCGACCCACCGTGCCTTCGGTGAGCCCGCGTCTTTCCGCTTCGGCGTACGCCCGGGTTACCGTCGTCAGGGTGACGCCGACCCGCGCCGCGAGGTCGCGGTGGGTGGGCAGTCGATCACCGGGCCGCAGGTCGCCGGTCTCTATGTCTTCAGCCAGGGCATCGGCGATGGCCCGGTAGGTCGGGCCTGAGCGCTGGGCGATTTCGGGATTCCATATTGTCATAGCACAATTATAGAGCTTTGATTCCAAATGTCAAGATATTGTAGTATGTCAATTGTGAATACGTCCCGATTGTATTGCGTCAATGTATTGATTGTCTCTCGAGGTAGGCGGCCTTAGAGGGCGGGCGTAGAGGCACTCGAGAGACGCACGCTCTAACGACGCACGAGAGATGCCGCCGGAGAACCGGGCTGCTGTGTGCTAGCAGTCGAGATCGGTATCGCTTTCTTAATTACCCATTGGATTCTGGCCTGTCGGTCCTGGGTGGGTTCTGTGTCGGGTCCTGTGTGGGTCCTGGTTGCCATATCTCGGTGTTTTTACTAACTTTGTTCGCAAGACCCGACCTGAGCATGACTCCTCCTCCCAGTCGCCGGGTGCGCTCTTCGGATGGCGCCCTCTTCGGTCGGTCCCACTCCCTCCGTTTCCCACGGCTTACGCGGCCTGGTGCGCCGCGCCCGTTATCAACATCACTTGCCTTGTGTGGGGCTTATCAGGAGGTGTTCAGATGCGCTGTCCCTATTGCGATCACCAGGACGACCGGGTGGTGGACTCCCGATCATGTCGCGATGGTCAGGCCATCCGCCGTCGGCGAGAATGTGTCAATTGCTGTCAGCGGTTCACGACATACGAGTACATCGAGCACGCGCCGCTGACGATCGTCAAGCGAGACGGCAGCAGGGAGCCCTTTGACCGGAGCAAGCTGCTGGAGAAGATACGGCTTGCCTGTTACAAGACGACCGTGTCCGCCGATCATATGGAGGAGTTGGTCGAGCGGGTTGAGGCCAAGCTGGGCAATCTGGCCGAGAAGGAAGTAGCCAGCAAAAAGCTCGGCGAGCTGGTGATGGATGAGCTGCGCGAGCTGAACGATGTCTCCTACGTGCGCTTCGCGTCGGTATACCGTCAGTTCAGAGACAAAAACGATTTCGTCCGAGAACTCGAACAACTCGCAAACTGATGACGCCCTGGTAGAATGACGCCCTCGTAGCCAGACTCGCGCCTCCGTCAAGCGCCGCCGGTCCTTGCACGGGCGGCGCCACCAGACCTCGCCAGC
>Ga0066376_10001727_pt1 | contig 20973 bp, 18 predicted proteins | sample Knorr_S15_td_Bot_FD_77009 | JGI IMG/M metagenome (GOLD analysis project Ga0066376, IMG submission 77009) | Marine microbial communities from Southern Atlantic Ocean transect - Knorr_S15_td_Bottom_ad_5009_LV_A | ecosystem: Environmental > Aquatic > Marine > Oceanic | place: Southern Atlantic...
GGGCCGGGTGGGTTTACCTGCTCTTCTTTTCACCGGCAGTCGTCTTCTCGTTCCAGCCGCGCCAGAGCCACTTCAGCGACTCGGGCATGATGGCGCCGCCGTGTCGGCCGTTGTGGCCTCCGGTGCCCATCACGAACTTGTGGTCGTACTTCGAGAACTTCAGGGCGGCGGCCATCTGGCGATTCGACAGCGGCCAACTGCCGTGCAGGTTGTCGAGATCGTTGGTGCCGTCCTGCAGGAAGATCCGGATCGGCTTGGGCTCGGTCTTGCGGATCACCGCCGGGTAGACGTGGCCGCCGCGGATGTTGGTGAAGCTGCCGACGTGGCTCAGCACCTTGCTGAACTGGTCGGGGCGCTCCCAGGCGACCGTCCAGGCACAGATGCCTCCGGAACTGATGCCGCAGATGGCTCGCAACGCCGGGTCATCGGACAGCTTGTACCGCTTGCCGACCTCGGGCAGGATCTCTTCGAGCAGGAACCGGGCGTACTGTCCGCTGAGCGTGTCGTATTCGAAGCTGCGGTTCCGCCGCGGCTTGCCGCTGGGCCTGGTTGCAGGGATCGAGCCAGGATTGAGAAAGATGCCGATCGTCACCGGCATCTCGCCCTTGTGGATCAGGTTGTCGAAGACGGTCGGGATGCGGAACGATCGCTTGGTGTTCACGTAGGTACCGCCGTCCTGGAAGACCATCACCGCCGCGGGACTCTTGCCGTCGTACTGCCGGGGCACGTAGATCCAGTAGTCACGGACCGTGCCCGGGAAGACCTTCTTGCTGGTCCACTTGTGCTGGGTCACGACTCCCTGGGGTACGCCCTGCTGGAGCATCGAATCGGGGCCGAGCTTGTAGTTGTCCTGTGCGAAGGCCGGCGAGGCTGCGAGCAGGATGAGTGCGAACAGGGTGGTGCGGGTGACGATGTTGACGAGGTTGACGAGGTTGACGAGGTTAATCATGGTCGGGATTCCGGTGAGTTGTTATTGCCCCAGAAACTTGAGGTCTCCGGGTTCGAACGTTCGAGGCTGAGGCGTGTGCTTGGTGATGATCTTCCAGCTGCGTCCGTTTTCTCGAAAGTCCGAAAAGTCCTTCGGCGTGTAGGCGACATCGAGGTGGGGGGTTTCCACCAATTTGCCTCCGGCATGATAGCTGCGGACGGCCGAGTCGAGTGCTCCGGTGACCAGTAGTGTCCGTTCGGCCGGGTACGGTTCACGTCCGTGGATGAACATGGCCTGGATGGCGTGCGAGAGTCCCTTGAACAGGCAGCGGTTGCCCCAGGGCCCATTGAACAGTGCGGTCGCTCGCGGCCGGCGTTCGCCTTCGACCCGGCAGGCAAAGTTCCAGCGATTGGAGTCGCTGCCGACCTTGAGCACCGCCGCCTTCAGCCCGTCGCGGTACTCGACGAGGATCGCGTGCGGCGTGGTGTTTTCGTGGCCGGCGAGCAGTCGTTTCATTGATCGGGGGCGTCGATCCAGTTCGGCCAGCATGGCTGCTTCGGCGAGGTCCATCGACCAGCGTCCCTGTGCGGCCGCGTCGAACAGCGCGTCGCCCTCGAGCACCTGCACCCGAGCGATTCCCGTCTCACCGGCCTCACCCCGTGCTTCGACCATCGACTGCAGCACTTCGAGTCCATGGAAGCCGTACGATTCCAGCGGTCCGCCGTGGATCGAGATCGCCTCGGTGATTCTCGTCCCTCGCGGCAGACCCAGGCGAGGCCGTCGCTGGGCCAGCGGCACCGAGCTGCCTCCCATCAGCGGCATCCGGTTGGCTCGGGCCACGTCGACCATCTCGCGGGCCCAGTCCCAGCGATACGAGTAGTGTTTGTCGTTGAACAGAGGGACGAAGCGGTTGGCCTGTTTCATTACAGACACCGCCGCGTCGAAGAACCTCTTGCGAGGGTACATCTTCTGTCCGAGCTCGTTGACCGGATAGTCGCCGTGTTCACCGATCGAGAGCACGGCATCGACGGCCAGCGAATCGCCACCGACGCACAGCGCCGCCTCGATCGAATCGAACAGCGGCACATCGAATCGCCTGGCTGCGTCGCGGGCCATGTCGCCATTGGGGAACTGGTCAGCGAAGAACGAAACGATGTCGACCCCCGGGTCGACCAGGCGGCCGCCAAAGAGGTAGGGACGGAAGAAGTTTTCGAGGATGTTGTAGGCGTGCGAGCGGAAGCGGAACTCGGTGAAGATCGCGGCGACCCGAGGCCGTCGTCGCCTGTTGAGGGCTGTTGCTGACGCGGCGAAGAGTCCTGGAGCCAGGGCACAGGCGGCAGAGCGTGCCAGCAGTTCACGGCGAGACAGTCGCCGGGGGGAATAGGTCATGGGTGCAGGTCCAAGGTGACGGGGCCCTTTGGGCCGGTTTGAGCAGGAGCATTGTAGGTGTTGCCCGATCTGGCTGCACGCTATGATCGCCCCCACGATGTCTCCCAGCCCGAGCAGCTCACCGCCGCGCGGCGCCGATCACCTCGTGAGATCGCTCGAGACCGCCGGCGTCCGCCGGCTCTTCACTCTCTCGGGCAACCAGGTGATGTCGGTCTTCGATGCCACGATCGACAGCCAGGTCGAGTTGATCCACGTGCGTCACGAGGCGGCGGCGGTCCACATGGCCGACGCCTTCGGGCGGCTGACAGGCGAGCCGGGAATCGCCCTGGTCACGGCCGGTCCGGGATTCACCAACACGCTGACGCCGACCTACGTAGCGGCGATGGCCGAATCGCCCGTCGTCGTACTCAGCGGCTGTTCGCCGGTGGCCCGGGACGGGCAGGGTGCCTTCCAGGAAATGCCGCAGGCCGAGATGGCCGGAGGCGTGGCGAAGGCAGCCTGGCGGGCCACCGACGCCGCCGGCCTGGGACATGATCTCTCACGAGCCATCCGGCTGGCACGCAGCGGACGGCCCGGCCCGGTGCACATCACGCTGCCCGGTGATGTGCTCAGCGAGACGGGTGAGCACCAGGTGGCCGGGCCGCCGGTGGCCGACGACTTCTTTCCGATTGTCAGCCTGCTCGATCGAGACACCGCCGCCAACGTGCTCGAGCTGATCAGCGGGGCCACTTTGCCACTGCTGCTGGCCGGCCCGGCGCTCGTTCGCGGCCCCGGACCCCAGGCCCTGCGGCAATTCGAAGAGGCGACCGGGGTGCCGGCGGTCGCGATGGGGAGCCCTCGAGGAATCAACGACCCGGCGCTGGGGGCGTTTGCTCAGCCGCTGGCACGTGCCGACCTGCTGGTGCTGATCGGACGCAAGCCCGACGTCGGGTTGAAGTTCCTCGAGGCACCATTCGTATCCGAAGACTGCCGTGTGGTGCTGATCGACCCCGACGCTTCGGTGCTCGAACAGTTCAGCCGCCGGATGGAAGCTTCGGGCCGACTGGTCGCCGCCGACCTGGCCGACTCGGTGCCGGCCATCGAACGGCTGGCAATGCTCTGTGACGAGCCTCGGAGCGATCTGCTGGAGTGGCGTGGCGAGGTGGCAGAGGCGACGAGGTACCGGCCGGCCGAGTGGTCACAGTTCAGCGTCGAGCCGGGGTCGGCGATGCACCCGGTGAGCGTGGGGCTGGCGGTCAACGAGGTGCTGGGGGAATGTTCCGAGTCGGTGTTCATTTCTGATGGAGGCGAGTTCGGGCAGTGGACACAGGCGGTGGTCGAGTCGACTCATCGAGTGATCAACGGTCCGAGCGGTTCGATCGGGAGCGGTGTGCCGTTCGCGCTGGCGGCCCGGTTGGCGTGTCCCGAGGCGACGGTGATCGCGACGGTTGGAGACGGGACGTTCGGCTTCCACGCCATGGAACTCGAAACCGCCATCCGTTACGAGCTGCCGCTGGTCATCGTCATCGGCAACGACGCGTGCTGGAACGCCGAGTACCAGATCCAGCTGGACGAATACGGTGCGGATCGGCTGGTCGCTTGCGAGTTGGCCGACACGCATTACGACGAGTTGTGCCGGTCGATGGGTGGCTGGGGTGAGCGGGTGGAGCGGATCGAGGACCTGTCCGGAGCGTTGCGTCGGGCGATCGAATCGGGGCAGCCGGCAGTGGTCGACGTGCGGATTGACCGGGTCAAGGCACCGATTGTACGTCGCTAGTGTTCGGTCAGGTCTGGGTTTTGGTGTACAAGGTGGCTCGTCAAACGACACGTGTTTGTGTCGATCATGGAGGATCACATGGCCAAGAAGTATGTCGTGAAACTGATGCAGGAGGCGCGGGTCGCCCGCATCAAACTGGAACGCCTCTACCCAAAACTAATGGCCTGACAGAGCACTAGCCGTCATCTCTCTGGGCATCGTCCCCCAGCATCCCGAGTTGTTCGAGTCGGCGGTAGAGTCGGGGTCGCGTGAGCCCGAGCAGTCGGGCGGCTTCGGCCTTGTTGCCTCGAGCCCGCCGCATCGCCCTGGCCAGCTGATCGCGTTCGACCCGCTGCAGCACCTCTTCGAGCGGCTCGATCGGATCTTCGAGTGGTCCTCCGGCGCGTTGAGCATCGATCCCGGTGCGGAAGGCAAACGGCAGGTCGCCGGCTTCGATCAGGGCCGAACCGCGCTCGGCTGCGGCATGGGCCGCTTCGCGGACCACGGTGTTGAGTTCATCGAGGTTGCCGGGCCAGCCGTACTGGCCCAGGGCGGTCCACGAGTCTGTCGAGAGGCCTCCGACCTGGACGGCGGCCGTCTGGTTGTGGCGTTCGAGGAAGTGCTGGGCCAGTTTCTGGAAGTCGTCGTCGCGTTCTCGCAACGGTGGCACGCTGATGGTGATGGTCGAGATGCGATAGTGGAGCTCAGGCAGCAGCTCCTCCCGCGCAACGGCTTCCGGCAAGGGCCTGCTCGAGGAGACCATCAGCCTCGGTGCCGGTGACGGGTCATCGCTGCTGAGCCCGTCGATCCGTTCCAGCAGCAGCTGCTGGATGTCGCGTGGCAGGCGATCGACTTCGGCGAGAAACAGGGCTCCGGGTCGAAGTACCTCGGCGGATTCGGTTCGTGCCGACCCCAACATCCTCTCGATGACCTGAGACTGCTCATCCGGCGGCAGCCGGTGCGAGTCGAGTGGCACGAACGAGTGGTCTCCGAGGGGACCGGCGTAGTGAATCGCCCGGGCCGTGTGTTCCCTGCCACTGCCCGCCTCGCCGATCAGGCAGACGCTCGCTCGGGAATCACTCGAGAGGCGTGCCTGCTCGAGCAGCCGGGTCATCTCCGGCCCGCTGCCCAGCAGCGAATCGAGTCCGTAGCGTTCGCGGAGCGAATGGCGCAGGGCAGCCAGTTCGGCGTGGAGTCGATGCGTGGGCGTTTCGGTCGAAGTCGCTGTCTCGCCCGTGGGTACCGGACGCAGCATGCACAGGAACCCGTCGGCGTGACCCTCGACGTCCACCAGCGGAAAGACGTCCAGGACCTGCGGCAGGCTGCGGCCGTCGCGGCACGAGATCTGGATCGGGATCGGGGCGTCGAAGTGGCGGTCGAGGTCGGGAGGCGGGCAGAGGCTGGCGACCAGGGCGTCGACAGTGCCCGATTCGAACTCGCTGCTGTAATCACATCGCCAGCCGATGACCTCCTCGGCCGGCCAACCGGTCAACTCTTCGCAGCCGGAATTGAACCAGGCCACGACGCGGTCCGAATCGAGCACGAAGACCGGAGCCCCGGAATCGGCCAGCCACTTTTCGATCCGTCGCCTGCGTCGCGGCATGAGTGGGATTGAGGAATGAGAAAGGAGAGAGGGGAATGGAGAAAGGGGAAAGGAGAGAGGGGAGCGGAGAAGCGGTTGGCCGGGGAGCGTGATTCAGCGGGAGACTCTGCCGGAGGTGGCACCGGCCATCAGCGATTCGATCTCGGACCGTTCGGCGTAGCTGAAGTCGCCCTTGATCGAGTGTTTCAGGCAGCTGGCGGCGGTGGCGTACTGCAATGCGGTCTCGGGTTCGGACAGCTCGGGGGTGGTCATGGCGAAGATCAGTCCGGCGGCAAACGAGTCTCCTGCTCCGACGCGGTCGACGATATTGCGGATTTCGTAGGGTTGGTACTCGCCCCGGGAATCGAGCGGGGCGAAGTAGGGGGTATCTGTCGAGGCATCCAGCAGCATCGCTCCCCAGTTGTTGTGGCTGGCCGAGAAGCTCTCCCGCAGCGTGATCGCGACGGTTGACACATTGGAGAACTCCGAGACGATCTGTCGAGCGACCGATTGGTAGGCGTCGATGTTGAGTTGTCCGGACTCGACATCGGTTGCCTCGGCCCGGATCCCCAGGCACAGGTCGCAGTCCTCCTCGTTGGCGATCACCACGTTGATGAACGGCATCAATCCTCTGATCGTCTCCCGTGCCAGTTCGACTGTGCCCGTGCCGGGTTGCCAGTTCCAGAGTTTCGAGCGGAAGTTGAGGTCACAGGAGACCGTCAGTCCGGCCTGAGATGCGGCCTGGACCGCGGCGAGGGCGGCTTCGGCAGCGGCCTGGCTGATGGCCGGAGTGATCCCGGTGATGTGCAGCCATCCGGCCCCGGCCCATGCGGCCTCGAAGTCGTACGCGGCAGCATCTTCGATTGAGATCGAAGTGCCATCTCGGTCGTAGGTCACCGTACCGCCCCGCTGGTTGGAGCCGGTTTCGACAAAGTAGATTCCGAATCGACCTCGATCGATCCGTCGCAACAGGCTGGTGTCGACGCCGAACTTGCGCATTTCCTGTTCGAGGCAATCGGTGAGCGGGTTGTCGGGCAGGCTGCTGAGGAATGCGGATTGGCCGCCCTGGTGTGCGATCGAGACGGCGACGTTGAGTTCCCCGCCACCGAAGGTGGCTTCGAGCCGACCGGGGAGCACCTGCCGCAGTCGCAGGAATTCCTCGGGAGCCAGCCGGATCATCACTTCGCCGAAGGTCACAACGCGCACGGAGTTCTCCTCGAGGTGGTCCGGGCCATCAGTCGCTCAGCCAGTCTGGCACACGCTCCGGGCGACATCAAACCGCGTTGGCGCAGAACCGGTAGTAGATCTCTGCGGCCTGCTGCAGCTCCGCGACATCGAGCCATTCGTCCTTGGTGTGGGCCTGGTCGATCGAACCGGGCCCGCAGACGATTCCGGGGACACCCGAGGCGGCGAACCTCGAGGCATGGGTCCCGTAGGGGACTCCGACCAGTTCGTGCGGGCCTGCGATTTCGGCGATATGAGCCTGCAGTTGTTCGGCCCACTCCTGGTTCCCCTCATCCGGCAGCGGGATGCCGACCAGCCATGGCGGCAGGAATTCAAACGGCACATCGACGTTCTGTTCGAGATGCTCTCTTACGTCCTGCATGACCCCCGCCCCGTCTTCGCCCGGGATCACTCGGCGGTCGACCTCGATCAGGCACTCATCGGGCACCGTGTTGACACTGACTCCGCCGTTGACCAGTCCGACCGACAGCGTGGCGTTGCCGCACAGCGGATGCGGAGTCACGCGGTCGGCCAGTCCGGCGGCGTAGTCTTCGAGGGCCGATACGACCCGGGCCATGCGGTAGATCGCGTTGACGCCCTGTTCGGGCTGTGAACTGTGGCAGGCACGTCCGCTGGTGCGGATCTTCCAGCGGGTCGCTCCGCGGTGAGCGACAACGATGTCCAGCAGTGTGGGTTCGGCGACCAGTGCGAGGTCGGGGCGGGTGGGGATCAGCGGGCTGTGCCGGTCCTCGTCGGTCCACAGCCGGACCAGGTCGGTAATGCCCTGGACGTTGGACTCCTCGTCACACGTACAACTGATGATCACATTGGCTGCACCCGGTGGGCGTTCCTCGGCCAACCGAGCCACGGTAAACAGCATCGCCGCCATGCCGCCCTTCACGTCGCAGGCACCGCGTCCGTAGATCTTTCCGTCCCGGACCACGGGGTCGAAGGGGTCGATGGTCATCCCGTCGATCGGGACGGTGTCCTGGTGGGCGTCGAGGATGATCGTGGGGCGATCGCTGCCGGCGTCGACTCGAGCGATCACGTTACTGCGACCCTCGACAACCTCGATCCGCTCGAAAGCAATTTTGCGGTCGGCGAAGAACTCGCACAGCCAGTCGCTGACCCGCGTCTCGAAGTACTCGGGTCCCGAGAGATCGCGGCCCATCGGGTTGACGCTGGGGATCGAGACGAGGGTCTTGAGGATTTCGAGAGGGTCCACGGCTGAGGGTCTCGTCAATCGGGTGTGGTGGATCGGACAGGACGCCCATCACGGCCTGGTCGACGTGGCCGTTCAATCACCATGGAGCTGACGCAGGCGGCCGGAGGTGCGCATCATGAGTTGCATGCGTTCGAATTCGTTGAGCCACTCATCGGTTGCCTGCTCAATCAGAGGTCGCTGGTCCGCCAGGGATGCCAGGTCAGGATCGATGTCCGTGGCCATCGTGCGGTACTTGGCCAGAGTGCGATCTCCGAAGATCCCGCAGAGATGGTCGTCTTCACTCAGGAACACGACGACCGGGACCCGCTGACCTCCATTGATGGTCAGTGCGGCGGTGAGATCGGGGTGGTCATCGCGGTCGAGGAATCTCACCTGGATCCTGGCGTTGGCCTCGCGGAACCGCTCGAAGATCGGGCATTGGTTCACGCAGTCGCCGCACCAGGCCCCGGCAAGTACCACCACCTTCATGTCTCGGACAAACGACCCCAGCAAGCCCGTCTGTCGTTCATCGAGTGAAATCCCCTCGTAAACGACATTCCAGCGCTGACGGTCCTTGTCGGACGCGTATTGATCGACAAAGTCGTTGTAGGTGAGACCCGCGGAAAACGACTGCGCAAAGTCCGTCATGCTCTGGTTCGCTGTTTGCGAGGAATGGGTCCGGGAGAGTGGGTCACAATAGGCTCGAGGTGTTCGGTGGGCAACTGGTCCGGGAATCGAGTGGTCGGCTTCGGACCTCAGCCCACCGTGTTCAACATGTGAATCCCAGCTCACGACCGATCTCCTCGGCGTGGTTGGTGACCCGTTGGATGGCCGCTTTGACCTGTGCGAGTGCTTCGTCGGGTTCCAGCAGCACCGGGTGGTGCATCACGAGCACGTTGTCATCGGCCCGGTCGGCCTCGGCCAGGTCGCCGACGGCCCTAAACCGGCGTCGGCCGTGGGACTTGTGCAGCGAGCGGAATCCCGGGTCGATCGCGACTCCTTCGGCCCGCACCGCCTTGGCAAACGCGTCGCGCGAGAGTCCCCGGCTGGCGGCGGGTTGGAACTTCAGGCCGAGCTTGTAGAGGCCGGGCTGTGAATCGGGCTGAGCGGGCAGTTCGAAGGGGACCAGTGAGGTGTGATCGGCGAGCGAGTCGATGATCTTGAGGGCAGCGGCGGCGCGTTGCTGGTTTCGCTCGGACAGGGATTCGAGTTGAGGCAACAGCAGTGCGGCCTGGAGTTCCGAGAGCGGATAGGCATCGTTTCCCCGTTGCGTGTAGGTCTTCACCCTCTGCACGATGCTCTCATCGCCGGTCAACAGGGCTCCACCGCGCCCGGCCGAGAGCAGCTTGCTGCCTCCAAACGACAACACCGCCACATCGCCCCAGGCACCCGCGATCCGACCGGCCACCCGGGCACCGGGTACCTGGCAGGCGTCTTCGATGATCGCCACCTCTCGCCGATCGGCCAGGTCTCTCAGGGCCGCCATATCGACGTGGCCACCGTGGAGGTGCGAGACCAGCAGGGCCCGGGTCGAATCGGTCAGGGCTTCTTCGACCAATTCGACGTCGAGGTTCCAGTTCTCGGGCCGAACATCCACCAGCACCGGGGTGGCTCCGACACACAGCACGTCCTGCATATTTCCGCGGAAGTCGTACGCGGCCAGGATCACCTCGTCCCCGGCCCCGATCTTCAGGCCTCGCAGTGCCAGCTCCACCGCGGCGGTTCCGCTGGAGCACAGCAGCACGTGTTCGAAGCCGTGCAGTTGTGCGAGTTGTTCGGCGAGTGCCTGGGAGTGCTCTCCGTGGTAGCGGCCCCAGCTGCCGTCGGCGGCCGCCTGGTGCAGGACCTGGGTGATCGCCGGATCATCGGGTGGCCAGCGTGGCGGGCCCTGTGGTCGCAGAGGTTGACCACCCAGGACGGCGGGGAGGTCGTCTGAGGGCATGTGAAGGGGTCGCGGAGGGGCAGGGTTGGTGACCGTCGCAGAAACCCTCTACGATGGCTGGTTCGGACCGCGCCTCTTGGTTGTCGCAGTTTGGACATCCCAAGACAAGCGGCGCCCGCCGGGACTTCTCGATGCACACCATTCGCTACATCATGGTCGGCGGCTTCCTGGGAGCCGGCAAGACCACGACGCTGGGGCGACTGGCACGGCACTTCACCGACAACGGACAAAATGTCGGCGTGGTGACCAACGACCAGGCGACCGACCTGGTCGATACCAACACCTTCCGCTCGCAGGGGTTCGAAGTGGGCGAGGTGGCCGGGGCGTGTTTCTGCTGCAACTTTGACGAGTTGATGAGCACGATGGAGCAGCTGGGTGAGGACGAGCGGCCCGACGTGATTCTGGCCGAACCGGTCGGCAGCTGCACCGACCTGGTCGCCACCGTGATCCAGCCCATCAAGCGGCTCTTCGAAACCCGCTTCGAGATCGCTCCCTACACGGTCATCCTCAAGCCCAGCCACGGCCGTCGCGTGTTGCGAGGCGAGTCGCGAGGCTTCTCGCCCAAGGCGGGTTACATCCTGAAAAAGCAGCTCGAGGAGGCCGACGCGATCCTGGTCAATCGGGTCGATGAGCTCGAAGAGGAACAGGTGGACGAGCTGGTCGAACTGGTCAGCGGCCACTGTCCGGGTGTGCCCGTCCTGAGGATCTCGGCGAAGACCGGTGAAGGTTTTGATCAACTGGTCGAGTTGCTCGGGCAGACCGGCGACTTTGGCCGCCGGGTGCTCGACATCGACTACGACACGTATGCCGAGGGCGAAGCCGAGCTGGGGTGGCTCAACAGCACACTGCAGGTCTCAGCCGATGAGTCGTTCGATCTGGACAGCTTTCTGCTCGATCTGGTCGGCCGCATGGCAGTCCGCCTCGAGGAACGGCAGGCCGAGACCGCTCACCTGAAGGTCATCGGGTTGTGGGAGGGCTTCTTCGGCGTCGCAAACCTCGTCTCCAGCGAAGATAAGCCCGAGTTGTCTCTGCCATCGAATTGCCAGGTCAAGACCGTCGAGATGATCGTCAATGCCCGGGTGGCCTGCGACCCCGAGTGGCTCGAAGAGCTGGTCCGGGACGAGGTGACCGCTGCTGTCGGGGACCTGGGTGCGTCGGTTGAGTTTCGGCAGACCCAGAGTTTCCGGCCCGGGCGACCCGTTCCGACTCATCGGTTCGACGGCTCCGAGTAGGTCGATTCGCCAGGCGGGACTGCGAAAGGGAGAGACCGCGATGAGGGCAAGGATCCGCGGAACTGAGATCTACTTCGACGTCGACGGCGCGGGGCTGGTACCCGACGGCGACCGGATGGTCCAGCGGCCGGTGCTGTTCCTGCTGCACGGGGGACCCGGCGGAGACCATGTCGGGTTCAAGTCGACGGTGGCTCAGCTGGTCGACGTGGCCCAACTGGTCTATGTCGACCATCGTGGCTCGGGACGCAGCGCCGCGGCCGACCCGGCCACCTGCACACTTGATGAGAACATCGATGATGTCGACGCGTTGAGAGACTACCTGGGGCTCGATTCCATCTGCCTGCTGGGATCGTCCTACGGCGGCATGGTCGCACAGGGGTACGCGATCAAGTATCCCCAGCGGCTCTCGAACCTGGTGCTGTGTGCCACCGCACCCAGCCACCGGTTCCTCGACGATGCCAAGCGGATCGTCGAGGAACGCGGGACGCCCGAGCAGCAGGAGGTCTGTCGGAGGTTGTGGGCCGGGTCGTTCGAATCGCTCGAACAGCTCCAAGAGTACTACCTGGCGATGGGGCCGATGTACTCGGTCACGCACGATGACGAGAAGGCGGTTGAGTCGTGGAGTCGAGGGACCCGGAACTTCGAACAACTCAACTTCGGGTTCTCAGACTTCCTGCGGGTGTTCGACTACACCGAGCAGTTGAGCTCGATACTCTGCCCCACGCTGGTCCTCGCAGGCGCACAGGACTGGATCTGCCCACCGAACCACTCGCACGAGATCGCCGAGCGGATTCCTCGTGCTCACCTCAAGGTGTTCGCCAAGAGTGCTCACAACATCGCCGGCGACGAACCCGAGGAGTTCCTGGCGGCGGTGCGTGGGTTCCTGACCTATTCCCAGGCCCCCGACACCGCAAGTCATTCCGAGCGAAGTGACCCGCCACCGGCGGGTCAACCAAACTCATCCCACACAGCTTGAGATCCTTCGCTGCGCTCAGGATGACCGATCATCACAAACTGCGAATCCGCGCGTATGCCCGACTCCCAGCCCTCGTTGTCACGCCAGCAGGCTCGCGACATCGACGCACGGGCGATCGGTGAGTACGGGCTGAGCGGCCTGGTGTTGATGGAGAACGCCGGCCGGGGCTGTGCCGGCTTGCTCGAGCGGCTGGGGATCAGCGGGCCGGTTTGCATCTGCGTGGGCAAGGGGAACAACGGGGGCGACGGCTACGTGATAGCCCGTCACCTGGACAACTCGGGCCACACCGTCCGCATCGCTTCGGCCGTCGACCCGTCGACACTCGAGGGTGACGCGGAGGCCAATCACCGGGTCTGGGTTGCCGGTGGTGGTGCGGTCGAGGTCGTTTCGGCGGCGGGGTGGGATTCGGTGCTGGAAGGATCCGGCTGGATCGTCGACGCGTTGCTGGGTACCGGGATCCGCGGCGAGGTGCAGCCGCCGTTTGACGAGGCGATCGATGCGATCAACGGGTCGAGCGTACCGGTGTTGGCAATCGACCTGCCCAGCGGTCTCGACTGCGACACCGGCGAGGTGCTGGGCCGATGTGTGCGTGCCGACCAGACCGCCACCATGGTCGCCTCGAAGCGGGGCATGCTGGTCGAGGGTGCGGGCGAGTGGACGGGTGAGGTGCACGTGGTGGACATCGGGATCCCGCGAGTGCTGCGGGAGGCGGTATTGCGATGACGCACCGCGCGTATTGCGAGAATCTGCCGCAGCCGCCTGTTCCTGTTCCTGTTCCTGTTCCTGTTCCTGTTCCTGTTCCTGTTCCTGTTAAGGATTCGAGCGGGACCGTGTCCGGGCTGCAAAACGTGGTGCTCGACGGTGCCGAAGCCAGGCATCTTTCGAGCGTGCTGCGACTCGGGCCCGGTGATGCCGTCGAGCTCTTTGATGGACGTGGTGCCTGGGCCGGTGCGGAGATTGTCGGAGTCGGGCGTCGGGAGATCGAGTTGGCGATCCGCGAGTCGGGGCACGACGCTGCGGTGCAGGGTCCGGAGTTGGTGATGGCGACGGCGATCCCCAAGGGTGATCGCGTTCGGTCGCTGGTCGAAAAGCTGACCGAGCTGGGCGTCGATCGCCTGGTGCCTCTGAAGACCCGGCACAGCGTGGTACATCCCAGGGATAGCAAGCTGAAGAAGATGCAGCAGGCGGTGATCTCCGCCTGCAAGCAATGCGGGCGGAACCGGCTGATGCGAATTGACGGTTTGACCGGTTGGGACGAACTGTTGGCTGTTGAGAACCAGTCACTGGTGATCGCCGAGCGGGGTGCCGCGACCGTGGGCGAGTCGAGCGTCCTGGTGTCCGGAGAGGTGACCGGATCGCTGGTGTTGTGCGTGGGTCCGGAGGGGGGTTGGAGCGTCGACGAGTTGGTCGCGGCCGAGGCGGCGGGAGCGACGAGGGTTGGCTTGGGTCGACACGTGCTGCGGATCGAGACGGCTGCGGTGGCCCTGGCGGCTGCAGCGGGTTTGTTTTCAGGGTGATTCTGATACGATTCGCACCCAAGCGGGCCCGACTGTGCTCTTGGCTCGGGCCGATCGGAGGGTGCCTGGGGTGCTGGAGGCTTACACAGAACGATGGGCCCTGGTGACCGGGGCTTCGAGTGGCATCGGCGCCGAGTTTGCGCGCGTCCTGGCCGGCAACGGCATGCACCTGGTGCTCACAGCAAGGCGTGGCGATCGGCTCGAGCGACTGGCCGAAGAACTGCGGCAGCGGCACATGGTGCAGACGCTGGTTGTTCCGGCGGACCTGTGTGAGCCCGGCGCGGTCGCCATGCTGCTCGACGAGGTGGCCTCACGGGACATCACGCTGGAGCTGTTGGTCAACAACGCCGGGTTTGGTTTTGTTGGCGAGGTGGCCGGGACCGATGTCGACGTGATGAAGTCGATGGTCGGGCTGAACGTCGCCGCGATGACCGAGTTGACGTATCGGGTGCTGCCCGGATTACTCGAGCGGGGACACGGAGCGATCATCAATGTCGCCAGCGTCGTGGCGATGCAGCCGGTGGCCTACATGCCGGTCTACTCGGCGTCGAAGGCCTTCGTGTTGCATTTCAGTGAGGCGTTGTGGGCCGAGGCTCGTGACCGGGGCGTTACGGTGATGGCCTTGTGCCCGGGGACGACCGACACCGAGTTCTTTGATGTCGCCGGGGTGCCGGGGTGGTTGAAAAAGCACCGCGGGCAGACGACTGCCCAGGTGGTCAAGGAGGCCCTGCGAGGCCTGGAGAAGCGTCGCAGTTACCTGGTGACCGGGTTGTGGAACTACCTGAGATCCCTGGGACCGCGACTCGGTACCCGCAAGACCGTGGTCACTCAGACGATGAAGTTCTTCCGACCGCGGTTGACCACCAGGGACGACGACTCGTAGTCCGCCGCAGGCGGATCGTGGGGCGTTTCAGTTCTGCGGTGCCGATTACCCGAACAGTTCCTGGACGACCTCGCCTCCGTCGACCACTTTCATGGGTCGACCGAGCGGGCTGAGGTGTTCCTTGCGGGGATCGACCTTCAGCGAGTGGCAGACCGAGCAGAACAGGTCGGGTACGCTGACGGGTCGATCGGCGACCGCGCTGCCGTTGGCGGTGCTGCTGCCGATCACCTGCCCACCCAGGACTCCACCTCCGGCGACCGCCGCCGAGAAGACACGGGGATAGTGATCGCGGCCGCCCCGCGCGTTGACCCTTGGGGTCCGACCGAATTCGCCCATCCAGACGACGAGCGTCTTTTCGAGTAATCCTCGATCCTCGAGATCCTCAACCAGCGTCGCCACCGCCGGGTCGACCTGTTCGGCAAGAGCAGCGATTCGGTCGAAGATGTCCAGGTGAGTGTCCCAGCCGCGTGAGACGATTTCGACAAAGGTGACTCCCGATTCGACCAGTCGCCTGGCCAGCAGGCAGCCTCGACCGAACGACGTATCCCCGTACTTCTGCTTCAGCGATTCGGATTCGTCGGCGATGTCGAAGGCCGTGACGTTCTGGCTGAGCACCATGCGGGAGGATTTCTTGTAGAGCTTCCGGTGGTTGGCGACGACGGCCTGCCCTCCACGGCCGGCGAATTCTCCTTCGAGCCGTCCCAGCAGTCCCAGCCGGCGGCGGTACCGCGTGTTGGACACGGGGACGGCGACGTTCTGAGGCAGCTGCCCGGGAGTGCGGACAGTGAACGGTTCGTAGTCGACTCCGAGGAACCCGGAACCGGTGGTGCGGCCGACCGAAACGACCGGAGGCAGCTCGAACTTCGGGTCGGCCAGCTGCTCGGCGATGCTGGCACTGAGGCTGGGGTGCTTGACGCTGCCCGAGGGCACATAGCCGGTGTGCAACTGGTAGCTGGCTCGCTGGTGATTGCCTTCCTTGTTGGTCATCGAGCGGATCAGCGAGAACCTGTCGAGGACCGCAGCGGTGCGGTTCCAGTTCTCAGCCAGTTGCACTCCGGGAACCGCCGTCGAGATGGCCTTGGTGGGACCACCGTTTGAGGTACCCGGCTTGGGGTCGAATGTCTCGAACTGGCTTTGGCCTCCGGCCATCCACAACAGGATCATCGATCGACCCTGCCGCTTGATTTCTTCGGCGTCGACGCGGATGACATCCGAGATCCCGATCGTGCCGGCGGCCAGGGCGGTGGCGGGGACGGCCTCGAGAACGCGGCGTCGGGAGAGCATGGCGGGCGTGTATTGAGTCATGGTGAGTGGGTTCCTGCGGCCCGCAGGAAGATGCCTGGGAAGGGGGAATGTCGGTGGTGGTGGCGGGTGGGTGGGATGTGGAGACTATCTGCGCGAGAGGAATTCGCTGGAGTTGATCAGGCTCCACATCAGGTCTTCGAATGCTTCGCCACGTTCGCCCACCTCGGCGATGTATTCGCGGCAGATGCCCAATTCCGCTGTCGAGGGTTCTCGTGAGAGCACCAGCAGGTAGACCTCGGCGACGGCATCGTCATTCTTGGAATGTTGCTGAAGGATCCGTGCCAGGCGGGTGTTGCCTCGGGCCCGCACCATGGCGTGGATCATCGGCGAGTTCATCAGGAACAGGGCCTGGGGGACAGTGCCGGTGATGTCTTCCTGGGGTGTCGAGGGATCGAAACCGAAGATTGTCAGGAATAGCGTGCGGCCGGAGTTTCGGCGGCGGGCCATCATCTGGCCCTGCTGAGAGGATCGGCGGCCACGCAGCGTTCTGCGGCTGTTGTTGCCGGGGTCTGCGCCGAGGACACCGAGCAGCGAGTTGTAGATCTGGTCGGCCCGCAGGCGGCTGGGTTCAGCCGCGGCGAACGGCGGCGTGACGTCGTCGGGATCGCGGTGTCGGATCTGTCTCTGGTAGGCCCTCGTCCCGACAATCACCTCGAACAGCCGCCTGGTGTCGTAGTCACTGTCGGCGAAGTCGCGGCAGAGTCGCTCGAAGACTTCCGGGTGAGCCACCTCGCGACCCGGGCCCATGTCATCGATCGGGGTGGTGAAGCCCTGTCCCAGCAGCACCGACCAGGTGCGGTTGACGTAGGCCCGAGCGAACCAGGGGTTGGTCTTTGAGGTGAGGTGGTTGGCCAGCAGTTGGCGTCGTTTCTGGTCATCCAGGCCCACGCTGGCTCGGCCACCTGTGGCGAAGAACACCGGCCTGATCGCATCACCCCGGTTGTCGGGTTCGGCGAGATTGGGCATGAAGTGTTCGGTATCGAACCGCCGGTTGTTGTTGCTCGGCGGCGGGATCTTCTGGAATTCCTTCAGGCTGAGGCCTCCGTCCTTGTCGGTGTCGCCTCGCGAGAGCAGCCTCTGGAAGTTCGCAGCCAGCCGTGTGCTCGCGACTTCGTCGGCGACCAGTTTTCCGTCGCGATTGAGATCGAGGCGTCGGAAGAAGGAAGCGGTTGCCTGTGCGGAGATATTGCGACGGCGGCGTCGGCTGGAGTCGAGCGAGACGATTTCGAAACTGCGTGGTGTCGAGTCGCGCTTGGGCCGGACACGGACTCGAGGGAAGAAGGCGGCCAGTTGGTGGAACTGGATCCGTTTCCAGTGGTCGGTGGGATGGTCGTGACAATTGGCGCACTGGATCTGGATGCCGAGGAAGATCCGCGAGGTCTCGGCAGCCAGCTCGGCCGCCTCGCCTCCGTGTGCGAACATCAGCGCGGTGGCTCCGTTCTCACGCACGTCTCCGCTGGCCGTCAGCAGGCTCTCGACGATCGTATCCCAACCCTGCCGTTGTTCGAACTGTTCGGTCATCCAGGCCCCGAAGGTCGGAATCATCAGCCGGCTGCGGACTTCCGTGGCACGTGAAAAAATGACATCTCGCCAGTAGCGGGACTGCGAAGCAGAGAATTCCGGCGAATCGATCAGTTCTCCGATCAGCTGCGATCGCTTGTTCGAGTCGGGGTTGAGCCCGAACAGTGTGGCGTCGCGAGGTGAAGGGAGTCGGTCGGCGAGGTCGAGCGTGACCCGGCGGAGGAAGTCATTGTCGGTAGTCAACGGTGCCGGTTTGCCGCCCGAGGCGGTTATTTCGGCGTCGATCAGGCGGTCGATTTCCGCCGAAAGTCTCGAGGCCGGCACCCCTTCGGCGGCATTGAGTGTTGGGCCAAGGACCCAGAGGCAGGCGAGAACAGCCAGAGTACGTTGTGTGCCGGGTAGGGTCATGGATTCGACTCTCAAGGCCCGTCGTTGGGTTTGCGGAGAATGAACACCGGCCACGGGGGTCGGGTTTCGCGGGGTTTCTCGGGATTCTCGGAGAATCACTGATTCAGCCCGTACTCCTTGATTTTACGGTATAGCGTGCGTTCGCCAATACCGAGTAGTGCTGCGGCGTCTTCACGTTTGCCGTCGACCAGTTCGAGAGCCTGTTCGATGTAGAACCGTTCGACGTCGGCCAGCGGTCGTCCGACGAGTCCATCGGCTCCACTGTAGCTCCGCGTGGTGTCGGGGTCTCCATCGGCGGCGGGCAGGATATCATCGGGCAGGTCGTCGACATCGAGCAGTCCGTCGGAGTCGAGCACGAGCATGCGTTCGATGGTGTTGCGGAGTTGCCGGATGTTTCCGGGCCAGTCGTGAGCGATCAGGGCCTGTCGTGCTGCTCGCGAGACATCCGGCACATCTCTTCCGTAGGCTTCGGCGAACTCTTTTCGGAAGTGGTCGATCAGCAGCGGCACATCGGCTCGTCGTTCTCGCAGCGGCGGCAGGTCGATCCTGACAACGGCGATGCGGTAAAAGAGGTCTTCTCGGAAGCGGCCTTCGCGGACCGATTTTTCCAGGTCGGCGTTGGTGGCGGCGACCATCCGCACATTGACCTCGATCTCCTCGTTGGCACCGATCCGGGCCACCTTGCGATCTTCGAGGACCCGGAGCAACTTGATCTGTGTTTCGGAGGGCATTTCCCCGACCTCGTCGAGGAACAGTGTGCCGCCGTTGGCGAATTCGAATTTCCCGATCCGCCGCCCCACGGCTCCGGTGAACGCTCCTGCCTCGTGCCCAAACAACTCGCTCTCGAGAATACTCTCGGGCAGCGCCGAGATATTCAGTGGGACAAAGGGCTTGGACTTTCGGTCGCTGTTCTGGTGCAGGGCCCGGGCGACCAGTTCCTTGCCGGTACCGCTTTCGCCTTCGATCAGCACGGTGCTGTTGGTGGGTGCGACGTGCTTGAGCTGGTCGAGGAGGCGGTTCATGGCCGGGCTGTTGCCGATGACTCCTTCGAACCCGAATCGTTCGTCGAGTCGCCGGTTGAGTTCGGCGTTTCGGCGGAGCAGTCGGAGCCGGGTGGAGGCCTTTTTGACAGCGGTCCTCAGTTCGCTGATGTCCAGCGGCTTGGTGAGATACATCGAGGCCCCGGCCTGTCCGGCGGCGAGTGCCGACTGGACCGAGGCGTGACCGGTCAGCAGGATCACCTCGGCGTTGGGAAGCTCCTCCTTGGTCTTCTGCAGCAGTGCCAGCCCATCGAGGTCTCCCATCATCAGATCGGTGACGACCACGTCGAAGTGATCGCTCTCGATCCGCGCCGCTCCGTCTTCGCCCGAGGTTTCGGTGGAGCAGTCGTAGCCGACCCGTTCGAGACTCTCGGCGACCGCCTGTGCGTGGGGTTCATCGTCGTCGACGATGAGCACACGGATGGGTGGTCCGGGGGCTTCCAGTGTCTCGTCGACGGCGGGATCTGGAGTCGAGTCGTTCATGAGTGCCTGGGCGTGTCGATCGGCAGCCGGATGGTGAACTTGGTCCCCTGTCCGGGTTCGCTTTCGCAGGTGATGGTACCGTGGTGTGCCTGAGCGATTTTACGGACGGTGGGCAGTCCGAGACCACTGCCGGAGGGTCGTGTCGAGAAAAACGTTTCGAACATTTTCTCACGTGCCGCGGCGTCGATCCCGTGCCCGTTGTCGATGACGACCAGGGCCACGTGGTCATCGTCCAGCGCGGTCTGAATTTCCAGCCGTCCTCCCTCGGGCATCGCCTCCGAGGCGTTGCGACAGAGGTTCATCAGCATTTGTCTGAGCAGCGCATCGTCGCCGCCGACGGTGGGGAGCCCCGGTTCCAGGTGCGGGCTGATCTCGATCCCCGCCTCGTCGGCCTGCGGCCGGTAGAACTCGAGGAACGAGGTGACGAGGTCATTGAGGTTGACGGGTACGAGTTCGAGCGTGCCGACTCGAGCGAACTGCAGGAAGGCGTCGAGGATTTCTTCGAGGTGCCGGCACTCCGACTGCACGGTGAACAGCTTTTCGAGCATCCTGCGATCGCGAGCGTCCTCGGAGCTGGCGAGGTCTTCGACCATCAGGTCGAGGTTCATGGAGATGGTCGAGAGCGGGTTACGGATCTCGTGAGCCAAGCCACCGGCCAGGCTGGCGATTTCGGCGTACCTCTCGGCGTACCGCGACAACAGCTGCTGGCGTTCCTGCGAGTCGATCGCCGTCACTCCTGGCTGCTGTCGCCTCCGTCGTCGTCCCCACCCTCCTGGCCACCGGCATCACCGGGCGCGTCGCCGGCCACGTCGCCGGCCACGTCGCCGGCCACGTCGCCGGCTGGTTCGGCAGCGTCGTCACCACCGTCCTCGCTGGGTTCGTCGCCGCCTGCGGCATCGGCCAGCACGGCACGTCGCGAGAGCTTGACGCGGTTCTGGTCGTCGACGGCGATCACCTTGACCTCCATCCTGTCTCCCACCTTGCAGACATCGGAGACGGACTTGACGAAGCCATCGGCGAGTTCGCTGATGTGGCACAGACCATCCTTGCCGGGCGCGATTTCGATGAAGACGCCGAAGTCCTTGACCGAGGAGACGGTTCCGCTGTAGATCCGTCCGACCTTGACGTCTTCGGTCAGAGCTTCGATCCGGGCCAGTGCGGCCTGTGCGGCGGCGCCGTCGGTGGAGGAGACGGTGACGGTGCCGTCTTCCTGGATGTCGATCTGGGTCGAGGTCTCGTCCTGGATCGCGCGGATGGTTTTGCCACCGGGCCCGATCAGCAGGCCAATCTTCTCGGGATCGATCTGCGTACGTTCGAGTCTCGGAGCGAACTCGGAGATGTCCGCACGAGGAGCTCCGAGTGTTCCGAGCATCGAGCGGAGGATATTGAGCCGGGCTTCCTTGGCCTGGGCCAGGGTTGCCTTGATGATCTCCTCGGAGATCCCCTTGACTTTCAGGTCGAGCTGGATGCCGGTGATGCCGATCTGGCTGCCGGCGATCTTGAAGTCCATGTCACCGAAGTGATCCTCGTCACCGAGGATGTCGGTCAGCAGTTCGAAGCGGCCGTCGGGATCGGCGATGACGCCGATCGAGATTCCGGCGACC
>Ga0066376_10001728_pt1 | contig 20962 bp, 19 predicted proteins | sample Knorr_S15_td_Bot_FD_77009 | JGI IMG/M metagenome (GOLD analysis project Ga0066376, IMG submission 77009) | Marine microbial communities from Southern Atlantic Ocean transect - Knorr_S15_td_Bottom_ad_5009_LV_A | ecosystem: Environmental > Aquatic > Marine > Oceanic | place: Southern Atlantic...
ACGACGGTGAGGTGGTTGCTGGGGAACGGCAGCAGGCAGTCGGGGAGCAGTGGATCGCAGCCGTCGACGACCTGGGCCGGGTCGATCGAGATGGACGCCATCGTGGTGGTGGTGGGCGCGACCGTGGTGGTGGTCGTGGTGGTGGTGGTCGCGGCCGTGGTGGTGGTCGTGGTGGTGGTGGTCGCGGCCGTGGTGGTGGTCGCGGCCGTGGTGGTGGGCGCGACCGTGGTGGTGGGCGCGACCGTGGTGGTGGGCGCGACCGTGGTGGTGGGCGCGACCGTGGTGGTGGTCGCGACCGTGGTGGTGGGTGCGGCCACGCCGTCACCGTCGCCGCCACACGCAGCGGCACCCAGGGCGAGCCCCATCGCAAGGATCGAGATCCGTCGTCGCATCGTTTCCGCCTCCTGCCGAAGACGGTAGTTCGGGTTCGCTGGTTCGCATGTGTCCGACGGAGGCGCAGGCCGCTCTGGACAGTGGGTCGCCGTCTGGTGCATCCTCTACCGGAATCAGTGGCCGCGTGTGCAATCGTCGGGAAGGGGAGTAGCTCCATGGATGGTCGACACCATCCGCTGACCGGACTGCGGGTCCTCGAGATGGGCAGCCGGGTGACCGCCCCCTATGTCGGCAAGTTGTTCGTCGATGCGGGCGCCGACGTGTGCAAGGTGGAATCGCCAGCCGGCGACCCCTTCCGGCGATGGAGTGCGTCGGGGGCCACGATCCCCGCCGGTGAGGACGCCGCCTGGTTCCGGTTCCTCAACGGCGGCAAGCGCAGCGTGGTGGTCGACCTCACGGCGGACGGCGGCCGTGACGAACTCCTTCGCCTCGTCGCCGGCGTCGACCTGGTCATCGACGACCACGAGCCGGCAGACGCCTGTGCCCTCGGCATCACCGCCGACGACCTGCGGGCCATCGACCCGGCAGTCGTGGTGGCCACGCTCACCCGGTTCGGGACCACCGGGCCATGGGCCGACCGTCCGGCCAACGACTTCGTCCTCCAGGCGCTCGTCGGCTCGACTGAGGTCCGGGGCGAGCCAGGCGAGGAACCGGTGTCCGTCGGCGGCGACCTCGGCGACTTCACCGCAGCGGCCTTCGCTGTCCCGCCCGTCCTGGCCGCGACGCTCGCCGCCCGGTCGTCCGGAGTGGGCGCCCACGTCGACTGCTCGCAGTACGAGGCCATGATGCACTCGTTCCAGGTGTTCCGGCCGATGTACGAGGCGATGGCCCCGGACTACGACTTTCCCCGGCAGTACATGATCCCGTCCATCGAACCGGCGTCGGACGGCATGGTCGCCATGTGCTGCCTCACCGGACAGCAGTGGCAGGACTTCTGCGCCATGATCGGTGCTCCCGAGTTCGGTGACGACCCCATGTTCCTGAGCTTCGTCGGACGTCTTGCCCGCAAGGAGGAACTCTGGGAGAAGATCCACGCCTTCACCACGACCCACACGGTCGATGAGATCGTGGACCTGGCCTCGGCGTTTCGGATCCCGTGTGGGCCGGTTGGCGACGGATCGACGCTGCCCTCCTACGACCACTTCGTCGAACGGGGGGTCTTCGTCGATCATCCGCAGGGGTTCATCGGACCCCGCCCGTGCGCCGGCTTCTCGGAGGCGACGCTGCCGCCCAGGCGGCCCGCTCCCGCACTGGGCGAGGTCGGTGCTGAGCCTGACCTCGGTCCAGGACCCGTTCCGTCACTCGGCGTCGATCCGGCACGGCCGCTGGCCGGGGTGCGCATCCTCGACCTCGGGACCTTCTGGGCCGGCCCGGTCGCCGCCAACCTGCTGCGGGTGCTCGGCGCCGACCTGGTCAAGGTCGAGTCCCATGTCCGGCTCGACGGCATGCGCTGGGCCGCCGGCTACCAGAGGGATCTCCTCTGGGAGTGGTCGCCCGGCTACCACGGCGCCAACGCCGGCAAGACCCTGATGACCCTCGACCTGACCAGCGATGCCGGCCAGGAGGTCCTCGGCCGGCTCATCGACACGGCCGACGTCGTCATCGAGAACTACAGCCCGCGCGTGATGGACTCCTGGGGAATGACCTGGGACGCCATCCGGGAGCGCAATCCCCGTGCCGTGTACCTGCGGGCGCCGGCATTCGGGCTGGACGGACCTTGGAAGGACCGCGTCGGCTTTGCCATGACGATGGAGCAGGTGGGGGGCCTCGCCAACCGGACCGGCCATCCCGACGGTCCCCGGCTGCTCCCGATGGGTCCCGTCGACATGTTCGCCGCCATGCATTCGTCCTTCGCGATCATGCTCGCCCTCGTCGATCGGGAGCGCACCGGCGTCGGACAACTCATCGAATCTCCGTTGATCGAGGCGGCACTGCAGGCCTCGGCGGAACAGGTCGTCGAGGCCTCGGCGTACGGCAACGTGCTCGGGTGCCTCGGCAACCGCTCGCCGGCCGCATCGCCCCAGGGCCTCTACCCGACGGCCGAGGACGACCGGTGGTTGGCAGTCAGCGTGGAGACCGACGCCCAGTGGACGGTTCTGCAGGACCTGGTCGATGGGCTCGACGGCCTCGACCGCCACGGTGACGCCGACCGGATCGACGAGGTGGTCGGCGCATGGTCACAGGGTCAGGTGGGTCGGGAGGCCGATGAGCGGCTCTGGCAGGCGGGCGTGCCGGCCGCGTTCTGCGTGCACCCGAACCACAGCGGCGGGACCGCACAGCACGAGTTCCGGGAGTTCCTGCAGTGGTACGAGCACCCCCTGACCGGATCGACACCGTACTTCTCGTACCCGTTCCTCGTGGACGGTGCCCGCCTGCCGTTGGGTGGCCCTGCCCCGATGCTGGGCCAACACACCGACGAGGTGCTTCGGTCGCTGGGCTTCGACGAGGCGGCCATCGTCGGGTTGCGGGAGCAGGGGGTCACCGACGACTGGCCCGTGGGGATTCCGCGGTCCTGACCGCGGCATGCTCTGGCGCATGACCGGAGACGACGCCGTCGCTGACTCGGCCCTCGACGCATCCCTGCAGGCCCTTGTGGGCCGCCAAGGGACGGTGCAGGTCGCCGGAGATCCCGTCGATGGCCCGGCCATCCGGGCCTGGTGCGATGCCATGTCCGAGGGGAACCCGTCGTTCACCGACGAGGCGGCTGCCGCTGCCGGACCCCACGGCGGGATCGTGGCGCCGCCGGCCACGCTCAACATGTGGACGATGCCGGACCGCATCGAGGGTGGCACGGCAGGTCGAGACACCGACCAGCCGCAGCACGCCGCCTACCAGCTGCTCGACGACGCAGGGTTCACGGGCGTGGTCGCCACCAACTCCGACCAGGCCTACGAGCGCCACCTCCGGCCCGGCGATGTCGTGTCTGCCCAGACGACGCTTTCCGGCATCTCGCCGCAGAAGCAGACTGCGCTGGGGATCGGTTACTTCGTGACGACCGAGGTGGCGTATGCGAACCAGCAGGGAGAGGCGGTCGGCTCGCTCAGCTTCCGGGTCTTCAAGTTCCGGCCCGGGACCGGTCGGTCGCGGGGCGACGGCCCGGCTGGCACCACCCCTGACGATTCACCCCGGCCCGAACGCCCCCGGCCCCGTTGGAACCAGGACCAGGCATGGCACTGGGAGGGGCTGCGGCAGCGCGAGCTGCGCATCCAGCGCTTCACCGGCAGCGGGCGCCTCGTGCACCCGCCGGTCGTCGCCGATCCGGTGACCCACTCGATGGACTACGACTGGGTCGTGGCCACGGGGCGGGGTTTCCTCTACAGCTGGACCGCCCCGGAGCACCCGAAGGCCCCCGCCTTCGACTACCCGCTCGTCGTCGGGTTGGTGGAGCTCGAGGAGGGGGTGCGCATGGTCTCCAACATCGTGGGCGTCCCGCCCGACCAGCTCGAGATCGGCATGCCCCTCGAGGTCTGCTGGCTGGACAGCCACGACGACGTCACGCTCCACCAGTTCCGTCCGGCACGTATCGAACGTCGAGAGGGCACGCTGACCATGGGCGAGGTGACGGTCGGTGACCCGTTGCCGCCCTGCCCGATCGATGTCACGAGGGATCTCGTCGTGTTGGGGGCGCTGGCCACGTTCGACCAGCAGGACGTCCACCACGACCGGGACGCCGCCCGGGCCAAGGGCCTGCCGGACATCATCATGAACATCCTCACCTCGAGCGGGCTGGTTGCCCGCTGGCTGGGCGACTGGGCCGGCGACGGGGCGGTGTTGCGCAGCCTCAGGATCGGGCTCGGCGTGCCCAACCATCCCGGCGACGTGATGACGATGACGGGTTCGGTGACGGGTTCGGTGGCGGGTTCGGTGATGGGTTCGGCGGCGGGTTCGGTGACGGGTTCGGTGGAAACGGGGGAGGTGGGCGCCGTGACGGTGTCTTTCGTCGGCGCCAACTCGCTCGGCAGCCACGTCCACGGCAGCGCCGAGCTGGTGCTGCCGGAAGGTCGGCGTGGGGCAGGGGAGAACGCCTGACATGTGGACCCCCGCCCGCCAGACCGCCATCGTCGGCATTGGCGCCACCGAGTTCTCGAAGGACTCCGGCCGGACGCCGATGCAGCTGGCGACCGAGGCGTGCCTCGCCGCCTGCGCCGACGCCGGCCTCGACCCGACGTTGGTCGACGGCATGTCGCTGTTCAGCATGGAGCGCAACCACGAGATCGAGGTGGCCCGCAACCTGGGCATCCCCCGCCTGCGGTTCTTCAGCATGGTCAACCACGGCGGCGGTGGAGGCTGTGCCACGGTCGCGATGGCCGCCATGGCCGTGCACACCGGCGCAGCCGACTACGTGCTGGCCTACCGGGCGTTCAACGAGCGCTCGTGGCACCGGTTCGGAAGCGGCGTCCAGGGCCACCACGCCAGCCCCGAGGCCAACGACGTCTCGTTCAGCTGGACCTCGCCGTTCGGACTCCTCACGCCCGCCCAGTGGGCCGGCATGTTCGCCACCCGCTACATGCACCAGTACGGGGCGACGTCGGAGGACTTCGGTCGCATCGCGGTCGCCGACCGGCGCCATGCGGCGAACAACCCGGCCGCCTTCTTCCACGGGCGGCCCATCACCCTCGAGGAGCACCAGGCCAGCCGGATCATCTCCGACCCGCTGCGGCTCCTCGACTGCTGCCAGGAGAGCGACGGCGGCGTGGCGCTGCTCGTCACCAGCGCCGAGCGGGTGCAGGGCCTGGATCAGGAGCCGGCCTGGGTCGCCGCAGCCGCCCAGGGGGTCGCCGCTGACCAGTGGATGATGCGTTCGTACTACCGCGACGACATCACCGGCCTCCCCGAGATGGGGGTCGTGGCCGAGCAACTCTGGGAATCATCGGGCCTCGGTCCGTCCGACATCCAGACGGCGATGCTCTACGACCACTTCACGCCGCTGGTCCTGCCCCAGTTCGAGGAGTTCGGCTTCTGTGCGACCGGCGAGGCCAGGGACTTCATCGCCGACGGGAACATCGAGATGGGCGGCGGCCTACCGGTCAACACCAACGGCGGCCAGTTGGGCGAGGCGTACATCCACGGCATGAACGGCATCGCCGAGGGGGTGCGTCAGATCCGGGGAACCTCGGTCAACCAGGTCGATGGCGCCACGAACGTGCTGGTGACCTCGGGCAGCGGCGTCCCGACGAGCGGCCTCGTGCTCAGCGCAGAGGGCGCCTGAGGAACCCTCTCCCGGTCGTCGAAATGGCCCTCAGCGCAGGTTGCGGGGGCCGCCGCGGAGGCCGGGCCAGCGCGAACCGCCGATCGTGTCGGCGTGGGGCCAGAAGGCGACCGGGTCGAGCGGGCCGGCGTTGGTGATCTCGCGTGCCTTGTGGACCGAGGTGATGAGCCGCGCCGAGAGTTGCTCGCGCATCGGCAGGAGTTCGGTGTGCGGGTCCCACGGGCTGTCCCGCAGGGTCAGGGTGCCGTCGAGTTCCTCGACGTGCACCTGTTCGCTGACCTGTCGAACCCTGACGACGTGGGGCGGGTAGTCCCACTCGCCCTCGGCGCCGCCGATCGCCCGCGAGTGCTTGAGCCACCACTCGTTCTCCTCGCGGTCGCCCGGCTCGGGGTCGACGGTCCCCGTGGACCGGCCCCGAAACTCGAAGAACGTGTAGCCCTGGTGGGTGGCCGTGGCCTCGACGGCGTCGCCGAACCGGAAGTAGCGGGTGGTGCACGGGAACTTGGGCTGGCCGTTGGTCTCTCTCGTGTTGAAGATGGCCGCCTCCTGGTCGATGCCGATGCCCAGCGAGAACAGGCCGGCGATGCCGTCGAAGACGGCCTGGACCCTGGTGCTCATGCCGAACTCGGGTTCGTCGAGGATCGGCACGCAGTAGACGCCGAGCGTCACGATCGGTTCGGCACCCGGCTCGATGCCCGGGGGGAGCAGGGCGGCCACCTTGTCGGGATCGGTGCGGTAGGTGATGACCAGCTTGGGCCAGCCGGCGATCTCGCCGGGTCGGTTGCTGTCGATTGTCTCGCCCATCGGGCCTCCTCGGGCTCGTTTCCGGGACTCTGTGTCTCTGTGACAGTGTGACATGGACGCGTCTCTGCCGCCGAAGCGGGCTCCCGATCGGAAGCCGGGGTCAGGGTCCCGGGTCAGAAGTCGCCGGCTTCCCTCCGCAGGCCTGTGAGAGCGGTCGTCACGGCGGACAGGTCGTTGCGGCCCATGCCCTCGAGCCCGAACCGGATGTCGGCCATGGCTTCGGCGGCACGTTCGACCGTGGCCCGCCCCCGACCGGTGAGTTCGGCGAGCGTGGTGCGCCGGTCGGACGGGTGGGGTTTCCGCCGGACGAGCCCATCGGCCTCGAGGCGGTCGATGGTGTTGGTCACCGATGCGGGGTGGACCTGGAGGCGGTCGCCGATCTTGCCGAGGGGCAGCGAGCCGTGCCGCGAGAAGTGCAGGAGTGCGAGCGCCTCGAAGCGGCTGAAGTTGAGGCCGAAGGGGGTGAGTGCGGCGTCGATCCGGCGCAACAGGACCTGGTGGGCCCGGGTGATGGACGTTGCTGCGGCCATGGCGTCGGCGCCGCCCCAGCGGTTGGACCTCCAGTTGCGGCGGGCCTCGTCGATGGGGTCGAACGGCAGCGGCATCGACACATTCTAGGCGAGGTCACACGCAATAGTCGGATGAGCAATGTTCAGGTGGCAAATAGTTGGACATCCAAGTAGTCTGTGGACCGTGGCAGACCAGCACCGAACCCTGTCGGGCATTCCCGTCGACCCTGTCTACGGCGAGGGCCCCCTCCCCGGTGAGTACCCCTACACCCGGGGCATCCACGCCGAGATGTACCGGAACCGGCACTGGACCATGCGCATGTTCGCCGGGTTCGGCACCGCCACCGACACCAACGGGCGCTTCAAGGAGCTGCTTCGGTCCGGCGGCACCGGGCTCTCGACCGCCTTCGACATGCCGACCCTCATGGGTCGTGATTCGGACCACCCGCTCGCTCTCGGCGAGGTCGGACGGGCAGGCGTCGCCGTCGACACGGTCGGGGACATGGCCGACCTCTTCGCCGACATCGACCTCGCTGCGGTCACCACGTCGATGACCATCAACGGACCGGCCCCGATCCTGCTGGCCATGTACGTCGCCGTCGCCGAGGAGGGCGGCGTCGAACGCGGACGCCTGGCCGGCACGCTCCAGAACGACATCCTCAAGGAGTACCAGGCCCAGAAGGAGTACCTGTTCCCGCCCCGCCCCTCGGTGCGCCTGGTCACGGACGTCATCCGGTTCACCGCCGCCGAGATGCCCCGCTGGAACCCGGTGTCGGTCTCCGGCTACCACATCCGCGAGGCCGGCTCCACGGCCGCCCAGGAACTGGCGTTCACCCTCGCCAACGGGTTCGCCTACGTCGAGGCGGCAGCGGCGGCCGGCCTCGACGTCGACGAGTTCGCTCCCCGCCTGTCCTTTTTCTTCAACAGCCACAGCGACTTCTTCGAGGAGATCGGCAAGTTCCGGGCCGCTCGACGCATCTGGGCCCGCTGGATGAGCGAGCGCTACGGAGCAACCGACGAGCGCAGCCTCAAGTTGCGCTTCCACACACAGACCGCCGGTGTCTCGCTGACCGCCCAACAGCCCGAGGTCAACATCGCCAGGGTCGCCCTCCAGGCACTGGCCGGCGTGCTCGGCGGCACCCAGAGCCTCCACACCGACTCGTACGACGAGGCCCTGGCCCTCCCCACGGAGTCGGCTGCCCGCATCGCACTGCGCACCCAGCAGGTCATCGCCCACGAGTCCGGGGTCACCGACGTGGCCGATCCCCTTGGCGGTTCCGCCTACGTCGAGTGGATGACCGACGAACTCGAGCGCCGTGCCGAGGAGGTGTTCGCCCGCCTCGACGACGAGGGTGGGGGCTCGATCCTCGAGGGCGTGTACTCGGGCATCGAGAGCGGTTGGTTCATGGGCGAGATCGCCGAATCGGCCTACCGGTTCGCGCGTGAGGTGAATGCCGGCGACCGGATCGTGGTCGGGGTCAACGCCTTCACCGAGGGCGACGAGGGGCGGACGGGTCGGCTGCTGCGCATCGGCCAGGACACCGAGGACCTGCAGCGCAAGCGCCTTGCAGCGGTCCGAACGGCGCGTGACGAGTCGGCGGTACACACGACGCTCGACCGGGTGGCCGCCGACGCCGGGCGCACCGAGGTCAACCTGATGCCGTCCCTGCTCGATGCAGCGCGGGCACGGGCAACAGTCGGCGAGGTTGTCGATGTCCTCGAGGGTGTCTTCGGCACGTACACGGAGACGGTGGTCGTCTGATGGCAGGCAGGGAAGCAAGCCGGGAACCAGGCCCGGAACAAGACGCGCCGCCGATCCGCATCGTGCTCGCCAAGCTCGGACTCGACGGGCACGACCGGGGGCTCAAGGTGGTCGCCCGCATCCTGCGCGATGCCGGCATGGAGGTCATCTACCTCGGGCTCCGCCAGACGACGGCGACGATCATCGATGCGGTCGAACAGGAAGACGCCGATGTCGTCGGTATCTCGATGCACAACGCCGGACACCTCACGCTGGCCCCCCTGATCGTCAGCGCCCTCGCCGACGCCGGCCTCGGCGACGTTCCCGTCGTGATCGGTGGCGTGGTCCCCGACGAGGACCTCGATGAACTCGTTGCGTCAGGGGTGGGAGCAGTCCTCGGTCCTGGTGCCTCGGCCGTCGAGGTCGTGGCATCCGTGCGCGGTGTCGTCGAGACCGGACCACGTGCGCCGTCGGATTGACGACCGGACGCCGGCCGAACTTCTTGCGGCGGCACGGGGCGGAGAGCGTCGGGCGGTCGCCCGACTGCTGACCCTCGTGGAACGGGGTGGCGAGCCAGCCGAGATCATCGCCGAGGCCACCCACCACCTGACGGGTACGGCGCATGTGGTGGGAATCACCGGGGCCCCGGGATCCGGGAAGTCGACGCTGACCGGCGCCCTGACCACCATGCTCGCCGACGAAGGGCGAAGGCCGGCGGTCGTCGCCGTCGATCCCTCGTCCCCGTTGACCGGAGGTGCCATCCTCGGCGACCGTGTGCGCATGGAGGCGGCGACCGTTGCCGGCGTCTTCATCCGATCGGTGGCCACCCGTGGCCACGGTGGTGGCCTCGCACTCGCGGTGCCGGGTGCGGTTCGCGTCCTCGATGCCTGTGGCTTCGACCCGGTGGTGATCGAGACGGTCGGTGTCGGCCAGGTCGAGGTCGATGTGGTGGCGGCGGCGGACACCGCCGTCGTGGTCGTGACCTCCGGATGGGGCGATGCCATCCAGGCCAACAAGGCCGGGCTGCTCGAGGTCGCCGACCTGTTCGTCGTCAACAAGGCGGACCGTCCCGGTGCTGCCGACGCCCGTCGCGATCTCGAGCTGATGCTCGACCTGAGTGAGATATCAGGTTCGGGTTCAGATTCAGGTTCAGGGCCCGGAAGGCGCCCGGCGATCATCGAGACGACGGCGACGAAGGGTGCAGGAATCGAGGACCTGCTCGTCGGCATCGATGCGCACCATGCGGCCCTGTCCGCGGGATCGGGCCTCAGCGAGCGCCGAGATCGGCGGTTCGTCGCCGAGGTGCGCGCCCGCCTCGATCACCTGCTGGCTCGAGTGGCAGACGATGCGCTCGACGACGCCGGACCCATCGCCGGCGAGACGCCGGTCGACACGGCCCGCCGGCTGGCCGAAGGCCTTTTCGGGGCTGCCGGCGCCCGGTGACGGGAGGCACGACTCGCCGGAATCGGTGCGGATAGGCTTTCGGGCCATGGCACGGAACCTCCTCGCCCTTCCTACGCGCCTCTGGCGCGACTACGGGCAGAAGTTGATCAGGTTCGCCGGAGTGTCCGTCGTCAACGTGTGCACCGGCCAGACGCTGCTCTACATCTGCTATGCCCGCCTGAACTGGAACGGCATGCTCGCCAACGTCGTCGCGGTGGTCGCCGGCAGCGTCCCGGCCTATCTGCTCAGCCGCCACTACGTCTGGAAGCGGGAGAAGGGCGACCACAACTTCGGCGCCGAGATCCTGCCGTTCTGGGGCCTCGCCTTCGTCGGCCTGGTGCTGTCGACCGCCCTTGTCGGCATCGTCGACAGCTTCTCGGACCGCACGCTCGCCGTGCAGGGCGCCAACGCTGCAGCGTTCGGTTCACTCTGGATCGTCCGCTTCGTGGTGCTCGAGCACCTGTTGTGGGGCGAGCGGACCGAACACGAGTTGGTGCGCAAGCACAACTGAACCGTGGACGATCGCCGCCGGGAACTGCTCGACCTTGCCGAGGCGGCCCGCGGGTTCATGCCACACGACGAAGGGTTGGCCCTGCACCGCCACGCACTCGAGGTCGGCATCGACGGGCCGTTCCTCGAGGTGGGCAGCTACTGCGGCAAGTCGAGCGTCTACCTCGGCGCTGCCGCCGAAGCCGGGGGCCGACTGCTGTTCGCCCTCGACCACCATCGGGGGTCCGAGGAGAACCAGCCCGGCTGGGAGTGGCATGAGCCCGATCTCGTCGATCCGGCAACGGGCTGCATCGACACGCTGCCGCACTTCCGTCGCACCATCAGCGAGGCCGGCCTCGAGGCAACCGTCGTCGCACTGGTGGGTGACTCGCCCCGTGTCGCCGATGCCTGGACGACACCCCTGGCACTCCTGTTCATCGACGGTGGCCACGGCACGGAGCCGGCGCACCGCGACTACGAGGGCTGGGTGCCCCGACTCGCGCTGGGCGGAACGCTCCTGATCCACGACGTCTTTCCGGATCCGGCCGACGGTGGACGACCACCCTTCGAGATCTGGTGCCGGGCGGTCGGGTCGGGAGCGTTCGACGAGGTCGATGCGGTGGGCTCGCTCCGGGTGCTGTGCCGGACCGCCGAAGGCGTCTGAGCGCCTGGCTGGTCTGGCCGGTCTGGCTGGTCTGGCCGGTCTGGCTGGTCCACCTGGTCGAGCGTCGAGCCGAAGGCGTCTGGGCGCCTGCTCGCCGCTACGACCCGTGGGGCGCCGGTCAGTCCGACTCGTGGACCGGAACCTCGCCGCCGAAGTCGATGCCCACGTCAATGCCCACTTCGCCGCCAAAGTCGATGCCCACGTCGATGCCCACTTCGATCCCCACTTCGATCCCCACGTCGATGATGTCGGGCAGGCCCCGGTGGTCGACGAACAGGCGGGAGGCCGGGCTCGAGCCGCTCAGTGCGTCGGCGGCGAGGATGACGGCGGCAGCCGAGTACGTGGAGTGTTCGTCACCCGGGAAGCTGACTCCCTGCGGGTAGGCGATACCGGTCAGATAACGGCCGTCCGGGCTGCGCATCGTCTGCGCCCAGTCGAATAGGCGCTCGGCCATCGGTCGGTCGCCGACCAGCAGGTAGGCCATGGCGCATTCGCAGGTCTCGGCGGCCGTCGTCCAGTCCTTGTCGCTCACGCAGCGGATGCCCCGGTCGGGCAGCGCGAAGGTGTCGATCTGGGAAGCCAGGAGACGGGTGGCTTCGTCACCCGTGACGGCGCCGGAGAGCACCGGGTAGTACCAGTCCATCGCCCACCGGTCCTTCGGGGCGAAAGCGCCTGCCGGTCGTGTCCGGATGACGTGGGCGAGGTGGGCCAGCGAGAGCTCCCAGTCGGGGCGTTCGTGGCCGAGTTCCTCGGCGACGGCGATGCCACACCGGAGGCTGTGGCACACGCTCGACGATCCGGTGAGCAGGGCGTAGGGCCATGGCGTGCCATCAGGGTGACGGGCCCAGAGGATCTCGCCGCGGGGTGCCTGGAGGTCGAGCACGTAGTCGAGTGCCCGCTCGACGACCGGCCACAGGGACTCGAGGAATCCCCGGTCGCGGGTGAGCAGCCAGTGGTGCCAGGCGCCGGTGGCGACGTAGGCGATCACGTTGGCGTCGAACTTGGGGTCCTCGACGCCGCCGGCCACGTAGTAGGCGTGCCAGGCGCCGTCGTCGTTCTGGGTGCCGGTCAACCAGCCGTAGGCGGCCTCGGCCTCGTCGAGGTGGCCCGTGACGGCCAGCGCCATGGCGGCCTCGACGTGGTTCCACGGGTCGGCATGGCCGCCGGTGAACCAGGGGATCATCCCGTCCGGGAGCTGGACCTCGGCGATCGAGTCGGCGGTGCGACGCAGGTCCTCGGCGGACAACAGCCCGGGAATCTCAGGCAACGACATGTGTGCGCTCTTTTGTTGAAGACGGGGTGTGGGTCGGGGCATGGGTCGGGGCATGGGTCGGGGTGTGGGCCGGGGTGTGGGCTACCCGGTCGGGCGCTACATCGGGGGTGTGGGCCGGCTTCGTGCCGTAGACGACGAGGCTCTTGCCCAGGACCGGATTGAGGAGCCGGTCGAGGATACGGGTCAGGCGGGGAGCCTCGACGATGTCCCAGGTGAGGAAGCGGTGGTAGAGGCGGACCAGGCGGTGGTCCTCGATCGGTCGATCGGGGCCGATGGCGCAGCGCAGCCACCAGTAGGGGCTGTGGAGCGCGTGGGACCGGTGGTCGCCGTAGACGTCCAGGCCGGCAGCGGTCATGCGGTGGCGGAGGTCGTGGCGCCCGTAGATGCGGACGTGCCCCCCGACGACAGCCGGAGCGTGATAGTCGGATGAGAGTTTCCAGCAGATGCGCTCTGGTAGGGCAGCCGGAACGGTGATGGCGATCGTGCCGCCAGGACGCAACACCCGGGTCAGTTCTGCCATAGCGGCGTCGTCGTCGTCGATGTGCTCCATCACCTCGCTGGCGATCACCCGGTCGAAGGAGCCGTCGGCGAACGGAAGTCGCGTGGCGTCACCGTTGGCGGTCTCGAGGACGACCGAGTGGTCGATCTCGTCCGCCTCCCACATGGCGGCCACGGTCGCACGGACCTGCTGCAGCTCGTCGAGTCCGAGGTCGCAGGCCACGACGTGGGCGCCCCGGCGCAGGGCCTCGAAGGCGTGCCGACCGAAGCCGCAGCCCAGGTCCAGCAGGCGGTCGCCGGGCCGCAGCCCGAGTCGGTCGTAGTCGGCGGTGAGCACTAGCGCCGGGGGCCGGTCCGGGAGTCTGCGAGGAGCTCCCGGTACTGCTCGACGGTCCGCTCGGCGGTGTGGCGCCAGCTCCAGTTCTCGATCACCCGTCGGCGGCCGTTGGCACCGACCCGGTCACGGGCGTCGGGCGTGTCGAGGACGGTGCGGATCATGGTGGCCAGGGAGTCGCTGTCGCCCGGCGGCACCTGGAAGCAGGTCTCGTTGTGGGTGCCGGTCACCTCCGGCAGGGCGCCGCCGGTGGTCGTCACCAACGGCACGCCGCACGACATCGCCTCGATGGCCGGCAGCGAGAAACCCTCGTACAGCGATGGCACGACCGCCACCTCGGCTTCGCTGTAGAGCTCGACGATCCGCTGGTCGGGCACGCCGTGGACGTACGAGACGCAGTCGGTGAGCCCGAGGCGCTCGAAGGTGTCGCTGGCGGCGCTCGACGCCTTCGGCTTGCCGATGATGACAAGCTCGACCTCGCGTTCGGTGCGCAGCTTGGCGACCGCCTCGAGCAGGAACCGGAGGCCCTTCATCGCCACGTCGGCGCTGGCCGTGGTGACGATGCGGCCCGGAACCGGTGTGACCCCCTCGACGGGCCGGAACAGCTCGGGGTCGACGCCGACGGGCACGACGTGGACCCGCTCTTCGGGGACCCTGTGGTCGGCGATGATGTCGGAGCGTGACGATTCGGAGACGGTCATGACCCGGTGCATCCGCTTCGCCACCTGCGTCTGCATTCGAGTGAACGAGTACCAGCGGCGCTTGCCGATCTCCTCCCAGAGCGTGCGGGCGTGCTCGATCTCGAGCTTCCGGTCGATCGTGATCGGGTGGTGGATCGTGGCGAGGACCGGCATCTTGAGCTGTTCCTGCAGCAGGAGCAGGCCCCAGCCGAGGCACTGGTTGTCGTGGACCAGGTCGAAGTCCCGAGGACGCTTCCGGAGGTAGTCCCAGGCACGCATGCTGAACGCCATCGGCTCCGAGAAGTTGCCGGTGTTGAACGACATCGCCTCGGCGACGTCCCACACGCTCTTGAACTCCCAGAAGCGCGCCTTGCGCATCGGGAAGTGGTCGTTGTACAGGTCGAGGCTGGGCAACCGGACCAAGGGGACCCGCTCGTCGAGAACCGGGTACGGCTGGCCGGCCAGCACCTCGATGTGGTGGCCGAGGTCGGCGAGCGCCCTGGTCAGGTGGTGCGTGTAGACGCCCTGGCCGCCACAGTGCGGCTTGCCGCGGTAGGCGAGGTAGGCGATGCGCAGCGGGGCGTCGTCGAGCGGTCCGGGACCGGGGCCGTGGGAAGGCATCCGACAAGTCTGGCGGGAGAGCGCCCCAATAGCGCCACCGGGACGAGTACCTTCGGTCACGTGCGAGCGTTGGTTCAACGGGTTGGGAGGGCCTCCGTGACGGTCGATGGCGTGGTGGTCGGCGCGGTCGGGCCGGGTCTCTGCGTGTTCGTCGGGGTCACCCACGACGACGGCGAGGCGCAGGCGGACAGGTTGGCCGGGAAGTTGGCCGGCCTGCGGATCATGGACGACGATGACGGGGTGATGAACCTCTCCGTCATCGACACCGGCGGCGAGGTGCTGGTCGTCAGCCAGTTCACCCTCTACGGCGACACGGCCAAGGGTCGGCGCCCCACCTGGATCGCGGCGGCGGCGCCCGAGCACGCCGAGCCGCTGGTCGAGCGGGTCGTGCACGGGCTGCGCGACCAGGGGATCGGCGTGGCGACCGGACACTTCCGGGCGCACATGCAGGTCGAACTCGTCAACGACGGTCCGGCGACGCTGCTGATCGAGGTCTGAACATGCCTGCGGTCGACGGCGACCGGTTCGGCTCCCGGGTGGCCGACTATGCCCACCATCGAGCCGACTTTCCGGCGGCGACGATCGACCGGCTGGTCGGACTCGGCGTGGGACGGCCCGGGCAGCGACTCCTCGACGTCGGTTGCGGGACCGGGACGCTGGCCCGACAGTTCGCCGCCAGGGGTTGCCGGGTGACGGGGCTCGACGTCGACGCACGGATGCTCGAGGCAGCGGTGGAGCAGGCGACGGCGGACGGTGTCGAGGTGGAATGGACCGAGGCCCCTGCCGAGGAAACCGGACTGCCCGCCGGGTCGTTCGATGTTGTGGTCGCCGCCCAGTGCTGGCACTGGTTCGATGGCGCCTCCGCCGCCGTGGAGGTCCGTCGCCTGCTCGTGCCGGGTGGCCTGCTGGCGATCGGCAACTTCGACTGGCTCCCCCTGCCCGGAACCGTGTCCGGCGAGACCGAGGCGCTGATCCAGTCGCACCACCCGACATGGGGCCTCGGCGGCATCCGCGAGCCGCTCCCCGAGGCGATCGAACATGCGGAGCGGGCGGGATTCACCGTCTTCGAGACCTGGATCGACGACATCGACGTGCCCTACCTTGCCGATTCGTGGCGTCGACGGATCGGTGCCAGCGCCGCCATCGTCAACCTCGAACCGGCAGCGGCCGAGGCCTTCGATCGGGAGTTGGCGGCGCTGCTCGCCGATCGGTTCCCCGGCGACGAGGTCGAGGCCCCGCACCGGGTCTCGGTGCTGGTGGCCCGGGCGCCCGGCTAGGCGCGCCCCGAACCGGTCGCGATCAGGAGCCGGTCCGTCGCCGTGCGGGGATTCCGGTGGCGATTCCGCCTGCGATTCTGGCTGCGATTCTGGCTGCTACAAGCAACCCGAGGGCCATGGCGAGCAGCGGCCACGGTCCGAACCGTGTGGCCCACGTGTCGCCCTCGCGCAGCTCGACGGTGGCGTGCAGCACGGCCTGTTCGGAGACGCCGGATCGTTCGAGGACCCGCCCCTGGGCGTCGATGACGGCGCTGAAGCCCGTCGGTGCCGCCTGGAGCAGCCAGCGACCGGTCTCGAGCGCCCGGAGGCGACTGGAGGCGATCTGCTGCGACTGGACGATCGTCAACCAGTAGCTGGCCCCGTTGGTCGGGTTGAGGAGCACCTGGGCGCCGTCACGGGCGGCGTCGCGGGTCCGGTGTTCGAAGAACACCTCCCAGGAGATGCTCACCCCGAGCCGGCCGACGCTCGTGTCGAGGACGGCCGGGCCCGCACCGGGGAGCAGGTCGCGGGAGGGCAGGTCGCCACTCCCCACCACTGCCTCGATAAACCCCCGCAGCGGGACGAACTCGCCGAACGGCACCGTACGGACCTTGTGGTAGGAGTCGGCGATGTGCCCGTCGGGTTCGATGGCGGTCGAGTAGTTGAGGGTGGCGGTCGGGATCGTGGGGTGGCGGTGGAACCATCCCGGCACCAACACGGCGTCGAGTCGTCGGGCTTCGGATTCGAGGGCGGCGGTGGCGTCGTCGGCGTACAGGCGGTCGGGGGACCGCTCACCGGTGGCCGGCTCGGGGGTCGGGTTGACGACGTCTTCGGGCCAGAGCACCAGATCGACCGGCGTGACGACCCGGGAGGTGGCCTCGAGCTGGTTGGCGAACACGATCGCCGCTCCGGTCGGGGTGGCCCGTGTCCGCTGCGGTCCTCCGCCCTGGACCACGGCCACGTCGAGTTCACCGACGACATGCCCGGCGGGGGCCAGCGCAGCGAGCACCCCGCACACGACGACCGTGGCGAGGGCGACGGCTGCGGTGACGACGGAACCGGGCCCGGCCCGGCGACCATCGGCGAGGGCGCTCAGGCCGACCCCGATCACGACGACGAGGGCGACGAGCAGGAGGGGTCCGCCGACCCGGACCACGGGGGCGAGCGGGCCACCTGCCTGGCCCATCGGCAGGGTCGCCAGCGGAACGCCGCCGAAGGGAACGCTCCACCGCACGAACTCGGCCAGGGTGATCGCTCCCACCAACCCGAGGCGTCGCCCGTGGCCGGCCGGCACGAGAACGGCCGCCAGCCCGAAGAAGGTGCTGTGGAGGACGACGACGATCAGCCAACCCGGTGGCGTGAGGTCCCACATCCAGAGGGTGCCGGGAGCCAGCCACGCAGCAGCCACCAGCATCGCCCTGGCGCATCGACTGCCGGCCGACTGGTCGGCGAGCAGCCGATCGAGGACGGCGATGCCGGGGAAGGCCATCGGCCACCAGCCCCACGGCGGGATCGAGGCGGCCAGCAGCAGCCCGGCCAGCAGGGCGAGTGCGACGGCGCGTTGGCGGGAGGCCACGCAGGTCAGCCGATTCGTGGGCCGAGCCGTTGGATCCCCCCGATGGGACCGACGCCTCGGATGTCGACCTCTTCGACCTCGAGCACCTGCATCCAGTCGGGAAGGTCATCGACATCACAGTGGGCGAGGATCTCGCCGGGCTCGGCGACGCTGCACAGCTTCGCCGCCAGGTTGACGGGCTCGCCGATGTAGTCGTCACCCTCGAACAGGAGGGCGATGCCGGTGGCGAGTCCGGCCCGGATCTCGATCCCGGTGTACTTGAAGTGCGAGATCACGTGGCCGGCCCATGCGATGGTCGGGGTGGGTTCGGTTCCGACCATCATCACGCCGTCGCCCAGCCACTTGGCGACCCGCACGCCGCGCTTGGCGGCGACGTCACGGGAGATCCTGCGGAAGGCCTCGAGGCGGTCGACGGCGAGGAGTGGCCCGTGCTCGCGGGTGAACCGCGTGAAGCCGGAGAGGTCGGCGAAGCAGAAGGTCCGTTCGATCTGCAGGTAGCTGGTGTCGGGCAACTCATTGGGGTGCTCGGTGCCGCTGCCGGGTCGGGCCTCGGCCCATTCGCTGGCCGGTGTCGTCTTGGGTGTCACGCCACCATCGAACCACGCCGTCGGTCGGATTCCATGGTCATCAGGGGTTTTCCGGGCGGATTTCGCACGGAGGTCCGCCCGATGGATCGGCAGAGGCTCGCTCAGGCCTGGCGCCCGGCCGGGCCGCGGTTCGGCGAGCCGCTTCGTGGCTGGCACGATGCGCCGTGGCGCGCTCAGGCCAGGCGCTCGGCGGCAGCGGCAGCGGCTTCGGATCCGGACCTGATGCAGGCGGGGATGCCGACGCCGTGGCGGAAGGCACCAGTGACCATGAGGCCGGGTGCGGCTTTGGCGAGACGGTCGTCGATGGTGGCCATCCGGTCGATGTGGCCGGGAGCGAACTGCGGCAACGACCTCGGCCAACGGGACATGCGAACGGCGGCAGGTGGCGCCTCGACCCCGATGGTCGTCGCCAGGTCCTTCGCCAGGGCACGTTCGAGGGCGGCGCCATCCAGGTCGGCGTGGCGGAGGTCGTCGATGCGACCGGCAGACAGTCGCAGCAGGACCCGATCGCCCGTGTCGAGGTGGGGCCACTTGCTGCCGGTGTAGGAGCAGGCGGTCATGTGCATTCCGGTTCCCCGGGGGACGAGGAACCCGCTCTGGTCCCCGGGGACCTCGAGGTCGCTTCGCCGATAGGCGAACGTGGCGAGCGACACCGAAGCGTGGGGAATCTGTGCCAGGTGTTCGGCGGCCTCGGCCTCGATGTGGGTGACGAGGTCGGCGGCCACGAAGGCGGGGACGGCGAGTATGACGATGTCCGCCATCTCGACGCCGTTCGTGGTGCCGACCAGCCAGCCGGTATCGGTGCGCCCCAGTCCGGTGACCGATGCCCGCAGGCGGAGGCGGTCGCCGAGTCGGCCGACGAGGACGTCGACGAGGTGGCCCATGCCGGACGGATGGGTGTTGAAGACCGGTGCCGTCGGATCGGATGCCTGCTGGGCGGCGCGCAGGGTCGCCAGGAGGCCTTCGGGACTGCGGGCCGCAGCAAGGAGTTGTGGCGCCATGACCCCACAGCTGAGGTCGTCGGCCCGGCCGGCGTTGACGCCACCGAGCAGCGCATCGACCAACCGTTCGAACACGGCGTCACCGACGCATGGGCGAACCACCTGGCCGACGGACAGGTCGCCGTCGGGCGGGGTGCCGGCGGGAAGGTCGCGGTCGGGTCGGCCGTCGCCGGTGAGACGCTCGAGGTCCTCCGGCGGCAGGACGCCTTCGGCGACGGTGGCCGGATCGAGTGGGATGCCGAGCACGTTCGGCGAGGGAAGGGGGCGCAGTGCGCCGTCCAGCCAGACCGAAGCCGTGCGTGCGTGCGGGGCCACGAGCTCGTCGGCCAGGCCCAGTTCCGTGCACAGGTCGAGCGCCCACGGAACCCGGACGAGGAAGGCGTCGGCGGCCTCGTCGACGGGAAGCCCGGCGAACGAACTGGTCCGGATCCTGCCACCCGGCGATGCGGACCCCTCGAGGACGGTCAGGTCGAGGTCCGGATGGTCGGTCAGCAGGCGGTGGGCGGTCGTCAGTCCGGTGATCCCCGCACCGACGACGATGACGCGGCGGCCGGCCACGCTCAGTTCCCGGGACGGTGGGCGTGGACGAGATCGACCACGTGTTCGAGCACGGCAGGATCGGTCTCCGGGAGCACCCCGTGGCCCAGGTTGAAGACATGTCCGGGGTGCCCGCCGTTGCGCCGAAGTATGTCGGCAACCGCTTCCTCGACGGCTTCGGGAGGGGCGAGGCAGACCGCAGGGTCGAGGTTGCCCTGGAGGACCGTGTCCGGGCCGAGCCGTCTTCGGGCCTCGTCCAGGGGGACTCGCCAGTCGACACCGACCACATCGGCTCCGGCGGTTGCCATCAGGGGGAGGATCTCGCCGGTGCCGACGCCGAAGTGGATAGTCGGCACGCCAAGGTCGGCGACCCCGTCGAACACCCGCCGACTGGCGGGCAGCACGTATTTCTCGTAGACGGGAGGTGCCAGTGCGCCGGCCCAACTGTCGAACAACTGCAGTGCCCGGGCCCCGGCGGCGACCTGCGAGCGCAACGAGGCGACGGCGAGGTCGACCAGGCGGTCGAGCAGAGCGAACCACAGGTCTGGGTCGCCGAGCATCAGTGCCTTGGTGCGGGCGTACGTGCGGGACGGGGCGCCCTCGATCAGGTAGGACGCAACGGTGAACGGTGCCCCGGCGAAGCCGATCAGGGGGACCGTCAATTCGGTGGCCAGCGCCCGGATCGTCTCGAGCACGTACGGGGTGTCGGACTCGGGATCGAGCGGCCGCAGCCGTTCGAGGTCGGCGGCCCGCTCGAAGGGCTGGTCGATGACGGGCCCGATGCCCGGCTCCACGTCGACGCCGAAGCCGATGGCATGGACGGGCACGACGATGTCGGAGAAGAGGATCGCCGCATCGGTGTCGTAGCGCCGCACGGGCTGCAACGTGATCTCGGTCGCCAATTCGGGATCGGCGATGGTGTCGAGGATGCTTCCGGTGCCGCGGATGGAACGATATTCGGGAAGCGAACGTCCGGCCTGGCGCATAAACCACACCGGCGTCCGCTCGTGGGGCAGGCCGCGACATGCGGCCAGGAACGGGTCTTCCGGGGCCGCTGGTTGCATCACGGTGCGACGCTAGCGAGCGAGCACGCGCTTGCTGCCGGGAGGGGCGGCCGGGAGGGGCGGCCGGGAGGGCACGTGCTTGCTGTCAGGAGGGGCGGCAGGGAGGGCACGTGCTTGCTGTCAAGAGGGGCCGTCGGGAGGGGCGGCAGGGAGGGGGCGGCAGGGAGAGGCGGCCGGGAAGGGGCGGCCGGGAGGGGCGGCAGGGAGAGGCGGCGGGGAGAGGCGGCCGGGAGCGGCGGCCAGGAGGAGGCGGACAGGAAGGGGGGGCGGGGGGGAGGCGGCC
>Ga0066376_10001729_pt1 | contig 20962 bp, 14 predicted proteins | sample Knorr_S15_td_Bot_FD_77009 | JGI IMG/M metagenome (GOLD analysis project Ga0066376, IMG submission 77009) | Marine microbial communities from Southern Atlantic Ocean transect - Knorr_S15_td_Bottom_ad_5009_LV_A | ecosystem: Environmental > Aquatic > Marine > Oceanic | place: Southern Atlantic...
ATAGTACAATGTCAGAATGCGATTGTTGATTTATCTACTTGTGATTGCAAGCATTACCGCATGCAAATCTATTGAACGAGTTGGCGAAAACCCTCGAGCTATTCGTGCAACTGGAAAATATCCGGGCGAAATCCCGAACATGCTACGTGGAACTATCAAACAGCACGTTGCATTGATGGGATACGAGGCCACGTACAGTGACACATATGAACCGATGGTCGCTGCAGGGTATGGATTGGTCATCGGGCTCAATGGCACTGGCTCAAACGAAATCCCCCCGCAAGTTCGTGCACACATGCTTGCAGATTTGGCTCGAAGAGGAATGGGCGAGTCAATTCGGGGTTGGGGAAACTTGACCCCCGCAGAGTTAATTGAATCCAGCGATACCGCTGTTGTGATTGTCGAAGCTGTTATTCCTCAAGCTGGAAGTGGTCGCAAGCCCACTAGGGGAAATTTATCAAAAGATCACGCCTCCTTACGAGGGACCATGTTTGATGTCCATGTCTTTGCTGAACCAAGTAGCGCGACAACGAGCCTCGAAAATGGTTTCTTATTACCAACGTTTTTACGGCTGGGTCAACTCACCACAGGAAAAACTCAAGCAAGAGAAGTTGCAACAGCAAGTGGGAACTTGTTTATAAACCCATTCGCAGAACCGGGTGCTATTGGTAGAGACTCCGTTCGCAGAACCGCCGGACGCATTCTTGAGGGTGGTGAGGTGTTGCACAACATACCCATGCGACTCATCCTCATTGAGCCAAGCCACACCCGCGCTTCGATGATTCAAACCGCTATTAATCGAGTTTTTCCTGAAGAATTCGGCCAAGATGGACCAACCGCCCATGGTATGAGTGATGAACAAATTGAGATTCGAGTTCCACCTTCATGGAAAGATGATGTCCCAACGTTTATGAACCTTATGTTGCACATCACGATGCGATTGCAAAATCCAGAGTCTGTCGCAATCACTATAAAACGCTTGCTCTTGCAAGACCCAAGTCCAAAAAATGCAGACGCAGCAACATGGCGTTGGAGAGCCATCGGAAGTAGATCTCTTTCGATTATCCGTAATCTCTATGAACATCCAGAAGAGTTGCCACGGCTTTCTGCCTTACGAGCTGGAGGCGGACTTGGCGATCCAATCAGTGTTCCATACCTTGTGGAAATGGCGACCTCAACTATTGGTCTGGGTAGTCGGCTCGATGCTCTTGATATGCTCAAACATATGCCTCAAGACTATCGGATTGAGACAGGGCTAAGACCACTCCTCGATTCGGACGATTTGGAAGTTCGGCTCCGAACTGCTGAAACGCTTGCATTTCGAAACGATCCAATCATTAAAAAATTCACTATCAACAAAAAGTTTGACCTTATTCTCGTCCCTTCGCAGCACAACATGGTCTATGTGACTCAAACGGGGTGGCCACAAATCATTCTCACGGGAAACATTGAAATTGAACGACCACTGACCCTGTCAGCATGGAGCAACCGATTGCTCATCAAAGAACTCGCTGACAATCCAGATATGCTCGAAGTGAGATATAGAGACAACGAGTCACAAACTACTGTCAATGAAATAATTACGCCAGACTTGCCAACCTTTACAATGTTTTTAGCACATCGCCCGACACCAGAATCACCAGCCCCTGGATTGAATCTATCGTACAGCCGAACCCTTGGTGCTATTCATGCACTCTGGCGAGAGGAATATCTCAACGCTGATTTCAAGGTTGAACAAGATCGACTCCTCGCTGTGATTCAACGGCTCGCCCGTGAGACAACCTATACCCCAAGACCCGACTTCGGGGATGAATCCGAAAGTACCGATGACTCACGATACATGAAAGAGCCCACCCCAATTGCAACCGAGGACCAAGAATCGATTCAATAATCATCGTTTTTTGGTCAACGAAGAGCAATATCCCCGATAATTTACTTGGTAATTCGATTTTTCCCGTTACTATGGGTTTTCTATAAACCCTGTTTTTAGATACAGGAAGTGGTTTCAGGATGGAAACCATCATTCAAGACAGGAGGTCTCTCTTTACATGCGGTTATCAAAAATCACCATCGCAGGCTTTAAATCATTCGCTGATTCTACGGAATTTGTGTTTGATGCCCCAATTATTGGAATTGTTGGTCCAAATGGCTGTGGAAAGTCAAATGTCGTAGACGCGATTAAGTGGGTACTTGGAGAAAGGTCCGCAAAAAGCCTTCGAGGGGAGGCGATGCTCGATGTCATTTTTGCGGGGTCAGCGGTACGGAAGCCACTTGGTGCTGCATCCGTCACCCTCACATTTGACAATCCAGTTACAAATGCTGCTGAAAGTGACCCCTCAAATCGACGATTTCTTTCTGTCGATACTGACGAAGTCGGTGTAACACGACGGCTCTTCCGTGATGGTCGCAGCGATTACCTCATCAATGGAAACAAGGTACGCCTCAAAGATATTCGCGAACTGTTTCTTGATACGGGTATAGGTACGAATGCCTATTCCATTATTGAACAGGGTCGAGTTGCTGCGATTCTCAACGCAAATCCAACAGAGCGACGTGGCATTCTAGAAGAAGCTGCTGGTATCGCTAAATTCAAATCAAGGCGGAAAGAAGCCCAGCGAAAACTTGAACGTACTGAAATAAATCTTGTACGTGTTCGTGAACAACTTGCAAGCACAGAACGACGGCTTCGTATCGTTCGAAGCCAAGCAGAAAAGGCAAGGAAGTTTACCGTTTTGGATGACAGGCTTCGTGAAATTCGAACACATGTTATGCTCGATCAATTTCATGAGTTACACACCCAACTGATGGGATTAACGAGCCAGCTCAGCGTAGTAAATGTGAATCGTCAAAACATTGTAAGAGAAATACTTGAATTAGAAGATACCAAACGTCAATGTGAAGTTGATCGGCACCAACTTCAGACAAGTCACCAAACATTACTTAGAGAATCCACTGAGCATGAATCAACCATCCGACATGCAACGCAACGCTGTGACATGATGGACCGCTCAATTCAAGAATCAAGACAACAAGTTGGTGATGAACGAAGACGCCTTGCTACCCTTACAACTCGTGAAACTGTCCTTGCTGGTGAACGTGACGGTGCTGCTGAACAAATTGCTGCCTCAGCTGAACGTCTTGCGGATATTGATAGACAGGTTGACGCAATCTCGAGTGAACATGCAATCGTTGGGCAAAGAGTCGTAGAGTTACAAGACACCCTATCAAAAATACAAGATGATCTTGAAGAACTTGGATCAACGCAATCTCGACTACTCGCAGTAGCACAATCTGCAAAAGATCGACTCAGCAGCCAAAAAGAAAGCCGCAATCGTACAGTAGACAGTGCAGCCCAAATCGACGAAGAGCGAAAAGCAATTCAAGCAAAGCGTGATGAAACGAGTCGCTCAATACAGGATGCCAAGAATACTGAAGTTGAACATGAAAAAGTGTTACATACACACGATAACGCGGCACACACATTAGGTGAACAAGCTGAACAACTTGCAAGAGACCTCGATGCAATGCGTCATCAACATGCTGCTTCTAGTTCTCGGTTGCACCTTCTGGAAGAAATGCAAGACGCCCGTGAGGGTCTCACCGATGCTGTCAAACAAGTTCTCGATCGTCCTGAAGAATTTCCTCAAATCAAGGGTATGCTCGGTGATGCCATCGATGCAAACCATGCGGATGCTTTCCTCGTTGAAATTGCTCTTGGTCAAAACATCCAACTACTTCTTGTTGATTCGAGTTCATCAATACTCCAAGTAGAACAAGCAATAGAATCATTGTCGGGCAGAGTCGGCTTGCTCCCGATGGACGTTGATGTGCACGGTGCTCAAGAAATTCCATCTGAGGCTACACCAATTCTTCAACTCATTAAGGTTACAGATTACGCGACAGCAGCAGCAAAGACACTCCTTGGTAAAACCGCTGTCGTCAACACCGTACAAACTGCATTGGAATTGCAACGAACGTACAAAGATTGGCGTTTCGTAACCAAGCGAGGTGAACTTGTAGAAACCGATGGTCGGGTCTATGTCGGCAAGACATCTTCTGGCGATCAGAACGGTTGGTTGACTCGTCGTATTGAAATTAATGCCTTGAGAATAGAAGTTTCAGCCCTCGATCAACAAATCGATCAACGGCAAAGTCAACTCGGCGACCTGCTCCACGAAAGTGAACAAGCAAGACAACAACAAAGAAACTCTGCGCAACGTGTCCGCAATGCAAGAAACTCCGTCGTGGAATACGAATATCAACTCCTACGGTTTGATGATGACATCCATCGTTGCAATAGACAGTCGCACGTGCTGCAAGAGGAAGTCGAAGAACTTGAGCAACGGATTGTAGATAGTGAGTCGCAATACGAAAGTACAACTCAAGAAGCTTCTGGAGTCACTACGCGAATAGATTATCTGACTTCCAATCGGACTGAAGAACGCGACAGTTTAGAAGCAGCACAACAAAAATCTGAGTCAATTGCCGAACAATTAACCGCTGCAAGGGTTGACTTAGGACAAGTGGGTGAAAAACACGAAGCTGATCGTAGAGAGTTGCGACATATTGACGCAGCAATTGAAGAGGCTACAGGCCAACGAACATTGTTACAAGGTCAAATCGCTCGCAGACTCAGCCAACTTGAGCAATTTGAGGCTTCAAGACAAGAGAGTCGCGATGAAATTGAACGATGCAGAGTTGCCTATGAACAGTGTAAAGAAGAACTCGATGCATACAAGGAAAAAGTTCGGCTTGCAGATGAAGCTGTTGAGCAATCCTCAGTTCAACTCCAATTTGCGCGTGAACATGGGCAACGGTTAGAACGCGACTTCAACGCACTCGAATTAAGCCGTAGAGAAGCCGAAATTCGACGAGAAAATTTGGAAGAACGATCGCTTGAAGAACTTGAAATTGATGTCCATGACGAGTACAAACTCTGGGACGCCAAATCCGAAACTGGTGATCGACCAGCTCAAGACCGAGAGACAATCGAAGAAGAAGGCGAACACTTACGGGAAGAAATCAAGAAACTTGGCAATGTTAATCTTGACGCTATTGAAGAAGAAAAGAACCTTGAAGAACGTAATGTTGACCTTGCACAACAAGTCGTTGACATCGACGCCTCTGTCGAATCGCTTACCGCTCTAATTTCTGAACTAGAGAAACGAAGCAAGACTCGGTTTGAAGAAACATTCAATTCAATTCGCGAACACTTCGCAGGACCTCAAGGCATGTTTAGAAAACTCTTTGGTGGTGGTAGCGCAGATATCATGATGTTGCCGGGCGAAGACGGACAGATTGACTTGCTTGAATCAGGAATTGAAATCAAAGCAAAACCACCTGGGAAACAACCACGCGTAATTTCTCAATTGAGTGGTGGTGAGCAAGCCATGACCGCTGTTGCATTGCTTCTGAGTATTTTCAAAGCAAAGCCGTCACCGTTCTGTGTTCTTGATGAAGTCGATGCTGCACTCGATGAAGTAAATACACACCGTTTCATCAGTTCACTAAGCGAGTTCCTTGAAAAGAGTCACTTCATAGTTATTACACACCATAAGAGAACGATGCTGGGATGCAGCAAGTTGTATGGTGTGACGATGCAAGAACGAGGCGTATCCAAACATGTGGATGTCACTGTGGACGAAGTCGGTGAGAAAGGCGAAATTGCAACATCTGCACATCAAAGAGCAGAAGTGTCACCTGTGCCAATTGTTGAAACTCCAGCGAGTGAATCGCAGTTAACTTCAAGTTCTTCACCTCAGTAACAGTACGATAAACCAGGACACCCAAGAAATGAAATGGGTCAAACCCCTTTCATTTCTACTGGATGTCCCTTTCGTGCTCTGTTACAACCAAGATGAAATCGAGTGCCAAACGGCATTGAGTTGAGTCGAGGGGTCGCCAGCGATTGGAAATGGATTTGGCGTATTGAAGACATGATCCCCACCTGCGATACGTGCAAGGGTTGATTTTGGGATTGTTTCGGCAAGGGTTACTGCAGAGTGAACTGACACAGTCGGGTCGTCTTCACCATGAATAATAAGACAAGGTACTGTAATCCCTGCGGCAAGCGTAAGAAGATTATGACATTCTGGTGACTCGAGTTGCTCCTCAAGAAAACATTTGCCAACATAAAGCATCTGCCCTGTTCTGCTAGAGGGTGATTCTATTCTTCCTTCGTCAAGGAGTCGTTGCTGATCTTCCTTTGACATCGAAACACAATCGCAGGGTGATGATAATGCGATGACCCGATTCGCAGACACCTCGCCCCTGCCTACAGCAAGTAATGTCGCGACACCACCTCTTGAATGTCCAAACAGTGTCAAGGGTAGATTTGGTTGAGCAAACGCTTGTTCAAGAATTTTAAGATCTTCCACTTGGGTATTCCACGTTGTTTGCTCAAATAAATCGAGACGCTCGAAGGGACCATCGTCCCCCTGCATACCAGAGTGCGAAAAATTGAACCGGTGCACGATGTACCCCTCATTTGAGAATTGAGTGGCTAGCCAAGGAAACATTCCATAATCTTTGTATCCCTTGAAACCGTGTGCCATTATTACGACGCCTCTTGGCTCATTGCGAGCACTGTGCGTCGAGCCATACATTTTCTCGCCCTTGCTTCCTTCAATGTTCCAATGTGTAATTTGCATGTAAACATCCTACACAATATAAGATACCGATATGGCAAAAGCAGTAATACCATTGGACTGCATCATTTTCGGTGGAGGAGTAGCGGGCTTGTTTGCATTGGACAAATGTTTGTCAAGAGGGATTCACGCTGTTCTTCTTGAATCGGAATCTCTTGGAACTGGACAAACCATTGACTCACAGGGAATAATCCATGGAGGGTTAAAGTATGCCATCACTGGTGTTGACTCAAATTCTGCAATGGCGATAAAGGAAATGCCAATCGTCTGGAGACGGTGTCTCGCAGGTGAGTCGATGCCGGACCTCACGAATGTTGTCATACGTTCTGAGTATTGCTATATCTGGAGAACAGATTCTTTACGCTCAAAATTAGGATGGCTTGCTGCAAAACTGGCATTACGTATCAAGCCGAAAATTTTAGACTCCGATGAATTGCCAGAAGCATTGCAAGGTATAAATAGTTCGGTTGCAAGGCTCGACGAACAAGTGATTGAACCTAGAAGTTTGCTTGAAGTGTTTAGTCACAAACTTGATCGTCATCTCCTACAAACAGTCGAAGGTGGAGTTGAGGTTTCTCGCCTAGATGATGGCTGGCTTGTACAACTACTTAATCCAGAAACGGGTCATCCGTTAGATTTAATTGCTAAAAAAATCGTTCTCACTGCTGGACATGGCAACCAAGGTCTCAGAGAAGTGTTTGGATTGGAAGCAAAACAAACACAAAAACGCCCTCTGCATATGGTGATGGCTCGTGGGGAGTTGCCAATTTTAAACGGACACTGTATCGACGGCTCTAAGACAAGAGTCACCATTACAACAACCCAAGATCACGCAGGAAGATCTGTATGGCAAATCGGTGGACAACTCGCAGAGAAAGGCGTACATCAATCTCCCCAAGAGTTACTATGTTACGCAGCAGATGAATTGCGAGCAGTTTTGCCACATGTCAATTTCGATCAAACTGAGTTTACAACGTATAAGACATCTCGCGCAGAACAAAATTTGCATGGAAGTCGTCCCAATGATATTTCAATTCTTGAAGAGAACGACGTGCTGACATGTTGGCCTACAAAATTAGCGTTTGCACCTCGTCTGGCTGAAGAGATTGCGAACCGAATTGGCAATACTTCGCAGGATGACGATACTGAAGTATCACTCTTTGCAGCGTGGCCAAGTCCAAGCGTTGCACTCCCCCCATGGGAAAATGATCAACCATGGTCAACCCTTGAAATGGCATGCAAGCAATGAACCAAAAGACAATCCTTCCCATTCAATTGAGTCCCATCGGCTTTGGTGCCTATCAGATTGGGCATAAAATGGTCGAAAAATATGCCTCCTTCGGTAAACCCCTACCAAGTGACAGTGAAGCGGAATCTCTGCTCCATGGGGTACTCGACCTCGGCATCACGTTGATAGACACAGCCCCGGCCTATGGTTGTAGTGAGGAGCGGATTGGCAAGTACCTGAACGAACGGCGAGATGAATACAACTTGTGTACAAAAGTGGGTGAACTCAACGTCGATGGCAAAAGCACTTTTGACTTTACTTCTCAAGGGATGCGTCGCTCTGTTGAGCAAAGCTTACGGCTGTTAAAAACAGAATGTTTGGACGCGCTCCTCATTCATGCACCCCCCGATGATTTATCAATCTTGCAACATAGTGATGCAGTTGAAATGATGCATCTGTTTAGAGATGAAGGTAAAACAAAAACGATTGGATTTAGTGGCAACTCAATCGAAGCGCAAGAAGAAGCACTTTCTTGGTCGGATATCATGATGGTTGAGTACAGCAAAGCAAATGAAACGAACGAACCGATTATTCGGAAAGCCGACGAAAAAGGGGTTGTTGTCCTCATCAAAAAAGCATTGAACAGCGGTCATTTACCTGGAAGTATTGCAATTGAGTTTCTTTCCAAAAAATCACACTTACGCAACATGTTGCACTGCACTGTGATTGGGAGTTCAACTTTAGGACGGATGAGGGAAAATGTTGAAACGTTTAAAGTTCAGGAATCGTAATCTTTGACCCAATTTTCAATCGGTTTGGATCAACTGTTGGGTTTGCTTTTTCGATGACCCAATACTGATTCTTATCATCATAATAGTCGCCCGCGATCGAACTAAATGTCTCGCCGTCTTTGATGGTGTGTATTGTGGCACCTGTTGAAACGACGGTAGCCGGCTCGACTTCAATGACGATTGGTTCTGGGGGAACTGCTACAGTTACCGGTTGCACAACGACAAGTTCAGTGGCAATTGGCGGGATTCCAAGTGCAATCATTTTCTCCTCTGGATCACCACCAAAAAGAGAAGGTCGTTGTTTGGGTAAATCAACAAGATGACCTTGGCTTTCTTCAGGCGGTGTCATACCGTAATACACAACGAGCGCTGCAAGAAGAAGAACACACATTGAAACTACTGCTTTACTTGTTCCGGACATAGTAGAAGCCCTCCTTGGCATCTACATATAAATCGGTTTAATGGGTGTTTTCTCTTGAAATTGAGGATTAATTATCCCGCGGTTCATTCATTGACTTTGAGGTAATTATGCAGTTCCTCTAAAGGTAGAGAACCCGTTGGGCTTTTTGAGCATCAATCAATGTTTGGGGGAATCGAACCTACTAATTGGCTCTGAGTTAACTTTGAGTTTACGCATGCAGAAGATAAAAGGCGGATTTAGAAATTATTCAGGGTGTTCCTTGAGAGAGTCTGGGTCTAAAACGGTCACTGAATCTTCTTGAGGTTTCGAGTGCCCTTTGAAGACAAGAGGTGCTGCGATTGCGACCGAACTATAGGTTCCAACAAAAATGCCAATGAGCAATGCGAATGCAAATGGACGAATACCACCACCACCAGCAAGGTAAATAATGGTAACTGCAATGAGTGTCGTTACTGAAGTTAACACCGTGCGACTTACTGTTTGGTTTATCGAGTTATTCACAATTTCCTGCGTTGGCAATGGTCGCTTCCCACGGTTTTCACGAATTCGGTCAAGAATAACAATCGTATCATTTAAAGAATATCCAATCACTGTCAGTAACGCTGCAATAACACCAAGGTCAATTTGGAATGCCTCAATCTTCAGCGTTTGACTAAAGAAGGAAATATGTGCAACATATCCAGCAAGTGCGAGTGCACCAAGAGTAACAAGCACATCGTGAAGCAAAGCCACAATTGCAGCGAGTGAATATCGAAGTGAGCCAAATCGGAACCAAATGTATGCCAAAATACCAAGCAAGGATAAGATGACCGCAACGATTGCGTTTGCCTTCATCGTTTCAGCAATTTGAGAAGAAAAACTACTCACTTGTTCAAGGCTTTGTGGTTGAGAAAGTGCTGTTGAGATAAGTTCCCATTCATTTGAAGCAACACGCTCATCAACAACTTCAGGATTGTTCTTAAAGTAGTTCATGTCAGGGTCATATACTGCAATGGCAATTCTTGTATACCCATCACCACCTTCGCCTTCGCCCCGCTTCAAGCCAAAGATTTCGACATCACGACCGCCTGCATCGCGTGCATATTCTGGCTGTTGTCGCATTCGATCAATCCGTATTTTGACATCTTCAATCGTCACAGAAGGAGTAATGTCATCGATGACAACAAGAACACCACCACGATAATCCGACACATCACCCCTTGCGTTTGACGAAAGAACATCGCCAACTGTCGAAGCACTTTGAGGAATTTGATGTGTGTACTTCTCGAACGCTGATGTGCCTTCGCCTTCAAAGACAAGTGAAGGTGGTACATCAAGGTCATCGCCAAACGCTTCGGTGATTGCTTCTACAATTGTTGCCGTCACAGTTGCGTCATCATCGATACCGGGTGGATTTGAAACTTTCACTTGGAAGCCATCTGAGACAACTCTACCGTTGGCATCAACCTGACTTTCACCCACTGTAAGTACTGTTGCACCAGCAAGTTCGGCGAGAATTCGATCGGTTTGCGAATTTCCCGTTATAGCCTCTCCAATAGCATGAACGCGCGATTCAACAGAATTTTCGCCGGTATGTGTGAGTAGTAATCTTGTATCGCCTTCTTGATGTGTTCGCATTGTCAATGAAACACCACCGCGGAATTCGGTATCTAACATCGTGACCCCTCGACCCATGAGAAGCCAAACAGAAACACCGCAGACCAGAAGACTACAGATCCAAAAGACTTTTCGGAGACTCACCCAATCGATATTGGGGTGTAATGCTCGACCAATTGAGGGGAAAACTGTTGGGAGCATCGGCAATTTACGAGCACCAAGAACATTGATGTAAATTGCAAAAAGAACGCGAGTGACAAAAAGAGAAGTAAAGAGCGTCGCAATGATACCAATTGAGAGCGTAACAGCGAACCCCTTCACCTCGGTTGTTGCTGTTCGATACAAAACAAAACAAACAATTAAGTTTGTCAGGTTTGCATCGATAATAGTTGAATACACTTTACTGTACCCTTCTCGAACCGCTTCCCGAAGATCGCGAGCACCTGCTGCTAGTTCTTCCCGGATTCGTTCGAAAATAAGTACGTTCGCATCCACAGCCATACCCATTGTTAACACGACACCTGCCAAACCTGGCAATGTAAATGTGCCGTCAATCAAAGCCATAGTGCCAAAAATTAAAATGCCGTTGGCAAGCAGTGCAAAATCTGCGATAAGCCCTGCAGTCATGTAATAAAACAACATAAATGCGATTACTGCAATCACAGACCAGCCTAAAGCGGATAATCCTCTGTTTAAGTTATCCACCCCGATTGATGGACCAATAATATTTACTGCGATAGGATCATGACTTAAACGAGCTTCCAATGAACCCGCAGCCAATACTTGGAGCAAATATTGAATTTCATTCGTTGCGAAACTGCCTGTGATTTGCCCTTGAGCATTAATTTGCGAATTCAAATTTGGAGCTGTATACACCTGACCGTCAAGCACAATTGCCAACGGCTCATTGACATGCCCACCTGTCAATCTTCCCATCTGGCTTCCACCGGAACCATCTAACCGAAATGCGACTGATGGCCGACCAAACTGATCTCCTGACTGGTATGCACCTATCACCGACCATTTATTTCCCTTGCTGTGCGTCAAGCTCCGAGCATCATCAATGTAGAGCAAGAGATAAATATCCCCGTCATATTCTGCACCCTCAAGTGCGCGTCCTGCAAGATAGGATTGTGGGTCAGCGAGTAAGGCAGCAAGTTGGTCAGGAGTGTCAACCCATTGGTCTAGATTATTAATTGGAAACCAACCCACAATTGAGGAGTCCGTGTTATCGGGTCCTACTTCAGCAAGTTGAGCACGCATATCTGCAACATCAATGCCCTCTTCCTTACCAATTTGAACAGCAATGCGGAAATCTAATACACCTGCTCCACGTAGCATCCGGATAAGATCTTCTGGGTCGTCAAAACCAGTTCGCTGATCCTGATATATTTCGTATGTATCAACAAGTTTGCCAAGTTGGATGGAAAGGTGAGGGTACGCAGATTCAAGTTCAGCAAAAGCAACGTCTCGAGGTGCTATACCCCGCAATATCTCATCTGTCTTTGTATCGCGAATAACGTACCCGTTCTCATCTCTGAGTGGGTCACCCAAAGGTGAAAGTTGCAATAACCTCGAAATTTCGTTTCGATCCAAACTCATTGCAAGCAATTGTTCTCGCGTATCTTCATACTCGATTTCCACGTCTGCTACTTGTTGCTCCAATGCGCCATCAGTTGGGTTGGCGTGAAGTTCTGCAGTCACCTGAACAAGATCATCATGGAGGGATTGCAGTGAAGAAACCAACCCGCCACGGACTCCATCTCCACCAAACTTTTCAACTGCGTCTCCATCCACAATCGCTTGATCTAATTCACTTGCCCGAATTTGTGCTGCTACTAGCAATTCATCTAGATGACCGCGGTACACCCCAGCAAGTTCCTTTACTTCTGGGCTTGGAAGTGGCATGACAACTTCAATGCGGTCCGTGCCAAGTGGTGTCATTTGAATATCAAAAACACCGTCAGGATTCACCCGTTCCTTCAGGACTTCAATTGTTTGTGAAAGTACAGCTTTACGATCAACATCCTCGTCCATTCGAACGGAGTAAATCAAACTCACACCACCGCTTAAATCGCGTCCAAGTCGAATCTTTTTCGCTGGTGGTGACATTGCAACCACACAGCCAATGAGGAGAGCGATAATCAGGATGATTTTCCAGATGAGATTCTGCATAACTAATTAATCCAAAGTAGTTCTAATATAAAAAGTAGTGGAGAGATTATTCGGTTGGTGTCTCGACAGTGACTTTCTCGATGCTATCTCGCAATACGGTAATTCTTGTGTTCGACGATTCGTCAACTTTCAATACAACACGATCAGGTTTAATTTCAACAATAGTGCCAAAGACACCACCGCGAGTAAGAACTGTGTCTCGTTTTTGCAGGGAGTCGAGCATTGTGGCTCGTCTCTTCTTTTGTTTACGCCCACTAAACATGCTGAAGACAATCATGCCCACAAGCAAGAGCATTAGCATCGTAAAGAAATTGCCACCGAATGGTCCATCGCCACTTTCAGTGCCAACTGGTGGTGAACCATCTGCGCCCTCGGTTGTTGTTCCACTTGGTGATTGTTCATCACCAAATTGAGTGAGTGTTGCGGTCATGATGTAGTCCTGGGACGATGGTACAAACATTGAAAAAAGTTCCTAGTAAAGGGGGGATTACGGAGTATTGAGCACCGGCCAACGATTTGGTAGCGCAGACCACGAATTATCTTCGATAGAGTGGCGTATGTCTATCATCAGAGACTGGAAGTGGTGAATGTTATGTACGCTGACTAAGATTCCACCAAGCATCTCTTTGGACATATACAGGTGTCGAAGATAGGCTCTACTGAACCCATTGGTACATGTCGTGCACAAGCACCCCTCTTCAATAACGCCCTTATCACCTTTAAAACAAGCATTTCGAAGGTGAATTTGCCCATTTCGAGTAAAAGCATGTCCATTTCTGCCATTGCGAGTTGGAAGTACGCAATCGAACATATCCATTCCAGAAGCAACTGCAGCGACTAAATCTCGCTCATAGCCAACTCCCATGAGATATCGAGGTTTTTCCTCTGGAAGCAAATTTGCGGTGAATTTGACAATTTCTTCGATTTTTTCTGGCGATTCGCCAACAGCGACCCCGCCAATTGCATATCCGGGAAGTTCAACATTACAGACTTGCTCTGCACTGCGTTCGCGCAAATCCAAATCAGTACCACCCTGCACAATCCCAAAGAGGGCTTGGTCATCTGGTCGCTTGTGAGATTGGTGACAACGCTCCAACCAGCGAACCGTACGATCAACAGCTTGCAACAGACGCGTTTCATGTTGCGTCGCTGTCATCACGCCATCACGTTTTGTCAATGCATGACGGCGTCTTTCCAAGTTTTGTGATTGTGGTTCAACACTTGATGGGCAATCATCAAACGCCATAATAATGTCCGCACCAAGATTATTTTGTATTTCAATTGAACGCTCAGGTGTCATGCGTATGTTCGTACCATCAACAATTGATTTGAAGGTGACGCCATCTTCATCAATACTATTGATATCAGCCATCGACCATGCTTGGTAACCCCCGCTGTCTGTCAAAATTGGTTTGTCCCACCGCATGAATTTGTGCACGCCACCAAGTTCTGCGATTTGCTCATCTCCCGGACGCAACATCAAATGATATGCGTTGTTCAAAATAATTTCTGTTTCGGTATCGCATACTTGTTGTGGAGTTAACCCCTTTATGCTTCCCCGTGTTCCAACTGGCATAAATGCCGGTGTTTGAAACGAACCATGCGAAGTCGTCACGGCACCCGTTCTACCCGCATGTTCGAGACTGCGGTGATTAATTTTGAACTTCAGTGGCAACTACGAATCCTCGCGACGTTTCCTTGAAGCATCGTGCAATATTTTCTTTTCTTTTGGAGTCAAACTTTGTAAACCCTTGTTGTGAATTTTATCGAGGATGCGATCTACATCTGCTTGCGTGATTACCTTATCACGCCATGCGAAATGTTTCGATGTGGGATCAGCTTTACCGAGAAAATCAAAGAACCCATTGAGATGATGTGGGTTGCGTATGAAATACCATCCAGCAAGAGCACCACCCAAATGCGCGGTCTCACCCCCAGCGTTTGACCCATTGGAAAACATCGTCAAAATAGAAAAACCAACGAGCAGATACGCCATTGTTGACAGTTTCATGGGCAGGATGAAAAAGACCAGCACTTTCACATTTGGTGCCAAGACAGCACCCGCAATCAATATACCAAAGACACCGGCTGAAGCACCAATGAGTTGTGAAGCGGGATCATTGACAAGTAAAAATGGTATTTCTCGATCAACAATGTATCCCGCAAGATTCAGAATAAGGTAAAGCACTGCACCAAAGATGCCACAGAGCAGGTAAAACGCGAGATATCGTTTCCCGCCAAGGTATTGTTCAACAAGTGGACCAAAGAAGTACAAACCAATCATATTGAAGATGAGATGTTGCAGATCGGCATGCAAAAATTGGAAACCAATAAAACGCCAATATTGAACACCCCAAACCGCATGTCTCGTAGACATATGCAGCCACTCTCTGAAGATTCCGTTCAAAAACGGATCAAGCATATAGACCCCTACACAAACGAGTATGAGCCACGTCGTGACGGACCATTTTTTGCGTTGTTGCATCCCACCACCGAACCCACGGAATCCACCTTTGTAACCACCTTGCTGCGGTCGTGCATAATCTCGATCGTGAATTCCCATTAGATGCATATCTTACCAAGCATGTCAATAAAAAACACGGCAAGCAGAAATGTCCTGCTTACCGTGCGACTAAACAAACCGAGTGTATTATTCGTTTACAACAACGATATCGACGCGACGGCTCGCGGCCTTCGTAGATAGTGGTTTTGTTGGACCCCAACTTTCTATAGCAATACGGTCCTTATTCACACCTTTTGATACAAGATAATCACGAACTGACCATGCGCGGTCAAATGCGAGGTGCCAATTGCTTTTAAAGTTGCTCTTCTTGATTTGATCCGTATCGGTATACCCCATAATCACAATGGATTGATTCGGGTAGGTTGAATTTAACGCACTTGCAACTTGACTTAACGTATTAGATGCGCTATTTCGTAGCGTCGCACTACCAGAATTAAACAGCAAATCGCTTGCGACCGTAAGTGCTAAATCTTTATCGCGAAGCGTGACTTCAACACCACTGATATTCTCAAAGATACTGATTGTTTCAGGGCGTGTATCGAGTGCGGTTTGAAGTTCTGCGTTATGCTCTTGTTCTGTTCGCAAGTCACCCTGCGTTCTTCGCAAATCGTCATCAGCAGCTTGCAAGGCAACATTTGTTTCCTTGTACTGCGCTCGAAGTTCTTCGTTTTCATTTTTCAACAAGTTGTTTTCGGTCTGCAGGTTGTTATTGCAACCCATCATTGAAAAACCAACTGCAAATCCGGCGATTACCATCGTTATTTTTTGTCGCATCATGCGTGTCCTTTCTCCATTTCAGAGGACCTCACCAAGTAAAAGGGAAACATCCTGTTTCACTTTTCCGTTTCCAACGGGAAGTGGTGTTATCGGTATTGAAACCGTTTTTTCCTCATTAGTCAAATCGTCTATCGGAAAATTTGTCTGTAATTTTTCGGTTGCAGGTTGATGGACACCCGGCATCGCCACTGACCAAGTCCAATCGACTGCAGGACGGCAAAATACAACGATTAACGTTGCAACTGCAAGATGAGGACCATACGGTATTTCCTTGAATTGCTTACCCATCTTCTCAAGAAGCGTCGAAATCGCGACCCAGAGCAACCCACTAAATGGTGCAATGAAGAAAATAAGGATAGGATCCCACCAACCAACAACCGCCCCAACGCCTGCGAGCAGATGGACATCACCTAATCCCATCGCCTCTTTTCCAAAACCCAGCGTACCCACAATGCGAATTCCCCAGACGAGTCCACCCCCAACGAGGTACCCGAGCATACTTCCTGCAATGCCTTGGAGAGCAAGAGATGGATATCCCTTTTCGTATCCGAACATCCAGCCAATAATGAAACCCAACACGATGGGAAACACGACCACGAGTTCCTTCAACATTTCACGCCTTGCATGTGGATATACAGCAAGCATGTCTTCCCCTTCAATGTACTCCTCGTAATCTGCAAAACTGTATTTGTAAATTCCACACTTAAGTAATACAGATGTCAATATCACCCCAAGCATTCCGCCAATTGCAGCACCTGCCCAAGTCCAGTCAACAAGTGGGTATGGCCATGCTTGACCTGTTGTGTGACGAAGAGTAATCCACGACTGCACAATTGCAGCACCAAACGCAACGACCGTTATGAACATAGGAACCTGTATGGGGATGGTAAAGGTTCGCGCGTCAATCATTGTCATCGCAAGTAAACCCCCAACTAAGGCAAGAAGTGCGATGAACATCGGAAGCGTCCCGATGATGCCATTGGAATGCCACCACGGTCCAAAGATTTCACCAAAAAATGGAGCGGTCATTGGTACCCAATAACATAATACATAGCAGAGCAGAAAAAGAACCGCGGTTAGCAATTCAATGAATGGATACTCAAATGAAACTGGTTCTTTGCAATAACGACACTTTCCTTTAATCGCAAACCAACCAATGATTGGAATATTTTCTCGGAAGAAACGCAAACGATGGTCGCAAACTGGGCAACTACTGGGTGGAACAAGCAAACGAATATTTCTTGGCAATCGATAAATCACTACATTGAGAAAACTACCAACACAAGCACCGAACACAAACACAAAAATCGCTGGCGGTAGATGTTCTAGCAACGAGGCTTGGAGTAATAGTTCATTTATTGTAGGCTGAGTTGCTAGAAACAAAAGTCGGGATTCCTTTCCCTCTACGTTGAGATGTTATGGAAGATCTTTCGCTTCCATCGATTTGATTTGCTGCTGCGCATCTTCTAAGAGCTGTTTGCACCTTGCAACGAGTAATTGACCACGTGTATGCTCTTTCATCATTGTTTCGAGATCCGCTTCACCCTCATCAATTCGTTTCACGATGGCATCAAGCTCTTCTGAGGCTTGCTCAAATGACATTTTATCTGGCTGTGGTAATTTGTCTACACTCATGATGTGCACTCTACCTTGGACTCGATAGTTCCGTCTGCGAGAACTGTACGAATATGTTCGCCTTCTTTGACATCCTTGCTTGTTCGAACGACTTTTCCAGAAGAATCTTGCGTCAGCGAAAATCCTCTTCTTAACACTTCCATGGGTCCAGTTGAATCAAGCCGTGTTTCTAGTGAATCCAAACGGTGCACCCTTGCTGTGAAGTCATGAGTCGTCGCTCTTGAGAATGCAGTTTGTAATGTCAGAAGTCGTTTTTGTCTTGCTTGTATAAGTGCATGTGGTCGTGTAGATGCCAACAATTCGCAGCGTGCTGCAATGTTTAGAACAAGTGTATGGAAATGCGAAGCCAGGGTTGCTTTTAGATGTTGTTGAACACGAGAAATCGTGGCACTCCACCGTTCAATAGATCGCATGAGTACACTCGATAGTCGAACAGTAAGGTGGTCAACCATCTGCAATAATTCTTCTCGATCTGGCACTAAAACCATCGTCGCCTGTGTTGGGGTTGAAGCACGATGATCTGCAACAAGTTCAATAATCGAAGTGTCGGATTCATGACCAATTGCAGCAACCAGTGGTGTATGACAATTGAATGCCGCCTCAACAATTTGTCGATTATTAAACGACCATAACTCTTCTAACCCCCCTCCACCACGCGTTACGATTATTGCATCAATTCCCAATTGTTCTGCTGCAGCATCAACACGCTCGATTGCTTCTGAGACTGAGGTTGGTGACGCATCTCCCTGCATCACAGCATTGACAACAAGCAATTCAACAGAGGGCATTCTTCTTCTTGATGTTTCGATGACATCCTGCAATGCAGCTGATGATGCACTCGTAATCACTGCGATTCGACGCGGATATCGTGGTAATGGTTTCTTGTGTTCTTCATCAAACCAACCTTTTTCTCGATACTCTTTGAGAAGTGCCTCATACTCAAGTTGAACTTTTCCTTTTTCATCCCCGACTGGCTTGATACGTTGAACGACAATTTGAGTCTTTCCGAATTTTGCGTAATGACTCACCGTTCCACGAATAATCACTTGATCGCCTTGGTCAGGCTGCCACCCACGAAGTTCGGAACTTGTGAGTGCAGAAACACTTGATGTCCACATCACACAATCAATTTTCGACTCACCATCGGTGAGTGAAAAATACCAATGTTTACCAAGCCTTGGGTTATTCACCTGCCCCACCACATCAATTCTGCCAATTCTCCCTTCCAATGCGTCGTTGATTTTCTTACTCACTTCAGAAACGGAGATTGGTGGTGGTGATGTGGGCTTTTCTACTTTGGCAAACAAGTCTGTCACGGTGAGGATGGTATCCTGCTCATTGGGGCTATGCGAAACATCAGCGAAAAAAACATGCTTCGGACTATGATTTCCGACCTCCCAACCGTTACCTTCGAACGGGTAGATGCGTTGCATGACCTTGGAATCCGCACAGTCGCCGACCTTATGAAACACCTTCCCATGCGATATGAAACACACCATGGAAGTATGACCATCGAAGCCGTCGACTCCACTCTTGGTAATCGGGAGCGGATGAACGAATTAGTCACCATCGAAGCAACAATTGCGAGTATCAAACCAAGTTGGCGTCGGGGACGACGAAGTCGCATTGAAGCGACTGCTGAAGATGAAACCGGAACATTGCAGATTAATTGGTTCAACCAACCTTGGGTTGCAAAATCATTGCATCCCGATATGCGGGTTCGTTTTCATGGTGCACCATCAAGACACAAGGGCATATTGCAATTGATCAACCCACGCTGGGAAGAAGTTGACGAAGGCGAGGAAATCGAACTGGTTGAGGGCGATCTACGCCCTGTCTATCCCGCCAATGAACGTATTTCTTCAAGTGTCATCGCAAAACTCATCGAAAGTGTCCTTGATCAAGCACTTCTTGAAATTGAGGAGCACTTTCCAGATTCATTGCTTGACGAATTAGCGATGCCTGAACTAGCAATAGCGTATGCCCTTGCGCACCGTCCTTCAACTGAAGATGAAGCAATTGAGGGGAAACGAAGGATAGCCTTTGACGAGTTATTCCTTCTTCAACTCGGTGTTATGGTGAAACGTCACCATCGCCGCGACACCATGCATGCACCCGAATTGCGGTGGGATTTAAAAATGAAAGGACGAATTGCATCTCGCATACCTTTTGAACTTACAGAAGCGCAAGATCGAGTCGTCGAAGAAATTGCATTCGACATGTGTTCTACGACCCCCATGAATCGTTTGTTGCAAGGCGATGTCGGTTCTGGCAAAACAGTAGTTGCGTTGCATGCGATGCTCATGGCGGTCACATGCAATGCACAAGCAGCAATGATGGCACCGACTGAACTTCTTGCTGAACAACACTTTCTTACGATTACACAACTACTCAAAGGAGCAAAAGTCAAAACTGCATTGCTCACAAGTTCACTCTCTGCAAGTGAACGCAAAAATCTCATCCAGAGGATCAGTAATGGTGACGTTGATATTGTCCTTGGAACGCATGCTCTGCTGACAGAAGATGTCGTCTTCTCGAATATTGCAGTTGTAATCACGGATGAACAGCATCGTTTTGGTGTGCAACAAAGAGCATTGCTTCGCAACAAAACAGATGATGAGAATGCCATTCCGCATACCCTTGTGATGACAGCAACACCTATTCCTAGAACGCTATCACTTACGATTTTTGGAGACCTTGATGTCTCAACCATCAATGCAATGCCACCAGGAAGAGTACCTATTACAACCAAACTTGTACAACCAGATGGTGCTGAAAAGGTATACACCTACTTAAAATCTCTCGTTGAACTTGGACAGCAAGGATACGTTGTCGTACCACTAGTAGACGAAACGGGCTCGGGGTTAAAATCTGTAATGAACCACGCTGAGACACTTCGTAATGGAATTTTGCGTGGGCTCAGCGTTGAAGTTGTCCACGGCAGGATGAAATCGGATGAGCGTGAAACTACTATGCAACGTTTTCGCGATGGCAATATTGATGTGCTCGTCGCGACAACGGTCATCGAAGTTGGGGTTGACATTCCCAACGCAACCATGATAGTGATTGAACATGCAGACCGATTTGGTTTAGCGCAATTGCATCAACTTCGAGGCCGAGTAGGCCGAGGCATTCTTCCGGGAGTTTGCGCATTAATTGCGAGTCCTG
>Ga0066376_10001730_pt1 | contig 20947 bp, 12 predicted proteins | sample Knorr_S15_td_Bot_FD_77009 | JGI IMG/M metagenome (GOLD analysis project Ga0066376, IMG submission 77009) | Marine microbial communities from Southern Atlantic Ocean transect - Knorr_S15_td_Bottom_ad_5009_LV_A | ecosystem: Environmental > Aquatic > Marine > Oceanic | place: Southern Atlantic...
CACTGTTCTATTAGCTTATGGCGATTTAAAAGTTCGCGGAATTATCCATTCAATCCCTGGAAAAGGCTATTATCTCAAAAGAGAAAACATTGAAGTTTCACAAAAAATATTTTTACTTTTTGATGAATTAAATGCGTTTAAAGAAAATCTATACAAATCGTTCTTAAAAAATTTAAATCCTACTATAGAAGTAGATATTTATTTTCATCATTTTAATTATGATGTCTTCAGCAAACACATTTATGATAATATTGGAAATTACAACCATTATATCATCATGCCAGCAAATTTAACGGATACCGATATTATTATCGAAAAATTACCGGAAAATAAAGTATATATTCTAGATCAAACACATGAGGAACTTTCAAAGTACTCAACTATTTATCAAAACTTTAGAAAAGACATTAGCGATGCATTAACGCAATGCCTAACGAAACTTAAAAAGTACCATAAAATTTTTTTTATTTTTAATGAAAATAAACAACCTCAAGAGATGTTGCATGGGTTTTATGATTTTTGCTCTAAACACCATATAGACCATGAGATTATCATCAACAGTGAAAACAGAACCTTACAAAAAGGTGAAGTGTACCTTATTCCTGAAGACAGAGATTTAATTCAAGTGATAAAAAAAATGAAAGAACAGCAGTTGACCATTGCTTCAGATATTGGTATCATTTCATACAACGACACGTTGTTAAAAGAAATTGTTGAAGGCGGCATTACAACCATTTCAACAGATTTTAATGAAATGGGAGAAAAATTAGCAGCACTCATCTTTCATAAAGAGTTCACTAGAATAGAAAACACCAATCGCCTTATTGTCAGAAACTCGTTATAAAAAAATTGTCATTTTGTTCAAAATCAACTCCATAAAAAAAGGTACTACGGACTACCTAAAAATAGAAAGTACACACCACCAATCACATGCATATATTTGCTTAAGTGATGGTGGAAGCCTACAAGAATTAGTACTGCATAAAAAGAAAATCATTCAACAATCAGCTACTGCAGATTATACAACATCTTATGCCTCTGCAATTCTTTTTCCTTTTGCCAATAGAATAGACAAAGCGTCCTATTCATTTCAAGAAAAAAAATACACGCTAGAAGTCAATTTAAAAGAAGAAAACAATGCCATTCATGGTTTGGTATACAACAAAAAATTCACCCTTAAGAACAAAGAAATCACCCAACAGCAAGCATCGGTAACACTTGTCTATTCTGAAGAAAAAAAAGTTCAAGGGTTCCCTTTTACATATGCCATAGAACTTACATATACCCTCACAAAAGATGCGCTTTTACTAACCGTTTGTATTACAAACAATGATGCTGTTTCCTTTCCTTTTAATTTAGGATGGCATCCCTATTTTTATAGCTCTGATTTATACAACAGTCGTTTGTGCATTGATAGTAATCGCAGAATTCTGTTTTCAACTAGTGAAATGATTCCTACTATAACAAAAGACACAAGCATCCTTAAAGAACTACAAATTAAAGATCGATTTTTTGATGATTGCTATCTTTTAAATACGAATAAAATGGTGTTTAAAACTCCTGATTATCACATACAAATCAACTCTTATTTAAAGAAGAATTATGTACAAATTTTCACACCTTCAGATAGAAATTCAATCGCAATAGAACCCATTACAGCACCACCAAACAGCTTTAATCATAAATTAGGACTCCGTGTTTTAAATCCGGATGAAAACTATACCGCTTCATGGAAAGTCTCCTTAAAATCAACACCGCATGAAAACTAAAATCTTCACTTCCCTTATGATCGTGCTTCTCTTTTCTAGCTGTAAAAAAGAAGAGAAAACAACGTATTTGAGTTTTAGCGAAAACAGTTTAGACTACACAAATACACCCACACATAAATTTGATAAAAGCGGACTCATGTATTCAGATCAAGGTGCTTGGTTTGGATATAGCTTTCCAGATACTACAGCGGCAACGATTGGTTTTTCTGGCCCTTTTTTGATGACACAGCAAAATGGTATTTGGAGTAGTGCTGCTTTAGCACATGTAAACATTGAAGGGGTTCTTTTTAAAAAACAGCAAACAACCGCATTCAACAGTCATTTAGAGCAATTGTTTACTTCTGAAAATATTGAACTAAAACAAACCTTGGTTTTTTCTTCAGGACATTCGGCATTGATAAAAACCGAAATTAAAAACACCAGTTCAAAACCCATCACACTGAAATATCATTGGAAACAGGAGCCGTTATTGGCAGACGGATTGCACTTGGAAGTCAAACACAATGAAATAACCATAAACGCTGCAAAATCAACTGCCGTTGGTCATCTTATTTTTCCAAAAGGAACGCAACTATCAGCTACTGATAGCACGTATACTTCTGACGTTATTACCCTTGAATTGAAACCCAAGCAAATCAAAGAATTTACAATTTCTCAAACATTTATTTTTCCTGAGTATTCTTGGGAAGAAGAACAAATGCAACTTAAAAACACAACTTTTGATGCTGTTTTAAAAGCTAGAAAAGCAAAAAAAGAAACGCAATTAAAAGCACTTATAACACATCTAAAACCACAATTTCAAGACGATGTATATGCCGAAGTCTTAGCAAAAGCACACCTTACCCTACAAAACAACTGGCGCATTCCTGCTGGAGCAATCAAACACGAAGGTTTGTTTCCTAGTTATCATTACAAATGGTTCAACGGTTTTTGGTCTTGGGATTCTTGGAAACATGCTGTAGGATTATCCTATTACAATACCTCTCTGGCCAAAAAGCAGATGAAATTAATGTTCGAATTTCAAAACGAAGATGGCTTTATCGTCGATTGCGTATTTAGAGACACCTTGGTTGAAAAGCATAATTACCGCGATACAAAACCTCCGCTGTCAACTTGGGCAGTTGCCAACATCTACCAGAAAGACAAAGACCTCGTTTTTATAAAAGAAATGTATCCGAAGTTGAAAAAATATCATGAATGGTGGTATAACAAACGTGACCATGATCAAGATGGATTGTGTGAATATGGCTCTACCGATGGTAGTCTGATTGCTGCCAAATGGGAAAGTGGCATGGACAATGCCATTCGTTTTGACGACTCTAAAATTGTAAAAAATGCTGAAGGAGCTTATTCAATAGACCAAGAAAGTGTAGACCTGAATGCCTATCTTTATGCTGAAAAATTATTTTTAGCAACATTGGCTGAAGCATTGCACAAAAATGAGGATGCTGAAAGACTAAAAAAGGAAGCTCGCCTATTAAAAACGCGTATTCAAACCCAATTTTACGACAAAAAAGACGGCTGGTTTTACGACACCAATTTAGAAGGAAATATGTTCATCAAAGGTGAAGGAAGTGAAGGATGGACAGCTCTTTGGGCAAATGCAGCAACACAAGAGCAAGCAGAAGCGATTAAAAACCGCATGATGAACCCTAAAAAATTCTTTACCAAAGTACCTTTTCAAACCATGAGTGCAGATCACAAAAAATTCAATCCTTTAAAAGGCTATTGGAGAGGTCCAAATTGGTTAGACCAAGCCTATTTTGGCGTCAAAGGATTGCAGAATTACGGTTTTTATACCGAGGCAGATAAAGCAACGATTCAAATTATAAAAGGCGCTGAAGGTATTTTGGAAAAAGGAAAATCAATTCGAGAAAATTACCATCCAATTACAGGAGAAGGGCTAAATGCTCAAAATTTTAGCTGGAGTGCAGCGCATATCATCATGTTATTACTAAACGAGTAAAGCAGTTGTAGAAATGAAAAAAAGCGTCTTCATAATCACAATGTTACTACTAGCCATTAATGGCTTTAGTCAGGTAAAAAACCCTATTGTTGATTACCAATATTATATTGAAAATAATCAAATGATTGGCGAGTACAAATTGGATGCTCATGCTTCTTTCACATCGTATACTTCAACACACAATGCCTTAACAAAAAAAGCTCAAGAAACTAAATTCTATCAAAGTTTAAACGGTAATTGGAAATTTAAGTGGGTACGAAACCCCAAGAATCGCCCAACTACATTTATGAATCCTGCTAAAAACCTAAACCATTGGAACACCATTAGAGTACCGTCCAACTGGGAAGTGGAAGGATATGGAGTGCCTATTTATGTAAATCATCAATATGAATTTACAGATTATAAAGCAATGGTTGCGGACGATATGAAATTGGTAGATAGAATTTACCCCGCCAATCCAGGAGATGTCCCAGATGCATACAATCCTGTTGGCTCGTATCGTCGCGATTTTAACATCGATAAAAACTGGAAAGACAACGAGATTTTTTTACACATCGGCGCTATGAAATCCGGAGGTTTTGTTTGGCTTAACGGAATCTATATCGGCTACTCACAAGGCAGTAAATTGCCTTCTGAATTTGACATTACCAAAGCGGCCAAACCAGGAAAGAACACAATCGCTATCCAAATCTTTAGATGGACGGATGGCTCCTATTTAGAATGTCAGGATTTTTGGAGAATTAGCGGCATTGAACGTAGCGTATATATCTACGCACAACCCAAATTAAGAATTGAAGATTTTGAAGTGACTTCAGTTTTAGATGGTGCTTATACTAATGGCGTATTTAAATTATCTATAGATCTAGAAAATCACTTCACAAAAAAGCAGCGATCAAAAATTAGCTATACACTATACGATTCTTACAATAACATTGTAGCATCAGAAAGCAAAAAACTCACAATAAAAACATCCGACTCCGCTGTTTTTAAAACGACGATTGCGAATGTAAAACAATGGAGTGCCGAGCATCCTAATTTATACACGCTAGTTTTAGATGTAAAAGATAAAAAAGGAAGAACACTAGAAGCAACATCCAGAAAAATAGGTTTTAGATCTGTAGAGATTAAAAACGGATTGCTTTTGATAAACGGACAGCGCATCACGTTAAAAGGGGTCAATACCCAAGAAACAGATCCTGAAACTGGGCACGTAATGTCTGAAGATATGATCATGAAAGACATTCTTTTATGGAAAGAAAATAATATCAATGCTGTACGGTTAAGTCATTATCCTAGAGGACGACGTTTCTACGAGTTGTGTGATATATATGGTCTCTATGTGGTAGATGAGGCAAATATTGAATCGCATGGCATGTATTATGGAAAGTATTCTTTGGCCAAGAACAAGACTTGGGAAAAAGCCCATGTAGCGCGTATGACACGAATGGTGGAGCGTGATAAAAATCATCCTTCAGTTATTATTTGGTCCATGGGAAATGAAGCTGGAAATGGCATCAACTTTTTTAAAGGCTATGATGCTATTAAAGCCATTGACAACACAAAACGTCCAGTACAATACGAGCGCCCATACAAATCGCATGATGGCAACTTGTACGACATGGACAGTAATACAGATATTATTGTTCCTCAATACCCTTCTCCAGCTCGTTTTGAAGAAGTCGGAAGGTCTAAAACAGATCGACCATACATTCCAAGCGAATATGCTCATGCTATGGGAAATAGCACCGGAAATTTTCAGGATTATTGGGAAATTATCGAACAATATGACAATTTACAAGGTGGTTTTATTTGGGATTGGGTAGATCAATCCATTTGGAAAACGAATGACAAAGGAGAACGCTATTATGCTTATGGTGGTGATTACGGAAAAAACATGCCTACCGACAATACCTTTTTAAACAATGGCATCGTATTTCCAGATCGCACACCACAGCCAGCATTACACGAAGTAAAAAAAGCACATGAGTATATCAACTTTAAGGACAAAGGAATCAATCGTCATAATGAATTGCGGGTATTGATAGAAAATCTATACGATTTTACCAATTTGAATCAATTTGACATTACTGCCGAAATAAAAGCAGATGGACAGGTTTTAAAAACGATTCCTGTAAAAACGATTTCTGTAGAAACACATACCGGAAAATTAATCAGATTACCATTAGACGGAATTACTTTTAAAGAAAACACCAACTATAATGTTGAGATTTCAGCAAAAACTAAAGCCCCTTGGGGATTATTACCTCAAGGGTTCGAAGTAGCTCACGAGCAAATAGAGCTAAAAAGCAAGTACAAGACAGTAGAGACAGTGATTCCTTCTCAAGCGAAATTGAATATTAAAAAGACAAAAGAATCTATTACGGTATCAAATACCAACATAAAAATCGTTTTTAATAAAGCGCAAGGGCGTCTAACCTCGTATGTGTTTGAAGGCAATGAGCTGTTAAAAGATGGCAAAGGCCCAAAACCTAATTTTTGGAGAGCCATGACCGATAATGACTTTGGAAATCATATGGAGGTTAAGAATATTGAATGGAAAAAAGCTTCGTTGTTTTCAAAAGTAATAAACTTAAATACAGCGACTCATAAAAACGGGACTGTTTCTATCAATGTGACTTATGAACTGCCCGGAGTAGATACAAAATTTCATTCCGTGTATACCATTTACGGAAATGGTGCTATTGGCATTTCTAACCTCTTAGAAAAAACAGAATACAAAGCTGATATTCCAAGAATTGGAATGCGCATGCAATTGCAGAATAAATACAACACTATGATATATCATGGTCGTGGTCCTTGGGAAAACTATCAAGACAGAAAAGCTTCTGCATTTGTAGATATATACACATCAACTGTTTCAGCACAATATGTACCATACATCCGTCCACAAGAAAATGGTTATAAAACTGATGTAAAATGGGTGGCACTGTCAGACAGCAATAGCAACGGGATTTTAGTGGTTTCTGGCATTAAAAAAGGACTCGGAATTAGCGCATTACATATGCCTAATGAAGATTTTGACACTACAAGTGGCATTGATTATAAAACATCAAATAAGAGCAAACATACCATCGATATAAAAGAACAAGACCTTGTTCAATTAAATATCGATTTGGGACAACGTGGACTTGGAGGTGATGATAGTTGGTGGTCAAAACCGCAAGAAAAATATCAATTCAAAGGACAACAAAAACATACGTTCACATTTTATTTAGTTCCATTTAACAACGGCACACATCAATTATTTATAGCGCTAAGCAAACTTTACAGCAACACAAATTGAATTCATATAATCGCATGCAATACGACGCCTTAAAAATAACAACGCAACAAGCAGAAGACATCCTCTTCAAACTGTTCAATATAAAAGGAAAAGCTTCTGAGCTTCCTGGAGAAGTTGATTTCAATTTCAGAATTAAAATTAAAAATGAGGAAGGCTATATTTTAAAAATATCACGTCCTGATGAAGATGAAAATTGTCTTGATTTTCAGCAAAAACTACTACAGCATGTTGCAACCAATGGAAGCAATCTTATCGCTCCAAAAGTGATACATGACACCAATGGAAATACCATTTCTTCAATCACAGACGCTTCAGGAAACAAACGAAATGTACGGTTGCTCTCTTGGGTTTCTGGTCGTGTTTTGAGCGCTGTTAATCCACAACTGGGCAGCTTACGATTTAGTTTAGGAGAACAATGTGGCTTATTAACTCAAGCTTTACAAGGCTTTGACCATAAAGAAGCAGAGAGAGATTTTGTTTGGGACGTTGCACAATCATTGTGGACCAAAGAGCATTTGCATTTATTTTCTTCGGAAGAAAAAGAAATTCTTTCCACATTTCAACAACAATTTGAAGCGACACAACATTCGTATTCTAAACTCAGAAAAAGTGTCGTTCACAACGATGCGAATGACAACAACGTAATTGTTTCAGCAGACCTTATCAATCCAACCGTAAAAGCGACTATTGATTATGGTGATGCCATCCACACCCAAATTATTAACGATGTTGCCATTGCATGTGCCTATGCGATTATGCATCATAACGACCCTTTAGAAGCAGCGTTTCCAATTGTAAAAGGCTATCATGCGGCATTTAAATTACAAGAAGAAGAACTCGCACATTTGTACATTACTATTGCCATGCGATTGGTGATTTCTGTTACAAAATCAGCAATCAACAAAGTTGAAGAACCTCATAATGAGTACCTTTTAATTAGCGAAAAACCCGCTTGGGAAGTGCTAAAAAAATGGTTTCAAATACATCCTGAATTTGCATGCATTAGTTTTAGAGAAGCTTGTGGATTTCAGGCACATCCTACACAACAACAGTTTGAAACTTGGGCTTTACAAAATAATTTCTCTCTTTCAGAATTGTTTCCAAGCATTGACAAAAAAGATGTGTATCGTATCGATTTAAGTGTGTCTAGTAAATGGGTTTCGCAGCTAAAAGAAGCTACTAATCTAGATCTATTTCAGTTTAAAATTAAACAACTTCAAACAGAGCATCCAGAAAAAATAATTGCGGGCGGTTATTTAGAACCTCGCTCGCTGTATACCTCAACAGCCTATGATAAAATAGGTAATCATGGAAGAGAAAGCAGAACTATTCATCTAGGAATCGATTATTGGTTACCCGTAAACACACCTGTTCATGCCTTGTTTGATGGCGAAATTGTAACTGCTGTAAATGATGCTGGCAATAAAGAATACGGTGGCCTCATCATCTTAAAACATCACGAAGAAGGGATGACATTTTTTACTTTGTATGGACATAATACTGTAGATAGTGTTCTAAAACATCAAACTGGAGAGGTCATTAAAAAAGGTGAGAAAATTGCCGAATTAGGCAACTATTCAGAAAACGGAAATTGGCCGCCTCATTTACATTTTCAAATCTTACTATCTACATTAAATTATGTAGATGATTTCCCTGGAGTTGCCTATTACAGACAACTTAATGTTTGGAAAAGCGTATGTCCAGATCCAAACCTATTGTTTGCATCGGAAGCACTTCAGCCCATAAAAACAGTTTCAAACGACGATTTAATTCAGTACCGAAAACAACATTTGGGCAATAGTTTAAACTTGCAATACAAAACCCCCATTAAAATGGTTCGTGGTGCTGGTCAATATTTAATAGATCAATTAGGTCAAAAATATTTAGACACGGTAAACAATGTTGCTCATGTTGGTCATGAACATTACAATGTGGTCAAAGCGGGTCAAAATCAAATGGCGATCATCAATACCAATTCAAGATACCTGCATAAAAACATCAATACATTGGCAAAAGAACTGGCGGAAACATTACCTCCAGAACTCAATGTGTTTCATTTTGTAAATTCTGGAAGTGAGGCCAATGAACTGGCTATTAGAATGGTAAAATCCACTACTGGAGAACGAGACATTATCGCCTCAGAAGTTGGCTATCATGGCAATGCAAATATGTGTATCGATATCAGTTCATACAAATTTGATGGTAAAGGTGGAAAGGGCGCTCCAGAGCACACCCATATTTTTCCGTTGCCTGACAAATTCAGAGGTAAGTATCGGGGAGAAAACACAGGCAAACACTACGCGGAAGAGGTACAAAAACAAATAGAAATAATTCATTCAAAAAATCGTGGCGTTGGTGCATTTATCATAGAACCTATTATCAGTTGTGGAGGACAAATAGAATTACCTAAAGGGTTTTTAGCGCAAGCGTATAAATTTGTTAGAAAAGCTGGTGGATTGTGTATCTCAGACGAAGTGCAAACAGGATGTGGCAGAATGGGCAACACCTTTTGGGGTTTTCAATTGCACGATGTTGTTCCTGATATTGTTACGATTGGCAAACCTTTAGGAAATGGGCACCCTGTTGCTGCAGTAGTTTGCACGCAAGAAGTGGCCGATAAATTTTCCAACGGAATGGAGTACTTTAACACTTTTGGAGGGAATCCTGTGTCTTGCGCTATTGCAACAGCAGTATTGCAAACCGTAAAACGAAAAAAATTACAAGAAAATGCCTTAGAAGTTGGCACCTATTTAAAAACTGAATTGAAAGCGCTTTCAAAAAAATTCCCAATTATTGGAGATGTCCGTGGACAAGGATTATTTCTTGGAATAGAATTGGTAGACCAAGATATGAATCCGCTTTCAGCACAAACAGCGTATCTGGCTAACCGAATGAAAGATCACGGAATCTTAATGAGTACTGATGGTCCAGATCACAATGTCTTAAAAATTAAGCCGCCAATGGTATTTACAAAAGAAAATGCCAAAGAGCTTATATTCTATTTACGAAAAATAGCTGCTGAAGATTTTATGCAGTCATTTTAATTCAATACACATGAAAAAAATTAGCCTCCTTTTTATAATTACCCTCTTGTTTTCTGGATGTAAACAAGAACCTTTAGATGTTGTTGCAGCACAAACATTTCACTACAATCATCAGAAATTTGAAGAGCATAAATTAGCGCCTAGAGCCACATTTTTTGCTTTTGAAAGCCCTGATATTTCAGCAAAAGAAAACTCCAAACATTTTCTTAGTTTAAATGGCGATTGGAAATTCAATTGGGTAAAAGATCCTAAACAGCGACCAACAACGTTTCAAAATGAGCATTTTGACGACTCCGATTGGAAAACAATTCCAGTTCCTGCAAACTGGGAAGTAGAAGGTTACGGACATCCCGTTTATTTAGACGAGCGCTATCCGTTTACAACAACATGGCCCGACGCTCCCACAGATTACAATCCTATTGGCACGTATAGAAAGGTAATTACCCTCACTAAAGAATTCGTATCCGAAGATGTTATCCTTTATTTTGAAGGAGCAAAATCTGCCATGTATGTATATGTGAATGGGCAGTATGTAGGCTATTCTCAAGGAAGTAAAACGCCGGCTGAATTTAACATTACAAAACATCTAAAAGAAGGAAAAAACACCATTGCGTTACAACTATTTCGTTGGTCTGATGCCAGTTATTTAGAAAGTCAGGATATGCTGCGAATGAGCGGCATTGAACGCGATGTGTATTTATACTCAAGGCCAAAAGTCTTTGTTTCCGATTATCATGCCAATACAACCTTGGATGATTCGTATAAAAACGGAATTTTTAAAGGAACGGTTTCTATTACAAATACTACGGATACAGTAGCAACACATGAACTCGTTGTTCGGTTAATGGATACAGATGCTACCATTGTGTATTCAAGTACAAAAATTTCCATCCCCGCAAATTCCACAAAAGATTTTCTTGTTGAAAAAACCATAAAAAACATCAATTCTTGGTCGGCAGAAATTCCGAATTTGTACACACTCTTAATTACGTTGGATTACGATCAATTTATAAAAAAAGCCATTGGGTTTAAACGTGTAGAAATTAAAAATGCACAAGTTCTTATCAACGGAAAAGCCATTTATATTCGTGGTGTTGACAGACATGAAACAGATCCTTTTACCGGACATGTAGTTTCTAGAGCATCGATGGAAAAAGACATCCAATTGATGAAACAAAACAACATCAATGCGGTGCGTTCTTCGCATTATCCAAACGATCCGTATTGGTTAGATTTATGTGACAAATACGGCTTGTATGTGGTTGATGAAGCAAATATTGAAAGTCACCCTTTGGCGATTGATGAAAAGACACAGATTGGAAATGAAATGAGTTGGTTGCCTGCGCACATGATGCGTACACAACGCATGTATTATCGCGATAGAAATCATGTTTCCATTTATTCTTGGTCATTGGGAAATGAAGCTGGAGAAGGTGACATTTTTAGAACCACTTACAAATGGCTAAAAGCACAAGACAAGAACAGAATTGTACAATACGAACCTGCTGGAAAAGAAGAATACACCGATTTGTATTGCCCAATGTATCCCAAACCTGACTATTTAATCAAGCATGGAAAATCGAATTCAGACAAACCTTCTATCATGATTGAATATGCGCATGCTATGGGAAATTCGGTAGGAAATTTACAAGACTACTGGGATATTATTGAAACTTACCCAAACCTACAAGGTGGTTTTATTTGGGATTGGGTAGATCAAAGTTTAGAGTACAAAGATGATAACGGCAATCCTTATTTGGCCTACGGGCATGATTACCACCCTGATTTACCTACGGATGGTAATTTTTTAAACAACGGCTTGGTGGATCCATATCGTAATCCACATCCGCATTTATCAGAAGTAAAAAAAGTTTACGAACCCGTCCAATTCACCTACCTAGGAAATGGAACGATTCAAATTGAAAACAAAAATTTCTTTGCTGATTTTTCGAATCAAGAACTGCAATGGAAACTTTTGAAAAACGGAAAAGAAGTACTTTCTGAAAAGAACATCTCTTTACACATAGAGGCGCAACAAACAAAAAAGATGCACTTTAAAAAGATGCCTACACTATTTGTTTTAGAAGATGAATTTATCTTAGAAGTGAGTTTGGTTCAAAAAAAGGCTTCAGACTTAATTCCGAAAGGACACGAAATTGCTTGGGATCAATTTGTCATAAACAAAGGGGTTTTAATTCAGAATTCCATTGTAAAAAACAACACATTGGTTCTTGAAAAAACAGGCACTTCTTATCTGGTGAAAAATAATCGTATCCAGTATAAAATTGATGCTACTTCAGGAGAAATTAGCTCTTGGGTATTTGAAGGAAAAGAAATCACCAACCAACCGATTCGTCCGAATTTTTGGCGTCCGCCAACAGATAATGATTTAGGAAACGGCATGGATACATGGGCGGAAATTTGGCAAAACGCTACCTATACTTACAAAGCAACATTGATCGAGAAACCAAAAAAAATCAATATTGGCTATACCTATAAAGTTGCGTACGAATTACCAAATAATCAGGCGACCGTTCACGTACAATACACCTTAGTTTCTAACGGAAGTCTTCGTGTTGCATATGCTTACACACCAAATCAACATACATTACCGAACATTCCAAGATTGGGAATGTATGTCACATTGAACAATTCTTTTACGGATATTTCTTGGCACGGAAAAGGGCCTGATGAAAGCTATTGGGACCGGAAAACAGGTCAAAAAATAGGGCTGTATTCTGAAAAAATAAAAGAAGCCTTTCATGTATATTCTCGTCCACAAGAAACAGGGAACAAAACAGAGGTTCGTTCCATGCAAGTTCACTCTAATGAGCTTAGCTTAGAAGTACGAGGTTCTCAATTATTAAACGCCAGCGCTTGGCCATTTGCTATGAAAGAACTCGATTTTAATTCTGAAGAAGCTGGAGAATCTGCTTCTGGACTGGTTCCTGTGACCAAAAAACATGGAGCCGATATTAAAATAGGAACTACGGTACAATGGAATATCGATTTAAATCAAATGGGTGTTGGCGGCGATACTTCTTGGGGACGATTAGTGCATCCAAAATACACCATTTCTGCAACTAAGAAATATAAGTATACATTTACAATTCAACCGACTAAAAACCAATAAACCTATATTATGAAAAAAGCACTTTTAATGTTCTCCATATGCTTGTTATTTCTTTCTTGTTCAACATCGACATCAACATCAACAGAACAAGAAGACAAAAAAGCAATCTTAGAAATCATGGATCTACAGCAAAAATCGTGGTCTAAACACGATTTAGAAGGTTTTATGAAAGGCTATTGGAAATCTGATTCTTTAAAGTTTTACGGAAGTAACGGAGTCACTTTAGGATGGAATAAAACGGTAGCAAATTATAAGAAGGGATATCCAACTTCTGATCATTCTGGAACCTTACAATTTAAAATCAATGACATTTCTAGAATCAATGATGGCGCTTATTTTGTGATGGGCGAATATCATTTAACAAGAAACGTTGGAGATGCCAACGGCATATTTATGATCATCTTTAAAAAGATCAATGGCGAATGGAAAATTATTGCCGATACGTCTTGTTAATTGGCATTCATAATTGCTTCAATTTCTGAAATCTCAATAGGCATCGCTGCTGTTAAATTGATATTTCCATCGTTGGTAAGTAAGTAATCGTTTTCTAATCTACAACCAATGCCTTCTTCAGGAATGTAAATTCCTGGTTCGCAAGTCAAGACCATTCCAGCTTCAAAAGGGCGTGAATACAACGCAACATCATGTACATCTAAGCCAATATGATGCGCCGTTCCATGCATGAAATACTTTTTATACAATGGTTTTTCTGGATCTTGATTGGCAACTTCTGTTGCATCTAGCAGTCCTAATTTGATCAATTGGGTTTCTACTAAGCTCGCCATTTTCGCTTCGTAATCTGAGGATAAAATTCCAGGTTTTAATAAGCTACTTCCTTCTTTTAAACAGTGTAAAACGGAGCTGTATACTTCTTTTTGTCGTTCTGAAAATTTCCCATTCACAGGAAAACAACGTGTGGTATCACTATTATAATTGGCATAACACACACCAAAATCCATCAAAATCATTTCGCCGTCGTTACAAATAGCATCATTGGTATTATAATGCAATGCACAGGCATTTTTGCCAGAAGCAACTATCGGTTGAAACGCATGATGCGAGGCTCCAGCTCTTGTCAAATTATAGGTCAATTCAGCCTCTAATTCATATTCCTTAACCTTCGGTTTACAGGCTTTTAAAACACGTTTAAATGATTCAACACTAATATCTGCAGCTTGTTGCATCAATGCAATCTCTTCTTCAGATTTTATAGGTCGTAACGTCCGTGTGATTTTTGCTGTACGGTAGTATTCGTGTAAAGGATATTTTTTCTTGCACCAAGCAATCATTCTATCTTGTTGCGTCTCTTGATCTTTGGTGACTCTTTTTAAATGTTCATTATGTCCAAGGTAAAATCCATCAGCCTCAAAAGCCATGTATTGCAAGGTCATTTCAAAATCTTGAATCCACTCCACACGCGTAATTCCTGAAACTTCGGTAGCTTGTTCTTTGCTTAACTTTTCACCATCCCAGATTTTAATATGTTCGTTGGTTTCTTTTATAAATAAAACTGCACGATTCTCCTTTTTATAGGCATCTGGATATACGACCAACATCGTTTCCTCTTGGTCTATTCCAGAGAGATAAAACAAATCGTTGTTTTGAACAAAGCCCATCACATCGTCTGCATTGTTATGTTTTACATCGTTAGAGGTTAAAATAGCAATCGTATTCGCTTTCATTTTAGATGTAAAACGGTCTCTGTTCTTTGTAAATAATGTCTTCGGAATCGGTTCGTATCTCATGTTAAAAGGTTCTGTCTGGGTGAAATGGATTTAAATCTAATGTAGTCTTTTTCTCTGAAATAACTTCGGCAACCAATTTACCAGTTGCGGGTCCTAAGCTCCAACCCATCATAGCATGACCTGTTGCAATGGTTAGGTTTTTACATTTTGATGATTTACCAATATAGGGCAATCCATCTGGAGAACATGGGCGCAAACCACATTGTGCAGCTGCTTTTTCTTCTGAAGTAATTTCTAAGCCCTGATAAAAGTTTTTGGCGGCATTCGCAATTGCTTCTACACGAACTGGATTGATTGTATGGTTGATTCCTGCCACTTCCATGGTTCCTGAAAAACGCGTAAAACCATCCATTGGAGTGACCGCTACTTTGGCTTCACATAAAATGGCCGGAATGGTAATATTGGTTTCTCGTGCTACATTAATTCGATAGCCTTTTCCTGCTTGAATGGGAATTTTAATTCCTAATTTCTTTGTAATCAACGGACTCCAACTTCCTGCTGCCAACACCACCTCATCTGTAGACAATTCTTGTTTATCCGTAATTACTTTTGAAATCACCGCATTAGAAACTTCAATGTCTTTGACTTCTTCATTAGCGAAAAACACCACTCCTTTCGATTTTAAATAGACAACCATTTCTGGCATAAAATCGGTTGGTGTCATATGGGCATCACAATTAAAATACACCGCTCCCTTTATATTTAAATTGGCATTCGGCTCTAATTTTTTAACTTCTGCTGCTGATAAATTTTGAACCTCTAAGCCTTCTTCAATGGCTCTTTTTCCAACATTCCACTCCTCTTCTCCCACTTTATCAGATTGATAGCACATCAACAATCCCTTTCGTTCATAATGGAAATTAAAATCGTTGGATGCTTTTATCTCTTCATATAGATCTCTACTTAGTAAATTAATATCCTTAATCACGGGAATTGCTTTTTCAACTTTTGAAGCATTTGCCGACTTTTTAAAAGCCCAAACCCATTTCAAAAAATCGATATCCAGTCGTGGTTTTACATAAAACGGACTCGCCGCATTGAACATCCATTTGATTCCTTTAGTGATCATTCCAGGAGCTGCCAAAGAAATGATATGGCTCGGCGTTATGTATCCAGCATTTATATACGATGCTCCACTAGAAAAATCAGATTTGTCAATTACGGTCACCTGATGCCCTTCTTTTTGAAGGTAATATGCCGTGCTCAATCCTATGATTCCACCGCCAATAATTACTACATTCTTACTCATTAAAAACCTGAATTTAAATCACCTGAAAACCAAACGCATACGGATCGTCTTCTGTATCAATACTGATTGTATTGCGCCCAAATATTTTTGCCCAACCTTGAATGCTTGGAATAATGGCTAATTTTCCGTTTAAGGTTGTTTCTTCTTCCACACAGCCTATAAATTTACTACCAATAAAACTTTCGTGAATAAATTTTTCTCCTTTTTTTAATTTTCCTTTTGCATATAATTGCGCAATCCTAGCTGATGTTCCTGTTCCGCAAGGGCTTCTATCAATGGCTTTATCACCATAAAACACTGCATTTCTACCTGAAGATGTTGGATCAATCGGATTTCCTGTCCACAGTAAATGTGTTACATCACGAATGGTGTCATTTTCTGGATGGATAAATAGATCAGGGTATTTCTCATTGATTCGCTCTCGGATGACTTGTGAATATTGAATGATTTTTCCAGCGGTAAAATCGTGAACTCCAGAAAAATTTTGCTGTGGATCTACAATTGCATAATAATTTCCACCATAAGCAACATCAAAAGTAAGTGTTCCTAATTCTGGACAATCAACAGTCAAATTTTCTGCCGCTAAAAAACTTTTTACATTGGTCAACTTCACCCAATCTACTTTGTTACCTGTTTGCTGATATTCAATTTCAACCAAACCAGCAGGCGCTTCCATTTTAATTTTTCCTGGAATTTTTGGTGTTATCAATCCTTCTTCTATTGCAATGGTAATGGTTCCAATAGTTCCATGTCCACACATTGGCAAACAGCCTGAGGTTTCGATAAATAGAATTGCAAAATCGTTTTCTGGATTGTGAGGCGGAAATAAAATACTTCCACTCATCATGTCGTGTCCACGAGGCTCAAACATGAGTCCTTTCCGAATCCAATCGTATTCTTTTAAAAAGTGTTGGCGTTTTTCGCTCATGGTTGCACCTTTTAAATCTGGACCTCCTTCAACAACTACCCGAACAGGGTTTCCACACGTATGTGCATCAATACAAGAAAATATACTACGGCTCATTCTTCTGTTTTTCTATATAATTATCAATTCTTTTTTCTAAGATCGATAAGGTTACGGTTCCTTCTGATAATAGTACTTCATGGAAGCTTCTTATATCAAACGTATCTCCCAATATTTTTTCAGCTTTCGCACGTAGCTGTTTTATTTTAATTTCTCCAATTTTATACGAAATTGCTTGACCAGGCCAAGAAATATATCGATCTGTTTCCGTGGTAATTTCATGAATAGACAAGGCGGTGTTTTCTGACATGTATTCAATTACTTGTTGCCGTGTCCATCCTTTCGCATGCACACCTGGATCTACAACCAACCTACATGCACGCCACATTTCATAGGTAAGCTTTCCGAATTTTTCGTACAGCGTGGTATAAATCCCCATTTCATCTGCCAAGGTTTCTGAATACAACCCCCAACCTTCTCCATAAGCAGAAAGGTATAAATTTCGTCTAAAACTCGGAATGGTTTTAGGCAATTCACTATTCAACGACATTTGCAAATGATGTCCTGGCACAGCTTCGTGTGCTGTTAACGCCGGAATGGTATACAAGGTTCTACTTGGTAAATCATAGGTATTTACCCAATAATGCCCTGCACTTGTTTCGCTTCTTGGTGAAGAATATCTTCCGCTTGTATACTTGGGTGCTATGGCGGCAGGAACTGGCACAACTCCGTATGGTCTTCTGGGTAAGGTCTTGAAGAACTTTGGCAATTGATCATCAATTCTTTTTGAAACATCTCTTGCAAACATCAAGAGTTCTTTGGGTGTTTTTGCATAGAACTGCTTGTCTGTTCTTAAGAATTTTAAAAATTCTGCAAAGCTCCCTTTAAATCCCAACTCCTTAATAATCTGTTGCATTTCTGCTTTAATTCTAGCCACTTCTTCTACACCAATAGCATAAATATCATCAGCGGTATACTGATCACTAGTCGTATAAAAATTGATTCTATTTTGATAAAATTCCTTTCCATTAGGCACTGTAGATACACCTAGACCTTTTCGGGTGTTTGGAAAATATTCTGTTTCGAAAAAGACTTTAATTTTTTTGTATTGCTCCACCGCATTTTTTTGAACACTCATTTTCGCTACTCTAATAACAGAGTCTTTCAACGCTTTTGAAAATGACTCAGGCAAGTGATGAAAAGGCTTGTAGAACTCACTCTTTGTTACCTCTGCAACAATGTGTTTGTCATAGGTAAACTCATACTTCGTAAAAACTGCTTTGGGCTGTGATATTCCTTCTTCAATTCCAGCTCTTAACAGATTTAAATTATAAGCAACCTTTTTTGGCAATGCATCCAATTGCTTCAAGTATTCTGTTACTTGTTTCCTGTTTTTAAACGTTCTATTTCCCATTCGGCTTAAATTTAAATGGAAAGCGACTTCATTGGTGATTGGATTCAAGTACATTTTAAACCGATGTTGGTCTATTTTATCTTGTAAAACAAAGAGGATTAATTCTCTAGAAATTTGATCTGTCTCTGACAAGCCTTTTGTTGAAAAAACTTCTACTTTTTCTTTTAGCTTTGTCGCGAATCTTGCTTCTGCTTGGTAATACTTTATCGTATTTTCTACAGATTTATTTTTTTTAAAATCATACTCTCTGGGCTTTTCATAAGTCGCTATTAAGGAGTGCAACTGATCACTTGAAGAAGTGTTTTTGCAAGCCATAAAACTTAGCAAAACTAAAAGCCCAGAGAGTTTACTGATTTTCATACGTAGTATTTTTATTTTAAAAATTTCGGCAACAATTCGCTTGGCCAATCTTGAAAACTAAATGGTCGTACCCATCGTTTGATAGATCCAATACCAACGGCTGTAAACCTTGAGTCTGTTGATGCTGGATACGGACCTCCGTGCATCATAGATTCACAAACCTCAACGCCTGTTGGAACTCCATTAAAAATAATTCTTCCAACTCTATTTTGCAACGCATCTGCAACTGTAGACAAACTATGAAAATCGTCTTTTTCTGCTAAAACAGTTCCTGTTAATTGTCCTTCTAAATTGTCTATTACCTCAATCAATTCTTCTTCGTTTACACATTTTACAACGATAGAAAATGGTCCAAATACCTCTGTATGCATTTTCGCATTCGCTAAGAAGTCTGAACCAGATACTGCACAAACTTGTGAAGCAGCAAAATTAGCGTCAATTTCTTCGGATGCTTTCTCTACCGTTTCTACTCCTTTTTGTGAGGCTACCAATTCTCCGTTTGCTACAAAACCTTCTTTTATACTTGGGTGCAACATACACTGTGCAGCAATGCTTGCTGTTTTTTCTCCTAAGTCTTTAATAAAAGCATCTGTTTCTTGTCCTGCAATCGTTAATAACAAGCCTGGATTTGTACAAAACTGTCCTGTTCCCAACGTGATAGAACCCGCATAAGTCGTTGCAATTTCGTCTGCTTTTTTAGCGATTGCATTTGGCAATATAACCACTGGATTGATCGATCCCATTTCTGCAAAAACCGGAATCGGCTCTGCTCTTTCTGCAGCAAGATTATACAACGATCTTCCTCCAGCAATACTTCCTGTAAATCCAACTGCTTTTACTTTTGGATGTTTTACCAAAGCAGCTCCTACAACTCTACCTCTACCCGTAATGTTTGAAAACACACCGTTTGGCATTCCTGTTTTTTCTGCAGCTTTAATAATTGCGGATGCCACCAATTCTCCAGTTCCAGAATGCATCGCATGCGATTTCACAATTACTGGACAACCAGAAGCCAATGCACTTGCCGTATCACCACCAGCAGTAGAAAATGCTAATGGAAAATTGCTTGCTGCAAAAACCACAACTGGTCCTAATGGAATTGATGTTTTTCTAAGATCAGATTTTGGTAAAGGTGTTCTATCTGGCTCTGCAACATCAATGGTATTACTTCTCCAATCTTCTTTTAAAATCAACGCTGCAAACGAACGCAACTGACCAATGGTTCTTCCTCTCTCTCCTTGCGCTCTTCCTTCTGGCAAACCAGATTCAGAAGAATACATGTCTGTTAATTCTGAGCCTAAAGCTAAAATTTCATCTGCAATGGCATTTAAAAAAGCTGCTCGTTGAATTCCTGAAACATTCTTATAGGTTTTGAATGCTTTTGCTGCTAATTCTGCGGCTTCGTTTACTTCCTCTAAAGTTGCTTCATAAAACGACGTTGCATTCTCTACATTCAATTTTGGATTGATTGTTTTGTGCGTGATACTACCGCTAGCTTTAAGTTGATTTCCTATATAATTTTTTCCTGTAATCATTTTTTATGAATGCTCTGTAAATGTGCTTCGACATCTACTGGTTTATAAATCGTTTTTGTAGCAACTGGATGTATTTCTAACAGTGCCTTTGGCCGTATTGGACGCATTGTGAAATCACCTCCACAATTTGGACAAACATGCTGTAGCACCGTTTCAACACATTGGTTACAAAAGGTGCACTCAAATGTACAAATCATTGCTTCTTGAGAATCAAATGGCAATGCCTTGTTACAATGTTCACATGTTGGCCTTATTTCTAGCATAAGTTTCTGAGATGCTGAACTTCATTCAGCTTTACTTTTACAACTGTTTATATGCTGGCAGTATTGGTCTGTTCTTTAATCCATTTTCAATAATTTCCAAGACCTTTGCTCGTTCTTCACCAACCAATGGCAAACGCGGTTCGCGTACATTTTCAGTGCCAATTCCGGTCGCAACTTCTGCCAACTTAATATTTTGCACTA
>Ga0066376_10001732_pt1 | contig 20936 bp, 17 predicted proteins | sample Knorr_S15_td_Bot_FD_77009 | JGI IMG/M metagenome (GOLD analysis project Ga0066376, IMG submission 77009) | Marine microbial communities from Southern Atlantic Ocean transect - Knorr_S15_td_Bottom_ad_5009_LV_A | ecosystem: Environmental > Aquatic > Marine > Oceanic | place: Southern Atlantic...
GAAGAATCTCTTGGCTTTACAGATTCTTCGCTTCGCTCAGAATGACAGTTTTGAGGCAATTACAGTTTTCAGGCAAGGCCGCACAGCGGGCATAGGGGGGATTCTCCCCATTGACTCACCAACAGTGGCTCACCAACTAAGCGTCCGGCTGGCCAGCTCCGCGCCTTCCCGCATGGTTTTGAGTTTCTCCCAAACTACCATCGGTTGCACCCGGACCATCCCGGCTGAAGTGCCAAATCCGCAGTCGGTGCAGGCGATTACCCTGGTTGGATCGTTCCCGACAGCCTTCACCGCCTGTTCCAAGCGGTCAGCCACGACCTCGGGGTGCTCAACATAGTTGGTCTTGCTGTCGATAACCCCGGCCACCAGCAGCATGTCCTTGGGCAAGGGATATTTTTGGTACACCTTATGCTCGTGGGCATGCCGCGGGTTGGCCATCTCCATCACCAACGCCCCAACTTTGGCCTCGTATAACAGGGGCAGAATGTCCTCCAGAGCAACATCGTAGATGTGGGGCGATTCGGTATTCCCCCAACAAACGTGGAGCCGGATATTTTCCGCAGGTATGTTTCTGACGGCATGATTGATTGCCCGGATGTGTAATCGGACCACCTCTTGGAACACGCTGAGGGGCTCGTCTTGGTAAGCGCCGTGACGCTCCATGGCCAAGTCGGGGCAATCGAGTTGCAATGTCAGGCCTTTGGAGACGATTAGCTCGTACTCCTTCCGCATCTCCTCGGCCACGCTCATCACAAACTCTTCGTAGGTGGCGTAATAGTCATTGCGAATGGTCGTGCCGATAATACCGGGAGACGCAGCAGTCATGAAGAGGTCTTGGAACTTTGCGCTGGTGGCGCTGGCGTGACGAATCAGGTCGTCGCATTCCTTCGTTGCTTCGTCCAGCTCCTCGTAACCAACGGGACCGATGCAAACCGGGGCGTTGCCCAAAATATCCACGGGCCTGATGATTCTATCGCCCATGAGTTCGGCGTAATCCCGGTGCCCTCTACGAGCCCAACTGCCGCCAAACCCGCTCATGCGGCTGGTAACGTAGGTTGAGAAGCTCACCCTAGCCTGTTCTCCACTGTTGCCGATGTCCACTCCGGCCTCGGCTTGCTTGTTGATAACCTCCATGGTCGATGCTTCAACCAAGGGATTCACCGCATCCTGGTCTACCGTCTCGCCCCGGCTGCGAGCGGCCATTAGGTCCACTAGCGGCTGCGGCCTTGGCAGGCTACCGGCGTGGGTGGTCAGGATACGTCCTTCGCTTCGCTTCATCTCTTACTCCCCATTAATCTTTCAAACATCGGAATTGCCAACCCCCTTGGCCCTGAGTCAGCGATTATAAAGTATATCCAATTTTCGGTTTGACACGGCTATGTCTGGTCACTATAGTCGCGTCCATGTGGCAGGTAGACGAAAGCAACTTGGAAGCCATCGCCATCGGAGCCGGAATCCTGGGCACAGGCGGCGGTGGAAACCCGTACATAGGCCAACTCAGAGCTAAGCAGGCAATCAAAGAGCATGGACCGGTAACCGTGCTATCGCCGGAAGAGCTTCCAGAGAACTCTCAGGTGATTTGCGTGGGCGGCATAGGCGCCCCTACCGTGGGAATCGAAAAGGTGCGGGACATCCAGTCGTATCACGCCCTGCGCGCCATTGAGGAATACACGGGCAAGAAAGCAACGGCGTTAATATCCAACGAGATAGGCGGCAGCAACTCGGTGGAGCCGATGATTCCTGCGGCCATGACCGGCCTGCCGGTGGTGGACGCCGACGGCATGGGCCGGGCCTTTCCCGAGTATCACCTGAAAACATTTTTCGTGTACGGCGTGCCTTGGTGCCCCATGGCCTTGTGTGATGAAAAGGGCAACACGGTCATAATCCCTGAAGCGATAAGCGCCCAGTGGGTAGAACGCATCGCCCGGTCGGTTACTGTCCAGATGGGGTGTGTGGCCTGCTATGCCCTAGCCCCCATGACGGCCCAGCAGGTAAAGACCACCGCCGTCCTGGGAACGTTGTCATTGGCCTACAACGTCGGCCAAGCGGTGCTTGACGCCAGGGAAAGGCAGGAAGACGCCATTGGCGCCATCTTGGCGGCTTGCCCAGGCAAGGTTCTGTTCACCGGCAAGGTTGTGGACTTGGACCGGCGCACCGCCGCAGGGTTTGCCCGAGGCAGCGTCACGATTGACGGATTGGGCAGCAACGCTGGAAGCCGCATGGTCCTAGAATTCCAAAACGAGAACCTGATAGCACGCCATGACGGCGAAATTATCTGCACCGTCCCAGACCTCATCTGCGTAGTCGACACTGACCGTGGTGAGCCGATAACCACCGAGCTGATGCGTTATGGGTTCCGAGTGACGGTATTGGGATTTCCCGCTCCCCAACTTTGGACCAGCGACAAGGCATTGGCGGTGGCTGGGCCCAGAGCTTTTGGTTATGACGTGGATTTTTCTCCTTTGGTCTTGTCCTGATTAGAAATTAATTTACCGCTGAGACGCAGAATGGGCATAGGGAAAGAATTGTTTTATCTCTGCGCACTCTGCGTCTCTGCGGTTGAAACGGTGATTGGATGCGAATAGGCGTTGACGTAGGCGGGACTAATACCGACGCTGTTCTGATGGACGGTCGTGACCTAGTGGCGCAAGCCAAGTTGCCGACCACCGGGGACGTCACGTCAGGCATTGTGGCGTCCCTGGAAGAAGTGCTGCGCCAGAAGCCCAAGACGGCCAAAATTACCGGCGTGATGCTGGGCACCACCCACTTCACCAACGCATTGCTGGAACGCAAAGATCTCACACCCACTGCGGTCCTGCGACTGGCCCTGCCAGCCACGACCCTGCTTCCGCCGCTGGTGGACTGGCCCCAAGAGCTAAAGCAAGCAATCGGCGGCTTCACCTATATGGTCCACGGCGGCCACGAATTCGATGGCCGGGAGATTGCATCCGTGGACCCGGCGGAGATAAGGGAGGTAGCAAAGCAGATGCGCAAGCAAGGGGTGGAAGCAGCCGCCATCTGCGGTGTTTTCTCCCCGGTAGACCCGGCTCACGAACAGGAAGCGGCAGCCATTCTCCAAAGTGAGATGCCTGAGATTCAGCTAACTCTTTCCCACCAGAACGGGCGCATTGGAATTCTGGAACGGGAGAATGCTTCAACTCTAAATGCTTGCTTGTCGAATGTGGCCAAGCACACAATTGCGGGCATACGCTTGGCCCTCAGCCAGTTGGGTTTGGACGCACGGCTTTACCTCAGCCAAAATGACGGCACGTTGATGGATGCCGATTTTGCCGCCCGGTTCCCGGTATTCACCATTGCCTCCGGACCCACCAACAGCATGAGGGGCGCAGCTTTTCTTTCCGGCGTGCGGGACGGCATCGTGGTGGACATAGGTGGCAGCTCCACTGACGTGGGCGCATTGGTCAACGGCTTCCCCAGAGAAGCGTCAGTGGCCGTAAACCTGGCCGGGGTGCGCACTAATTTCCGCATGCCCGATGTTCTGTCCATCGCCTTGGGCGGAGGCAGCATCATAAGGCAAAATCCAAAAGGCGCCGATGCTGAAAATGGTGTTGAAGTGACGATCGGGCCGGATAGCACCGGCTACCGGCTCATAGTAGAAGGCCAAGCCTTCGGGGGCGCCACACTAACCACTACCGATATAGCGATCGCTGGGGGACTGGCACAAGCGGGAAACCCGGATTTGGTCAAGGGGCTGGATAGCTCCTTGGTTAACTGGGTGATTCAGGATATCCAAGCACGGGTGGAAGAGACGGTGGACAAGGTCAAAACTACCGCCGGTCCGGTTCCAGTGATATTGGTCGGCGGCGGTAGCATCCTGGTGCAAGATTCATTAAGTGGCGCTTCGGAGGTGTTGCGACCGGAACATGCTGAGGTGGCCAATGCTATTGGGGCGGCCATGGCCCAAGTGGGCGGACAGGTAGAAAAGGTGTTTTCCCTGGACGGAATGAGCCGCCAGACTGCCCTAGATTCTGCCAAGGATGAAGCTATCGGAAGGGCTGTTGACGCCGGGGCCAATCCCAACTCAATGGAGATTGTAGAACTGGACGAAGTGCCCCTGACCTACCTGCCTAGTAACGCTATCCTCATACGGGCCAAAGCCGCTGGAGATTTGGCCTCCGAATAACGGGAATTACCGGCAAAACCGAGCGGGTCAACTACCCTTTGAAGAAAAACGGTCGGGTCTAAAGGGCAATAATGCGTCCACCCGAATGCCGTCGACGATTTCCATGGTAGCCAACTCGGCCGCCAGCGGCGCCAAAGTAACTCCGCTGTGCATCAATGCCATGTACACATTCGGCGCAGAGCCGCAGAATCCTATGGCGGGAAATCCGTCCCTCGGCATGGGCCGGAATCCCACCGGCACAGGAGATACCTTGGCCCCGGAAAGGGCCGGCAAGTATTTGGCCGCCCGGTCTAATAAATCGTTGGCATGGCCTTGAGAATCGTCCCGGTTTAGGCTCTCTTGGCTTCCTTCCCCAATTTGGACCACACCGTTAGCCATCTGCCGCAAGTGGATTTCCGAATGGCCGGGCTCTATCTGAGGAGCGTATAGGACCGACACCTTTTGCAATAGGGGAGGTTGTGGGTCCGTCCTCACAACCACGCCGGGACTATACTGTTGCGGCATATCAACACCAACCATGGCCGCTAGAGCAGTAGTGGCAACCCCAGCAGCCAACACCACCGTATCGCAGGGAATCTCGCCCATTTCGGTTTCGACCCCCTCAACAACAGTCTCCCCGTTGGCATTCTGTGTCATTTTGAAGCCTGTGGCTCCGGAGTTGGTACGAACGATAGCGCCAGCCTCACTGGCGCGAAGAAGGCAGGCGTCAACAACTTTTTGGGTGTCGACATGCCCCTCTACATCGTTTATTGCGGCGGCCAAAACGGGGCCGGTAACGATTCCCGGTTCCAGGTCTTGAATCTCCCTCTCATTTATGAACCGGCAAGGGTAGCCCCAAAAATGCAGTTCAGCTAATTGAGCCCTAAGTCTATCTGCGCCATCTTGCGTGGACTCCCATTGCAGATAGCCGCCCCAAGTCAGACCGATGTCGGCATCTAATTCCCTGGCAAATCTGGCCCACATATCCATGGAGCGGCGGTTGAAGTAATGGTAATAATCAGGGCTTTTGCCGGTGGCGTTGATCCAGGCAAAAGAGTGGCTGCTGGCTCCGTAGCCTGGTTCGCCATCATCCAGTACAGTCACGGGTATGGACCGGCGGGATAGTTGAAATGCGATTGAGGCGCCGATGATGCCAGCGCCAACGACCACGACGTGTTTTCTCCCACCCAATGGCCTGAGTCGATCCATGGGAGGCCCCCAAAACAACGAGGCCCGGCCTCGTCGCATAAAATCTTATTTAGGCGTTCCCTAATTCATTTGCCCTCAATAGACAGACTACGGCGACAATGAACTAAGGCCGAATAATCTTGCTTGATAAAGCCTCTAGGGCTCTCGAGCCAAGCATATTATAAGAATCTTAGATTTGAAATTTAACTACAGTATCATTTTTGGATAGTTAAGCAATATTCGGTTAATTTAAGGTCGAAGTAGTTCTTCTCTGAGTCGGCGAATGACAATCTCCACCTCGTCATCGAGTAGGTTCAGGGGGTCCACCGCCAATTCGTCCGGTTCGCCCATTTGATGCAGATATATGGGCGGAGTGCCTTTTTCCATCGCCTGGGCAATCTGGTCTCTGGGTGGGCCGCGCCAGTCCCTGCCAAAACGCATCACAGCGGTGGGAATCAAATAGTCAAAATCGTCGTGTTCCAAGGAAATTTCCAGGCCGGGAACTTCAGCCAAGGCATCTACCACATGCTGGGCCTTCCCACGGTAATCGGCCATTTCCTGCTCTTCGTCTTCTTCCACGAAACGTTCTAGGGCGGTTATCAGCCCAACGATCTCTTCCTTCGACACCTTCATGGGTCGACCCAAGGCTTGGTTTGGACTGGCGTTAAAAGCCGCAGCCTCAATCAGGTCTTTTCGACCGCAGAGTATTCCTGCTCCCTGAGGCCCACGAACGCCCTTACCGCCGCTAAAGACCACCATATCGGCTCCGCCTTCCAGGAATCGACGCAGGTTGCGCCTCGGAGGCAAGGTGGAAGCGCCATCGACTATCACCGGCACATCGTGCTTGTGAGCGATTCGGCAAACTTCCTCCAAGGATAGAGCCCTGCGGTTGGTAAACGGCGCGATTAGATACGCGACCGCCGCCGTGTGTTCATTGATTGCGCCCTCCAGTTCCCAGGCGCTACAACCTTTCCCGTGGCCGATGCCGATTAGCTTGCCACCTGCAGCCCGGTAAGCTTGGTCGTAATGGAAACGGTGGTTGTTCTGGATGATGACTTCGTTCTTCATACCTTCGGAGTCTGGCAACCGGTGCATCTTGAACTGATCGCTGCCAGCTATGCAGGCCGCTGCTTGAAGTACCAACCCTCCAGCGGCGCCGCTGCACACAAAGCCTGCTTCAGCCCCAGTAAGCCGGGCTATAACCTCGCCAGCCTTGTTGTTCAGTTCCTCCATATCCACCAGAACCCTGGCCGCCTCGGACATCACTTCCAAGACCTCGGGCCTTGTCCTAGTCCCGCCGTAACGGGTGACCGACCCTGAAGCGTGAATGATAGGGGTTACACCCAATTTGCCGAATACGCCAGTTGGGTCCCCGGATCTGGTGGTCATGATTGACTCTCCCACATGAAAATCCCGGATCGTCGGGTTGGCAGGGGATACGAACTAATCGGCGTTCAAGATTTACTTGAAATGCCCTGCAGGAAACGGCCAAACTGGATTCGGTTCTCCAACAAACCGATATCCATGGCAAAAGAGGCCGGGCCGACCGCTTCCACTTTGGAAACTAGGACAGACAGAGCTTCACGGTCCACTGCGGCGGTAAAAGCTTGGTCTAGGTCCTCCAGCGTGTCGGCGGCAGCAACGTGCTCCACTCCGGAAGATTTTGCTACTCCAGCCAGGTCTGTCCCGGTTGCAGTTGCCGAAGGGAACCCTCCAACTGACAGCAGGCTTTCGTTGTCGAAGATCAAGTGAATCAGGTTGGCTGGATGGTAGCGGGCCAATGTGCTAAGCGTCCCCAAGTTCATCAACACCGAGGCGTCGCCGTCCAATACCGTCACCTGCTGTCCGGGAAGACACAAAGCCAGCCCCAGCCCCACAGACGAAGCCAAGCCCATGGAATGCTCCAGGTAGAAAAAATTGGGTTGGTGGCCCAAGGAGTAGAGCTCCACGGCAACCGCTCCCATATTTGTCACCACGATGTGGTCTTTCAGCAGCGGGTAGATTGTATTCAGGGCTTCTAGGCGCTGCATTATTCCTCCCACATGAGGTCTCGAGTTAAGAGCAGGGCCACCGGCCTCTGGCTGCTCTCCGCCAGCGTCTGGGCGGCGGCCAGTTCTTTCAACACCGTGTCGGGGTTGGAGAGCTTGTTATAGGGTATTCCCAAGGCCTGAAGCACTGGCTCGGTGGAAATCCCTCCTTGAGTCTGCCAAGGATCCCGTTCTCCCATCTCGCCCCGGTAGCTAATCATCATCAACAAGGGAATCTTGTAGAGTTGGGAAAGCGAGACGATGCCATTGATGGAAGTGAGAAATCCGTGGTTCTGCATCATCATGACCGACTTGCGGCCAGCAAAGTGAGCGCCAGCGGAAATACCCACACCTTCTTCTTCCTTGTTCAACCGGACCAATATCATGTCCGGGTCTTCATCGGCCATGCTGGTGAGGTGTACCAGCCAGGTTTCGGGCAACGCCGATATTAGACCAACGTTGATGGATTTCAAGGCTTCATAAATTATCCGAGAGTTCGCCACTGAAACGGGCATAATTACGTCCCTGTTGGTTGGAATGGGGCAATTCTATTCGTGTTTCATAACCAAGGTCAAACCCTAGGCTTCAACTTTCTTTATGCGACGGGGGCTCCTGTCTAAGGGGGCCAAATTTAGGGCCTAATTGCACTGGAGAGAACGGTCTGCAGGGTCAGCCCTTACGGGTGAGAAACCGCAAGTGTTGGGTTAAACTAACCATGGCCTTTTACCGACATGTCCGGCCAGGAACTTCGGCCAGCATTTACGGTTCAATCCCAAAAGGTTCGATATATGGGCGTCAAACAAATAACCGGTTACATCTGGGACGAAGCTGAAAGGCTTCCCCGAAATGAGATGCGGAAACTACAACTGGAAAGGCTCCAGTCTTGTCTCACACGGGTAGCGAAGTCTGTCCCATTCTACCGGGACAAGCTTGCCAACGCTGGCATCACCCCTGGCGATTTAGGGTCGATTGATGACCTGGCCCGGCTGCCCTTCACCTACAAGAGCGACCTGCGTGACAATTATCCTTTCGGGTTATTCGCAAAACCCGCCAGCGAGTTGGTGCGGTTGCATGCCTCCAGCGGCACCACCGGCAAGCCCACCGTGGTCGGTTATACCCAAAATGATATCGAACTTTGGTCGAATCTTGTGGCCCGGGCTTTGGCCGCAGCTGGGGTTACAAGTGAGGACGTGGTCCAGAACGCTTACGGCTACGGTCTGTTCACCGGAGGATTGGGCATCCATTATGGTGCGGAAAAAATCGGCGCGACCATCGTTCCGGTTTCCGGAGGCAACACCCAGCGCCAGATAATGCTCATCCAGGATTTGAGCAGCACCGTCTTATGTTGCACTCCCTCATATGCCCTGGTGATTGCCGAGGCTCTGGCCAGCGAAGGAATCCACCCGGCTACATTGCCTCTAAAGGTCGGAATATTCGGGGCCGAGCCGTGGTCCGAGGAGATTCGACATCAGATTCAGGACCGATTGGGTATACCGGCATTGAACATCTATGGGCTTTCCGAAGTTATCGGACCAGGCGTGGCCATGGAGTGCCCTCAGCAAGTCGGCATGCATATATTTGAGGACCATTTCATTCCGGAGATTATCGATCCGGACACTGGTGAATCGCTGCCCGACGGACAAGTCGGCGAGTTGGTCTTTTCCTGCGTCACCAAGGAGGCGCTGCCCTTGATTCGCTACCGCACCAGGGACCGAACTCGGTTAATAAGGGAAGAGTGCGCCTGTGGACGCACTATGGTCCGGATGGACCGCATATTGGGGCGCACCGACGACATGCTAATCATTCGTGGAGTAAACGTATTCCCTTCACAGATTGAAACAGTCCTACTGCGCTCGGCGGAGACGGAGCCCCAATACCAGATCCTGGTGGACCGGGGCGACAATCATCTGGATTACTTGACGGTGGTTGTGGAAGCCCCTCAGTCGACGGTTGGCGACTCGGACAGGCGCGGTCAGCTTCAAACCGACTTGGCCCAGGAGTTGAACAGCGCTCTGGGCATTTCCTGCGCAGTCCGTTTGGTCGGCCCTCAGGAAATCCAGAGGAGTGATGGCAAGGCGATTAGGGTAATCGACAACCGTATTATCTAAATCGGAGCCAGCGCGCCAGATAATCAAGACGCCCAGGAGGGTAACCATGCCATTGGAAACCACGCCCCTGGAAACAATGAAATTCGAGAAGGACGGTTACGTGGGCCGATTGACCCTGAACCGTCCTCACATACTAAATGCGGTCAACTACCAGGGAGCCCTTGAGTTGAAACAGGCGGCCCAAGGGATTTCCGACGACCCGGACCTGCGTATCGTCCTGATTCGAGGAGAGGGCCGGGCGTTTTGCACCGGGATTGACCTGAAAGAGCTATCCGCAGGAGGCACTCCACAAGACTATTTTCAGGTCTGGGAAGAAGCCTTGCGCATATTTGAACAGGCGGAGAAGATAATCCTGTGCGTCATGCACGGATACGCTTTGGGAGGCGGGTTGCAGCTACCCTTGGCTTGTGACATTCGCATCGCCACCGAAGACTGCCTGATGGGTCTGCCGGCGGCTCCGGAGTCGTTCGTTCCGGGGCTTGGAACATATCGCCTGCCCCGCTACGTGGGCTTGGGGAGAGCCAAGTGGATGGTGCTCTCCGGAGAGAACATAGACGGTCGGCGGGGTCACGAGTTCGGCTTGGTGGACCACCTGGTTAAATCGGATTCCATGGACCAAGAAGTTGAGGAGTTGGTAGAGCGCTACTTGGGACTAAGCTCCGCAGGCGCACTCCAGAGCAAGATCCTGCTGGGAGTCCACAAAGACCTGCCCTATGATGAGTTTCTCGAGGAGTACCTGCGCCGCCAAGCTATCGCAGTGGCCTCTCCGGACCACGATGAGGCGATGAATGCCTACCGCGAGGGCCGTAATCCGGTTTACTCAGCTAAACCGGCTAATCCAACCAACCCACCTTAAACCTTGGGCCAAACGCCGGTAGCGAACTCTTCCATGCGTTGCATCACTTGATTTGGATCGCTGATTCCGGAACTGGCCACTCCGCCAAAATCCACCACCAAGGAACTCACGCCCAAGTCTTCGTAGCGGCGGATATCCGAAGCAATCTGGTCCGCAGAGCCGCTGAAGGGCGCACGGGCCTCGCTGCTGCTGCCATTGCTCGAGATTTGATGAACCTGGGTGCGAAATGCCACCTTGATTTCCGAAGGGCTCCTGCCTTCCCTTTCCGCTCTGACCGCCAGATTGCCGATGGCCACTTCCAATTGCTCCGGCGTGCCCAATGGAAATGAGAGGTTTGTATTCACCGGATGCCAAACATCACCCATGCGTGCGGCCCGTCGTAGCGCCCGATTGCTTTCCCCGCCAACCCAAATGGGCGGGTGAGGCTTCTGAACCGGCTTGGGAAGAAAACTTATGTTATCGAACTGGCAGTATTTGCCTTGGAAGCTGGGTTTGTCGCTGGTCCACAGTTCTTTGAAGGCCATGATGTACTCATCGGTCACAGCGCCCCGTTCTTCGAAGGGCGGCAGACCCAGAGTCTCAAACTCCTCTTTCAGCCAGCCTGCTCCAACTCCCACATTGACCCGTCCGTTTGACAGCACATCCAGCGTGGCCAGAGCCTTGGCGGCGACGATGGGGTTGCGGTGGGGCACAATCATCACGCTGGTGCCCAGGCGTATTTTGCTGGTTTGTCCAGCCAGGAAGGCCAATACCGTTAGTTGTTCAAGACATGCCCCTGCGCTGGTGCCGGGATGCACCCCATGTTCGTCGTAGGGATAGACCGAGTCGTTTTCAAGGGGGAATATCACGTGGTCGGGCACCACCACCAAGTGGTAGCCCAGGTCCTCGCCCTTCTTTGCGATAGCCGACATGTTCTGAGGCTCGGTGAGCCGTCCGCTGCCGGGAATGGTGAAACCGTATTGCATAGTTGCTTCCCCAGTTGAAGAAATAGGGTGTTTTGGCGGCTTTGGCTATCCCTTGATGGCGTCCTTTATCTTGTGCAGGAATGACTTGCTGCGAATCCTGCCCAGCAGACGGTCCATGTCTTGCTCGGCATTGGTCGAGCGTTTCAGGTCTTTAATACGCTGTGACATGGTCTCCAACACCCGTTTCTCTTCACCCTTGTCCAGCCAGAAGCCGTGCTCTTCGGCGCAAACCTCCAGCCAAATCTCATTGTAGCGATATCGGAACTGCTGCATCGGCCCCGAGCACCTGGGACATTTAAATTCACTCTCGCCGGGACGGGTAATCGTGGACCCCTTCTGCTCATCGGCATCCAACACGGTGTCTTCCAGTTCGTCCAATTCCGGGTAGTCCAGCCACATACCCTCGCAGCTATCGCACTTGTCGACTTCTATTCCCTTGTATTTGGTAATTTTCAAAGTAGAACTACACTTGGGACAATCCATTCCGGCACTCCTTTCGGTCCATTTGATTCAGCGTTAATTTCGATTGATTCAGCGTTAATATCGATGGCCTGATTGGCCTGATTTTTTGCCGCTAAATTATTATTGCTAAAATTGTAACAGGCGTTAGCTCGCGGTATCATTCAGGCTAGTGATTGTATGCCGCCACCGTCCCGCGACATAATGGCGCCACCTCCGACCATCGGTGATAATATTAACTACGTGCAAGGCCTGATTCTCGGTTTCTGACGGCGTTGCCCTGTTGCTTCCCCGGTACTGCACACAAACATTGAGCCTTTGTATATGAATCAAGACCGCATAAATTTCGCTACAGAGCCAGGCTCCTACAAGCACTGGAAACTCTCCGTGGATGGCCGTGTGGCCCGGCTTGCGTTGGACGTGGACGAGTCGGCGGGGCTCTTGCCCGGTTATGAACTAAAGCTCAACTCCTACGACCTAGGCGTGGATATTGAACTCTATGACGCAGTACAGCGGCTTCGTTTCGAGCACCCGGAAGTGGCGGCAGTAATCATCGCTTCCGACAAACCACGGGTTTTCTGCGCCGGGGCCAACATCCAGATGCTGGGCCAGTCCAGCCACGCACTGAAGGTGAATTTCTGCAAATTTACCAACGAGACCCGAAATAGCATCGAAGACGCCACAGCGAACTCAGGGCAGACCTACATCTGCGCCATCAACGGCACCGCCGCCGGTGGCGGCTATGAGTTGGCCTTAGCCTGCCAGCACATCATGTTGGTCGACGACGGGTCAACAGCAGTGTCTCTACCCGAATTACCTCAATTGGCCGTGTTGCCGGGAACCGGGGGTCTGACCAGGCTGGTGGACAAACGGGGCGTTCGCCATGACCAAGCCGACTTCTTCTGCACCACCTCCGAGGGCATCCGGGGCCGCCGTGCTTTGGACTGGCTCTTGGTGGACGAATTGGTGGCTGCGTCCAGCTTCGACCAAGATGTAATCAAACGAGCCCAGTCATTAGCGGAATACTCGGATCGGCCATCCGATGCTATTGGCGTCGAGCTTACTCCCCTGAACCGGCGATTTGAGACCAACCGCATCACCTACGACCACCTGAGTATAGAGTTAGAACCCTCGTCCTCGGCAGCCTATATCACTATTCACGGGCCCAAAGAAGCCCCTCCCAGCAGCCCAGTCGGATTACGAGCTTCATTCTGGCCGCTGGCTCTGGCCAGGGAATTGGACGATGCCATCCTCCACCTGCGGCTTAACGAGGATGAAATCGGCACCTGGGTGTTTCGTACCTTGGGGGACAACGAACTGGTGGAAGCGATGGACGAGTTCCTCCACGAAAACGCTGACGATTGGCTGGTCCGTGAGATTATTCTGTACCTCAAGCGCACCCTCAAGCGCTTGGATGTGAGTTCTCGGAGCCTAATAGCATTGATTGAGCCGGGCAGTTGCTTCTCCGGCACGTTGCTGGAGATGGCGCTGGCCTCGGACCGCACATTCATGCTGGATGGCACTTTTGAGGGTACCGAGATCCCGGAAGCGTCTGTCCGATTGTCGCCGCTGAACTTCGGCGCTCTGCCAATGGTCAACGGGCTGAGCAGGCTGGAGAGCCGGTTCCTAACAACACCAGAGACGGTGGAGAAATTAAAAAACCGGGAGGACCGAAGTTTCGACGCATCCGAAGCCGAAGAAGCCGGTCTGGTGACATTCATCCCCGACGACATAGACTGGGAAGACGAGGTGCGTTTGGCTATTGAAGAGCGAGCCAGTTTTTCGCCGGATGCCCTCACCGGCATGGAAGCCAGTCTCAGGTTCGCCGGGCCGGAGACAATGGAGAGCAAAATCTTTGCTCGACTCAGCGCTTGGCAAAACTGGATTTTCCTGCGTCCCAACGCATCCGGAGACGAAGGCGCTCTAAAGCTCTACGGCAGCGGCAAAAAGACCGTTTTTGATAGACACCGTATATAAAAATCCACCAGTCGCTCCTAGTCGGTTAGCTAGGTTTTGGAAAGAGAGGCAGAGGGAAATGTCGATCAACTATAGCGAGCGCATTCCCAACAACGTGGACCTATCCGGAGACCGCCGGCTGCAACGGGCGTTGGAGTCCTGGCAGCCCAGCTTCCTTGGCTGGTGGCAGGAACTGGGGCCGGAAGGCACCGAGGAAGTTGATGTGTACCTGCGCACCGCGGTGAGCGTCGAGGCCCGCGGTTGGGCTAACTTCGGCTACGTCAAGATGCCCGACTACCGCTGGGGGGTATTCTTGGCCAAGCCGGAAGCGGACCGGAAGATTGCTTTCGGTGAGCACAAGGGTCAACCGGTATGGCAAGAGGTGCCGGGCGAACACCGCAGCACCCTGCGCCGCTTGATTGTCACCCAAGGCGACACCGAACCAGCCTCTGTTGAGCAGCAAAAACAACTGGGCCTGACCTGTCCTTCCATGTATGACCTAAGGAACCTGTACCAGGTAAACGTTGAAGAAGCCCGACACCTTTGGGCAATGGTTTACCTGCTACAGGCCTATTTTGGCCGGGACGGAAGGGAAGAAGCGGAAGCCTTGCTGGAACGCCACTCCGGCGACCCGAACAAGCCAAGAATTCTCCAGGCATTCAATGAGCGCACGCCCCACTGGTTGTCCTTCTTCATGTTCACCTACTTCACCGACCGCGACGGCAAGTACCAACTTGCCGCTCTAGCCGAGTCGGGGTTCGATCCATTGGCCCGCACCTGCCAGTTCATGCTGACAGAAGAGGCCCACCACATGTTCGTGGGGGAAACGGGGGTGATGCGAGTGCTGCAACGCACCTGCGAGGTGATGAAAGAGCTGGGCACGGACAGCCCTGAGGCTATCAGAGCGGCGGGTGCCGTCGACTTGCCCACTATGCAAAAGTTCATGAATTTCCACTACAGTGTCTCCGTTGACCTTTTCGGCGGAGAGATATCCACCAACGGGGCCAATTTCTTTACCAACGGGCTGAAAGGACGATACCTGGAATCCCGAATCAAGGACGACCACCAACTACCGGACGCCACTTGGCCGGTCAGCACGATTAAAGAAGGTCGAATCGTAGCTGAAAATCAGCCAGCCCTGTTGGCGGTCAACGAAAGGCTGCGGGACGATTACATCGGTGATTCGCAGCGAGGGTTGGACCGGTGGAACAAAGAGATTCAGCGGCAGGGCGTCGATTTTGAGTTGACCCTTCCTCACAAAGCATTCAACCGGCGCATCGGCGCTTTTGGCGGGTCCAGAGTTACGCCCGAAGGCTCGATTATCAACGAGGAAGAATGGGGCCGCTGCTGGATGGATTGGCTTCCCACCGATGATGACCATAGCTTCGTTGCGTCGCTGATGAAGCGGGTAATTGAGCCTGGAAAGATGGCCAGTTGGATTGCGCCGCCAGCCCGGGGAATAAACAACATGCCCATGGACTTTGAGTACGTCAAGCTCAGTTAGAATCTCGCAAACAGTCTCTCCCAGCCCAGTCATTCCGGCGCAGGCCGGAATATAGAAACCGCCGCAACCTTGACATTGCCTGGAGATACGCCCTTTGCGGGAGCAACCTGCTATCGCCTGAAGGTCCGTTTATGCAAAATAACACGGTCACTGTTGAAAACACTCCGGGCGGCATAGACAGTCCGTCCATAATCACTTATTCGACGGTGTTTAACGTTGCCGTGCCCTATATCGACCGGCACATCTCGGAGGGACGCTCCAACAAGACAGCCATCAGGACCACCGAAGGGGACATCAGCTACCAAGAGTTGGCCCAAAATGTAAATCGGTGCGGCAACTTTCTTCGTTCTTTGGCGACGGCCCGCGGTGACCGGGTGCTGATGGTGGTTAAAGACTGTTCGGAGTTCTTTTACTTATTCTGGGGGGCCAAAAAAATGGGCCTCGTCCCGGTCCCCGCAAATACATTGCTCAGGTACGGCGACTACCAGTTCATGGTTGAAGACTCGTCCGCCGCCGTGATGGTCTACTCACCCGAATTCGCCACCGAGGTTGAGCCTGCGCTGGCTGCCGCTGCCCACAAGCCGGGCTGTGTCCTCAAGGCCACAGGTGAGGGTTCACTACAGGAGATTATTGCCGAGCATTCTGATGAATTGGAGGCCGCGCCAGCCTCTGCCAGCGACGATTGCTTCTGGCTGTATTCCTCGGGCTCCACAGGTCGGCCCAAGGCCGCCGTGCACCGGCATAGGGACATGGTGGAAACCTGCGTTCACTACGCCGTAGACACCCTGGGAATCAACGAGAGCGATGTTTTCTTCTCTGCGGCCAAGCTGTTCTTCGCCTACGGCATGGGCAATGCCATGATCTTCCCGCTGTGGGTGGGAGCCACCGCGGTACTCAGCGACCAACGCCCTTCCCCTGATATGACCTTTGATATTATCCAGCGGTTCAAGCCCACCCTTTACTTTGGCGTGCCTACGCTCTACGCCGCCCAATTGCAGAAGCTGGATGAAATCCCCCCAACCCCCCTTTACGAAAGGGAGGCTTCACAAGCGGCGTCTGATAACACTTGGCCGGACCTTTCTTCCATCAGGGGTTGCGTATCCGCCGGGGAGGCCCTACCCGCCGACATCCTGCGGCGTTGGCAGGAGAAGACCGGCATGACCATCTTGGACGGCATAGGTTCCACCGAGGCCCTGCACATATTTATCTCCAACCGAGCCGACGATTACTCGCCAGGCAGCAGCGGACGCATGGTGCCCAGCTACCAGGCCAAAATTGTCGACGACGCAGGCGCGGCAGTGGCCACCGGGGAGATTGGCCGGTTGTTGATTAAGGGCGGGTCGATGGCCGGTTACTACTGGAACAACCCAGAGAAAACCGCCGAGACCATGCTGGGAGAATGGGTCAACACCGGCGACACCTACTACCAAGACGAAGCAGGCTACTACGTTTATTGTGGCCGAAGCGACGACATGCTCAAGGTCGGCGGCATCTGGTGTTCCCCGGCGGAGATAGAAAGTTGTCTAATAGCGCACCCCCAAGTATTGGAAGCGGCAGTCGTGGGCCGGGCCGACGATGACCAGCTAATCAAACCCGAGGCTTTTATCGTCTTGACCACAGCCACCGATTCTGAAGAAGCCCTTTCCCAAGAGCTTTTGAATCACTGCCGAAATACCCTAGCCCGATATAAGTTCCCTCGTTGGTTCAACTACGTGGATGACCTGCCCAAGACCGCCACCGGGAAGATTCAGCGGTTCAGGCTACGTAAGTAAAGAACGCATCTAACCTTCCCCTGAAATGGGGCATTGCCCCAAATTCCCTGTAATATTGTCATTCTGAGCGAACGGAAGAATCATTACGCCTGAGGCAAGAGATTTCCCGACAATGGCGAGGACTCTCGACGGTGTCGGAGCTTCGTCGCTTCACTCCTCAGAATGACAGTTTTGAGGCAAGGCCCACGAAACGAGGGAAGGGAGCTAGCCCCCTCTCCCGCAAGGGGAGAGGGTTGGGGTGAGGGGTGTCCTTCGCATCTGCGGTTCAATAAACATCTGAGTCGGGCACGGCCCCCATCCTAACCTTCCTCCTTGCGGGGGAAGGGACAAATGGCAAAAGGAGATACTAATGAAACTGGAATGGTTGAATCACACCGGATTTGTGGTGAGCGACATGGAACGGTCGCTGGCGTTCTACCGGGATATGTTGGGCCTCAAAGAAGAGATGAACGGCATCCGGGAAGGCGCCGGAATCTCAGAGGTTGTGGGTTACCCCGATGCCAAGCTGCACATCGTCTACCTGGGCACCGGCGATCTGAAACACTCCGTAGAGCTTGTCCAATACCTAAACCCGGTTGGAATAAAAATCTCACCAACAGAGCGTAACTCGATTGGCGCTTGCCACTTGGGCATCGTGGTGGACGATCTGGACGCTCTGTATGAAGACCTATCCAGCAAAGGAGCTGTGTTTGCCGGACCGGTGGTTGCAAGAGAGGGAAATTTATACGGACGAAAGATTGCCTTCCTGCAAGACCCCGACGGAAACTGGCTTGAACTGCTGGAAGGCTCTCCGGTCTTAAGGTTCGCCTAAATCCATTAACCGAAATCACCGCAGAGGGCGCTGAGGACGCAGAGAAAAATAAAGTAAAACTCTGCGTCCTCAGCGCCCTCTGCGGTGAAAAAACGATTCAAGGAGGTAACCATGGATCTTGTAATCAGAAATGTCAAGCTCATCGATGGGACGGGTGCAAGCGCTATCTCTGAAGTAAGCGTGGAAGTAACCGGAAGCGCCATCAGTTGGATCGGATCGGAGTCCAGCAGGCCAAAACGGACCGTCCACCAAGAAGACATCAATGGCCAAGGCCTGACCCTGATTCCGGGCATGATTGACTGTCACGAGCACTTCACCGGCGACGGTGGCACTGATGTCATGGACCGGCTGCTCAACGACACTGCGGAGGAGTTCACCTTGAAGGCCGTGGGCAATTGCCGCAGATCTCTGATGTCCGGTGTGACTACCGCACGGGATGTCGGCGCTCGTTTCGGCGTCAACATCAATATCGCCAAACAAACGGCGGCAGGCGCAGTGTTTGGTCCCCGCATAATCGCATCAGGTGAGTGGTTCCAGTACCCCGGCACCTGGCCAGCGGGTCTTACCCGGACCACTGAGACGCCGGAAGAACTGCTGTTGGGTATTCAGGACATGATTCAGAGGGGCGCCGGCCTCATCAAGGTCGGCGCCACCGGCTTCCGGCCCGACGGTGCCCAGTTTCCCAGCATGAGCAGGGAGGCTCTGGATGCGGCCGTGCGGGCTGCCCACGATGCCGGTCTGAAGATAGCCGCTCACTGCCACGGTTTCGAGGGCACCCTGTTGGCCGTAGAGGCGGGCATAGACTCAATCGAGCACGGCACCTATGTGGACGAGCCGACGGTGCGGCTGATGGCTGAAAAGGGCACCTATATGGTCCCCACCATGTCTACCTGGGATGCCAGGGAACGCTTGGCCATCCAGGCTGGATTGTCCAAGGACCAGATGGCCGACGTCTATGACCGTAAAGAGAATTCCATTGCCAGCTTCAAGCGTGCGTTACAAGCCGGGGTAATCATCGCCACAGGCACCGATGCCGGTGGCTCCCCGGCCCGCCACGGTTTCGTAGCCAGAGAGATTGAGTTGATGGTGGACAACGGCATGACGCCGCAGGCCGCCCTGGAAGCGTCCACCAGAGTGGCCTCCGAACTGCTGGGCGTCCAAGAGCAAGTTGGCACCATAGAGGTGGGCAAGCAGGCCGACATGGTCCTAATCGACGGCGATCCCCATTCCGACATCGGGGCGCTGAAAAACATCTGGGCAGTGTTCCAGGGAGGGCGGCGGGTCAGGTAACTATGACGCCAGTTGATCTCCCCCGGTACAACGCCACCAGTTGCTGCCTCATCAATTTCTGGAGCTACAATTTCCGGAGGCACAAGACGTTAACGGTGCTATGCCCGGTTATCTTGGTAGCGGGTGGAGAACTTTTTTTGTTGACCATGAATGCCACCAGGGCCGCTGGCAGCAACAGGGATCCAGTTATGGCGAAAAGTATATCGTACGAGCCGGTGATGTCGAAGAGGTATCCTACGAGCAAGACCCCTAAAGCGCCGCCAATTTGCCGAAATGAGTAGGCCACCCCACCGATGGTGCCAAGAACACGCAGACCGTAGATGTCCGCTATCAACGAGGTGGTCAAGGACGTGGGGGAAATAAAATAAAAGCCAGCGACGGTAGCAAAAACCCACAAGCCGAGGCTTCCCGGCAACACCAACACAACGAGGAATGCGCAGCCTCGCGTTAAATAGAGCCCAGTCAAACACCGTCTTGCGGCTCATACGATCTGCTAGCGCCCCTGTGAGCGCGCTCCCGACAATGTTGACCGCCATCATAAGGCCGAACAGCAAGGCAGCGCTTGACACCGACGCGTCCCGGTCAACGGCGAAGGGCACAAAATGGATGAGGATGATTGCTATGGCGAAGCCGTCAACGAAGTAGGCGGTCGATATCTGCCATATAGGCCAAGACCGAAAGACGTCAATCCAACTGGTGGCCTCCAAGGGTCCGGCACGCCCGATTGGCGCCTGGCTGACCAGTTGATCCCCGGGCGTTGACCCACCATCGGGTTTCAGGTCCAGCTTCTCCGGGCCATCATGTATGACCCAAAAACCCAGAGGAACCGCTACTAACAGTACGATCAATCCTAGAGCCAACCACGTTAACCGCCAATTGGTCGCTTCAATCATCTGGGCGGCCAAGGGGATCAATATCAGCCCTCCCACAGCCGTACCTGCCACGTTTAGACCTAAGGCCGTGGAACGCTTGCGTCGAAACCATCTGGCAATCAATGCCCCTGTGTTGGCGGGTGACGCTCCACTGTAGGCCGTTCCCAACACCAAGCCAAAAATAAATATGAGAAAGATGATGTGGAAGGTCAGGCTGAGGAGCACGGTGGATACCCCGACGAGAATCAGACTCCCCAGGATTACACGGCGGCCTCCCAATCGATCGAACATGCGACCCAATAACGGCTGCGTCAGTCCATTGAGCAGAAAACTCAACGAAGCTGCAAGGGATACGGCGCCGCGACTCCAGCCGAAGTCCTCGCTCATTGGAATGACGAAGACTCCGAGACTGTTGCGGGCACCCACTATTACCATCGAGGTAACCATGCAGGCCACCACCACATACCATCCGTGGTACATAGGTGTCAGGCTGGAAATTCTCCCGCGCATTGGCTCTACACCGTGTCCTCGACCGGCATTGGATTCCCTGGCAGCAAATGCGGTCTAATCACCAATCTAGCTTCAAACGCAGGTCCGGTCTATCCGAAAACGGATTTCAAACATTCTGCATTGCCCATGGGGAGCATTGAACGACTGCTCACAAGGTAGTAAGGTGTGCCAGATAAACCAAACTCTGGCAAACGGAGGCACAGTCATGGCAAAACTCGAGGAGTACCAGAACAAGTACGAGACGGTCAATTTTGAGCGCAGAAACGGCATCTTGCAGGTGACGTTTCACTCCCACGGAGGAAGCCTCAAGTGGGGCGGGCCGGCCCACCGGGAATTTGGCTACGCTTTTGCCGACATCGGCAGCGACCCGGAGAACAGGGTCGTGATTCTCACCGGCACCGGCGACGACTACTGCGCCGAGTTTGAAGGAGACCGGCCCAAACGCACTCCCAAGACCTGGGACGTGACCTATTGGGAGGGCAAGCGCCTGCTGAC
>Ga0066376_10001733_pt1 | contig 20924 bp, 18 predicted proteins | sample Knorr_S15_td_Bot_FD_77009 | JGI IMG/M metagenome (GOLD analysis project Ga0066376, IMG submission 77009) | Marine microbial communities from Southern Atlantic Ocean transect - Knorr_S15_td_Bottom_ad_5009_LV_A | ecosystem: Environmental > Aquatic > Marine > Oceanic | place: Southern Atlantic...
TCGGCGCCGCGAAAGCTGTTGCGCCCGAACGAACCAGGGTGGCAATGTGATCGTTGTCCGGCAGGGCTGAAAAAAGCCGCTCTAAAAGATTGATCCTTGCCCCCTGGAACCGGCAAGCCCGTGTATGCGGGATTTTGGTTGCGGATCCAAACATGATCCCACCGGATATAAGGTTATGGCGCCCTCTGGGCTACATCAAATGCTGTCGGTTTAACCCTGGTTCAACTGGTCGCTTCGGCGTCCACAGTGCACCCTTGACAAAGTTCGCCTGATATAAGGCCGGATACATGACTGCAAGCTCTACCGCCAACTCGAGTCTGTTTTTCCCTTGCATCACCGGGGGCGTCCATACATGACAACGCCGGCAAGCGCGGTGTGGTCCTCGTCTCCTACGCCGTCTGTTCAGCTTGCAAGTCGGCCTCGGCGAGGACCCAATCGAAAAATTCCCGTGCCACGGTCGCGAGACTCACGTTGGCCGGAACAACCAGATAGGCGGCACAACCCTTGCTGAATGTGGACTGGATCGGTCGGATCAGATCGCCCAGCGATATCAGGTCGTCCACGATCCGGCTGAAGCCGAGCGCGATTCCTTGGCCTTCCCGTGCAGCCTGGATCACATTAGCGTAATTGTCGAACCCGAGGACTCGGCACGACGCGGGAATGTGAATGCCGGCCTCCACCAGCCACCAATTCCAGTCTTCCAGGGAATGCGGGGTTCCGTCGAGGTTCAGCAAAGTGTGCTCCAGAAGGTCTGTCGGCGTCCTTATGGGGGCGGCGTTTATCAGGTAACCCGGCGAGCAGATGGGGAAGGAGTGTACGTCGAACAGGCGGGTCGCCTTGTGGCCTGGCCAGTTTCCGTCGCCATACCTGAGCGCGACATCGAAGTTTTCCTCGAGCATGTCGAGCGGCGCGTCTGATACGATAACATGAATTTCGGCGTGCGAATGCTTGGCGCGGAACCTGGGAAGCCGTGGCGTTAGCCAGAACGAGGCGATGGCGATGGTCGCCGTTACGGTGATCTTTGTAGGCCGGTCGGCGCGTTGCAGGGTTGCGGTCGTGCGCGCGATATTCGCCAGGCTCTCTCCGACGACCGACTGCAGTTCCCGACCGGCTTCGGTCAATTCCAGCGCCCGGTAGAGTCGGGCGAATAGCTTAACGCCGAGATGGTCTTCCAGGATGCGTATTTGACGGCTGACCGCCTCCCGGCTGACCAGCAGCTCCCGCCCCGCGCGCGTGAAGCTGAGGTGACGGGCGGCCGCCTCGAAGGTTACGAGGCTGTTCATCGGCGGTAGCTTGGAGCGCAGGCTTTGCATGATGGAATTGTTACGCAAACCCTATTTTTTTTCAAGTTTACGCGCCGTCCACAGCCGGGCACTACTGACAGCCACTAAATCATACGAAATGGGACGTCCGACCAGTCTGGGGGCGACCCCCTGCGATCGACGCTAAGGAGGAGGCCGCAATGTCTGAGACAAACTCCGGGGAATGGGTGCTTGGAGACACCTTCCGCCATGCCCTGCGGTGTGTCGCCGGGACCGTCTACCTGGTGACGGCGAGCGACGAGTCTCGGCGCTGGCATGGAATTACCGCCACCTCGGTAGTCTCCGTTTCCATGTCGCCACCGTCTCTACTGGCCTGCATCAACACCGCCTCAACGGTCTTCGGGCCGATTGACCGGCTTGGATCCTTCTGCGTGAACGTGCTCGCGCAAGAGCACGAGCAGCACAGCGCCCGCTTCAGCAGCCCGGCAGAATACGAGGCGCGATTCAGGTTCGGCGAGTGGAAGCAGCATGCGGGCCTGCCCTACCTGGCCGATGCGCAGGCGGCCATATTCTGCGATGTAGCCCACAAGTTCGTCCACGGCAGCCATGCGATATTCATCGGAAATGTCGAGCATGTCATCGTGCCGCGAGGCATCAAGCAGCCGCTCATCTACTACAACCAGAGTTATCTATCCCACGAGAACGCGGTCGGCGTTTACTGATGCCCGACTCTTTGAAATAGTTCCTATTGTCAACCGAGACCGCTTTCCGGAAACGCCGGGGCCAGCGCTGAAGGAGAAAGACGCGATGCTATTTAATCTGGTTATCAACATGGAGCGCATGACGCCCGACACGGACATGCGCGAGGTCGCGCGCCACACTACCGAAATGGTGCAGATGGCCGACGAGGGCGGCTTCGACATCGTCTGGGCCGCGGAACACCACGCCATCGAAATGACGATCGCACCGGGACCGTTCCAACTCCTCGCACACCTGGCGGCCCACACCGAGCGGATTCGACTCGGCATCGCCGTCGCGGTGGCGCCCTATTGGCACCCGATCAAGCTCGCCGGCGAGGTCGGGATGATCGACCTGCTCTCCGACGGCCGGTTCGAACTCGGTATTGGCAAGGGCGCCTATCAACGCGAGTTCGACCGCATGGCAAGCGGATTGCATCAGAACCTCGGCGTGCCGATGATGCAAGAGATGCTGCCCGTCCTCAAGCGGCTCTGGCGGGGCGACTACGAGCATGACGGCGAATTCTGGTCATTCCCGGCCGCGACCGCATGCCCAAAGCCGCTGCAGAAGCCGCACCCGCCGATCTGGATCGCCGCGCGCGACCCCGGCACCTTCGACTGGGCGGTCAAGAACGGCTACAACATCATGACCTGGGCGCTGACCCGGCCGTTCTCCGAGGTCGAGGCCTATATGGACCGCTTCGAATCGGCGCTCGCGGATAATCCCGGCGTCGCGCGGCCGCGCTTTATGACCATGCGCCACACCGGGATCTTTGAGACGCCCGATGACGGCGATGTTCACGTTCAAGCCGTGATTCGCCAGGGCCGCCAGTTCGAGAACCTGTTCCGCCAGCTGGCGCCGGTGGTGAACGGCTTTTCGCAAGAGGTTGATTCCAAGCTTTTGGTCAACCAGGGGGAATATGAGCCTTCGGCTCTGCTCCGCAACCTAATCTTCGGAACGCCCGAGGAGGCTGTCGACAAGTTGAAGCATTACGAGGTGCTCGGCGTGGACTATTTCTGCTACTGTGCAAGCTACGGCCTGCCGATGCCGGCGCAAAAGAAGTCGCTTAGACTCTTCATCGACGAGGTTATGCCGGCCTTCCAAGATTCGCCGGCCAAGCTCGCCATGGCCCAGTAACCGGTAGCGAAAGCCGCCGAAGCGGCGGCCGACTGAACCGAGAAAACCGCAACATGAAGGAAAAACCAAAGACACTTGAATTACGCGTTAATCAGAGAGGACAGGCTAATGCAGAATTATGAGCGCAGACCGTGCGCGAAATATTTGGCGTGGCTCTGACAGACTGAGGAATTGTAACAGACGATGAGGCTGATTTAAGTATCGAGCATGCGAGAAACCACAATCATGAACTAACGCTGTTTTCGTCCACGCACTTCAACGTGGACAAACCATAGAACAACCAATGTAAACCGGGAGGGCAACATGACATCAAACTATGAAATCCAAAAACTACAGAAACGCGTTACCAACGGGAGCATGAGTCGCCGTGAGTTCCTGATAGCGGCTTCAGCGATAGGGTTTGCCGCGACGGCACCGGCGCTTTACTCGAAGGCGGCATACGCAACGCCTAAAAGAGGCGGTGTTTATCGCGTCGGCCTGGGCTCCGCTAACACCGGCGACAATTTTGATTCCGGCACCAACAGCGACGTCTTTATGATCAACATGCTCCAGGGTGCGGTTCGCAACTGTGTGACCGAAGTGGATGCCAACAGCAAGGCTATCCCCGAGCTTGCCGAAAGCCTCGAGCCTTCCGACGACGCCGCGACTTGGGTTGTCAAGGTGCGCCAAGGTGTTGAGTTCCACAGTGGCAAGACCCTGGATGCCGACGACTTTATTGCATCGATCGAGCATCACCGGGGCGAAAAATCCGAATCGGCGGCCAAATCGGTGGCCGAATCCATGGGCACACTTAAAAAAGACGGGCCCAATACCGTGATTTTCCAACTTGAAAGCGGCAATGCCGACTTTCCTTATCTGCTCAGCGACTACCACATTACGATTGGCCCCGCAGATAAAGAAGGAAACATCGATTGGCAATCCGGTGACGGCACTGGTCCCTACAGCGTCAAGGATTTCGAGCCGGGCGTGCGCTCCCATCTGATTCGTCACCCGAACTACTTCAAGGAAGGCGAGGGTAACTTCGACGAGGTCAAGATGATCGCTATCAACGACACCGCCGCGCGCATGAACGCGATGTCCACCGGACAGGTCGATGCGATCGCACGATGCGATTTGAAGACAGCCAGCTTGCTGGGCAAAAAACCCGGCATTGATGTTCTGCAAACCTCGGGCACCAAACACTACACCTACCCGATGGATGTGCGGGCGGCGCCGTTCGATGACAACAACGTGCGCATGGCGTTGAAACTCGGTATTGATCGCGAAATATTCGTGAAAACCGTGTTGCGCGGATACGGCTCGCTCGGCAATGACCACCCGATCAGTACGGCGCAAAACTACCATGCCTCAGACCTGCCGCAACGTCAGTATGACCCCGAAAAAGCCAAGTGGCACCTCAAGCAAGCAGGACTCAGCGGTCTCGATGTGGAGATGTCTGCCTCCGACGCCGCCTTTGCGGGCGCGGTCGACGCGACTCAGCTCTACGCCGAGTCGCTTAAACCGGCTGGAATCAACCTGACCGTCAAACGCGCTTCGGCCGACGGTTACTGGAGTAATACCTGGATGAAGGTGCCGTGGAGCGCCAGCTACTGGAGTGGCCGGCCGACCGCCGACTGGATGTTCACTATTGGCTGGGCGGCGGGCGGCAACTGGACCGAAACATTCTGGAACAATGCGCGCTTTGAAGAACTTCTGGTAGCCGGTCGCGCCGAACTCGACGAAACCAAACGAGGCGTCATCTACGCCGAAATGCAAGCCATTTGTCGAGACGAAGGGGGAGCCGTGATCCCCTGCTTCGCCAACAACGTTGACGCGGCGTCCGACAAATTGGGCAGGCCCGCCAAAATAGGCGGTAACTTTGAGTTGGATGGAGCCCGTAGCATGGCCCGGTGGTGGTTCGTCTAAGCCCGGCAGAGCTTCAGGGAAATTCTGAATTGATCAAGATTTCCCAACAATACGTTCCGAAGTGCTAACTAAGGTGGTCGGATTATTAATATCCGACCACTTTTTATTCTTTTCTGTCCGCCCGCAGCCTTAATTCAGTATGACAAATTCACTGCCCATCATCATTATTCAACGCCTCGCAATGGGTGTTTTTATCTTGTTCGGGGTATCCATCCTGATCACGTTTGGCGTTGAGGCATTGTCGGGGGATGTCTGCTCCGCCATACTCGGCCAGGCTGCGGAGCCGGCAACGGTCGCGGCCTGTCAGGTGCAGCTTGGCCTCAATCGCCCCATACATATTCGCTACGTGGACTGGCTGTTCAACGTCGTGCAGGGTGATTTCGGTACTTCGTTTGCAAACAAGCGTGAAGTTGCGGAACAGATCGGCAAGCGACTGGGCAATACCCTCTATCTGGCGACCTCAACAGCAATCTTCGCTGTTCCCATCGGCATACTTCTCGGTGTTATTGCGGCGCTGTACCGCAACAGCATGATCGACCATGTAATCTCAACCAGCACCCTGTCGACAATTTCATCGCCCGAATTTTTTGTCGGCTACATTCTGGTGGCTATTTTTGCGGTCAATCTCAATTGGTTGCCGGCGATTTCCAATGTCGATAGTTCCATGGGGTTTTTGGAACGACTGTACGCAACGGCATTGCCGGTAATGACGCTAACCATGGTGACGGTTGCACATATGATGCGCATGACAAGGGCTTCGGTCGTCAACCTGCTCGCCAGTCCGTATATTGAAATGGCCAAGCTCAAAGGATTGAAACCCAGCCGAATCATCATCAAGCACGCGTTGCCCAATGCCTGGTCGCCGATCATTCAGGTCGTCGTGCTCAATCTCGCCTATATGATCGTCGGCGTTGTCGTTATCGAAGTGGTATTTGTCTACCCGGGGCTGGGAGCGCTCATTGTCGATGCGGTGTTAAACAGGGATTTACCGGTCATCCAGGGCACGGCGATGGTGTTTGCCTCTGCCTATGTCTTGTTGTTTTTGCTGGCCGACATCTTGTCGATGCTGGCCAACCCGCGCTTGCGGCACAGGCGGTAATCCAACATGTTTTTCTTGGCCGTCTGGAAAGACCTCAACTTGAGCGCGCGCATCGGCTTGTTTATCGTCCTGTTCTTTGTGTTTTGCGCGATATTCGCACCGTGGCTGGCGCCGTATGGTCAAAGTCAAATTGTCGGCGATGTCTGGGAACCGCTTGGCGGTGAGTTTATTCTCGGTACTGACCAGATCGGCCGAGATCTTTTGACACGGCTGATTTATGGCGCCCGCAACACCATGACATTGGCGTTGATTTCCACCGCGGTTTCGTTTGCCGCGGGCGCCGTGCTCGGGTTTATCGCCGCCACCATGGGGGGCGGCGTCGATCAGGTATTGAGCCGGGTGGTGGACGTGGTTATTTCGATTCCGACACTAATTGCTTCGCTTATTGTCCTGTCCGCGTTGGGAACCGCCACACCGACACTGGTCTTGGTGATTGGGATTATTTATGCCATGCCGGTGTTCCGTATTGCCCGTGCGGTGGCGATGGATATTGAAGTGATGGACTATGTCGAAGTTGCCCGCGTTCGCGGTGAAGGGCTGTGGTGGATTATGCACAAGGAAATCCTGCCCAATGCGTTGACTCCGTTGGCGGCCGAATTCGGTCTGCGTTTCTGCTTTGTATTCCTGCTCATTGCCAGCTTGAGCTTCCTTGGTCTCGGTCTGCAACCACCCTTGGCTGACTGGGGAGCGATGGTGCGCGGCAACGCCGATGGCATAGCGTGGGGATTTTTACACCCGCTACTGCCTGCGGCGTGTATCGCCTTGTTGACGATCGGCATCAACCTGCTGATCGACCGTTGGGTGCACAAAGCCAGCGGCCTGCGAGACGATCAATAGGAAATCTAGACAATGAGCGAGAAACTACTCGAAATAAAAGACCTGTTGATCGAAGCGGATATCGATGGCGAGTGGAAGCCCATCGTCAACAGCTTGTCGATGACACTGGAGCGCGGCGAAATTGTCGGATTGATCGGTGAGTCCGGCGCCGGTAAATCAACTTTGGGCTTGACCGCGCTGGGCTACACCAAACCCGGCTGTCGAATCGTATCGGGTTCGATCAAACTCGATGGGGTCGAATTGGTCGGCAAATCCGACGCCGAGCTGCGCAAGATTCGCGGTAATAAAGTGGCCTATGTAGCGCAGAGTGCCGCGGCCTCGTTTAATCCGGCGCACACATTGATCGAGCAGTTTATCGAATCACCGGTACAGCACGGAAAAATCAAAATACCGGAAGCGCGCAAACGCTGCGTCGAACTGTTCCGACAGCTCGATTTGCCCGATCCCGAGCACATCGGCGAGCGCTATCCGCATCAGGTATCGGGTGGGCAATTACAACGCGCAATGACCGCGATGGCCTTGGGTTCGGACCCGGATATCATTATTTTCGATGAGCCCACTACCGCGCTGGACGTAACCACTCAAATCGAAGTGCTCGCTGCGATTAAGGAAGCGGTAAAGGCGCATAATGTTGCCGCCATCTACATCAGCCACGACCTTGCGGTCGTCGCACAAATGGCGGATCGCATCATGGTGTTGCGACACGGTAATTTGATCGAGGAAGGCGATGCGCGGGAACTGCTGGCAAACCCAAAAGAAGAGTACACTCATAAATTGCTCAGTGTCCGTTCGCAACGCGACGCCAGAACCGTCCACGATGAGGAAGACATTCAGCTGTCGATAAAGAATATCACCGCCCGTTATCCGGGAATGGCTTTCGATGTACTCACCGATATAAACATCAATATTGTCAGAGGTAAAACCGTTGCCGTCGTCGGCGAATCCGGCAGTGGCAAGAGTACGCTGGCGCGCGTCATTATTGGCCTGCTCCCACCCAGTCGGGGTTCAGTGAAATTTCATGGGCGCGCGTTGGCTTCGGCGCTTAAAGCACGATCGAAAAAAGACCTGCAATCGATTCAAATGATCTACCAGATGGCGGACGTGGCCATGAACCCGCGCCACAAAATCAAGGATATTATCGGGCGTCCCCTGGAATTTTATCTTGGCATGAAAGGTGAAGAGCGCGACCAACGCGTGTTCGAATTATTGCGTCAAATTGAAATTCCCGAAGAGTTTGCCGAGCGCTACCCGGCGCAATTATCGGGCGGTGAAAAACAGCGTATCTGTATCGCCCGAGCGCTGGCCGCTGAGCCGGAACTCATTATCTGTGATGAAGTTACCTCGGCGCTCGACCAGCTGGTCGCCGAAGGTATTCTCGATTTATTGCTCAATCTTCAAAAAGAACTCGATGTGTCGTACCTGTTCATCACCCACGATCTCGCCACGGTAAAGTCGATCGCCGATGAAATAGTGGTGATGTATCAGGGTGGTGTCGTCGAGCAGGGCACCAAGGAGGAAATTCTTACGCCGCCCCATGCACCCTACACCGAGCTGCTGCTTTCATCGGTGCCTGAAATGGATCCGGACTGGCTGGATGATCTTGTCGATCGGCGCGAGCGAGGCGAAGCACCGACGGCGAAAAGTATCGCTTCGCGGCGCCGATGACCGGCCCTTCGATTAAGACCATTGAGATGGGCGCCGGCTTCGACCAGGAATCCGCTTCATGGGACCGGCTGCGGGCGCAGCTTGCCAGCGTCAAACCTCCAATCGAGACGTGCGCGACGCTGCCGTTGACTTGCTACAGCGACGAAAAAAATTTCAAATATGAGCTGGAATCGATTTTCCATCGCTCGTGGATCGGCATCGGCCGTACCGATCAATGGCAGGCGCCCGGACACTACACGGCCATCCAGGTGGCCGGCGTCCCGGTCATCGTGCTCCGCGACGAAGCAGGCGAACTTCGCGCCTTCGCTAACACCTGCCGGCACCGCGGGACAATGCTGCTCGAAGGCCAAGGATGCACCCGCGCGATCATCTGCCCTTTCCACAATTGGACCTACGGCCTCGACGGCCGGCTGCACAGCGCGCCCAAGATGCAGAAGGCGAAGAACTTTGACAAGGACAAGCTCGGCCTGGTTCCTTTTCGGCTGGAGAGCCGTGACGGTTTCGCCTTTCTGTGCTTCGACGAGGGCGCGCCTCCACTCGGTGAATGGTTGGGCGACTTCTCGAAGCTGCATGCCCCCTGGTCTTTGGGGAACCTGGTCTCGTCCCACCGGCGCGAGTTCGAGGTCTCCTGCAACTGGAAGTCCTTCCTGGAGGTCTTCAACGAGTACTACCATCTTCCATTCGTTCATCCCAACAGCTTGAATGATCTCTATGAACCGCCGGACGGCGCCGACGAAACCCATGCGTGTTATACGACCCAGTTCGGGGCTACCGAGGGCACGGGGGGATTGATTGCGGACAAGCAGGATCAGTCGTTTTCGCCCATCAAGAGCTTGGCGGGCCGCAACCTGGAGGGCGCGCGCTATACCTGGGTTTACCCGAATATGACCTTCGCCGCCTCCGCCGAGTCGTTGTGGATGTACGAGGCTTATCCGATCGCGCCCGACCGCTCCCGCATCCGCTTTACCTTCTGCTTTCCCGCCGAAACGGTGGCGCGCAAGGACTTCGAATCCCGAGCCCAGCACTACTACGACCGATTATCGGTCGGACTGGAAGAAGATATTTCGATGCTTGAGAGACAGCAGCGGGGCTTGTCCACCCCCTATGGCAAACAAGGCCGCTTCTGCACCGAACTTGAACCGAACGTAGCGAATTTCGCCTGCTGGTACGCGCAAAAAATTTTAACGCCATAGCCCGCGCCGAATGACGGCCAGCCCCTGGCGGCGTCGATGCCGCGGCGGCAATCAGTTCCTCACACCACCATCTGCAACAAGACATCCGCGGCGACAGCTCCATCGGGCAACACCATCAGCGGGTTGACGTCGAGCCCGACGAGCACATCCCGGTTGCTTTCGGCGAAGTGGACAATGCGCATTATCGCATCGATGCATCCCTCCCGATCGCCCGGCGGCCGGCCTCGATAACCCGCCATGAGCGCCGATACCCGCAAGCCTGTGAGGGCGGCGGAAACAGCGTCGCGGCTGACCGGAAACAGCAGGGAATTAGCATCCCGAACGAGCTCTACCAACACGCCGCCGCTGCCCAGCACCAAGACTAGGCCGAACTGGTCGTTTCGGCTGATGCCGACGATGATATCGGCCACCGAGTCTTCGACCATGCGCTCCAGGAGAAAGCTGTCGGTGACCGCTTCCGGCAAGAAATCACGTACCGAATTCCGGATGCCGACGCAGGCCGCCGCAACGCCCGCGCGGTCGGCAATGCCAAGGCGGAGCGCACCGGCCTCGGTCTTATGGGGGAGCCCCGAACTCACCATTTTGACGGCTAGAGGAAAGCCGAGTTCTTGCGCCACGGCAGGCGCGTTGGCCGCATTCGTCAATCGGCCGTCCGGAACCGTTACGCCATACTCCGTGAGCAGACGTTTTCCCCGCCATTCGTTCAACGTCTCGAAACCGCCGACCGGCTTCGGCAACGGGGCAAGCCGCAGCATGTCGCCATTCCCCTTCGCCGTTACCTCGCCCCGGCGCTCACCGAACACGACGGCGCCGGCGATGGCGGCAAGCGCCTCACTGAGGCCTTGCAACGGGGCGACGCCGCTCTCGATCATCATGGCGCGGGTAGCGGGATCAATATCTTCGGGCAGCACGCTGCAAACGGCCGCGGGGATCATCGCTTCCTTGGCCGCCCTGGCGAACGCCCGCGCATCGGCAAGATATGGATCGTAGCTGGGGCCCGGATTGTGGATTGGGTAATCCTGCACCATCAGCGCGGTATCGAAGCCATCCTCGAGCAACGCCCCGACCGTTCGCGCCACGGCTTCTTCTTGCCCCCATAGAGGTGTCGTATAGTCCAGTGGGTTTGCCACGGTGGCGATTGTCGGCAGCAGGTTTTCCAGCTTCCGCGCCGTGCCGGGTGTCGGTTGCGGCAGGATCAGGCCAAGCCTCTCGGCGGCATCGGCGACCATGGCCGAATCCCCGCCGGAGCAGGTCAACGCGGCAAGTCTCCGCCCCCTTGGCGCGCCGGCCACAGTGATCAGTTTCAACGTCTCCAGCATGACGACGGGAGAATCCACCCTGATCACGCCGCAGCGCGTGAACAGCGCGCTATAGAGTTCGTCATCGCCCGACAACGAGCCGGTATGGGTTACCGTCAGCCGCGATCCGACTCGCGAACTCCCTGCCTTGAAGGCGGCAATCGGAATATTCTGCTCAAGCGCGCGAACCGCAACATCGGCAAATCGGGGAATATCCCGCAGCCCTTCGATATAGAGCGCCACCGCGCTTACTTTCGGATCTTCGATCAGAACGTCGAGAAAATCCTCGATCCCCAACATCGCCTGATTTCCGGAACTGATGACGTAGGACAGGGGAACCGACCGCTGGTTCATGGTCAGCGTGTTGCCAAGCATTCCGCTTTGCGTAATGAACGCGACGCCGCGGCCGTCTCCGTGAGTCGAATGGTCGAAAGGCCACAGGGCGGTCTTGTGGGCGTAATTCAAAATGCCTGAACAGTTCGGGCCGATCAGGGCCATGTCGCCGGCCGCCGCGACCAGCCGTTTTTCGAGCTCCGCCCCCGCGGCGCCGATCTCGCTGAAGCCCGCCGTATAGCCGACGATACCGCCGGCGCCGATTCCGGCGAGGGCCGCGACCGTATCGAGGGCGCTATCGAGCGGCACGGCGAGGAACACGGCATCCGGGGCTTCCGGTAGATCTTCCACGCGTCCATAACAAGGACGCCCTCCGAGTTCGTTGCGGCGCGGGTTGACCCCCCAAATCTCACCGCTAAAGCCGCTCGCAACACACTGCGCCACCGCCGCCGCGGCGCAATCGCCGCCAATGAAGGCCGCATGCCGTGGCGCAAGCAATCTTTGGAGGTTTTCGCGCTGTTGCGGGGTCATGGCCGCCGTCAGGCTCCAAGGGGTCGCAACATGGCGCGCGAAATGATATGGCGCTGGATTTCGGAGGTGCCGTCCCATATGCGGTCGAGGCGGGAGTCGCGCCATAACCGTTCGATGGGCAGGTCCTCCATCAGACCCATGCCGCCATAGATTTGCACCGTATGATCGGCAACCCGTCCGACCATTTCCGAGGCGAACAATTTGGCCATCGCGACGTCGGTGGGCTCCATGATTCCGAGGTCCGCCTTGTGGGCGGCATCGAGCACCAGCAAGTCGGCGGCGCGCAATTCCGTCGCCATGTCCGCGAGCTTAAAGGAGGTTCCCTGGAACCGGCCTATGGGCTTGCCGAATTGCTTGCGGGTGGCCGCCCATTCGGTCGACAGCCGCAGCAACCGCTCGGCCCTGCCGCAGCAACCGGCGGCGACCCAGAGCCGGCCCATGCGCAGCCACTTGTCAGCCAGTTCCAGGCCGTTTCCTTCCTCGCCAAGAATTCGGCTGTCCGGAACCCGCAGACCATCGAACGAAAGCCGGTATGTGGAATAGGCGCGCTGCGCGGCGCAACGCGGGCCACGCTCGATGGTGAACCCAGGCTCTCCCGCATCGACCAGAAACGCCGTGATGCGCTTGCGCTTTCCTCTCGGCGTATCATCGACGCCCGTGGATGCGAACAGAATGGCGAAATCGGCCACCACTGGAGCCGATATGAAATGTTTCGAGCCGTTGATGATCCAATCGCCACCTTTACGCTCCGCCCGCGTCCGCATGGACATGATGTCCGAACCGGCGTCGGGCTCGGTCAAGGCGAAGAACTCCATCTTGTCCCCGCGCACGCAGGGCAGCAGGTAACGCTCGATCTGCTCGCCTTCGCAAGCCATCAGAATTTCGGAAGGCCGATGAACGAACCCGTGCAGGCCATAGGTCGTCTTGCCGAATTCCCGTTCCATCAAAGCCAGGCTGACGCAGTCGAGACCGCCGCCGCCGACGGCTTCCGGCATGTTCGCCGCATAGAAACCCATCTCGATGGCCTTGGACTTGATCCGCTCACCGAGTTCGGGCGGGACTTCTCCGGTCTTGTCGGTCTCGGCTTCGTAGGGCAGGAGTTCCTGCTCGACGAAGGCGCGCAGAGAATCAACGAGCATTCGTTGTTCTTCGGTCAACTGATAATCCATCGCGATGCCTCATGATTTTCGCTGCCATGCGTATCGGAATCATTGATGAAGACACTCGCTGAAAATAGCAAAAATTCGCCACGGATGTCTCCCGGGTGGCGAAAAAGCTATATTACAGCGGTCACGATACATCATGATCGGGTTGTGGGCAGGCTGTAGGAACGCGGAGAAATAGACCATGACGCAATCACACGAAGACGTAAAAATCGACAGGCGCGGCCGGGTTCTTGAGATCACCATCGACCGGCCGAAGGTGAATGCCATCGACAACGCCACGAGCCGCAAGCTCGGGGAAGCGTTCCATATCCTGCATGAGGATCCCGATCTTCGGGTCGGGATCATCACCGGCGCGGGGGACCGGGTTTTCTCGGCGGGTTGGGATTTGAAGGCGCTGGATACCGGCGAGCAGAAGTTGGATGACTGGTGGGAAAGCGAGAAAGATGTCTTTGGCGGCTTTGCCGGATTGACCGAGAACTGGGTTCTGAACAAGCCGGTCATTGCGGCGCTGAACGGTCTGGCCATCGGCGGAGGATTCGAGATTGCCCTGTCGTGCGACCTGATCGTCGCCGCCGAGCATGTGGAGTTTGCCTTGCCGGAAATGCCCCTTGGCATCGTGCCCGATGCGGGGGCTCTGCAGCGGCTGCCCCGCCGTATCCCGCATAACATTGCCATGGAAATGCTGTTTCTGGGCAGGCGCATGCCGGCGGCGGAAGCGGCCCGCTATGGATTGGTGAATGCGGTCGTGCCTGCCGACCGGCTTATGGAAAAGGCGAGGGAATGGGCGGATCAGCTGGCCCAATCGGCGCCTCTCGCCGTGCAGACGGTCAAGGAAGTATTGCGAACCATTGAGACGATCAGCATCGAGGGCGCTTTCAACGAGATGCGCACGGGCGATCTGCCGATTTATCGCGCGATGCTGAAATCGGAAGACGCGGCGGAAGGCATCCGGGCGTTCATGGAAAAACGCCCGGCAATCTTCACGGGCCGATAACCGGAGAGAGAGGCAAGCATGGCACGCAAAGAGGTTCATGAGGTCCGCCGCGTCGCGACGATTGGCGCGGGCCCGATCGGCGGTGGATGGTCGGCGCATTTTCTCGCCAAGGGTTATGACGTAACATGCTACCTGCATGACCCCGCGGAAGAAGCGCAATTTTCGCGCCTGATCGATACGGCCTGGCAATGCCTGTCGCGGATCGGGCTGGCCGAGGGCGCCGGGCTGGATCGTTTGCGCTGCACCAGCGATCTGGAAGAGGCGGTCCGGGATGCCGAATTCGTGCAGGAGTCCGTACCGGAGGTCTTGGAGATAAAACAGGCGCTTTACGAGAAGCTGGGCAGGCTAGTTCCCGATGATGTGGTCATCGCGTCAAGTACATCCGGCTTATCGATGACGGATATCCAGGCGGATTGTCCGACGCCCGAGAGAACCATCGTGGCACATCCGTTCAACCCGCCTTATTTGCTCCCGCTGGTCGAAATGGTCGGCGGAGAAAAGACCGATCGGGCGGCGCTCGAATGGGCCGCCGATTTCTATCGCCTGACCGGCAAGGCGCCGCTGATCATGGAGAAGGAGGTACCGGGCTTTGTCGCCACCCGCCTACAGGAAGCTGTCTGGCGCGAAGCGCTCTACATGATCAAAAACGGAGAAGCGACGCCAGAGCAGATTGATATCGCCATGGTCAACGGCCCGGGACCGCGATGGGCCTTCGCCGGGCCGTGCATGACGTATCATATAGGCGGCGGCGAAGGCGGCATGGACTACTGTCTCGAGCAGTTCGGCCCCGCCCTCAAGTTTCCGTGGACACGGCTGGTGGCCCCGGAACTGACCGAGGAACTCCGCGCTACGTTGGTAAAGAGTTGCGATGATATGGCGGATGGGCGCTCGTTCTCGGCGCTGTCAGCGGAACGCGACGCGGGCCTCGTTGCCATAGCCCAGGCTTGGAACAAGATCGGTAAGCTCCTCTAGGTCATCTTTTTGCGGTAAGGATGACCTGCGCAATCGGATTGCCGATGGGGCTTGGCACCGCATTCCGCTCAACTCCGCTGACACCATGGGAGAACGTTATGGACAAGGAACGATTCGACAAGGGGCTCGCTGTTCGCAAGGAAGTCCTCGGCAAGGAGTACGTCGAAAAAGCGCTGACCAATGCGACGGGATTCTCGCGGGATTTTCAGGGACTCCTGACGGAATACTGTTGGGGCGCCGTGTGGGGAGACAAAACCCTGGACAAGCGCACGCGCAGTATGCTGAACCTCACCATGATCGCGGCGTTAAACCGCATGCACGAGTGGGAAATTCACTTCCGCGGCGCCATCCGCAATGGCGTCACCGATGCCGAGCTCAAGGCCATCATCAACCAGATTGCCATCTACTGCGGCGTCCCGGCCGCCGTCGCCTGTCACCGCATCGCCGGGAAAGTTTTCGCGGAACGTTCGAGCGAATGACCCATTCCGGCGGCGCCGGAGGCGGAAACTAAGGTCTACTCCGTCGCCCCGCGAAGTTTCATCTTGTTGCGCGCCTCGGCCGGGCTAAGGGCCCGTCCGCCCATGCGTTCGATGATTTCAATCACGCGGGTCACCAACTGTCCGTTGGTCGCCAGAACACCACGGTCCAGATAGATATTGTCTTCAAGTCCAACCCGGACATTGCCCCCCATAGCCACCGCGGCGGCGGCCATCGGCATCTGCATTCGCGAAATCCCGAAGCTGGACCAGTCGGCATCCGGCGGAAGATGGTCTTTCATCACCTTCATGGTATCGACGCTTTGGTCAGCCCCCCACGGAATTCCCAGACAGATTTGGAACATCGGCGGGTCTGCGATTATACCCTCGGAGATCAATTGGCGAGCAAATCGAATGTGGCCCAGTTCGAATACTTCAAGCTCGGGCTTCACACCCCATTCTTTGATCAGCTCGGCCATCTTGCGCAGGGTGGGCGGCGTCGAGATATAGATGAGATCTCCATTCCCGAAATTCAAAGTGCCACAGTCCAGCGAACAAATTTCCGGCAAACATTCTTCGACATGCACCAAACGTTCCTCGGGGCCGACCATATCGGTCCCCGGACCAGGCATGGCGGGATTATCCGCATCCGGAACCCAGTCTCCGCCCATCCCCGCAGTCAGGTTGATGATAACATCCGTGTCGCTATCACGCACCCGGTCGACCACTTGCTTGAACAAGGCGGGATCGCGTGATCCCTTTCCTGTCTCGGGGTCGCGCACGTGAATATGCGCTATAGCCGCTCCCGCTTTAGCCGCTTCAATGACCGCATCCGCGATCTCTTTTGGTGTGACGGGAACATGCGGGCTGCGGTCAGTGGTATCTCCGGCCCCGGTAACCGCACAGGTGACAACGACATCGTAATTCATGCACAACTCCCTCGTGAATTTCACCATCCTGGGGCGTGGTGGATTTTATCATGTCGGTTATTCGACAAATCAGGTTTCATAATGGCGATTTTTCTTACCTTGAGATAAATTTTGGAGCAGTATCGAGTCATGGACAAAGACTCGGAATCGACGGCCCGGATCGTCCGGCTGTGCTTCATATTGATACCTCGCTTCAATATGTTCACCTTGACCGGATTACTGGAACCGGCACGGATTGCCAACTATCTCTCTCCCTCCGAGCTCTACTCGCATGCTTATTATTCATTTGACGGCCCCATGGTTTCGGCCAGCAACGGCCTGTCGGTGAGTTGCGAGGATCCGCCCGAAAAACTCGGCCTCAATGACATTGTGTTTGTGTTGGGCAGCTGGGGCGGCGAACATTACACTAACCACAAACTGCTTTCGTGGTTGCGCTATCACTCACGGCTGGGGATACGCCTGTGCGCCGTCGAAATCGGCGGCTATATTTTTGCCCGCGCGGGGCTTCTTTCGTACAAGCTGGCGACCACACATTGGTCGTATCTGGCAGGATTTCAGGAACAGTTTCCCAATCTGTTTGCAACAGAACAGCTGTTCACCGAAACCGGTCGGATCATGACCTGTGCCGGGGGCACCGCGGGCATTGATCTGATGCTGCACCTTATCCAGAAAGAACACGGAGAGCGACTGGTCGGCGAAATATCCGACCAGATTATGCATCATCCGCTGCGGCTCGCAAACGCCCCGCAGCGCATGACCTTTGGACGCGGCGTCGAAACACTGGCCCCTGGCGTGCGCGCCGCGATTAACTTGATTGAAAGCAATATCAGCGAGCCCCTTAGCGTCCCCCAGATTGCGGAGCAGATCGGCATTTCCCAACGGCAACTGGAACGGCACTTCAACAAAGCCCTGGGGTGCAGCGTGGTCCAGTTTGGCCTGCTACTGCGTTTGCAACATTCACGCGTCTTGTTGATTTCCACTGAATTGGGGGTTCGCGAAATTGCGACCGCCTCTGGTTTCAATTCGCTGTCGCATTTTGCCTTTGCATTCAGCAAATGCTTTGGGCGCAGGCCCAGCGAATACAGAATGGCATGGCCGGAGCAGGATATCGCACCGCACTGGCCCGGCACTTTGTCGGAGTTTCTTGATACGCTAGAAGTCAAACAACGCTTGAAACGCGCACAAACCTTGGCGGAACAGGCCACCGGCTGATGAAATTCGGAGCCGCCCCACACAGCTCTCTCTTGTAGGCCAGTCGCTCCCTATTGCTCGCGAGTTGAAATTTCATGTTCCGCAGTCCTTCTGTCGAGCGATTCAACGCATCACAAACGGGTTTGCCATGGGCGCGTCCGATGTATTCATCCATATCGTTTTGGGGCGGGTATAGTCATACATCGCTTGAAAGCCGCTTTCGCGTCCATAGCCTGAGCCTTTTACCCCGCCAAACTCGGCAATCGGTGAAACAACGCGGTAGGTATTGACCCAGACAATCCCGGCACGCACCGCATTAGCCATACGGAGTGAGCGGGCGCTATCGCGGGTGAAAATTCCGGCGGCCAGTCCATGCTTGGTGTCATTGGCAAGACGGATGACTTCGTCTTCATCTGTGAATCTCTGCACGCACAACACCGGGCCAAACAGCTCGGTATCGACGATGCGCATGTCCTGCCGGGGACAGGCGATGATTGTCGGCTCATAGAACAGCCCGTCCAACCCCTCGGGGCGCTTCCCGCCGGTCAAAACTTCACCCCCTTCGCTTTGTGCATAGGCCACTTCGCGCTCAATGTTTTCCAACTGTCTGGCGGTACAGAGCGGCCCCATCTGGGTTTCCTTTGCCAGCGGGTCTCCAATGCGGATCTGGCCGGCAAGTTCTACCATGCGTTCCAGAAATTCATCCGCTATATCTCGATGCAGATAGAGGCGCGAACCCGCGACGCAACTTTGCCCTGTTGCCCCAAAAATCCCAGCGATAGAGCCGTTGACAGCGCTTTCTATATTGGCGTCGTCAAACACGATGAAGGGCGATTTGCCACCCAATTCTAGCGAGACTTCAGCAAAATTGTTCTTGGAATTGTCAAGCACATGGCGGGCGGCATCCGGCCCGCCGGTAAAGGAAATACGCGCCACCAGCGGATGCGAGGTCAGGGCCCGTCCGCAAGGGTCGCCATGGCCCGAGACGATATTTACAACGCCGGGGGGAAATCCGGCCTCTTCAATCAACCGTCCAAATTCGAGCATGGCGCCGGAGGCATGTTCCGAGGCTTTGAGAACAACCGTGTTCCCGGCTGCAAGCGCCGGGCCGATTTTGACCGCCACGAGAAAGAGCTGCGAATTCCATGGCACGACCGCGGCCACGACTCCCAATGGTTCCCGTTTAGTGAACACAAAAAGATCGGGCTTGTCGATCGGCAGAGTAACGCCGCCGATCTTGTCGGCGCAGCCGGCATAAAACTGAAAGAATTCCGCGATGTATTTTGCTTGCCAGCGCGTTTCTTGCAGTATCTTGCCCGTGTCAATAGATTCCGTCCGGCCCAATTCTTCGGATTTTTCGGCCAGCAAGTCCGCCAAACGACGCAGGCATTTGCCACGCTCGGTCGGCGTCATCTTGGCCCATGGCCCTGTCGAGAATGCTCGGTGGGCAGCGCGTACAGCCCGGTCAACGTCTTCTTCCGTCGCTTCGGGAACGCGAGACCAGACCTTGCCGGTGGATGGGTTGATACTGTCAAACGCCTTGCCGTCCGATGCGCCGACCCAGTCACCATCGATGAGCATTTTATAGGTATGGATATCCGTCATTTGAGCGTCCCTTCCCGAGTCGTATCCCGCGCCGCTTTGATTCCAATCCTTACCTGTTCTTCTCTGAAGATATACGAGTTTTCGACGCTTTATGTCGAAAACTACTAATCATCGGATGCTCATTGGCGTCTTATACCCCCTTGCGATGATCGGGAGGCATTCTACATGTCAAATGAGAAACAAGTCATCGGTGGGCCTTTGGTGATCGGGGGACGTACCCTGTCCCTGTCACGCGCCATACGGGCCGGCGATTTCGTTTTTCTGACGGGGCAAATTCCAATGCGTGACGGCGCGCCCATGACAACAGGTACGGTCGAGGATCAGACACGCGCCATTCTTGAAGAGATCAAGGCAACGCTGGCCGAGGCGGGCTGCGTTCTGGATGACGTGGTCAAAGCCATGGTCTGGCTGCGGGATCGCGGCGATTTTCCGGGCTTCAATAGCGTTTATGGTGAATATTTCACCGACCGCCCGCCAACGCGCTCAGCCGTGGTCAGCGATCTGCTTGTCGATGTGCGGGTTGAGGTTGAGGTGGTCGCATATCGCCCGCTGAACAGCGGGGCATAGATGGCGGACAGGATGCCCGACGGTACGGTTCTTGAAAGGCACGGACCACCAACAGGATCCACCGTGGTTCTTATCCATGGCCTTGGTCTAAACCGTGAGGTCTGGCAATGGCAGCTGGCGGCGCTTCGTGATCGCTATCATGTGCTGACCTATGACCTTTTCGGCCATGGTGATAGTGCCGCGCCGCCCATCACCCCGTCACTCTCCATGTTTTCGGATCAGCTGCGCGGCCTGCTGGATTACTGCGGCATCGAATCTGCTACGATCATTGGCTTCTCGCTTGGAGGCATGATCGCGCGACGGTTTGCGCAGGATGAACCCAATTGCGTCACCGCGCTTGGCATTCTGCATTCCCCGTATCAACGAAGCTCTGAAGCACAGGCTGCTATTCTGGAACGTGTAGATCGAGTTCGCATCGATGGCCCGGCCGCAACGGTCGAATCGGCGCTAGAGCGATGGTTCACAGATGCTTATCGCACGACCAACCCGCAGATGATGGACCTCGTTCGCTCCTGGGTGCTGGCCAATGACCGGGAAATTTATCATACGATCTATCGCGTTCTGGCCGACGGAATAGACGAGATCACTGCCCCGAAGCCCGCCATTTCGTGCCCGGCCTTCGTGCTGACCGGCGACGAAGACTACGGCAACGGACCGGAAATGACACAGGCAATCGCGGCTGAGATCGAAGGCGCCGAAACCCATATTCTCAAAGGCCTGCGCCATATGGCTCTGGCGGAACATCCCGATGCCGTCAACGTCCCGCTGCGTGCCTTTCTCGACCGCGTTTTGGCAGGTCATCCGCCCGATGACTGATGCGCACCAAAGGCATTCTTCGAGATTTTCGTATACGCGATCTCAACTGCAGGGCCTGTCATGTATGGACGCCCCCGGTGATGCAAGGGAAAAATGATCTGAAACGGCGGTAGAGCTTGCAGTCATGTATCCGGCCTTATATCAGGCGAACTTTGTCAAGGGTGCACTGTGGGCGCCGAAGCGACCAGTTGAACCAGGGTTAAACCGACA
>Ga0066376_10001734_pt1 | contig 20922 bp, 17 predicted proteins | sample Knorr_S15_td_Bot_FD_77009 | JGI IMG/M metagenome (GOLD analysis project Ga0066376, IMG submission 77009) | Marine microbial communities from Southern Atlantic Ocean transect - Knorr_S15_td_Bottom_ad_5009_LV_A | ecosystem: Environmental > Aquatic > Marine > Oceanic | place: Southern Atlantic...
GAAGGTTTGAGGAGGTCGTTTGACGACCTGTCACAACAGACCTACGCTTCCGCATCGCGGGTCAAACGCGAGACGGCAAGCAAGCCAACAACAAGCCCCCCAACAACAAGTTCCAAGGAGAATTGCCAGGTCATATGAACGCCGAAATCGTTGCCATCGGAACTGAACTGCTTCTGGGCCAGATTGTTGACACAAACTCGGCGTGGATCGGCCAGCGGTTCGCCGACAACGGGATCGATCTCCATTACGTAAATACCGTTGGTGACAGTCGGACGCGAATGCTGGACACCCTGAAACGTGCGCATGGTCGGTCGCAGGTCGTGATCACCACCGGCGGCATCGGCCCGACCCAGGACGACCTGACGCGTGAGATCGTTTCGGCGGTGATGGGTGTCAAGGTGGTCGTGGATCCGGAGTCCCTGCTTGAACTGGAAGAACGATTTCGCAAGCGCGGCTTCATCCTGACCAAGAACAACGAAAAACAGGCCGAGATCCCTGAGGGCGCAAAGATATTCCGGAACCCCAACGGCACGGCCCCCGCTTTCGTTGTCGAGGACGAAGCTGGTGTGATCATTTCGCTTCCGGGTGTTCCGTTCGAGATGAAATGGCTGATCGACAACGAGGTTCTTCCCTTCATAAAAGAGAAGTTCAACGTCACAGATGTAATCCAGTACCGGGTTCTCAAGACCGTCGATATTGGCGAGAGTAACGTTGATCACCTGATCGGCCATCTAATGGTGGACGACGGCAACCCCGGCGTTGGCACCATGGCGCACCCGGGTCAGGTGGACGTCAGGATCGCCGCACGCGCCAGCTCGGCGGCCGAGGCTGAGGCATTGATTGGCCCGGTCGAGGAAGAAGTGCGCAAACTTCTCGGCGACAACATATTCGGGACCGAGGATGACATTCTTGAAGCCGTGGTCGGTAGTTTGATCGCTGACAGGGGACTGACGGTTGCGACCTTCGAAGACCTTGCGGGCGGCGCGATCGCAGACGTTTTTCAGCGAGCTGCGGGTGATGCTTACATCGAGGGCAACATCATCAACTCGAACGATGCGTTGGAGCGGCTGGCACGGGCGGGTGGCGAGTCGCCGCCGTTTACCGATGGACCGGAACGCGCCGCTGTGTTGTCACGGGCGGTTCGGACCGTATCAGGCGCGGCGCTTGGCGTGGCGGTTCATGCCGTAGAAGAAGGCGATCAGCGCACGGAAAACCTTGGGCGTGGAGAGACGTATATAGCTGTGACCGATGCCGATGGCACCCACACGCGCCACGTTCGATCTGCCGGCCGAGGTGCACCGGACAGACGCCGTGCGGCGTTGAGCAGCCTGAGTCTTGTGCGAAGGGTGTTGATGGGATTGGATTAACGTCGAGGGCGTAAAATCCAGAGATCGGATTTGAAACGTTGATTGAGGTGCGTAATCAAAGGCGGGATCATTGTGATGATGGGCAGATTCAAAGGTTCCCGGGTAGTGCTTGCGGCTGTGTTGTCGGCGTTTCTTGTTGTTGTCGCTTGCGGCAGCGACGATCCCGAATCCACGGCGACACCCGGGCCGACAGCGACACCTGTGCCGACGGTAGCTTCGGCGCCCTCGATCGACATTGCTGCGCTCGGCATTGACGCCTCAGACCTGGACGCGCTCGGGATTACCGAGGCCGATATCCAGTGCCTCGCCCTAGAAGTAGAGGCGGAAATCCTTGAGCAGCTTCTCGGAGATGATCTATCGCCCGCGAACGTGCTGTCCGTGCTGCCCGCACTACAGTCATGCGGGGTTGATCTTGTTCAGTTAATCGAAGGCGCTGACAGCCTGCTTGCTGAATCGGCTGGGGATGATTACCAGGGGCTCGACAGTCTGCCATTTACGGCTGGACAGATCGCATGTCTGGTGTTGATCATCGACGCCGAGTTGCTGGAGTCGTTGGTCGAAGGCGATATAGACCAGGCGGCCATCGTCCCTGTGCTTGAGGCGTTCACCGCTTGCGGAGTCGGCCTTGCTGACCTGCTCGCGTTAGCGGGTGGCCTAGATCTTGAGTCGACCCTGGACGATGCGGCTGAGGATAGCGCCCCGATCGATCTTCCTCAGTTGCTCCCGGGCGCACTGGACGTACCCGATATTCCGGGGATCGTGGAAACCACCGATCTCACGGACCTGGCGGATCTGGCGTCCGCTCTCCCGTTCACTGTGGAGCAGCTTGAGTGCCCCAGCGCGGAGATCGAGATAGACACTATCCAGGATCTTGTAGACGGAGAAGTGAATCCGCTCAGGATGCTCTCGTTCATAGGCGTTCTGAGTTCCTGTGGGGTGGACCTGTCTGACCTCGGGAACTAAGCACAAATTTCGGCGGCGTCATGACCAAATTCGCTGCTAAACTCGTCCGGCGCTCTCTCTCTGATTGCGCGTCTGTCAGCGGCCTGAAGTCAGCCTTCGCACTGACTCCCGGGCCATAAGGAATCGTCTCTCATGAAATCTGTCGCAGCTATCCACACCCGGCATGGGGCGCCTCTGACCGTCGACGAGATCGAGATCCCGGACCCGCGACCTGACCAGGTGATTGTCAAGATGTTCTCGTCGGGCGTCTGCCACTCTCAACTCCACCAGATGCACAATCCCGACACGAAAACTCCGGGCGTGCTCGGACATGAGGGTACCGGCGTCGTGACGCATGTCGGTAGTGACGTGACGCACCTGAAAGAAGGGGATCACGCAATCGTCACCTGGGTCCGGCGGGATCCCGTCAAGGGGCGAGGTGGGAGCGAACCGACAGGCGTTACATACCGGGAAGAGCCCGTCAGCGGCAGCGTTTATACATGGGCCCGGGACGTTCTGACCACGGAACAGCTTGTCGTGCCGATTCCAAAATCAGCGCCGACCGATATCTCATGCATCGTTGGATGCGCCGTGCTCACGGGCGCCGGCGCCGTGATGCACACAGCGCAGGTCCGCCCCGGGAACTCGGTCGCCGTTATCGGAGTTGGCGGAGTCGGCATCTCCGCCGTACAGATGGCGAGCATCCTTGAGGCATACCCGGTCATTGCCGTGGATCTTGACGACGCCAAGTTGGAGTTCGCCCGATCGATGGGCGCTACTCATACGGTCAACGCTTCCAAGGTGGACCCGATCGAGGCCGTCCAGGAGATATCGGGCGGGGGAGTCGATTACGCTTTTGACGCCATCGGGCTTCAGATCACCAGCGAGCAGATACTCCCGATGACGCGCGGAGGCGGCTCGGGCGCAGACAACCACGGCGGTATGGCGGTGCTGATCGGTATGCCGGCCAAACAGATGACGATAGACCCGGGCCTGTTCATGTACCACCAGCGCACTTACCGGGGCAGCCTGGGCGCGACGTATCCCGAAAAAGACTTTCCGATGTATCTGCGATGGTACGAGGAGGGTAAGCTCAAGTTGGATGAGATGGTGACGCGGCGATATCGACTTGAAGACATCAACCAGGCGTGCGACGACCTGCAGGCGGGCCTGATTACCGGCCGAGCGATTATTGATTACACCGACTAACGATCCTCAAGAAAACGGCCAGGACGGATTCGACCCGGATAAGACTTATCACATCGACGTTCCGATAGCAGACAAGGTGTGTGTTGTGACGGGTGGGGGACAGGCGCGCGGAAAGGCGATTGCCGAGGCTCTCACACGGGCCGGCGCGAAGACGGTGGCGATCACATACTCGGACGACCGCGAAACAGCGCATGAGGTCTACGTAAATATCCAGACTCTCGGTTCAGGTTGTCTGCTGGCCCATATGGACGTGACGGATCGAACGTCGGTTCGACAGGTGTTTGTATGGATACAGAGCCAGGTCGGGAAGATCGATGTTCTCGTGAACGCTGAAGAGGCGGACTGGCCGGATGACATCGCATCCGCAACTGCCGGCGAGCGTTTGCAGGCGATCGGGGTGAATATTCGCGGTCAGGCTCTGGCGGCGGATGAAGTGCTGCCGTTTATGGGCATCCAAAAAACGGGCGGTCTTATCGTCGGCGTGGCGGTCGAAGATGAAGTAACCGCGGCGCTCAAGACGATTGACGACCCCGGGGTTCCGGCATCTGTGTCGGCGGCAATGATGCCGATGACCGGGCTGGCGTCCTCGCGCCAGGTCACGATGAGAGTGCTGTCGTCCGGCGCACCGGATGAGATAGCCGAGGCAGTTGTGGGGCTGGCCAGCGCGTAGGGGCTCGCTCCTCCCGCGAGCGTATTGCCATACACCCCTACATCGACTGACAATCTGACGGCGCGATCACAACCAAACCACCACCAGGCCCTCAAAATAAACACCCCATTGGGGTTAGTTTGGGAACTCTATTGCTGCTCTTACGCCCATGAAGGGCGCTACGACTATCAGCACTATGCCGATGGCAAGCCGGAGATTGTTGGTGTTTAACTGGCCGGTTCGTCGAGCGCCCAGGTAGCTGCCGATCATGCCCGTGAGTCCGAGCAGCGCGATCAGCAGGATATCCACGTCCCCGTTGATCAACTTGCCGACGAACCCGGACGCACCGACCAGCAGGCCGATGATTGTGTTGGTGCCGATCGCTATCGCAGGGTGAAGCTTCAGGACGTTTACCAGAGCCGGCATCCGTACGGTGCCAAGAACCAGTCCTACGGCTCCCCCCAGCACGCCAATGAGAAATCCGACCGTAATCTCCAGGATTAAGCGACGTGTCGACGGCAACGGGACCTGAACGGATTCGTCCCTTGCCTCTTCCGTATCCCTGGTGCGCAGGGCTCGTGCAAGCGCCACCAGACCGGACCACAGCAGCACGAGGGTGACGATCGCCAGGAGGATCCAGACGCGTATCGAGTCCGATGCCAGGCTGCCGAAGAAGGCTCCTATGAACGAGGGCACGCCGATGAGAAGCACCACCCTCAACGCTATCCGGTGATTTTTCCAGTGCTCCAGTCCACTCGTCACCGCCGTTAAAACGCTGACCGCCAGGTTTACGCCGGCGGCTATCGGCACGCTGATACCGAACGCGATCAGGAGCGGCAACCGGACGACGCCCAACGCCATGCCAACCATGCCGGAGACGTAGGCCACGCCGAATGCAAGGACAGAGAGAAGAACGATCTCCACGGTCGAGAGATCGGACAACGGACTGCTGGACCAGACGTCAAGGAGCGGCATCATTGGACACCGGCCCGTGGTGAGTTCAAAGCGCGTTGCGAGGGGTTGCATGTGCTACCGGGAGCCGGGTGGAACGCGCTGAACAGTCCGGCCCCCCACATACAGGCGCAGTCAGAATCGCAACAAAGGCAGGTCGCCGCGTTGGGGGCGGAGCGTGAGCCGGATTCGGATTGTTGTGTTGCCGTGTTCATGCCTGAAAGTATCAGCGCTCTTTAGGCTTCCGGCTCTTCGAGTTCCAGTTCGTCCAGCATCTGTTCAAGCTCGTGAATCTGGAAACGGTCGGGCTTCACCGCGGGGTGCCGGGCGTGGGCTGACTTGAAGATGCCCCTTCGCACGAGGATCTCTTTATAGATCCAGTTGTCGAGACCCTGGGGTTGTTTCAGCGTCCGGATCAATGCGCCGTAACGCCGGAACTCGGCCTCCGCTCCTTCTTCGTCGCCGTCCTGCCAGCGCTCCCATACGTTGACGAACACGTCAGGTATTACGGATCCGGGCATTGTCCCGACGGACCCGCGGCGCAGTTCCTCGAACAGGAACGTGCCGCCTGCGCCGCCAAACAGGATGAGATCGCTGCCGGCATCAGTCGCCGCGTCGCGGAGCGCGGCTGCCTCGGCCATTCGTGGCACCGTCGGAGCCGTCTCGACCTTGATGTAGCAGAGGTTTTCGTGGCGTCTGGCAATCTCTATCGCCATGCCGGGGGTCACCTGGGCAGTCGCCTGATCCTGCTGGAAGATCGGGATTCCGACCGATGCGCCGACGCGGGCGAAGAACTCGATAATCTCGTCGGCCGGCATTGCGATGAAGCTCGGAGGCCGGATCATCAGCGCATTTGCGCCGAGCTCTTCCGCTCGCTGGGAGTAGTAGATAGTTACGTCCGTGCCCATGGCTCCGGTGTTCATCACGACCGGGACGCGCCCACTGACCTGTTTTACGACAGAGGACAGAACCTCGTCCCGTTCTGGGTCGGTGAGCTTGTAGATCTCGCTGGCGACAGCGATCCCGACGCCGTTTACACCCACGCCGATCATCCACTCCACCTCGCGTTCGAGGTCTTCAAAATCGACCTGCCCGCTCTCATCGAAGGGCGTTGCGAGGATGGGGAAGATCCCATTCATTGTGCGATCAACCAATGTTGCGCTCCCCGTTTTTGTTAAGTGACATTAGGGTGATTCGACCGGTTATTTTCCGATCAGGTCAAGCTCTTCCAGCATGGCGTCGAGCTCTTTCATGGTCTGGTCGTCGGGCCGTGGCGCGGGTTGCCGTGGCTGCGATGTCTCCTGGAACACACCCCGTCGGAAAAGTATGTGATCGTTTATCCACATCGCCGCGCCCATGCCCTGTGCGATGGTGCGGTTTAGCGCTGCGTATCGACGATACTGGATTTCAGCGTCCACCTCGTTACCGGACTGGAAGTCGTCCCATACACGGGCGTAAACGTCCGGGATTACTGCCCACGGCATAGAACCCTGCGAACCCCTTCTGGCTTCTTCAAGAAGGAACTGTCCTCCGGACCCGCCAAACGGGATCAATCCGGACCCGCCGGTGCGGGCGACGATGTCCGCAAATCTCGGGACGGACGGAGCGACCTCGACCTTGATGTAGCAGAGATTCTCGTGTGCTTTAGCAAGCTGCACAGCGAGAGCCGGTGGTACCGGAGCGCCGCCCACGTCCTGCATGAATATCGGAATGTCGATGGCCTCTGCGATGGCCACGTAGTACGCCGTTACGTCGGCTGTAGGAAGTTGCGTGAACGATGGCGGCTTGATCATCAACGCGCTTGCGCCGAGGTCCTGCGCCGATTTTGCGTAATCGACCGACACGCCGGTCCCCTCGTGGCCAGTGTTCATGACCACTTTCAGACGACCGTTAGATGCCTCGACGGCCGTTTTAAGCACGAGGCCGCGCTCCCCGTCCGAGATCTTGTACACCTCGCTGCCCAGAGCAATAGCTACTCCCGGGAGTCCGTGTCCGGCTATCCAGTCAACCTCTCGCTGGAGGTCTTCTAATACGATATTGCCGTTCGCGTCGAATGGCATCGCCAGGACAGGAAAGATGCCGCGCATGCTGCGATCGACCATCGGTACTCCTAAATTACGCCGCCGATCTCGGGAAGATCCAGGCGGCCACGTGATCTGACTGTCTAAGTCACCAGTTGCGGAACGATGTTTAACAGAATTCCGGCCACTGTGGCAGTTCCAATCACACCCGCAATGTTCGGTCCCATAGCGTGCATCAGTATGAAATTGTCCGGATCTTCCTTGCTCGCCATGTCCTGGACTACCCGGGCGGCCATCGGAACAGCGGACACTCCGGCGGCTCCGATCATCGGGTTGATCGGGTTTTTTCGGCTGAACAGGTTCATGCCCTTTGCAAGCAGCAATCCCGAGATCGTCGCCACGATAAAAGCGAACAGTCCGAGCAGGAATATACCGATCGTTTCGGTCTGGAGGAATATCCGCCCCGGCATGAGTGAGCCGACCGTCAGGCCAAGTAGGATGATGACGATGTTCATCAACTCGTTCTGGGCGGTGTTGGCAAGACGGGGCACGACGCCTGATTCACGGATCAGGTTTCCGAACATCATGATGCCGATCAAGGGCACGGCCTGCGGCACAAGAACGCCGATGACGATGGTCGTCAGAATCGGGAACATGATCTTGACACGGCGTGAGATCGGCTTGTCCGGGTAGGGCATACGGATGAGCCGCTCGCGCCTGGTCGTGAGAAGCTTGATGATCGGCGGCTGGATGATCGGGACGAGCGCCATGTAGGAATAGGCGGCGACGGTCGTCGCCCCTACGATGTCCGAGACCGGAACTCCGTTCTCTAACCCGAACTGGTGCATCTTGTTGGAGATGAAGATGGTGGTCGGGCCGTCCGCTCCACCGATGATCCCGATTGACGCCGCTTCGAGAAGACCGAAATCGAACACGCCCGTAATCGACAGTAAAAGCGCGCCCAGCAACGCTACAAACACGCCAAACTGAGCGCCTGCGCCAAGCAGAAGCGAGCGGGGGCTTGAGAGCACCGGTTCGAAATCAGTCGCCGCGCCTAGGCCCATAAAAATGAGCAGAGGCATCAGGTCGTTGTTAAGCGCGTTCACCTGGAAGAAGCGGAGCAACCCTTGTTCGCCGCCCGCTCCGGCTTCTCGGGTCAATGCCTCCAGCGGCATGTTGGCGAGCAGGATGCCGAAGGCAATTGGGAGCAGTAGGAGCGGTTCTTTCTTCTGGGCGATGCCCCAGTAGAGGAGGAAACCGGCGATGCCCCACATGATGACCATGCGCGGGTCGTCGCCTATCGCCGTGAAGCCTTCCCAGAGGGATTCAAATTCCATATTTGTTGGTTACTCGAACTCGATCAGGAGCTGGCCGTGTGCGACTGAATCACCGCTGGAAACGTGGACCGCTGAGATGACGCCATCCCTGTTTGCGCCGATCTGCTGTTCCATTTTCATGGCCTCGATCACGCAGATCAGGTCACCCCGGCTAACTGAGTCGCCGACGGCCACGGCCACCGACAACACCCGGCCCGGCATAACGGCTGTCATGGCGTTTGCGGACGCGCCCGGAGAGGGCGCTGGTGTTGGGGAAGATGCCGCCGGGGTTGGCGGCGCGATCGGCCGGGCTGGTGCAGATGGTTGTGTTGGCGTGGTTCCAACGGCCGGTTTGCCCGGGACCTCAACGTCGTAATCAACGCCGTCCACGTTCACTCGGACGGGAGATGCCGCTACGTCACCCACTTCGACGTCGTGGGATGTGCCATCGACGGTGATCTTATATCGCCGTGGACTCATCGTAGCGGCCTTCCTCGCTGGTTCATCAAGTGCCTGCGGCCTGCCGTCGCCCACGCGTCTGGCGAAGTGCCTGAGGGTGGGTTGCTAAGAACGTGTCTGACCTGCGATTCATCCTCAGCGAGAGCGAGCGCCGCCGCGATAACGGCTACGATCTCGCCACGCGTGGTGACCTCACTGGCCGGAGTTTCTGAGATAGCTGTGGCGACGGACGGGGCGTCGAGCACGGCCGCGGCCGTTGGACGCCTCTGGACGATACGGTCAAACAGGCCCAGCCCATGGATTGTGAACATGAGCAGCACGAGGACACCGACAACGACACCCATACCGATGCCGGTTACGAGTAGTCCATCCTCGAGAAGTTCAGCGTTGGACGTGGCGTGGCTCCAAGGGTGAATTTCCGGGTCCGAATTAATGACGCGTTGATGCCCAGGCTACCTATTCCGGATCACTGCCGAAAGAGGTCTTCTTGACCGGGGAGAATCTTATCAGGACGCGGACGATTTCTCACCGCAATCGGTAAGACGAGGACTATTCCCCGGGATGGGCCCGCACGATGTACTCGATGCCGTTCACAGTTGCGGTAGTTTGACCGCCTTCTCCGCCGGACGTGATCTCGACCCGGTAATCAGATCCGTCTATCTGTAGATCGTATTCCCGGCGCAATTCACCGGACTGAACTGTTGCCGCCGCCGGTGTGTCAAAAGAGATATCACTAAGCGTCGCCATGCGATCCCTGGCCAGTGCCGACGCGCCCTCGGCGGATATTCGCTCAAACCGGACCGTTGCGCCGGACAATGCCTGTGCCACGAGGGCGAGATCGACGCTGGCGATGACGCCGATCTTTGCGTAGCCGCCGGTGGTCTGTCGGTCTGCAAGAAGGATGATCGGCTGGGCATCCCCGGGAATCTGGATGGCTCCGCTGAGTACGCCGTCCGAAACGATGTCGTGCGCGCTGTCTACGGCCGGAACCTCCGGGCCTTCAAGTCGGCAACCCATCCGATCGCTCTTGTCGCTGACCGTATAAGTGGAGTCGTAGAAGGTGGCGGTGGCGACTGAATCAAACAGGTCGTCCTGTGGTCCCGGTACGACGCGGGCGACGATGTCCCCGCCGTATTGTGGCAATAGGTCTTGCGGCACGCGTCTCCCAGGGAGGACCGGGTTCGTGACCGGTCCGATGGGGATTTCGTCTCCGGACTCCAGCGCTCGGCCTTCGATCCCACCGAGGCGCGCTCCAATGTGCGTGGATCGGGACCCCAGTACAGGGGGAGTGTCAAATCCTCCAGAGAGGCTCAAATAAGCGCGTAATCCGGAATCTGGCCCGGCCGGTGACATGAGCGACAGGCGGTCGCCAACGGCTGCGATTACGGTCTCCCACAAAGCGATGGGTGTGCCGTTCAAAGTCGGGCTGAGATCGGCCCCGGTGATCGCGAACATCGCCGGACTCGTGAACTCGAACTCCGCTCCCCCGATCGTGACCTCTATCGCTGCGTCCCGATGGTCGTTACCGACGAGCAGGTTTCCGAGCCTGAGCGCATATCGATCCGCGGCTCCGGACACAGACACTCCAAAACGCTGATAACCGGGCCGGCCGAGGTCCTGGATCGTGGATAGCGGCCCCGGGGATGCGACTCTCAGCGTGTCCACGGTCATCCGCCCTCTTCCGTCATCTGGACCTTGTACGTGCCGTCAGCGACTTCTTTCGCAATTCTTTCCGCCTCTTCCGAAGACACTGGCACGAACCTGATGAAACTGCCGGGGAGGAAGGCCACCGGCGGATCGGCCTCGGGATCGAAAAGCGATACCGGCGTATTCCCGATTAAGCGCCAGCCGCCCGGGGAGGCCATCGGGTAAACGCCGGTCTGTGTTTCGGCGATACCGACGGAACCCGCGGGCACGCGCACTCGAGGTGATGCTAGCCGAGGAGTGGCGATGCGTTCATCCATCCCACCCAGGTACGGGAAGCCCGGTGCAAAGCCGAGCATGTAGACCCGGTAGTCGGTGCCGGAATGAATGGCGATCACCTCATCCGACGTGATTCCGGCGTGGTCTGCGACGTCATCAAGGTCTTCGCCGTGCGCGCCGCCATACGCGACCGGAAGCTGGTAGATCCGGCGAGGAGTGTTGTCGTGATTGTCAGTGGAAGATGCAGAATTAGCGATCAGGTCTTTCAGGAACCCAGTCATTTCCTCGACCGATGACAGCTCCAGATCGTAGTGGACGAGCAGTGAGCGGTAGGTCGGGATCAGCTCTACTACTGACGTGTTGGCCTCTGCTTCCACTGCTGCGGCTAGCGCGTAGACGCGATCGTTGGTAATGGGGTCAATGCTGTCGCCGAATTCGACGACGAGGGCGTCCTCGCCGCATATCAGGATGCGCGGTTCTGGATATATGCCGGCGGTCACGACGCCCCCGCTAAGGGATGAACTCCCGCATAGGTCGAATCTGAATGCCTTCCTTTTCGAACGCCTGCCTCAGCGCTGCCGCCAGCTCCACGGCTGCGGGATTATCGCCGTGGAGACAGATCGAGTCCGCAACGAAATCGATATCGGTGCCGTCCACGGCCGTGACACGGCCCTCGATCGCTAAGCGGAGTGAACGGTCGATCACCTCGTTGATGTCGTGAAGTACCGCATTGGGCTGCGATCTCGGCGCAAGCGCACCGTCCGGCGTGACGGCTCGGTCGGCGAAACATTCGCGTGCAACGCGCCCCCCGGCGTCTCGAGCGACTTTCTCCCACTGCGAGCCGGCCAGTACTAACTGGATCATCGATGGGTCGAAATCGAGCCCGGCCTTCACGATCGCTGCCGCCTGCTCCGGGTCGCGTACGGCCTTGTTGTACATAGCGCCATGGGGCTTCAGGTGTTGGAGTTTTTTGTCGCTGGTGAAGGCGGCCAACGCGCCCATCTGGTAGGTCACGGCGTTGGCGATCTCTGACGGCGTCATGTCGATATCGCGCCGGCCGAAGCCGACCAGGTCCGGGTACCCGGGCTGTGCCCCTATGCCGACTCCGAGTTTTTCCGAAATCTTCACCGTAGCCGCCATCACGTCCGGGTCGCCGGCATGAAATCCTGTGGCGACGTTGACCGAAGTCACGTGCTTTACGACCTCTTCATCAAGGCCAAGTTTCCAGGATCCGAAAGACTCACCAAGGTCGCAGTTGAAGTCGATGACGGTGGTCATGTGCTCTCCGGGCTGGCTGCCAGTGAAACGGTGTCGCGCACCCTAGCATAGGATTGCCGGTATCACCCAACAACGCCGTACGGGCGGCGCTTGCTCCGCCCCCGTCCGTCCTTCGAGAACCTCAGGAAATGGGCGAGAGGCCAATCCACCCGAATCACCCAACCCGGACGTTACTCAAACCCCAGCTTCCGCTCTTTCAGACTGACATATCGTTGAGCGCCGATCACAACGTGGTCCAGGACTTCGATATCCAATAGCTGCCCCGCTTTGATCAATCGCGCCGTCATCGACACGCCTTCCGGGCTTGGCGTTGGATCGCCGGACGGATGGTTGTGGACGATGGCTATCGCCGGGCATGTACGTTTCACGGCGGCGGTAAAAACCTCGGCCGGGCGGACAAGGGCCGAGTTGACACTCCCCTGGTAGAGCCTTTCCACGCCCAGCACTTGATTCTTGGTGTTGAGAAGCAAAACGCGAAGCTCTTCCCGCTCCAGTAACGACATCTCAGCCATGAACAAATTGGCTATGTCCTCTGGCGAAGAAATCACGACCCGATCTTCAGGTGATAGGGAAGAAGCACGCCGCCCCAGCTCGAATGCCGCCAGCACCTGGCAGGCTTTGGCTTCAGAAAGCCCCTTCTCAGCGCACAGCTCGTCAAAGCTTGTCCGGGACAGGGTGGCGAGTCCCTCGAACCGAGCCAGGATTCGGGACGCCATCGCCAGGACGTTCTCGCCCTGCATACCGGTCCGGAACAGGATCGCCAGTAGTTCCGAGTTGCTGAGCTGGCTGGCTCCGTGATTGCGCAACCGCTCGCGGGGTCGTTCGTTAACCGGAAAGTCTCGAATCAGCGGGGACGTAATCGGTCCGGTCGCAAGTTGATCGGTCATCGTTGTCGTCATCGTCCAGACATCTCCCTGCTTGCGGCGGTCCAGACTGGATCGGCATCGGTAGTCGGTCAGATGAGCGGAAGTCTATTTGCAGATTTCCGTGGCCGGAAGGGCCGGATGTCACTTACGACATCTCCAGGCCGTGCGACTGCAAACCCTCAAATCCTTCCACACGAGTGCTCCCGAAATGTGACGGAATTCGTAGCTGGCTGTGATACTCTCGCGGTCGCTCAAATGGGAACATCACAGTTCGAAACCCACATAGCCTGATCCATCGCACTGATCCGACCTCAGGCCTTCAACAGGAACACCAAATGGCAAAAATCTCCGGCAGTTTAGTGTTGTCCAAATCCCTTCAGGCGCACGGTATCGATACCCTGTTCGGGATCGCCGGAGACCACTTCCTTCATCTGTTGGACGTGCTCGTGGATCAGCCATTCAGGATGATCGACACCCGGCACGAGGGCGCCGCCTCGCACGCCGCCGATGCCTACGCTCGGACCCTGCGCCGACCCTGCGTAGTGCTGTCCACAACTCCCGGCCATGCCAACGCACTACCCGGGCTTGCCAATGCCATGCACTCGCAGGCGCCGATCATAAACATCGCCGGGTCATCAGATTCCCGGAACATCGGGCGTGGAGCGATGCAAGAATTTGACCAGGTTGGCGTCGCCGCTCCGGTCACCAAGGGCTCGTGGGAGATCCCGAGCGCAGATCGTATTCCGGAGTTCGTCAACCTGGCCGTCCGCACCGCAATGACCGGAAAGCGCGGTCCTGTCCACCTGACCATCCCGCAAGATTTGCAAGAAGCGATGGTCGATGAAGACGTTCTTGATCGTTACGGAATCGGCGAAAACAGCGTTCCGTTGACCGTGTCAGGTGACCCTGGCCAGATCGCCGCCGCCATAGACATCCTCAAGAACTCGGAGCGGCCGCTCATCATCGCCGGTACCGGCGCAGGTGCGACCGCGCTGCCGGAGGAGCTTCAGCGTCTTGTCGAGACGATGGGCATTCCGGTTACCACGACGGACAGCGCTCGTGGAATGGTGTCGGACAATCATGAACTTTCGATCGGATTCGGATACCTGCCGTTGAATAAGGCGGTCGCCCGGATCGGTGAGGCGGACGCCGTATTGTTCCTTGGCCAGCAGCTTGACTACACATGGGGTCTCGGCGGCTCGCCGCCGTTTGCCGATGGCGTCAAGAGGATCTCGGTCGATCCGTCTCCTCACCACCTCGGCAGTTCACGAAGCGTGGACGTTGCCATACTCGGGGATGTCGGACCCGTCGTTACGCAGATGGCGGACGCTGCTGAGAAAGTGTCATGGCCGTCCTTCAGCGCATGGAATAAGACGCTCCAGGAAGAACGCCAGAAGCACCAGGCGGAACTTTCAGAGTTGGCCGTGGAGTCCGATCCGCCGCACCCGATGTTCGTTTCAGAGACGCTTCAAAAGCACATCACCCCCGAGACGCCGATGGTGTTCGATGGCGGCGACTACGCCCACTTCTTCAGGGCGTCCATGCCGGCGCGAAGGTCGGAGCGGTGGCTTTACGTCAGCAGCTTTGGGATGATCGGCATCAACATGCCTTACGCGCTGGGTTTGCAGGTCGCACTTCCCAACCACCGCGTTGTGTGCGTGACCGGCGACGGTTCCTTCGGTTTCCACGGGCTTGAGATCGACACGATGGTACGGCACAACTTGCCTGTCATAACGATCCTCGGGAACAACAGCATCTGGGGCATAGACTGGCAGATTCAGAAGGGTCTGTACGGCCGACCGGTGTGGACCGATCTCCTGCCGACGCGATGGGACACTGTAGCCAAAGGGCTAGGCGCGTACGCAGAAAACGTTGAGCACGCGGCCGATCTTGATGGCGCGATGACCCGAGCGTTCGCACAGGACAAGCCGGCGCTGTTGAACGTCAATATCGTGCAGGTAAGTAGCCCCGTGGCCGACGAGGCCGTCAACCGCAAGCTTGGGGCGCACGGATAGGTAACCAAGACGGCCCATGCTCAGGCTCTCGAAGCATCCCTCTGCGGGATACTTTTGTTACCGGTCGACATCGTCGGGGTCGGTTGGAATCGACTCGAGGGCGGGGCAAGCGCCGCGCCTACGCGTTGTGACCAGTGGAACTAAAATCGCGACCTATGATCGGTAAAAATAGTGAGGACGAGTCCTTGAAAATTGGAATCATGGCCGCCGGCGGCGTTGGCGCTTACTACGGTGGAGCCCTCACGGAGGCCGGGCGGGACGTCTGGCTGGTGGCGCGTGGACCAAACCTGGAGGCGCTGAAGCGTGATGGCCTGAAGATCACCAGCGTTGGCTCGGGCGAGCGGGTTGTGAAAGTTCAGGCGGGTTCTCCGGGGGACGCCGGTGTTTGCGACCTGATCCTGTTTTGCGTTAAGCGTTACGCCACCGAGGCGGCTGTTCGGGACATGCTCCCGATGGTTGGCCCGCACACATTGATCCTGTGTGTCCAGAACGGTGTCGATGCCACCGAGAGACTTCAAGATGAGCTGCCGCCCGAGTATCGAGACAACGTTCTGCTGGGTCTGACCTACATCGTGTCCCACCTGGAAGAACCCGGCGTGGTGAACCAGTTAGACGGACCCCGCAGCATCGTTTTCGGCGAGATTGCCGGAGGCGATAGCGAGCGAGGACGTCGTGTGCAGGATGCTCTGGATGTTGATGGCATTGCAGCCCACTTCTCGGAGTACGTGCATCGGAACCTATGGAACAAGTTCATGTTCATAAACGGCCTCGCCGGGATGACCGCCGTCACGCACAAACCGTTGGGCGCATTGAAATCGACTCCTGAGGCGTGGACGATGCTGAAAAAAGTGGTTGACGAGGTCGAAGCGATTGGACGTGCGAGCGGTGTTGAACTGGACGGCGAGCGCGAAGACGTGATGGCGTACCTGGGCCGGCTCGGCCCGGACACGCGCTCGTCGATGGCGGTCGACGTCCTGGACGGCAACCGGCTGGAGGTGGACTCACTCCACGGTACCGTCGGGCGAATTGGCCGAGAGCTTGGAATAGAAACGCCTGCGTGCGACTTCATCTACGCAATTCTAAAGGCGCAGGACCCGGGGGAGTAGGGCGCTCTGATGGTGGTTGTGTGATCGCCCTTTGAGAGCCTCAGAGTGGGATTGGGTTGCTGGATGACCTCCGATGCCTGGCGTATATTGCCCTTGTTCGTACGTGATTTATGTTCCCGCCCTGGAACGGGCCTTAGCGAGGTGCAGCGATGGCTGTTGTTGATTTCACGGTTTCTGGCCGAGAGCCGTACGCCGATGGTGTGTCGTTTGGCGATACCGGGGTGTATGAGCAGATCGATGGGTTGCTGACGTTTGCGGTAGACCCAGAGCACGCCGCCAACCGCGGGATCATCGATCTCGGTAAGGCCCCTCGTGATGACGACGAGCGTGTCCGGTTTACTGCCGATTTCTCCATTGTTGTTCCGGTCGACCCGGCGCGGGGCAACGGTCGGGCGCTGGTGGAGCTGCCAAACCGGGGTCGCCGTCGCATGGTGCCGGTGTTCAACCGTGCTCCCGCTTCTGCTCCTGTGTCCCGCATAGCGCACCCTGGCGACGGTTTTCTGTTCAAGCAGGGCTACACCGTGGCATCCGTCGGCTGGCAGTGGGACGTTACGCAATCTGAGTCGATGATGGGCCTCAACCCGCCGTTCGTCGAGGGCATTACCGGACAGACGATCGTAGAGATCAGAATTCACGACCGCCGTACGACGTATCAGCTATCGGACCGTGGAATCCACACCCCACTGCCGGTTGTGAGCGTCGATGACCCCACCGCAAAACTGCTTGTGCGGGATTACGAGGACGACGAGGACACGGTGGTGCCGCGCGACCGATGGAGCTTCGCCCGAGAGACGGAATCCGCGGTCGAACCCAGCCGCGAGCACATCTACATGGAGGGTGGCTTCGAGCCCGGCAAGATTTACTACATCGTGTACGAGACTAACAGCGCGCCCATCGCTGGCGCAGGGCTGTTGGCGTTACGGGACGTTGCGCCGTTCTTGCGAACACCGTCGGACATCAATCCCACCCCTGGCGGCTTCAACGCCGTGTACGCATGGGGCGTCTCGCAGACGGGCCGATTCCTACGTCACTTCATGCACCTCGGGTTGAACGCAACGGAGGACGGCCAACTCGCTTATGAAGGCATCCTGCCGCACGTGGCCGGCGCACGCCGCGGAGCCTTCAACCATCGATTCGCCCAGCCGTCTAACCAGTCGACCCCGATCTGGGGCCACGTCTTCCCGTTCACTGATGAACCGACAAGCGACGCCTTGACGGAGGAGTCTGGAGGCTTGCTGGACGCGCTGAAGGCTGCAAAAGCCGTGCCGAAGATCATCTACACAAACAGTTCGGCCGAGTACTGGCGGGGTGATGGGGTGCTGGCGCATATCGACACGTCCGCCAACTCGGACATTCAGGAAGCCCCGGAAAGCCGCAGCTACCTGTTTGCGAGCACGCAGCACGGCCCGGGCTACATCGGACAGTCCAGAATTAACCCCGATGGTTCAGGCGTGCGCCACGAATTGAATGTGACCGACTACTCGCCACTGCTTCGGGCATCGCTGGTGAACCTGGACAGCTGGGTAACAGAGGGAATCGAGCCTCCGCCGAGTGTGCATCCACGTCTTGATGATGGCACCGCAGCCGAAAAGTCGGTCGTGCTTGAGACGTTCAGGGACATCCCGGATGTTCTGGTCCCGGACGTTGACCGGCTGTTCTATCTGCGGACCGTAGACCTGGGCGCACGGAGCGCGGAAGGGATCGGAGAGTACCCGGCTAAAGAGGGCGACTACTACCCGTCGCACGTCTCAGCCGTGGACGCAGATGGTAACGAGATCGGTGGCATCAGGCTCCCCGATATCGAGGTCCCGGTCGGCACCCACACGGGCTGGAACCCGAGAGCCCCGGAGACCGGATCGCCGGAACAGATGGTGCCCATGACCGGCACGACACAGTTCTTTGCGGCGACTCGATCTGAAAGAGAACGCGATGGTGATCCGCGCCCGTCTATCGAGGAACGGTATGAGGGCAGAAACGATTATCTGACCCGGGTTCGCGCAGTTGCGGAGCAGCTGGCAGCTGACAGATATGCGCTTGAGGAAGATATTGAACTGATGGTCTCAAACGCCGCGGAACGGTACGACGCGGCGATTGGCGTTAGCGCGAAGGCGGAGCCGGTGCAGGCGGACGACTAGAGGGGATCGAGAGTAGTGTGCGGGATCCCTTGCCCCCACTACCAGCGGGAGAGGGATGAGGTGAGGGAGAAGGACGAGGGCGCTGGTACGCGTTCATGCACTTCACGCCCATCTAGAGCCTCAGGGTGGGTTTTCGCCAGACCGCGTTGGACGTATTCAGGGGACGAGCTTGGCGTTACGCCATCCAGCGGGCCGCTTCTTTGGCGTGGTAGGTGATGATGATGTCCGCGCCTGCCCGTTTGATTGAACCGAGGATTTCCATCGTCACGCGTTGGCCGTCCAGCCACTCGTTTCCGGCGGCCGCTTTCACCATCGCGTACTCGCCGCTGACGTTGTATGCGGCTACCGGCAGGTCAGTGATGCGCCGCGTCTCTCGGATCACATCCAGGTACGCGAGGGCAGGTTTAACCATGACGATGTCCGCGCCCTGGTCGATGTCAGACTGGACTTCCAGCATCGCCTCACGAGCGTTGCCCGGGTCCATCTGATAGCTCCGTCGGTCGCCGGACTCCGGGGTTGAATCGGCCGCCACGCGGAACGGGCCGAACAGGGCGGAGGAGTACTTAGCCGCGTACGCCATGATGGGCATGTTCAGGAAATCGGCGTCATCCAGACCGCTGCGAAGCGCGGCGATCTGACCGTCCATCATCGACGACGGTGCGACAAGGTCCGCGCCTGCACGTGCGTGCGACACGGCCTCTTTTGCCAGCAGCTCAAGTGTGGCGTCGTTATCGACCGTTCCGTCTTCTAGAACAATGCCGCAGTGGCCGTGGTCCGTGTATTCACACAGGCACACGTCCGTTATCACGAGCAGGTCAGGGTGGGTTCGCTTCGCCTCACGGATCGCCCGCTGGATGATCCCGTTTTCGGCGTAGGCGTCGGAGCCAACGGCATCCTTCTCGGCCGGAAGTCCGAACAGGAGCACGCCCGGGATTCCGAGAGCCTCGATCTCGTCCAGTTCTTCCGAGAGACGGTCCACGGACAGGTGGTAGCAGCCGGGCATCGGCGAGATTTCGGCTTTGATGTTCTCACCCGCGGTAATGAAAAGCGGGTAGATGAAATCGTCGACGCTGACCTTCGTCTCGCCGACCAGTCGTCGAAGACCGGCCGATGAGCGCAGTCGGCGGTATCGTGCGAAGGGCGGTAGCCCGTTATCAGGCATCGGGTTCTCCGTTTATGAAATGCTCAACGATGGCCGCGGCCAGCGATTTCATGGTCCGTTCCGGGGCCACGATGTCCACTTTAAGCCCTCGCTCCCGGGCGCGCTCTGCTGTGATGGGACCCATGGCTGCGGTCACGGTTTTGTTGATGAGGTCAGTCCCGCCCGCCAGGTCAACGAGATTATCTACGCCGGACGAGCTGGTAAATGTCGTGATATCGATGCCCGGGTCTTCAAATGCCGCGACAAGTTGATCGCCGGAATTGTCAGGTCTATGCGTCTCATATCCGACGACGCGATCTACAGTGGCGCCAAGGGCCTGTAGACCGTCCGGCAGTATGTCTCGTCCGATGTCTGAGCCGACCACGAGGACGCGAACCCCGTCCATCCCGAGGGCTTTCATGTCACGTAGCACGGCGTCTGAAACATATTCCTCCGGGACGAGATCCGGAGTCACACCAAGCTCTTCTCTTACGGCCACGCCCGTAGCGGGGCCCACCGCGGCGACCTTCACGTTAGCAAAGGAGCGGCCGTCCATTCCCAGGACGTCCATGCGGGCGCGCAGCCCACGCGCTCCGTTGCTGCTTGAGATGGTCACCCAGTCATAGTCACTCAGCCTCTTCAGGACTCTGTCTAACGAAGCGGGATCAGCTACCGGGACGATGCTGATAGCGGGGAACTCCACACACTCGGCCCCGGCGCTTTCCAGCTCGGTGCGGAGTCGTGACGCCTGGGAGCGTGTGCGGGTGATGAGCACGCGTTTTCCGAAAAGTGGTTTGTTGTCGAACCATGCGATGCCATCGCGCAGTCCGACGACGTCGCCGACTATCACGGCCACAGGTGATCCAAGTCCGGCTGCTCTGCCTACTTCAGCGATGTTTTCCAGCGTGCCGGTGACAGATCGTTGTTTTGGGGTCGTTCCCCACTGCACGAGAGCGGCCGGCCGGTCTGCCGCCGCGCCGCGAGAGATCAACTCATGAGTGATTGCTGGGAGTGCCCTCCAGCCCATGAGGAACACGAGCGTCCCGGGCAGGGCGGCAAGCGCGTCCCAGTTGAGTTGTGAGTCAGGCTTGGCGGGATCTTCACTTCCGGTGACGACCGTAAAAGAGGTCGACACGGCCCTGTGTGTGATTGGGATGCCTGCGTACGCCGCTGCCGCTGTAGAAGATGTGACGCCGGGTACGACTTCAAACGGAAGTCCGTGTTTGGACAGCGCCAGGGCTTCCTCACCGCCGCGTCCAAATACGAAAGGGTCGCCGCCTTTCAGGCGGCACACGGACTTTCCGGCCGACGACAGTTTGACCAGCAGGGCGTTTATCTCATCCTGCGTCATTTGTACGTCGCCGGGGCCTTTTCCGGCGTCGAACATCTCGGCGTCTGGGCGCGCCTGGGCGAGTAGCCCCGGGTCGGATAACCTGTCGTAAACAATAGCGTCTGCGGCCCTTAGGCGGTTTATGGCCTTGACCGTGATTAGCCCGGGGTCGCCCGGTCCTGCTCCGACAAGCGAGACGATTCCGGGGCTGGTC
>Ga0066376_10001735_pt1 | contig 20915 bp, 24 predicted proteins | sample Knorr_S15_td_Bot_FD_77009 | JGI IMG/M metagenome (GOLD analysis project Ga0066376, IMG submission 77009) | Marine microbial communities from Southern Atlantic Ocean transect - Knorr_S15_td_Bottom_ad_5009_LV_A | ecosystem: Environmental > Aquatic > Marine > Oceanic | place: Southern Atlantic...
AACAGAGGTACGAGGATAACCGACGAAAGCTGCTGATGGATCGCAGCGTTCCTGGCCGGATGGGCGTCAGTCTGCCTCCCAATGACGTTCCTGAGCAGCCTATGCCGGACTCCGACATGCTTCGTGGCGATATCGATTTTCCTGAGGTCACCGAAGGGGAGATCGTTCGCTACTTTTCCCAGCTAAGCCAGTTCAATTTCTCCATTGACCACAACTTCTATCCTTTGGGCAGTTGTACCATGAAGTACAACCCCAAGGTCAACGACGAGGTCGCTGGCATGCGGGGCTTCACTGACATACACCCGCTCCAGCCGGAGAGCACTGTGCAGGGCGCTTTGAAGCTGATGTGGGAGCTTCAGGAGTACCTGGCTGAGATTACGGGTATGGCGGGCGTGTCCCTGGCTCCAATGGCTGGCGCAGACGGCGAGTTGGCCGGGATGCTCATGGCGCGGGCATATCATCTGGAACGTGGCGATACTCAACGCACCAAAGTGTTAATCCCAGACAGCGCTCACGGCACGAATCCCGCAACGGCCACCATGTCTGGTTTTCAAGTTGTCACATTGCCGTCCGATTCAAGGGGCGACACTGACTTGGATGCCCTTCGCGACTCGGTAGGCGACGACCTGGCAGCCCTGATGATTACACTTCCCAGTACGCTGGGGCTTTTCGATAGCAATATCGATCAGGTCATCAAGATCGTTCGAGACGCTGGCGGCATAGTGTACGGAGACGGCGCGAACTTGAACGCACTGCTTGGCCGGGTGCGCATGGGCGACCTGGGCTTTGACGTTATGCACTCCAACCTGCACAAGACCTTCACCCAGCCCCACGGCGGCGGCGGTCCTGGTTCAGGGCCTGTTCTGGTAGGTCCCAGGTTATTGCCATATCTGCCTGATCCCTGGGTAACACGTCTGGATGATGGGACCTTCGCCTTCACTAGGCCTGAGAAGAGCATAGGTCGAATGGCCGCGTTCCACGGCAACTTCGGCGCTCTGGTGAGGGCGTACGCCTATATAAGCACTTTGGGCAAAGAGGGAATCGCGGCCATCAGTGACGACGCGGTGCTGAACGCCAATTACATTCAGAGCCAGCTAAAAGATGACTACGACCTGCCATATGATAGGTTCTGCATGCACGAAGTGGTCCTCTCCGCCCGCACCATGAAGCGCGAACACGGTGTCAGCGCATTGGATGTGGCCAAGAGACTCATCGACTACGGTATTCATCCGCCGACAATGTACTTTCCTCTCATCGTGGAGGAGGCGCTAATGGTCGAGCCTACGGAGACCGAATCGAAGGAGACTCTTGACTATTTCATTGAGGTAATGAAAACTATAGCGCGGGAAGCCAAGGAAGAGCCAAGTCTGCTGCATGAGGCGCCCCATGATATGCCGAATACACGACTGGATGAAGCCCGAGCCGCCCGCCAACCCGACCTTCGTTGGAGACGACAGACCTAGAGTCCGTAAGCCTCTGTAATCCTGGGAAGGCCAAATCTCGAGAATCTCAAATTAGGAGTAAGACATGGTAGATGTTGGACAGCAAGCGCCGGATTTTACGCTTCCAGCGCAGGATTCTAGCCAGGTAACGCTTGGCGACTACAAGGGGAAGAAGAACGTCGTTCTTTCCTTCCACATATTCTCATTCACCGGTGGTTGAACGGACCAAGTCTCCTTGTTCCGCAGGGCAAACGCTCTGTTCGAGGAGAAAGATACCCAGGTACTGGGTATAAGCAACGACTCCAGGCCAACTCAGTCGGCCTACTCGACCTCTCTTGGTAACATTCCTTACCCGATTCTTTCTGACTTCCACCCCAAGGGTCAGGTTACGACCGCCTACGGGATCTGGAACGAGCAGCGTGGAGCAGCCAGCAGGGCTGTGTTCGTGATAGACAAAGAGGGCGTTGTGTGCTTCAAGCGCGTATACGACAGTGCAGCCGACCTTGACCCCAAAGACATTTTGGCGGAGATAGACAAGCTGTAGAGATTCCCAAGGAATCATGAAGTATTGAGGGCCGGCTGGACAGCATTACAGACCGGCCCTCTCTCGTTACTGAAATTTGATAGAGCCGCCCCGACGGTTTTGGAGTGACACAACATATGGTGGAAACTAAGGCATCAAGCAGCGTATTCCGCGTGGGCGATAACGTGCTGATACAGGACAAAAGAGGAAGGCATTACCTGATAACGCTGGCCGAGTCCAAGAAATTTGAGTCGCACATCGGAGCCTTCCCGCACGAGGACCTGATTGGCCAGGAAGACGGTTCCTGGGTGACCACTAATCGCGGACACGTTCTGCTGGCAGTGAAGCCCACCATGGCGGACTACACTCTGGAGATGCCTCGCATTGCCACGGTTAACTATCCCAAAGACGTTGGAGCTATTCTGGTGTACGGTGACGTTTTCCCTGGCGCACGAGTGTTGGAGGCCGGTTGCGGCTCTGGGGCGATGACGATGAACCTGCTGCGGGCTGTCGGTGATTCTGGAAAAGTTTACTCATACGACGTTCGAGAAGACATGCTGAATCGGGCAGGCAAGAATGTCGAATCGATGATGGGCGACGTCCAGAACGTTGAGTTCAAGATAGGCGATGTCTACGAGGGAATCGAAGAGGATGATCTAGACCGCATCATCTTGGACCTTCCTGAACCCTGGCAGGTGGTGCCCCACGCATCTGAAAAGCTGATTCGTGGAGGCATGCTGGTCAGCTTCCTTCCCACCGTGCTCCAGATTCATGAGCTGACCCTGGCTCTGCGGGCACAGCGCACCTTCGAGATGATAGAGACCTTTGAGATAATGATGAGGCCATGGTCGGTGAGCGGCCGCAGCGTTAGGCCGTCTCACAGGATGGTCGGACACACAGGATTCATCACCACTGCCCGGAAGTGTGGTTCTCGTCCCGTCTCCAACACTCCTGAAGACAAGCCATCAGAGGCCGAGACGAAAGATTAGTTAGGGGCGTCGTCTTCCTCCGGCCATAGTGAATCCAAAGTGAAGCTAGTCTGTGGGTATGTAGACTCGGTTGCTGACATGTGGTGTTCTGCCTTCAGTGGCGGCGGCAAAACGGTAGCGTCGAGGTTTTGAGGAAAAATATCCTCCGCTGATACGTCTGAAAGCCCTTTGGATTGGACCAGGACTTTGAAGTCGCCGAATCCTTCCGAGTCAGCCAGCTCCCGCATAGCCCTCAGGTTGGCTGTCCTCTCCCGCAGAGGAAGCCCTTGCCCTCGTAGGCCCTCCATCATGGAATCGAGGCCGAGGCCTTGCAGGTATGCGCCCTGTGTGCCGAAATTTAGAGTGCTGAGCCCCGCTGATTCGCCCTCCTTCATCAGAAGAGAGAAGTCCACGTGGGCGGTTAGGTCCTGGCGGCCTATCCGCTGGTAAGGGCTGGAGCCGTCTACATGCTTGTAATAGGTCTGTAGCGTACCCCATGTCCTTGTCGGAGAGTACAACTCTTCGGCCAGGTAGCCATAGTCGATAGTTATCACGAAGCCACGGCTTAGCGCGGACGCCAGACCGCTGATCCAGGGCTTAATACGAAGGTTTACTTCGCCCTCGTAACCATCCGGCCATCCCCAATTCAACCCGGAGAGACGTTTTTCCAAGTCTTGTGTTGATGGCTCTCCAGCAACCTCTACCAGCTTGCCATCGTCATTAGCTGAGACGTATATCTCCCGAACGCGGCCCTTTTCCATGCGGAAGCGGTGCACGGGAAATGCATCTGGCAACTCATTGGAAAAAATGCACCCGGTTATACCTGTGAACGGAACGGCCTCAGTCAGGACCCGCTGTCCGACGCCTGGTCTGTTCGCGAGAGGATACCTATCAAGCGTGAGGTATCTGACGGCGTTCTGGAACTCCAGAGCAAAATTGGCGGCGTATGTTGAAGCATCTCTAGTGAGTATGCCAGCACCCGCTCCTAGCTCGACGGCGTAAAAGGGATTGGGCTGGCCGAGGAGCTCCCACATTCGGAGGAGTTGGTTGGCCATGCATGCTCCAAAGGCAGGGTGGGTCGCGGGAGCTGTGTAGAAGTCGCCTGATTCTCCAAAAGGATCGGAGGACGAGTAGTATCCGCCATCAGGGTGGTACAGAGCGAGGCGCATGAACTCCTCGAAGGTGATGCGCCCTTTAGTGGCGATTCTGCGTCTGATTTCCTGCTCAGGACCGCTCATTCGTATCGTCTAACCTAAATAAAAAGGAGGCATCCTTGCAGATGCCTCCCCAATGTTCATGAATAAATTGGATTTACGTGGACGACTTTGCCTGCTTGGCTCGCCGACTTTGCGGGTTTTCTCGATCCCAGCCTGAACCCTGGATGGAGTTCTTAAACTCGGATCGCTCGCCGCAGATCTTGCACACACCGATGCTGACCGGGCCATTGGGGCTCTCGATCTTCCAGTAGTGCTGGCACTCTGACACTGCTGGTTCTTCGTCTACTATTTCCTCAGTCATAGTCGAATCCTTCCCTACTCACCACCCCCCAGGGTGCCTAGAGTTTGATCAGTCTTTAGCGATCTTCCATGGGTATGTATGGGACATCCATCTCCCCGACATATTGTAGCCTGGGCCTCAGTAGGATGTTGTTGTCGAATTGCTCGATCACCTGGACGGTCCATCCTGGAATGCGTCCCATGGCGAATATGGATATGAACAGGTCGTCTGGAATTTCCAGGAGATAGTAAATTGCGCCGGAAAAGAAGTCAACGTTCTGGCAGATGCCGCGCCGGGAATATGGCTCCATCGATCTGGTCACTGACTCTAGAATGGAGAACCACTTCGGCTGGCCTTTGCGCTCGCCCAACTCTTTTGCGTCATTCTTCAAGTGGAATGAACGGGGGTCGGTTGCGCGGTAAACTCGGTGCCCGAAGCCCATGACGCGTCCGCCGTTGCTGAGCAGGTCTTTGACGTACTGCTCGGCGTTTGCCTCTTCTCCAATGTCCAGGGCCATCTTCATGACCTCTTCAGCCGCTCCACCGTGTGAAGGGCCTTTAAGCACGCCAACGCCTGTGGTAATGGCGCAATGTAGATCGGCCTGGGTTGAAGCAGCCACGCGCGCACCAAATGAGGAGGCATTAATGCCATGCTCTGCGTGCAGAATGAAGTCTTTGTCGATTAGACGAGCATCGCGTGGATCAGGCTCTTCTCCGAAAAGCATGTACAGGAAATTAGCGGCCGCGTTGAGAGTAGTGCTAGGCGCAATCGGATCCTTGCCATCACGAATGCGGGCGTGGGCAGCAACAATTGTTGGGGCCATTGCCGTCAGGCGAATACCCTTGCGGAGCGTCGCCTCTGTGGAATTGTCTTCAGTATCGGGATCAAAGGCCGAAAGCGCCGATATAGCAGTTCGCAGCACGTCCATGGGGTGCGAGGCTTTAACAATCTCTATGAGAGAGAGAATATCTTCTGGAAGCGCCCTGCTGGCAATCAATTCAGCGTTGAAAGCATCCAACTGTGGCTGCGTGGGAAGCTCGCTGTACATGAGGAGGTAAATTGTCTCCTCAAAGGTGGAATGCTGCGCCAAATCGTCGATGTTGATGCCCCTGTAGAGGAGCTTTCCAATTTTACCATCGATGAAGCTGGACTTGGTTCTATCAATGTATACATCTCGAAGGCCCCTTTTGATCTCGACCTTCTGCTCGGACGTCATACCAAATCCTCCAGGGTAAATATTTCAAATGACAATTAGTAAACTGGCCCTTTCGGTGGGTGCCATCGCCTCCGAGGGCAACGCAATTCTAGCATTCAGCATAAATAGTGTCAAGAAACGCCCTGGTACCCTCTATTGGGCTTAAAGCAGTCTACGTCCACTTGAAACCCTTGAAACTCTTCGTGTGCTGATGTCATTTATACGAACATCAAAACCTAGTATCCTTCGGCCACGGAACGGACGGCTGTGCTACGATGATAGTAGTGATTGTATTCACAATGTTATTGACGGAATATTAGGGGAATAATAGAATAGCGGCAATTGGTGATCCCCTGTTTCGGGTATCCAGTGAGGCTGCAGGCTTAGGAAGATGTATGGATTCATTTGATGTCCCTGAAGTAGTGGTCCTCCGTCTCCCTCTTTATGTCAGGGCACTTAGCCAGCTAAGAGACGGCGGGACCGACGTTGTCAGTTCACAGCAACTTGGCAGTCTTTTGCAGATGACCCCTGCTCAGATAAGAAAAGACCTGAGTTATTTTGGAAGGTTTGGCAAACAAGGACGAGGCTATAACGTCCGTTTTCTGCTGCAAGAGCTTCGCGAGATACTGGGACTTGACCGCGAATGGAACGCATGCATTATTGGCGTAGGCCGACTTGGTCACGCGATAATCAATTACCCGGGATTCTCCCCTGAAGGCTTCAAGATAGTTGCCGCCTTTGATGGCGATCCGGAGCAGGTCGGGACGAGCATCGGTGGTTTTAAGGTCCGGCCAATGTCCGACCTAGCCGAAGTAGCAGCGGAGATGAATATCTCTATTGGCATCGTGGCGGTGCCCGCTTCTCAGGCACAAGAAGTCATTGAGAGGCTCATCAAAAACAACATCAAGGGTATCTTGAACTACGCGCCCATCGCACCGCAGGTCCCGATGAACACTGTCATACGTAATATTGATCCAGTGCTCTCATTGCAATCAATGACCTTCTACCTGAGGTAGTCCCGACCAGGAACTAATCGTCTTCTTCTCCGGTATGCGAGTTTCATCCACAGGAGGACCGCATGGATGCTCTTAGATTCCGACCCGATCAGGTGGCCGTGGGAACTGCCTATATTTATGAGAAGTCGAACATCGACGGCAGTAATAAAAGCAACATCGTGCAATATGTTGCCTCGAAGGACACTTTGGAGGCTTTTAAGTACGAGAGTGGACCTGAAGCGACGCTGGTTACTGCAACCATGGACTGGAACAGTTTTTCGGTAAGAGACCTTAGTTCTTGGAAGGTCCGGGCGGATGGTTAACGAATGCTGGTCGTGAACTTGCGTCAACTGGAAAATTCCAACCATATCATCGTTGGAGGTAACCTCCGCTCACAGAAGCTCGATCAAACGACGACCATGGAATATTACCCGTGGCACAGCTATGATTTTGATTTCGCCAGCCTCAATGTGATACTACCTCACCTGATCGATCCCTTGGCCCGTTTCACTTTTGGCGTGGCAGATTTCCCCAACATACGAGAGCAGGCCCCGTCTTTTGATTTCAAAGGCCTAGTAACTATGGATTTCGTGAGCGAGGAGGTGCGCGACGGCGCAACCTGTCGAAAGTACAGTATTGACGGGCCGGGATTAGAGAACCGTGGCGGGACGATTTGGGTTGATAAATCGTTGCTACATATCGTTGATTATGAAATCGAACTTCCGGACGAACCGGGTTACGATAGCGGAAAACTGCTTCTGAAAAAGATAGACCACATGGACTACGAGACGTGGTGTGAGTTCACGTTAGCCCAGATAACGTGATTGAATCCCTAGTAAAGTGTTCGTTCTTTCGATAATACAAAAGGCCGGCGAATTTACATCGCCGGCCTTTTGTCTATTTAGCTGTTTGTTAGTGCGCTTGTTATGAAGGTGTCTGCTACGTTGAGGCTCCGCCTTGCTGCCTGCGCCGCCGTCGCGTGACCACGCCGATGCGCGCCTGTGATCGCCTTAGGGATGCCATAGCCCTCTGCAGGTCCATATCCGACTGCGAAGCTGCGATACGCTCTTCCGCCCTTTTTAGGGCAGCCTCTGCACGTTCCTCGTCGATCTCTTCAACATGTTCGGCGGTGTTCGCCAGAATGGTCACTGTGTTGGACATGACCTCGAGAAATCCACCACTTACAGCGATGAAGCTCTCGTTGCCTTCCTTCGTGACCCGGATTTCTCCAGGCTGCAACACGGTGAGGAGAGGCGCGTGCCGAGGCAGTATGCCCAGCTCACCATCGATGCCTGGCGCAACCAAGATATCCACATCTTCGGAGTACACCAGTCTCTCGGCGGTTACTATTTCTAATTTCATTGGAGCCATTGATAAGTCCTCAGCAGACTATGAATTACCGGTTATGCCGTTGCCTGCATCTTTTCGGCCTTCTCGACGGCTTCGTCGATGGTGCCAACCATGTAGAACGCCTGCTCTGGCATCGCATCGTGGTCGCCGTTCAGAATCTCCTTGAAGCCGCGGACAGTCTCGCGCACGGGAACGTATCGGCCCTCTTGGCCTGTGAATGCCTCTGCTACTGTGAGCGGCTGAGTGAGGAAGCGCTGGATCTTGCGAGCGCGGGCTACCGTCTGGCGGTCCTCATCTGACAGCTCTTCGATACCTAGAATGGCGATAATGTCCTGCAGGTCTGTGTAACGCTGTAGCACCTGCTGCACGTTTCGCGCAACATCATAGTGCTCCTGGCCCACAATGCCTGGCTCGAGAATTCTTGAGAAGGAAGTTAGCGGGTCTACCGCTGGGAACAGGGCCTGGGCTGCCAAAGACCTCTCCAGGGCTACAACGGCGTCCAGGTGACCGAACGTCGTTACGATGCCTGGGTCGGTGTAGTCGTCAGCTGGCACATAGATGGCCTGGAACGACGTAATTGAGCCGTCCTTGGTGGAGGTAATTCGCTCCTCCAGGTCACCCATCTCAGTACCCAACGTGGGCTGGTAACCAACAGCGGAAGGCATTCTGCCCAACAGGGCCGAGACCTCCATGCCGGCCAGAATGTATCGATAGATGTTATCGACGAACAGGAGAACGTCCTGGTTGCGCTCGTCCCTGAAGTACTCAGCCATAGTCAGGCCGGTCAATGCGACTCTTGCGCGAATTCCCGGAGGCTCGTTCATCTGACCGAATACGAGTACGGTATTGGCAAGAACGCCAGACTCTTTCATCTCATTCCAGAGGTCGTTGCCCTCACGGGAGCGCTCTCCAACACCGGCGAACACGGAAACGCCCTTGTGGACGGTACCAATGTTGTGGATGAGTTCCTGAATAATTACTGTCTTGCCAACGCCCGCTCCGCCGTAAGCGCCAATCTTGCCGCCCTTGGTGAAGGGAGTGATAAGGTCCATGACCTTTAGACCGGTTTCCAGCACTTCAACCTGTGTCGACTGCTGATCGAAAGATGGGGGCTTCCTGTGGATCGGGTACTTCAGTGGGGATTCAATTTCCTCGAGGTCGTCTAGAGGCTCCCCCAGGGTATTGAACAGCCTGCCCAGGGTAACATCCCCTACAGGGACGGAAATCGGAGCACCGGTATCTACGGTTTCCCTGCCGCGAACCAGCCCCTCGGTTGCGCCCATGGCAAGGCACCTGACCCAGTTGTTACCTATATGTTGCTCAACCTCAAGAACCAGCTTTTTGTCGCCAATGCTGGTTTCGAGAGCGTTGAAAATACCAGGCATTTCTTCCGGCGGGAACTCTACGTCCACCACCGTGCCGATGACCTGAGTGATTTTTCCGGTTGCCATCGTTCCTCCTGAAATTGGCTGGACTGACGGGTTAGCCTTCTACTGCGGCCACTCCGCTTACTATGTCCAGTAGGTCTCTGGTGATCGTTTCTTGTCTTACTTTATTCATAACCAGCGTGAGATCGTCGACCATCTCGTCGGCGCTGTCGGTGGCGTTTTGCATGGCCACCATTCGGGATGACTGCTCGCTGGCGATGCCCTCTAGCAGGGCGTGATACAACTGCATCTCTACGTATCGGGGAAGCAGCTCTGAAAGTACAGTCTGTGCATCTGGCTCGAAAATGTAGCCCACCGCCTGTGTCGCCTCTAAATCGGCAGGCACGACTGGAAGCAGCTGCTCCACTTTAGGCCTCTGAACCGTCGTGTTCACGAATTCTGCGTAGGCTACGTAAACGGCATCCATTTCGCTGTTCGTGAAGTCTTCAATCAGGATGTGCGCTGCCGGTGTGATGTCAGTAAGCAGCGGCCTGTCAGGCAAGTCTGAGAATACGGCCCTTACGTCCAGCCCAGTCCTGACAAGGAAATCCCTGCTCTTGCGACCAACTGCGACGGTTTTGACGTTAGCCTCTTGCTCTTCAATGAATGCGCTCGCCGCCCTATTGATGTTAGATATCAGGCCACCAGTGAGCCCACGGTCAGGTGAAATCACTATTAGCCCTACATTGGTAACCGGCCTGCGCTGAAGAAGGGGATGAATTTCGTCTTCATCCATCGGCTGCGCGGCGAGGTTGGCCAGAAGATTCTGCATGTGCTCCGAGTAAGGCCTACCCTGCAGGGCTGCCTCTTGGGCACGGCGCATCTTCGAGGCCGCTATCATCGACATGGCCTTGGTTATTTTGGCTGTGTTTTCGACGCTCCGAATGCGTCGTTTGATTTGTCTTACACTAGGCATTTATTTATTGGCCCTATTTAGTAAGGCACATTGGCCTTGAATTCATCTATAGCCGTTCCCAACGACTCAGAAACGTCATCGGCGATCTCTCCAGATGCGGCTATCTTCTCAAGAATGTCTTTGTGACTGGACAGCATGTAGCTATGGAATCCGGCTTCAAATGCTGTGACTCTTGGAATCTCGACGTCGTCCAAGTGGCCGTTGTTTAGTGCGAACAGTATAGCTACCTGCTGCTCAACTGGAAGCGGAGAGTTAATTCCCTGTTTCAGAACTTCAGTTGCTCTCTGTCCACGCTCTAGCTGTTGCCTGGTGGCCGCGTCCAGGTCGGCAGTGCCGAACTGAGCGAATGTGACCAGCTCCCTGTACTGGGCTAGGTCCAGTCGTAGTCTACCAGCGACCCCTCTCATGGCGCGTGTTTGTGCCGCGCTACCCACTCGAGAAACAGAAAGGCCGGCGTTAACGGCAGGCCTGAGGCCTGCGTTGAACAGTTCTGGCTCCAGATATATCTGTCCGTCAGTAATTGAAATTACGTTGGTAGGCACGTATGCGGAAACGTCGCCCGAAAGTGTCTCGATGATCGGCAAGGCCGTTATTGAGCCGCCGCCATTGGCATCATTCAGCTTGGCCGCACGCTCTAGCAGGCGGCTGTGCAGGTAGAAGACGTCACCGGGATACGCTTCGCGACCGGGAGGTCTTCTGAGCAGCAGGGACATCTGTCTGTATGCCCATGCGTGCTTGGAAAGATCGTCGTAAATAATTAAAGCATCCTTGCCCTGCCACATGAACTCTTCGGCCATGGCGCAACCGGTATAAGGAGCCAGATACTGCATTGATGCCGGGTCGGAGGCGTTAGCAGCGACAATGATGGTGTGGTCAATGGCGCCGTGCTCCTCCAGTAGGCCGAGCACCTGGGCCACCTTTGAGGCTTTCTGGCCAATGGCTACGTAAATGCAGACAAGGTCGCCACCCTTCTGGTTGATGATGGCGTCCAGGGCAATAGCCGTCTTGCCGGTGGAGCGGTCTCCAATGATAAGCTCGCGCTGCCCTCGCCCTACTGGAATCATGGCGTCAATTGCCTTGATGCCAGTCTGAACAGGCTTGTTCACGGGGCTGCGGATGGCAACGTTAGGAGCGACAACCTCAACTTCGCGAGTGTTTTCGGTCTTAATGGGACCCTTGCCGTCGATAGGCTGTCCCAGGGCATCCACAACGCGACCCTTCAGGGCCTCGCCGACAGGAACAACAACGACCCGTCCAGTGCTACGGACCTCGGTGCCTTCCTTAACTCCCAGGGGTTCACCCATGATAACCGCGCCGACGCTGTCCTCTTCGAGGTTTAACGCCATTCCCATGACGCCTCCCTCAAAGGAGAGCAGCTCGCCGTAAGCCACGCCCGATAGTCCATGGATCTGCGCGATGCCGTCACCGACCTCGATTACAGTGCCAACGTCTACCATTCCAAGCTCTTGGCCAAATCCTTCGATTTGTCGCTTGATTACCGACGCTATGTCTTGTCCTCTGACTGCCATTCCAGCCTCCGTGGGTTATGGGGATTAACTTATTTTAATTAGGCTTGCTGTACAAGCTCACGTCGCAGACCCTCTAGCTTCGAGCGGGTGCTGCCGTCAATTACTCGGTCGCCTACCCTGGCAACGATGCCGCCAAGGATTGTGGGATCAACTCGAACAGTGAGGGAGATATCCTTCCCCACCATCTCTTTAAGCATGGCTTCAACCTTGGACTGCTGCTCTGCTGACAGAGGGACCGCCGATACAAGCTCGGCGCGTTCGATGCCGCGGTGGGCATCCAGCTTCTCCTGGTAGGCATCCGCAATAATAGGCAAGAGGCCAGCTGAGTTTCGGCTGGCAAGCAGAGCCAAAAGGTTACGACTAAGCGGATTTATGGATCCGCCTACAGTCTCGTCGATTAGCGCTATTTTCTGAGCAACAGTGACCTGTGGGGCATCCAGAATTTCTGCAAACTCCTGAGTCTCCATTGCTTGCGCTAGGTAGCCCAGGTCATCAGACCACGTTTCTAAATCGTCCTTTTCCAAGGCTAGTTCGAACGCGGCTTGGGCATATCTGCGTGCTGACGCACCCTTTGGCATATGTCTACTCTGTCTCTTCCGTAGATTTAGGCGTTGTGCCTCTGAGCTGGTGCAAGGCAGGCTAGTTCCGGTTGTTCGCCTGAGCGTTACCTTCTTCAAGGACACGGTTGATGATGTCCTGGTGTGCCGAGTCGTCCAGTGACCTTTCGATCACCCTTTCGGCTGCCGTAATGGCCCGGCTAGCAAACTCACGTCGAAGGTCTTCGATGGCCGCGTCCCGCTCTCGCTGGATGTTGGCCGTTGCCCTCGTCCGCTCGTTATCGATGTCAACCCGGGCCTTCGCCAACTCCTCTTCGCGGAACCTGTCGGCGACCTCTCGGGCCTGCGCTATTAGCTGCTGGCCTTCGGTTCGGGCGGCCTCGATCTGTCCTTGCATCTCTTCCTGCTGTGACGCCGCTTCCTTGCTAACGCGCTCTGCAGACTCCAGGCTGTCCTGGATTTTCTGGCTGCGCTGCTCCAGCATTTTCAGAATAGGCTTGTACAGCAGCATTTTGAGTACTGCAAAAAGTATCACGAAGCTGACTATCTGAGTAATCAGCCCAGGTAAATTTATTCCTAAGGCGTCCATGCCTTCTCCTCTAAGTAGGCAGTATTCGTAGGCCAGCAGTATCCGATTTTTTAGGATACTGTCCAGTTAGATGAGCTACAGAAATTACACGAATTATACGAACTTGATGATGACCGCGACGACTAGCGCGTAAATGGCGATGGCCTCTGCGAATGCGATGGCCAAAATCATGTTCTGCTGAATTGGTCCGGCGGCTTCTGGGTTGCGTCCCAGAGACTCCATGGCCTTCGCGGCGAGAAGTCCGATACCAATGCCAGGGCCGATAGCGCCCAGGCCAATAGCCAGTCCTGCTCCGATACTACTGATGTCACCTTCTAGCATGTTTAACTCCTTCGTTAATGTTTGTTGATTTATCATGCAGCCGCTCTCTCATATGGGGGGCTGCTAATTACAAGACTTAATGATGTTCCTCGCCGCCGTGGCTGGTCGTTGCCATGACTGCGAAGACCAGGGTTAGCATCGCGAAGATGAACCCTTGGATGACTCCAACGAATAGCTCCAGACCCAGGAACGGTATGATGCCGATAAGAGGGAGCAAAAAGCCCATGGCTACTAGCAAGACCTCGCCAGCGAATATGTTACCGAACAGACGGAAAGTGAAGCTAATTATCCTGGCGACCTCGCTGATGGCTTCCAGGATGCCAACGAAGAACCCGATCGGGCCATCCTTGAAGTTGATGAACTTGCCCATGTGCCCCATGAATCCCAGAGCAGAGAAGCCCCAGAAGTGGACCATGAACATGGCAACCAGAGCAATAGCCAGGGTTGTGTTGATGTCGGTGTTGGCGCTGCGCAGGAAAGGTATGAGCAGTCCGGCACTCTTGCCTTCTGTGACACCGCCGTCATGCTCGTACTCTTCGGCCGTGATCTGGTCCTTGAGGGAGCCGAATGCCAGGTAGCCAAAACCACCGTCGCCCTCGAATACTTGAAGCTCAATGCCTTCGAGGTCCGGGTGGGCTCCCTCGCCTCCCTCACGCACCGCTTCTGTTTCTGCGTGGTGGATGAGCTCTTCAGCAGGCTCGATCCAGCCAATGGTTCCGAATCCAGGCAGAATGCCTATCCAGTTCGAAATCATGATGTATAGGAAGATCGTCATTACCAGGGGGAAGAAACGCTTGGCCCGCTCTGGGCCTGCAATGCTTGCCGCGAGGTTAAGGAAGAACTCGATGAAGACCTCTATTAGGTTCTGCATTCCTCGGGGAACTTCGCTAATGTTGCGAGTCGCGGTGTAGGAGACGATGGCCAGAATAATGATGGCAATCCATGCTGTCACCATAGTATTCATGACGGTAAAGCCAGGGAAAAGCTCGCCGGGAAGGAATGGCTCCGCAGGGATTTGAATAGCAGCTAAAGGGCTGCTTAGAAAGCCTAAGCCAAAGGCGTTTCCTAAAGCACCGCCAGCGAGACTGATGAGAAAAACGAGACCTGCGATTATTAGAATGGCAAGCATTTTTGGATTCCCCAGGAGTCCTGACACTATCTAAATACCTTCCTGCATCGACAGATTCATTTTTTAGGTGCGCCGTCCGTATTTTCTGGCTCCGACTTATCGGAGAGTACGGCCATCAACATTCTCAGCATTCCTGCGATCGCAATGACTATACCGACGGCTAGTCCGAGGAGCGTTAACAAGGGGCCAGTGTCAAATTGTCTATCCAACATCAGGCCACCGTAGCTGCCCCCGCCAATGCACAACCCGACGTACCAACCTATGCCTACGAGCCGGAGTACGGTTGCCATCTTACTGGCGTCCATGGGGGCCTCCTCAGAAGCTTGTGTAGTATATCACAAGCATTTTCGGAGGGTCAATTGAAATTCAAACTGCGTAAAAAAGTGCGCCCCGCCATAGACGGCGGGGCGCACTGTCTTTTCTATATCTTCATTACTGCCGGTTCAGGCTGAAACAACCAGGAAACTAGGTTTTGTCGCTCTGGCCAAGGTCTTCCAAGTCCAAGGTTCCTATGAAATCTTGGAAGGCTGAAAGGCTCTTGAGCTCTTCCTCTCTAAGGGCGCGTGGCCCACCGGTCTCATCCTCTTCAATTATGGGCTTGCCTGTCTCCATGTCCATCTGAACTCCGGCCTTCTCCACGACGCTATCGTCGGCAAAGATCGGGGCCTGAGTTCGTACCGCTAGGGCCAAGGCATCACTGGGGCGAGAGTCGATCTCCACCTTATCCCCATTTACCTGAATGACGATCTTCGCGAAGAAGGTGTCGTTGCTGAGGTCCGAGACCACGATATGATCCACAGTTGCGCCCAGCGTATTGATGACGGAGCGCAGAAGATCATGGGTAAGAGGCCTGGGAACAGATACGTCTTGAAGTTTAAGCGCGATGGCGTCCGCCTCCGATGGACCGATCCAGATTGGCAGGTACTTGTCCGAGTCCTTGACTCGAAGAATTACCACCCTCTGATAGTTCATGAGGCTTACCCTGATGCTGTCTATGACCAGTTCCAGCATTAACCCACCCCTCTAAGGACTTAGCGAGACTCCCTGCTCGATGCCATCGAGACCTACAGGGAGATGCTAGACCATTTTAAGTAGTGCTATTTCTAGTGTCAACGGGATTGATGACCTGTGCGAACCTATAATATTCTAATATTTGTCCAGTTTTTAGTCCAGTGCAGGAATCGAATCATCAGTCTGTTACCCGTTAAATTACCGTTTAGCTCTTAATCCACGGATAAACAATTTACGTCATGCATCAAACTTGTGACGTAGGCTTCCAGGGTGCGCCCCTCATCCTCTTGGCCAGGTCTGCTCTAGGCATTACCACCTTACGGTCGCATCCGCGGCAACGTATGCCTATGTCGGCACCGATGCGCACGACCTGCCACTCGTTGGATCCGCAAGGGTGAACCTTCTTCAGCCTAACTGAGTCCTCAAGGTGGATGTCTAGGGCCACTCCATGCCCTCCTGCTTAACAATACGATTTACGTCATCCTTTAGTTTTTCAGCAACCGCCCTGGCCGCCGAAGCAAAGTCGTTCTTGTCGGACGAGGCGTATAGAACGCTTCTGGACGAGTTAATGATGATGTTGGGGTAGTCGGCGTCGATACCGAACTTTACGGAATTCTCCAAGTCACCGCCCTGAGCGCCTATTGCTGGGATAAGCACCGGCATTCCCGGGCAGCGAGATCTTACGACGCCGAGCTGTTCCGGATATGTTGCGCCTACCACCAGACAGACGTTTCCGTGGCTGTTCCACTCCCGAGACCGTTCTGCCATCCATTCGTAGAAACGCGGCTCCTGCCCGTCGGCGCTGACTTTCAGGTCTTGGAACTCTTGTGAGCCGGGGTTAGAAGACCTGCACCACACAAAGACGCCCTTGTCCTCGTATTCGAAGAACGGCTCCAGTGACTCTCCACCGGCGAAGGCGTTCACCGTGATGGCATCGAAGCCCCATATATCGAATAGGGCCTTGGCGTAGGCTGCGTTGGTGGAGGCTATGTCACCCCGCTTGGCGTCGCCCAGTACAATAACCTTGGGTGCCACGTCTCGTATGTGCTCGATAGTCTTGTGCAGGGCCTCCATGCCGGGAATCCCCAGGGCTTCGTAAAACGCGAGGTTGGGCTTGTACGTGCATACCAGGTCTTTGGTGGCGTCGATGATGCCCTTGTTAAAATCCAACAAGTCAACGGGCATGCGTTCAGGGTCCGGGTCCAATCCAATGCTAATCAGGCTGCCATTGGCGTTGGATGCGTCCCGCAGACGCTGTATAAAAGGATTCAATACCTGTTCTCCCTTTCGGCGCAATAACTGCACCGGATCTGTTATTTCAGTTTAGACTGCCCTACAGCCTCGGACAAGTCGTCTTTTGAATTTTTTGAATATTTGGCTCTTCGATAATGCTACAAGAGGAATGTCTTTAAGGTCTTTGTATTAGGAACGAGCGGTCTGGTTAGATATGCAAAATGTTATTGCCAAATAATCTGATAAAAGCTTCCTTTACAGAAAGGCTGAACCGCTTCGCCATCTTGGCTGAAGTTGATGGCCAGCAGGTGCTATGCCATGTGGCGAACTCCCGGCGGCTGCGAGAGTTGCTGTCACTGGAGAACACCATTTGGCTAACGGCAGCTCCGGTTGGCACTGGCCGAAAGACGACCCATGACCTGCGCCTGGTTGAGATCGAAGGAGTTCTGGTATCAGCCGACTCTCGTTTGCCGAACCGCCTGCTTCGCGAGGCAATAGAGTCCAACCGGCTAGAGGAGTTTGCCGGATTCAATCAGGTGAGAGGCGAAGTAACTTACGGAGATAGTCGGCTGGATATTGTCTTGAACGGCCCTGACTCCACATGCTTTGTCGAGGCGAAATCGGTGACGCTGGTTGAGAATAGAGTCGCGCTGTTCCCCGACGCACCGACCAGCAGGGGCCGCAAACATGTGCTGAACCTGTGCGCCGCCGTGGAAGAGGGCTATCGGGCTGCCGTGGCCTTTGTGGTGCAGAGGCCGGACGCCGATTTCCTCGAACCGAGTGTGAAGTCAGACCCTGAGCTTTACGACGCCCTGCTTCTGGCCGAGAAAACGGGCGTGGAGATATATGCGTATAGGTGCAGCGTAAGCATGGAAGAGATTAGTATCTCCGGTCGCATCTCCGTAAGTCTGCACGATCTTGGTTGATCGTAAGCCGATGCCCAAGCCGATGAACCATAGGTTGATGGCCATTTACGAGTCTCTGCTTGACCGATATGGGCCGCAGGACTGGTGGCCGGGGGACTCGCCATTCGAGATGATGGTTGGCGCGGTGCTGACGCAGGCGGCCTCCTGGACGAACGTCGAAATGGCCATAGCCAATCTCAAAAAGGCCGATGTCTTGTCTCCCAAGGCGATTCGCGAGCTGGACCAGGAAGAGCTGGCGGCGTTGGTCTACCCAAGCGGTTACTACAACGCCAAAGCCCGCAAGCTGAAGGCACTTTCGGTCTTCATAGGCGACCGTTTTGGCGACGACCTAGACCGCATGGCGTCCGCTGACATGGAGGCACTGAGGGCTGAGCTTCTTGGCGTATATGGCATTGGTGAGGAGACCGCCGACGATATACTGTTATACCCTCTGGGCATGCCCGCGTTCGTGATAGATACCTACGCCAAAAGGCTTCTTTTTCGGCTAGGACTTGCGCCGGAAAAAGGGCCGTACAAGCTCTACCGCACGCTTTTTACAGGCAGTCTGCCGCAGAGTGCAGAACTGTACTCGGAGTACCATGCGCTAGTGGTGCGTCACGGCAAGGAATCCTGTGGCAAGAGGCCTGCCTGCAAAGGGTGCTGTCTTCTGGACATTTGTCCCACAGGGCAGGCTGTTATAGAACACGAGCCTCAAAGTAGCCGGGTCTGAGTGGCACGTCTTCCCTGTGGTTAGTCGGCAGCGTCCAGAATCACAACGCTGTTGGTCTTGATGATGAGGTAAATATCCTCACCGACTTTCAGGCCAAGGTCTATAAGGGAGGCTTGGGTAATTTCGACGATTACCTGAACACCTATGTCGACGTAGATCAGCACCCTGTAATCCAACACATGTATTTCTCGGATTGTGGACTTGATCGTGTTGCGAGCGCTCATTCGAGACGGTATCTCGTCCGCCAGAATTACGTCCCCTGCCCTGATGGAAACCATTACGGTCTCGCCAGGGCCGCGATGGGTGGCAGGCGCGATAAGCGTTGCTTCCCCGACCCTCAGCTCCGTCAGGCCGCCACTGCCGTCGTTAGAAATGACCTCTGCTTCGAGAAGATTCTCCAGCGTGGCGTAGTCGGCGATTTCTGAGAGGCCGGGGTGGACAAGGGCGCTGGATACCTTGTCGTAGGTCACGGGACGGCCATCCCGGAGGACCAGCATGTGATCAGCTAGAGCCAACACCTCGGATGCCGAGTGCGAGACGTAGATCATGGGCGTGCCAAAAGTGCTACGCACGCTCTTCAGGTACCTGATAATTGCGCCTCGAAAGCTGCCGTCCAACGAGGCAAGCGGCTCATCCAGGAGCAGGAGGTCCGGCGAGGTCGCCAGCGCCCTTGCCAGGGCCACTCTCTGCTTCTCTCCACCAGACAGGTTGCGGACACTTCGGTTCAATAGACTGGAAAGCTGAAAAAGACTGATGACCTTTTCGGTAGAAATCTTACGAAGACTTTCAGGCGTTAGCTTATAGCCGTACTCGATGTTGCTTTTCACGTCCATGTGCGGAAATAGGGCCGAGTCCTGGAAGACGTAACCGAATCGACGCTTATCTGGCGGAACGTTGCCCTTGTCCGCGGAAGAAAAAAGACGTTGACCCTGAAAATTTACGTGGCCCTCATCTGGTTGAATAATGCCCGCGATGCAATCTAGGAGGGTGGACTTGCCGCTTCCGGACGCGCCAAAAATTGCCGTCACACCGGACTCAAAGGAAACCTGGCAGTCCAAAGTGAAGCCGGGATACCTCTTTACGATGTGGAAATCGACGATGGGAGTGGTCATAAGCCTTTAAATGCTACCTACTGCTCGACTTTTCTTGTGATCGTTCAAGGAGCCAGTTATGAAGTGCCAGAGTCACTATTGCCAGGACGACAGACACGACTACCAGTCGCAGGGCAACGTCGTTGTCGCCCAGTTGGACTCTTGAAAATATGGCTAACGGCAGTGTTTGAGTACTGCCGGGGATACTCCCGGCCACGATTATGGTGGCACCAAACTCACTCATGGCTCGGACAAATCCTAGCAGCACACCCGCCAGTATTCCGCGATACGCCAACGGGATCGTTATTGTGAAGAAGACGCGCCAGGGACCTGCACCAAGGCTTCTGGCGGACCGCTCCAGCCCGTCGTCTACGCCCCGCATGGAAACCATGATAGTCCGCGCCATGAGGGGGAACGAGACGATGGCGGCGGCTAAGGCTGCCGCGACCCACGTGAACACGATCTCCACGCCGAAAAGGCTATTTAGGAGGCCGCCTAAAGGCCCGTTCCTGCCAAGTAGGATTAGGAGCAGATACCCCACGACCACCGGCGGCAAGGCCAACGGCAGGGAAGCCACGATGTCGAGGACGAAGCTCCCACGCACGCGCTTTTTGATGATTAGCCAACTCAGACCCACGGCAATTGGCACGTTGATGACCGTGGCCACTAGCGCAATCTGAAGGGTCAGCACCGTAACGAGAAGAGTATCCATTAGGTGGCGTTGGCAATCGCATTAAATGGGATCATGGTTAGTTTCCACTACTGAGAATTGTAAACCCACTGGACTGAAATCTGCTGGAGGCCTCATTGCTGCTTAGGAAGGCAAAAAACGCCTCAGCCGTCCCCTCATTAATACTGCCGTTTTCGCTACGATCTAGCAATAGCGCTGGATAGACAATCTGGGAGTAAGAATCCGTGGGAACCGCGTCAATCACAGTCAGTCCCGCCGAGATCGTAGCGTCTGTCTCGTACACAAAAGCTACATCTGCGTTGCCTGACTCCACGTAGGCCATGGTTGCGCGTACGTCGGCGCCGAACACCATCTTGGTCTGAAGCTCGTCCCACAAGCCCAGGTTAACGAGAGATTCCCTGGAATATGCGCCCGCTGGAGCCAAGTCGGGATTCGCTATGGCCAGCCTAGTGATGGAGTCCGAGGTTAATTCTGATAGGTCGCTAATGGCATAAACTTCCTCTCTTGTTACGAGAACCAACTTGTTAGAAAGAAGGTCAGTCTTGCTCCGTATTCTCACCTGCCGCTCTTCAACAAACTCCACTGGGAATATACCCGCTGAGATAAAAATATCTGCTGGCGCACCGGAGACGATCTGCTGGGCCAGGCTCTGGGAACCACCGTAGCTGACAAGGACGGTGCTGTTGTTCTGAGCCTCAAAATCGGCGATAGTCTGGTCCAGGGCGTCTGTCAAGCTGGTAGCTGCGAAAACCAAGACTTTTTCGCTGCTGTTGTTGCCTGCTCCGCATGCGAATCCGGCGGCGATCAATATCAGCA
>Ga0066376_10001737_pt1 | contig 20914 bp, 15 predicted proteins | sample Knorr_S15_td_Bot_FD_77009 | JGI IMG/M metagenome (GOLD analysis project Ga0066376, IMG submission 77009) | Marine microbial communities from Southern Atlantic Ocean transect - Knorr_S15_td_Bottom_ad_5009_LV_A | ecosystem: Environmental > Aquatic > Marine > Oceanic | place: Southern Atlantic...
CCGCGCCCCCGGGCCGCCCCCCGGGCCGCCCCGGGCGGGGGGGCGCCCGGGAAGAAAGCCCCCCGGGGGGGGGGGGGGGGGGGAGGGAAGCGTTCGCCTTCGGCGTCGCTTGCTCATCTGCGCGCCCGGCCGCGGAGTGGGGCACTCGGGGTCCCCGCGTAGCGGTCGCGTGGGGTTCGGGAACCGCGCCCTCTTGCAACGGCAATTCGCTGTGACGCGGCCCAATAAGGCGTGGGTCACGGATATCACCTACATTCGGACGTGGCAGGGCTGGCTCTACCTGCGGAAGCACGTCCGGCTCAACCGCCCGGGTATAATCGGGCGGTTCACCCCGTCATGGCGCTGAGTCCCGGTACCCGCCTCGGGCACTATCAGGTCACCGCGCTCATAGGCGAGGGCGGGATGGGACAGGTCTGGCAGGCGACCGACACGCAGTTCAACCGGTAGGTTGCGCTGAAGATCCTGCCTGACGCCTTCGCGGCGGACCCCGACCGCCTCGCCCGGTTCCAACGAGAGGCGCAGGTCCTGGCGAGCCTCAACCACCCCAACATCGCGCAGATTCACGGGATAGAAGAGTCCGAGGGGATACGGGCGCTCGTGCTGGACCTGGTCGAAGGCCCCACCCTCGCTGACCGGATCGCGACAGGGCCGATCCCGCTGGACGAGGCGCTGCCGATAGCGAAGCAAATCGCTGAAGGGCTGGAAGCGGCCCACGAATCTGGTGTCATTCACCGTGACTTAAAGCCGGCCAACATCAAGGTGCGGGAGGACGGGACCGTCAAGGTGTTGGACTTCGGGTTAGCCAAGGCGCTCGACGCTACGACGGAGGGCGATCGCGGTCAGTCACCGACGCTGACCGCCGCCGCTACGGAGGTGGGCGTCATTCTGGGCACGGCGGCGTATATGTCGCCAGAGCAGGCGGAGGGCAAGCGGCTCGATGAACGCTCCGACAGCTTCAGTTTCGGAGCAGTCGTGTACGAGGTGGTGTCGGGGCACCGCGCGTTCGACGGGGACACCACCGTTCAGGTGCTGAGCGGTGTGCTGCGCGACGAGCCGCGGGCGCTGGACGCCCCTTCGGCGCTCGCGCGAATCGTCCGGCTCTGTCTGCGTAAGTCCCCTGGTCAGAGGTACGGTTCCATGAGCGACGTTCGCGTCGCCCTGGAAGCCACAAGTCTAGACTCACGGTCGGAGAGCCGATCTTCGATCGCCATACTCGCGTTCGCCAATATGAGCGCCGATCCAGAGAACGAGTACTTCTGCGACGGTATTGCCGAGGAAATCACGAACGCGCTCGCCAAGGTCGATCGCCTCGAGGTGGCGGGTCGCACATCGGCCTTCTCGTTCAAGGGGAAGGGCGGCGACCTGCGCGAGATTGGCCGTGCGCTCAATGTCAGCACCGTGCTCGAGGGCAGCGTGCGGAAGGCGGGCAACCGCTTGCGCATTACGACCCAGCTCGTCAAGGTGACTGATGGCTACCACCTGTGGTCGGAACGGTACGACCGGCAGCTTGAAGACATCTTCGAGATTCAGGACGAGATCGCCCTGGCCGTCGTCGAGGCGCTCAAGGTGACGCTGCTTGGCGGCGAGAAAGCGGCCGTTTTGAAGCGATCTACTGATAACCCCGAGGCATACCGGCTCTGTCTGAAGGCGCACCACGCGTGGACCCGCTGGACGGATGAGGGGTTCCGTACCGCGATTGGTCTGTACGAGCAAGCAGTCGAGAAAGACTCGAACTACGCTCTGGCGCATTGGGGGCTGGGGCATTGGTACGCGTCGTGGCCCATGCTGGGACGCGAGCCTCCCGACCTGCGGACGATGCGGACGCATCTGGAAACGGCCATCCGTCTGGACCCGGACCTGGCCGACGCGCACGCGGTGCTGGGGGCCATCGTTGACGGGGTGGTCGAATGGAACTGGGCGCCTGCGGAGTCACGATGCGAGCGTGCGATCGCGTTGAACCCGCGGTCCGCGCACTTGCGCAATGTGTACGGTGTGTTGCTGGGCGTCATCGGGCGGCACGAGGAATCTATCGCGATGTTGCGGCGGGCCATTGAGCTCGACCCGCTGGGCCCCTCTGGAACGCGTGTCTCATCGAGGCGCTACTTGGCAACCGCGACTGGGACGGGGCGCTCCAGCAGACACGTGCGACGCTGGACGTGGCTCCCGACTACTGGTACGCCCTCCAATTGGCCGGTCAAGCCCACGCGGCGTCTGGACAACTGGGTGAGGCCATCACGACGTTCGAGCGCGCCGTGATCGCGTCGGCCGAGGTGCCGTACGCGATCGGTCTTCTGGGGAACGCCCTGGCCAAGGCCGGACGTCAGGACGAGGCGCTCCAGCAGCTCGCGAAACTTCGCGATGGGGCGGAATCACACTACGTGCCCGCTGTCGCCCTGGCCTACGTGCACACGGGGTTGGACCAGCTGGCTGAGGCGTTCGCCTTACTCGCTGACGGTCTTTCCAGCCCTAGACGACCTACGGCCAGACCCGAGATTCGCGGAACTCGTCCGGCGCATCGGGTTATAACAGACCAACGAACTCGACCGCCCCGTGCCGGCGAATTGACATGGAAGCGTCTGCGTTCGGCGTCGCTTCCTCCTCTGGGTCCAGGCGCGCACATGCGCGCCTCGCGGCCGCGGAGTGGGGCACTCTCGGGGTCCCCACGGAGCGGTCGCGTGGGGTACGGGGCGTAGCCCCGTCTGAAGAGGTCGCGCTCACTGTGTGACCGACGCCCATCCTCGCTTCGCAATCCGCCGATAGAGAAACCACCCCGTCGCGACCGCTGTGGCAAGCAGGAGCGGACCGCCGCGGTGGCCCGGAATGATCAAGGCTCCGACCCCGAACAGCGTGGCGTAGATCAGGGTGACGCCGGCCAGCCACTCCACGAGTTGTCCGCGGATCGGGTCAGGCGGGGGGGCGCCCGAGAGGTGCGCCACCCGGTTCCAGCCGGGGCCTCCGGGGCGGGCACGGCGGTAAAACGCGATCAAGGTCGCATCCGGTTCGGGGGCCGTCATCCAGGTGACGAGGAGCCAGCTGACCGTTGTCCAGGCCACGAGCACAATCAGCGTGTCCGGGAATGCCATCGACGTGTAGGCCGTCAGCCAGGCGTAGCCGAGGGCGGGGGCCACCATCGCGGCAATCTCAGACCAGGCGTTGACCCGCCACCAGTACCACCGGAGGATGAGGACCAGACCGATGCCGGCCCCCGCCTCCAGGATGAACTCCCACGCTTGTCGCACCGAATCGAGATAGAGCGTGACCCCGGCACTGCACACCATCACCACCAGCGTCGTGACGCGCGCGACACCGACGTAGTGGGCGTCGTCCGCGTCAGGTCTCACGAACCGCGCGTACACGTCGTGGACGAGATACGAGGCGCCCCAGTTGAGTTGTGTCGACATCGTCGACATGTAGGCGGCGACAAATCCGCCGAGCACCAACCCGCGCCAGCCGACCGGGAGGTGGTCCCGGATGACCATGGCGTAGCCCGCTTCCGGGTCGGCGAGGTCTGGATACAGCACGAGGGCCGCCAGTCCGGCGACGACCCAGGGCCAGGGCCGCAGGCAATAGTGGGCGAGCGTGAACCACAGGGTGGCCAGTACGGAGTGACGTTCGTCGCGGGCCGACATCATGCGCTGTGCCAGATAGCCGCCACCGCCCGGTTCCTGCCCTGGATACCAGGTGGCCCACCACTGCACCCCCAGGTAGGCGACAAACGCGGTCAGAGAGAGGGTCAACGTGCCGCCGAGGTCGCCGCCGTCGGGCGATACCGACGGGACGAATCGCAAGGTGTCGGCCGGAAGGCGGTCTGCCAGCCCGGCGAGCCCGCCGACCTCAGGCTGGCGGACCGCAAACACCGCCACGGCGACAGCGCCCGTCATGGCGAGGGCGAACTGGAACAGGTCCGTCAGCACCACCCCGCGCAGGCCGGCGAGTGACACGTAGGCGCCGGTCAGCGCCAATCCGACGAAGACGGCGGTCAACTGGTCCCACCCCAGCGTGATGCTCAGGACCTTGGCCATCGCGAGGTTGACCCAGCCGATGATGATGCAGTTGACCGGGAGGCCAAGGTAGAGGGCCCGGAACCCGCGGAGCCACGCGGCGGCGCGACCACTGTAGCGGAGCTCGACGAACGCGACGTCGGTCAGGATCCCGGCGCGGCGCCAGAGTCGCGCGAAGAACAGCACGCTCAACATACTGCCGAGGGCCCCGCTCCACCAGATCCAGTTACCGGCGATGCCGTCCTGCGCGACGATGCCGGCGACGGCCAACGGCGTGTCGGCGGCGAACGTCGTGGCCACCATCGACGTCCCGGCCAGCCACCATGGCAGATTGCGACCGGCCAGGAAGTATTGCCCGAGGCCTTGGCTGGCGCGCCGAGCCGACCACAGAGCGACGAGAAACGGAAAGACCAGAAATCCGCCGAGAATGCACCAGTCGAGGGTGGTCAGCGTCACCGGGTGAGCGCCTCGACGACCGCGTCATGGATGGCCGGGCGCAACGAGAGAATCGCCTCGTTGTCTCGGGTAGGGTGTACACGATTGGTCAACAACACGACATAGAAGTCTTGCCGCGGGTCGACCCACAACGACGTGCCGGTGAACCCGGTGTGGCCAATGGCGTCGGGGGACAGGCGGTGTCCGCACGAAGACGTGACCAGCATCGTGTCCCACCCGAGCGCACGGGAACTGCCGGGCACCGTCGTTGGTCTGAGAAATCGGCCGAGGGTCGCCGGCTTGGCGACAAGGGGACGGCCCGTCAGGGTCCGCAGCAGGGCGCGCGCGAACCGACCGACGGCCGGCGCAGTACCAAAAAGCCCCGTGTGGCCGGCGACGCCGCCGAGCGCCCATCCGTTCTCGTCATGCACCTCGCCCTGGAGCATCCGTCCGCGCCACGGTTCGATCTCGGTCGGTGCCGTGCGTGCGCGCCAGTCCGCCGGCGGCCGATACCGAAGGGGGCCGAGTTGCAGACGCTCGGCGACGTCGCTGAATTGCCGGTCGAGACCGACCCCGCCGGCCGCGTCCGTGGCCAGGAAGCCAAGCAGGATGAAACCGAGGTCGCTGTAGATCGACTGGCTACGCGGAACGTACTCCAGGGGCAGAGTGGAGATCGTGTGCTGGAAATCGGCTCGGCCCGTGTGGTCTCGGAACAGGGACAGGTGCGCAGTGAGCCCGCTGGTGTGTTCGAGCAGGTCGGCCAGCGTGACCTCGTGACGGTCATCGCGTCGCCAGTCGTCGATCCATCGGCGGACGGGGTCCTCGAGCCGGAGCTGTCCCTGATCGAGTAGCTGCATGACCACGGTGGTGGTCGCGATGACTTTGGTCAGCGAGGCGAGATCGAACACCGTGTCGATCGTGGCGGCCGGAGCGGCCGACTCGTAGGTCAGCGTGCCGCAGGCGTCGTGCAGGTGCACGCCGTCGGAAGTCCCCACTTCGATGGTCGCGCAGGGGAAGACCCGCCGGTCCACCGCTTCGCGCAGCAACGCGGCGATCGGAGCAAATCGAGCCGTGCTAGCCACGACTCGGGGCCTCCGTGTGTCGTCCCACGAGCCAGCCGGCCGTCCAGGTCGCCGTCGTCCCGATCAGCACGTACCACTGCCACGAGAGTCCGGTCAGCAGACGGACCGCGAGCATGACGGCTCCGCCGGTCCCGACGGCGGCGAATGCGGTCCGTTGGCGCCGATACCCGGCCAAGCCGAGTAGAAACAGGCCGAGGATCAATCCATTGGTGAACGAGCTGATCCCCAGCACTTCGTCGACGATTCGGTCCGAGATGCGTATCGCAGCCACCGCGACGATGATCTGTAGAAGACCCCAGACGACGGTCGACCCCCGGGCCACGCGCAGGTAGTGCGGGGCTGACCGGCGATTGCCGGTGGCGGGCACATAGAAGTCGGCCACGGTGCTGGAGGCTGAGGCATTGAGAGACGAGGAGAGCGTGGACATGCCGGCGGCGAAGATGGCCGCGACCATCAGTCCCCGAAATCCCGTCGGGAGCTGGGTGACGATGAAGGTCGGAAACAGGCGGTCGGTGCGGAGTTCCCCGCCGGCCGAGAGCATGTCCAGCGTGTTCGGCGCGTATCCGGTGTAGTAGACATACAGCATGACCCCGATAAGCAGGAACAGGACGAACTGGCCGAACACCACCACGCCACTCCACATCAGGGCTCGCGACGCCGCTTGGGGGCTGCGGCTGCACAGGTAGCGTTGGACGATCAACTGGTCGGTTCCGTGGGTGGAGACGGTGAGGCAGGCTCCGCCGATGAGTCCCGACCAGAACGTGTAGCCCCGGCTGGGGTCCCACGAGAAATCGAACAGCCGAAACCGACCGGCGGCCGAGCCGGTCTCGACCACTTCGCGCCATCCGCCCGGGATGAGATTGAGCAGCAGGATGCCAGCCACGAGCGATCCGCCCAGGTAGACGATCAGCTGCAGCACATCGGTCCACAACACGGCACTCATGCCGCCGAAGTAGGTATAGGCGATCGTGATAGTGCCAAGCAGCAACACTGAAGCGACGAGGATCGTGGTGGTCGAGTCGAGGGTCGGCGCGACGGTCGTGGCCAAACTGGTGGCGCCAGGCACCGTCAGAATCACCGCGGCTAGCACCAGTCCGGTACCGAATAGACGAAAGCCGTCGGCCAGATTCCGGGTGCCGAGAAAGATGGTGGCGGCGAGCCGCCCGACGTTGCCGCCGAAACGCTCGGTGAGCACCTGGTAGGCGGTCAGATATCGTCCACGGAAGTAGGCGGGTATCAGGAACACGGTGACGATGACGCGCCCCACCAGATAGCCGAACACCAGTTGGAGAAAGGTCAGGTCATTCGAGAAGGCGTATCCCGGGAGGCTGACCAGTGTGACCGTGCTGGTTTCGGTGGCCACAATCGAGGCCATCACGACGGGCCAGGGTGCTCGTCGGTTGGTGGTGAAATACTCAGCGACCGTCGTCTGTCCCGACGTCCGTGACAGGCCGAGCCACACCGTGCCGCCAAGAAAGACGGCGAGCACCCCGAGATCGAGTACCTCCACGCTGTGGCTCTAGGACCCGCTCAGGAATAAGTTGACCATTCTGACCAGCGATGCATCCCGTCCGGCTACGTTGTTCGTCGCTTACATACTCCCGGTATGTGCACTCCTCACGCCTTGCCGGACGGGCGCCTCGACGTCCAGAATGATCAACGTATTCCTGATCGGGTCCTTAGCGCAGCGGGACCGTCGCAATGGCGAGGCCGATGTGGCGGAGGTGATCGGGAGGCTGACTGGTCCGGTCGGTGACGCTGTCGTAGCGCCAGACCACGATGCCGTCGACACCGATCCGCTGCGAGGCGCGGATGCGGTCGAAGGTGTCGAAGGGCGAGAGCCACTCGGCCCCGAGACCCACCCAGAGCTCGGCCCGGCTGGAGAATTGCCGTGCCGCGCGCACCTGGAACTCGAACTCCTCTGCTGTTTCGGACCCTGGCTGGAGGCACAGAATGTCGACGAACCCGTTGTCCGCCCAGGTGCGCCAGTCCTGCAAACGTCGTCCGAGCGCCTCGTCCTGGTCGGCGATCACGGAGACGCTGAGACGAGCGCCGGTTCGAGAGCGCCGTACGATAGTAGCGAGTCGGGCCACGAGCGCGGTCATCTTCGATCGCCGAGACCGGGTCCATTGGCGAGGAAAGGCGTCCGGGTAGGCCAGCGGGTCGACGGCGGCCTGGGCGTCCAGTTCACGCCGCGCCGCCACGGTCAGACCATCCGCGATCTCGGCCCGGAACGCGGCCACCGCGGTTCGGCCATAGTCGAAGTCACTGCTGGGGAACTGCGTGGAGTCAAGGTGCACGCCGTCAAAGCGGTACCGAGACAGTAGCTGAGTCAGCCGCTCGCCGATGTGTTCGGCGACCTCCGGAAGGATGGGGGACAGGTAGAGGCCGTCCACGCCGTCTGGTGACGGCTGGGTCCAACGATCAAGGGCTGCGAGATAGGCGGGGTCCTTGACATCCAGGCGCGCGAGGGGGCCGGCGAGGGCGCGGGGGACCATGATCCACTCCGGGTGCCGGTGGACGATATGTTCTCGGGACGTGGGCAGCGGACCGGCACGGGTGGCACGGGTGACCTGAATCCAGGCGTGGACACGCAGTCCGCGGCGCCTGGCCGCGGTCAGCAGCAGCTGCAATCGGTCGTCGCCCCGTCGGTCGCGCCGACGCCGCCCGTCATCGACGCCGGCCGATGGGCCGCGGTCACGGCGGGTTCGGGACCGTGCGGCCGGTGCCGGCTCGCGGGGGGGGGCTGCGACTTCGACCAGGAGGATGGTGAAGCCGGCCCGCGACGCGTCGTCAACCAGTCGTTCGATGGCGGTCCGGGACGTGAGGGACGGTTGTGTCACCCAGAGCCCCGCAGTGTCCTGGCCCGCCGCCGCGCCGCAGAGCCCGAGCCAGAATGAGATGCACGCACCGAACACGACGGCGACGGATGTCGACCGACGGGTGGTTGGAGCGAAAGGCACGGGTACGTAGGGTAGGAGAACGAAATCGACTCTATCGCTCCGGAGCGTACAGTGTCAACGCGCGGCGAGCGGGCTTCGGGCGAGCCGTTCACGCAGGCGTGGCTCGACATCTTCGCCGATGGCATGGCGCACGGAGTGGCCGGCGCGTTTGAGGCGGGTGAGCGCCTTGGCGTAGGTGTCGCCAGTTTTTTCCATAACGATGGCGGCTTTGACGTTCCACCGCGCGCGCCGGAGCAGGGCCCCGGCCGCATCGTAGTCGAGCCCGGTCACGGTCGTGATGATGCCGCGGGCGCGGTCCCGACGTTGCTCCGACCCGGTCTGTACGTCGACCATCAGATTGCCGTAGGTCTTGCCGATATGCACCATGGAGATGGTGGTCAGCATGTTGAGCACCATCTTCGTCGCGCTCCCGGCCTTGAGCCGGGTCGATCCAGCGATGACCTCCGGTCCGACCGCTGGCGCGATGATGACATCGACGAAGGTCTGAAGTTCGGATCCGGGCCAGCAGGTGACGAAGATGATCTTCACGCCAACTCGGCGCGCTCGGGTGAGGGCACCCCGTACGAACTGCGTCATGCCACTGGCGGAGACGCCGATGAGCACGTCCTTGTTGTTCAGGCGCAACCGGCTGGCCGCGCGCGCCCCCTCCTCGAAGTTGTCCTCCACGCCCTCGCGCGGTTTGAAGAAGGCGTCTCGGCCCCCAGCCATGACCGCCTGGACGAGTCGGGCCGGGGTGCCGAACGTCGGCAGCATTTCTGCCGCTTCCAGCACACCAAGCCGGCCACTGGTCCCGGCGCCGACGAACACGAGTCGTCCGCCTTTTCGAAACGCGGCCGTGATCAGCTCCGCCCCGATGGCGATCCGCGCCTTCTCCCGTTGCACCGCAGTAATCGTGCGTCGGTCCTCCCGGATCATCAGATCGATGATCTCTTCGGTCGACGCCCGATCCATCGAGAGCGTGCGGGGGTTGATGGCTTCAGTCGGCAGGGACTGCCACTTGGAACGGGTGGGCATGGCGTGGTGCGGCGACGCGATCGCGGCGGATACTACTCTTCGGCCTGACGGGTGTCAACCGGGGCGGCTGCACCGGCAGACAGGTCCGGGTCGGTCGGGGCGCATGTTGACTCACCGGCAGCCACGGAGTTAAGCTCGACAAGATATACGCGGCGTCTGCACGCGTGACTATCATGCCCGCGAAGAGGACCGTTTCCACGACCGTGGTTCCGACGAAGGCGCCCGCGACGCGCGGGCAACGCGGGTGATGTAGCTGACAGCGACACGCTGAGTCCGAACAGGCCATCATCCGCGCGGATGATGGCTTTTTTTTTGCGGCGCACGGGCAGACCACGGAATCCACACACGCACACGGATACCGATGATGAGCACAACGGAGCGGGTGGGTCCCTGTCGGGTCGCTATCGCCGGGTTTGGAACGGTGGGGCAGGCCGTGGCGCGAATCCTTTCGGGGGATATCCATCCGTCTCTCCAGCTGACCCATATTTGCAACCGCCAGGTGCACCGGAAGAAGGTGGACTGGGTGGCGCCGGAGGTGGTGTGGACTGACACGTTCGACGATGTGCTCGACGGGTCGGTGGATGTGGTGGTGGAGCTGATCGGCGGACGGTCGCCCGCACGCGACTGGATCGAGCAGGCGCTGGCGGCCGGGGTGGCGGTGGTGACCGCGAACAAGCAGGTGATCGCACACGAGGGCGTGTCCTTGGGCCAGGCGGCCCGCCAGGCCAACCGCCCCCTCCTGTTCGAAGCCGCGGTGGCCGGCGGCGTGCCGATCGTGCGGTCTCTCCGCGAGGGGATCGCCGGTGATCGACTGTATCGGATTCAGGGGGTCCTGAACGGGACCTGCAATTACATCCTGACCCGGATGGAGCGGGAGGGCGTCGCCTACGCTGACGTACTCGCCGAGGCCCAGCGGCTCGGATATGCCGAGGCGGACCCGACCGCGGATGTCGACGGCTTTGACGCCCAGGCCAAACTCGCGATTCTGATTGCGGTGGGACTTGGCTGTGAGGTCGGTGTCGATGACATCCCGTTGGGTTCGATCAGAACCATATCCGCGATCGATTTCTCGTACGCGAAGCGCCTCGGGTGTGTGATTCGGCAAGTGGCTCGGGCTGAGCTGCTACCGGAGCGTGGGCAGATTCGCGCGGCGGTGCAACCGGCCCTCGTGCCAGACGACTCGTCCCTGGCCCGGGTCGAAGGCACCCAGAACATCGTCGTTGTGGATGGCGAATTCGGCGGAGAAACGGCATTCTCCGGTTTTGGTGCCGGAGGCGGGCCGACCGCCGTCGCCGTCGTCTCCGACTTGCTGGCGATTGCTCGCGGTGCGCCCGGACGACAAGCGGCCGACGTCCAACCGCGTCGTCCGGTGACGCGAGAGTTCGACGCGCCTCACTATGTGCGGTTCATGGTCCGCGATCGGCCCGGCATCCTTGCTGCGCTCGCCGAGGTGTTCTCGCGCCACGCGATCAACGTTGACGCGGTGTGGCAGGAGCCCGGGTGGGCGAAGACAGAGTTGCCGTTCGTGATGACGTTGGAGTCGTGCGGGTCGGCTCCGGTGACGGCGGCGTTGAACGAGATCGGCCAGTTCGATTTTCACGTGCAGCCGCCCCTGTGGCTGCCGGTCCTCTCGAGGGGAGAAGCGCGCGCATGAGTGTGTTCACGGGGCTGCGGTGTGCGATGTGCAAGACCGAGTTTCCAGCCAAGGCGTTGTATGTGTGCGACCAGTGCCTGGGCCCGCTGGAGGCGTGCTATGACTACGACGCCGCCCGGGCAACATTGACCCGCGACGCCATCGCGGCGCGGCCTCGCAATCTGTGGCGCTACCGGGAGTTGTTGCCGATCGAGGGTGAGCCGCTTACCGGTCTGCACTCGGGTTGCACCCCGCTGGTGCGAGCCGAGCGGCTGGCGCGCGAACTGGGGGTCGCCGAGCTCTATATCAAGGATGATTCCGTCAATCACCCGACGCTGTCCTACAAGGACCGTGTGGTGCCGGTGGCGGCGACGCGCGCCATCGAACTGGGGTTTGACACCTTCGGATGCGCGTCCACCGGCAACCTGGGGAACAGCGTGGCGGCCCATGCCGCTCGGCTCGGATTGACCTGCTACGTCTTCATTCCTCAGAGCCTGGAGCCGGGCAAGATTGTCGGCTCGTCGGTCTCGGCGCCACACGTGGTCGCGATTGATGGGAACTACGACGACGTCAATCGGCTCTGCACACAGGTCGGCGACCGGTACGGTTGGGCGTTCGCCAACATCAATTTGCGCAGCTATTATGCCGAGGGTGCCAAAACCTACGGCTTCGAGATTGTCGAACAGCTGGGCTGGCGCTATCCACAGCATGTGGTGTCACCGGTCGCGGGCGGTACCTTGCTGCCGCGGATAGGACGGGCGTTCCGTGAGCTGCGGGAAGTCGGGCTCGCGTCCGGCGACCTGCCGCGGATTTACGCGGCGCAGGCGGCCGGCTGCTCGCCCGTCATCGACGCATTGGAGAGTGGGGCTACGCATCCGGAGCCGGTGAAACCGGACACGATCGCCAAGTCCATCGCTATCGGCAACCCGGCCGATGGGTATCAGGTGCTGCAGACTGTTCGAAGTAGCGGAGGTGCTGGTGCGCGTGCGACCGATCCGGAAATTCTCGACGCGATCGCGTTGCTGGCCCGCACCGAGGGGATCTTCACCGAACCGGCGGGCGGCACCACGTTGGCCGCCACGATCAACCTCCTGAACGCCGGAACCATTCCACGTGACGAGTCGATCGTGGTGTGTGTGACGGGCAACGGGTACAAGACCTCGAACGTCATGACGGACCAGTTACCGGAGCCGACACGTCTGGGTCGCTCGCTTCGCGAGTTTGAGGCATTTCTGGCCGAGCACTCGACTCAGCCCGCCCAGGGCTGAGATGGTTCGACGTTCGCCTCATGTCCGAACAGTCCCATAGTGAGATCGTCGAAGCCGACGGTCATCTGATCGACTCGCGGTTGTTGACCTCGGTCTTTGACAAGGTCATCGAGCGCGGGGCGACGTTCGACGTGCTCGAGTTCTCGATCGGGCGTACGAACGAGGAGTTTTCCCACCTTCGCCTGCGCGTGACGGCCGAGACGGTCGACGCGCTGCAGGAGGTGCTCGAGGCGCTCATACCGTTGGGGTGCCACCCTCGTCGGCATGACGACGCGCGTCTCGAACCGGCCGGCGATGGCTTCGTGCCGGAGGATTTCTATTCGACCACACATCACCGGACGCAGATTCGCCAGGCGGGGCGGTGGATCGACGTGGCGGAGCAGCGGATGGACGCGGTCATTGTCGTCGCCGAGGGGCAGGCCGGGTGCCGCAAGCTGCGGGACATCAGGGCGGGCGAGCGGGTGGTGTGCGGCGTGGACGGTATCCGGGTGGTGCCGGCATTCCAGGAGCGCGACCGGCTGGGGTTCGCGTTCATGACCAACGACGTCTCGACCGAGCGGCGCGTCGAAGTGAGCGTGGCGCGCGTGGTGAAGATGATGCGCGAGGTCAAGGCCGAGGGCGGGCGGATTGTGATGGTGGCCGGTCCGGTCGTGGTGCACAGTGGCGGCGCCGCGTATCTGGCCCGCCTCGTACGGAGTGGGTGGGTCGACGGGCTGCTGGCCGGCAACGCGCTGGCGGTGCATGACGCAGAGCAGGCCTTCTTTGGCACCTCGCTCGGGGTCGACATGGACGCGGGCGTCACGGTGGATGAGGGACACAAGAATCACATGCGGGCCATCAACCGGATCCGGCGCGTCGGCGGGTTGCGTGAGGCCGTCCGCGAGGGCGTGCTGCGCACCGGGTTGATGCATGACGTCATCACCCACGACGTGCCGTATGTGCTGGCTGGCAGCATCCGGGACGATGGTCCTCTCCCGGACACGGTGATGGACATGGCCGTCGCCCAGGAGCGGTACGCGGAGGCCCTACAGGACGTCCGACTGGTCGTGATGCTGTCCTCGATGCTGCACAGTATCGGCGTCGGGAACATGCTGCCCGGATGGGTGCGGGTGGTCTGTGTAGACATCAACCCGGCCGTGGTGACGAAGCTTGGGGACCGAGGGTCGTCGCAGACCGTGGGCATCGTGACGGACGTCGGCCTGTTTCTACATCAGCTCGCTTCGCAGATTGGGGACGAGACGGCGCGTCGGGGCGGACCCGTCCCACGGATGCGGAGCGCGGGGTCGACGGGGGTATCGGATGACTGAGAACCCAGCGGCGACTCCAGGTCTCCGACCGTCCATCGGATCGAGCAATGGACCTGCTCCTGTCGACCGGCGAGCAGGGGTGTGCCGTCTTCTGGGCCAGGGTTCGGCGAAAGTAAAGGGACGCGTGTCATGAACGGGAAAATCGAAGTCGGTATCTTGGGAGCCACGGGGACGGTGGGGCAGGAGTTCATCGCCCAGTTGAGTGATCATCCCTGGTTCACCGTGACCTGGGTCGGCGCGAGCGAGCGCTCGGCCGGCAAGAAGTATCGGGAGGCCACACCGTGGCGCCTGCCGGCCCCGCGGCCGGACCGGGTCGCCGACATGGTGGTGGAGCGGGTGACACCGGGGCAGGCGCCAAAGCTCGTCTTTTCGGGTCTGGACGCGTCGGTGGCGGGGGAGGTGGAGACGGCGTTCGCGGAGACGGGGCACATCGTCGTCAGCAACGCGCGCAATCACCGCATGGACCCGCTCGTGCCGCTGGTGATTCCGGAGGTGAACGCGGACCATCTGCAGTTGCTGGCGTCGCAGGGTGCCGCCAAGGGGTGGTCGGGACGGATTGTCACCAATCCGAATTGCTCCACGATCATGTTGGCCATGGCCCTCGCACCGCTTCGACCGTTCGGATTGCGTCAGGTCATCGTCTCGACGTTGCAGGCGGTCTCCGGTGGCGGCTATCCCGGGGTCGCGTCGCTCGATATCGTGGGCAACGTCGTCCCGATCGTGCGCGGCGAAGAAGAGAAGATGGAGACCGAGACCAAGAAGATCCTCGGTCAGGCGACCCCGGCCGGGGTCGAGCCACACCCGCTGGTGGTCAGCGCGAGTACGACGCGGGTGCCGGTCATCAATGGACACACAGAACTTGCCAGTGTCGCCCTCGAAACGGACCCGGGGCAGGAGGCGCTTGTGAGGGCGATGCAAGAGTTCTCGGGCCGTCCCCAGGAGGCCGATTTGCCGAGCGCGCCGCCGCGTCCGATCGTGTACATGCACGAGGACGACCGGCCGCAGCCGCGGCTGGACGCCGACCGTGACAGAGGCATGGCGGTCTGTGTCGGCAGGCTCCGGCCCTGCCCGGTCCTGGGCTACAAGTTCGTGACCATGGGGCACAACACCGTCCGGGGCGCGGCCGGGGCGGCTGTGCTCAACGCCGAGCTCCTGAAAGTGGACGGGGTGCTCGATTAGGTTTTCCGACGAGGCGCCCGTCTGGCGGTGTTGCTTCGTCGGTCACCCCCGCCCAGACGGGCGGGGCGCCCGCCTGGCTGCTCCCTCCTCGCGCCTTGCCAGACAGACGCCTCGTCAGAAACCCCCCTTTGACGTTTTTCAGCGATCTAGGGCTGGGCGAGTGTCTTGACGAGATAGGCGAGCTCGTCGTCGACCGCGTGCCCCTCCTGGACCGTTTCCGCGACCAGCTCGCGCAATCGCCTGCGCCAGCGGGCTCGCAGCCGAGAGAGGGCCGTGCGGAGGGTTGGTTTGCTCTGGCCGAGTTGTTGGGACAATTTCTGATACGGCACGCCACCAGGGTCGGCACCAAGATACCCCTTGAGGGCGTCGAACAGCTCGGTCTGTCCACGACCCGCGTACCGCTGTCACACGGTCGTCGACAGCGCGTTCAAGCAGCGCGAGCGCCCAGCGCCGCTCGTAGATCGCTTCTGGGGTCAACGCATGCGCCGGCTCGATCTGGTAGCGAGTCTCGGCGTCCTCGTAGTCGATCGACACGATCGTCACATCACCGCCCCGTTTCACGGCCGCCTGCCGACGCCACTCGCTGGCGAGGAAGTTCTGCATCGAGGTGAGGAGGAAGCTGCGAAATCGTCCGCGCGCGGGGCCGGCCTGCGCGGATGGACCGGCACTGGCCGCGAGCACCAGGCTCCATCGTGTCGTCGCGAACTGGCGCCGGCCGGTGGTGCTGACGTCGCGACCCATGGCGGACTACAACCCGGTCCGGCGTAGCCGGTCGAGCACGATCTCGCCGCCGACGACGGTCAAGACTACTCGGACCGTCGGAATGTCGGTGGGGGCGACGGTCAGCAGGTCTCGGTCCACCATCACGAAGTCGGCGAGATGACCGACACGCAGTGCGCCGACACGCGTTTCGTCGAATCCAGCGTAGGCCGCCCCGGTCGTATAGGCGCGCAACGCCTCTTCCACCGTGACGCGCTGTTCCGGCAACCAGCCCTGTGGGTGCAGGCCGTCGAGCGTGCGTCTGGTGACGGCCGCGTAGATTCCGTCAATCGGCGACCCCTGGTGCAGCCGTCCGCTCCCGAACGACACCTGGGCACCGGCATCGAGCAGGCCCCGCACCGCGAAGCTCGTGCGACCGCGCTGGGGGCCGAGCTGCTGGTCGATCCACCGCCCGTCATGCAGCGCCGAAAACGGCAGCAGACTCGCGAGCGTCCGTTGTGTGGCGAACCGCGCGATGTCCGGCGGGTGGAGGTGTTGTGCGTGTGCCACTCGAAACCGGCGGTCACGCGGTCCCTCGCGCTCGAGCAGATGCTCCGCCAGATCCAGCGCGGTCCGATTCGCCTGGTCCCCCACAGCCCCGACCACGATCTGTAGACCGGCCGCGTCGGCCGCCAGCGCCAGCGGCCACATCGTCTTCAGGTCTGACGAGTTTGGCGTATGCACGCCCATCGAGTCCTGGTAGGGCGCGTCGAACGCGGCGGTCGCGGACGCCAGCGTCCCGTCCAGGCTGGTGTGCACAAGACCGACCCGGAAGCGGTCGTCGCCGCGACCGTCGGTCCCCCCGAAGGTCCCGACGGCGATGGCGCGGTCCAGCCGTAGCCACTCGCGAAGGGGCACCGCGGCGTAGATACGGACCGTCAGCCGGCCCTCCGAGCGGGCTCGGAGGAACAGGTCGAGGTCGTCCCAGTCGCCCACATGATAGGCCGAGGTGATTCCGCGCGTGGCCGCTTCGGCCAGGGCCGCATCGAGTGCCCGATCGACCCCCGCCGTGGACATGGTCGGCAGACGCGCTTCGAGCTGCCGCATGGCCGGTCCAGAGAGAATCCCGGTGAGGGTCCCGTCAGGCCCTCGGGCGGCGCCGGTGAGGCCGGTGACGATACGAGCCCGTGACAACGCGACGGAGTTGGCGAGCCCGGCCTGCTTGTCCCGCTGCTTGAGCCACACCGGGTGGTCCGGCGTCACCGGGTCGATCCACGTTCGATCGGGGAGCGTGCCCCCCCACAACCGCTGGTCCCAGTCGTGCCCGCGAATCCAGTCGTCGGCCGCCCGCGTCGCCGTCGCCGTCCGAACGCTCGTGATGAGTTGTCGACGCGACCGAATGCCCTCCAGCGGGAGTCGACCTGGCACGGCGTCGAGATCGAGCACCTGCGTGTAGCTGTCGATGAAACCGGGAAGGACGAGCCGCCGCCGGGCGTCGACAATATTCGCCTCTGGGGCCAGCAGTCGGATGGCGTCGCTGGTTCCGGTGGCGACAATACGCCCGTCAGCGACCGCGAGGGCCTCAGCCCACGGGGTGGCGGGGTCGCCGGTCCATATACGGGCGTTGACGACCGTCAGGTTGATCGTGGCCGGGACGGGGGGAAGAGTCTCGCCGCACGACAGCACTAAGAGCCCGGCCGACGCTACGAGCGCGACCGTAGTCGGTCGCGCGTGTCCCGCCAGGCGGTGTGCCATGGGGTGTGACCGAGGTATCGAGCCGCTGCGAACGCAATCAGTTAGCGGTGACCGAGCCGGCGGTATAGTCGACGAGCAACCGGATCGGGGCATCGTTCGCAAACAGCGACGGCACCCCGTTCCGATTGGCCCCGCCCCGCAAGGTCACCGTGACTTGAATCTCGCTTCCACTCGGCAGCGGATGTGGTGTGTCGAACCAGTAACGGGTGGGCCACCCGGGGTCGGGCTCGCGAATGAGGAGCAGCGGGCGACGGGAGCCATCCGGTAACACGCTTTCGACTTGCAGCTCCGTCGCCAGGAAATCCATCTCGGGCAGCAGCCCCCGCAACGTGATGTCCTCCGCGACTGGGTGGCTGAAGACGAACTCCGGCCCGGCAACCTCAGCGGGTGAGCTGACCACGGTGTGCGCGATGGCCTCCACGGCGCTCTCGGCCAGATGCAGGCCCAAGCTGGTCTGGTCGGTGAACGCCTGGCCCTCGGTAATCCAGGTCTTCTTGTAAACCACGCGGGCCACGACATCGGCCCCCGCCGGCATCGCATACCCGACTCCGTCGAGCTGGATGACACTCTGGCCTGGCCACCAGACGGCGACCGGCTCCTCGCTGTCGAATCCGGACGCAAAGCCCGGCGCGGTATCGTCGCCGGCGTCGGCGTCTTCCAGCGCGCGCGCCTGCCCGGTGTCGTCGATATACACCGCCACATGGCGGACGATCGCCCGGCTGCCGGGGCGGACGTCCACCGCCGTAATCCACCGGTCGTCGTCCAACTCGGTCGGCAGCGTGAAATATCGCACGACCTCGCTGGTGGCGGCGTCAATGACGAACGGTTCCGCGGGAGTGAGCTCGAGCGAGGGCTCGCCCAATGTCCACCCATCAACCGGCTCAGGGGCGGTGGGGCGCTGGTCGCGCGGGCCTTCGGGATAGCCACCGGCGGACCACTCGAGAATCATATCCAGCTCGTTCGCCGGCAAGACATGACCATTCAGAAAGTCGCCGAACCCGTCCTCCGCTTTCCAGGGCGGCATTCTCAGGCTGAGCACTTCCTCACGGATAGACTGGGTCCAGGGGAAGGCCTCTTGATAGGTCAGGAGCGACATCGGGGCGACGCCGCCCTCGACGTGGCAGCTGCCGCACTGTCGCTGAAAGATGGGGAACAGGTGCTCGTTGTAGGTGAAGCGAGAGTTGATGGCCGTGTGCCCCCCGGTGCTGGTGCCGAGCGCGCCGACGAGGACCGCCAAGCCGACCACCGCTCCTGTGTGCCGTCGCATGTCCAGTTCCTCCGGTAGGGGCCGTGTCTGTTGACCGCCCGTCGTGAGACGTCGTCTGCGCTCAGGGGACGGCCGGTACATCGTAGACGGCGGCGATCTGAGTAACCGAGGCGTCGAAGATGCTGTAGGCGTCGTCGACGTCATTCTTGTTGCCGAGGTCGCCATACCAATCGAGCAGATAGGCGGCGCGCACGAGATGGCGAACCGCGATGCGGACCTGATTGTTCGCCGCCATCGGGAGCTCGGCTCCACGCTGCTGGAGTGCCAGCGCCAGCTCCTTGGCCTGCAAGGCCGGGATAAAGATCTCCGTGAAGGCGCCGCGGCCGATCAGGTCTCGAATCTGCCGGTCTCGTACGGCGATCTCGGCCGCGATCTCATTCGCGCTCTCTGGCACGTCGGGCTGAATGCGCTGCGCCAGGGTCACCGCGTCCGGCGCGTCACCGCCGAAGCTTACCCCGCCCGACGCCTCCGACGCGTCGGCGTCAACCGACGAGACGCTCGCGAAAATGAAGTCGAAACGCTCGGCGGGAAAACCCTCTTGGAACACCACCTTGGCGATCACCTCCGCCGTGCCGCCGTAGTCGGGAACCCGCGCCTCGAGATACGCGCCATCGGGACTCGGGCGCAGGTCAATGGCGGCCACCTCGACGAATTCATCGGTCGTCTCGTCGTACTCCTCTTCCGTCACGGCTCGACCGGTCCAGTCGGTGACGTCGACGCCCGCACGGTAGTTGTCCGTCGCGTAGATCCGGAAAACACCAGGCTCCGGGTACACCCCCTCGATGTGATGGAATCCATCGGGGGCCATGAACACGGTGCCTCCATGTTGCGCGGTGTGGTCCATGTGGGCTCCGGCCGCCGCGTCGACGACCCCACAGGTCAACATCGCCGAACCATAGTATGGATTTCGCACCGGCCCATCGCGCTGCACCCACGACGAACCGTTGTCGTACATCGGGCAGTAGGCCCGTGCGAACCCCTGAGGCAGGTCCTGGGCTACCAGCGATTCAGACAGGGGCTTGAAGTCGGCCCGCAACGTGGCAATGTCGGCCGCCTCGAGCGCGCGCACAGCCAGCGCCTGGGTCGCGCTATCGGTGATGCGGGCGAACTCCTCGAGCTGGGCTCGCGCCGCGTCGAAATCGTCGGCCGCTAACGCTTCTTGCACCTCGACATACTCGTTCAGTTGCGTCTCGAAGTCCGCCGGGTCCGCCGCAGGCATCGACGAGGCGAGCGAGGGCGCGGTCCGGGTGGCGCATCCGCTGGCGACGAGCATGACCAGGAGAACGCCGGACAGTGTCGGCAGATGTCTATTCATTGCGCACCTTGCGGGACGACGGTCGAGGGGGACGCGACGGGGAGGCCGCTCCCGCCGTAGAACACCGTTTCGCGAAACCAGTGTCCGGTAGCCGGGATGCCCCGCTGGCGACGTATGTTGCGATCCACGGTTACAGGGCACTAGTATACAACGCGCAAAATACGGGAAGCAATGAACGCGGACACAGGCACGGGACGAGGGCTCGCGGCGGGATACCTCGACGAGCTGCGCGTATCGCGACGACTGTCGGCCAACACGATTCTGGCCTATCGACGCGACCTCGACCACCTGCTGGCGTTCGCCGCTGACGAGGAACGTGCGGTCGAGACGTTGGACCGGCACGACCTCGAGGCGTTCGTGCGCCGGCTGATGTCGTCGGGACTCTCCCCGCGCTCGGTGGCGCGCATCGTGGCCTGCGTCCGCGGGTTCTACCGGTTCCTCGTTCTCGATGGACACCTGGCCGGCAGTCCCGCCGACGACGTGAGCGCGCCGCGTGCCTGGCCGTCGCTGCCCAAGTTTCTCTCCATCGATGAGGTCGACCGACTGCTGGAGGCGCCGAATGTCGACACCGCGGCCGGCCTCCGAGATCGCGCGCTGCTGGAGCTGCTCTACGCCACGGGGATGCGGGTGACCGAGCTGGTGACGTTGCGCATCGATGTGGTCAATCTGGATGCGGGTTTCTTGACGTGCGTCGGCAAGGGGGCCAAAGAGCGGATTGTGCCGATCGGGCACGTGGCCGTCGATTGGGTGAGTCGGTACTTGGCGTCCGGTCGCCCGGCCCTGCTAAAACATCGAGAATCGGTCCAACTTTTCGTCAATGCTCGCGGAGGGGCGTCGTTGAGCCGGATCGGGTTCTGGAAGGTGATCAAGAAGTATGGCCGCCAGGCCGGGTTGACCCTGGACCTCAGCCCGCACGTGCTCCGGCACTCGTTTGCGACCCATCTGCTGGATCGGGGCGCCGATCTGCGGGTCATCCAGACCCTGCTCGGGCACGCC
>Ga0066376_10001739_pt1 | contig 20899 bp, 20 predicted proteins | sample Knorr_S15_td_Bot_FD_77009 | JGI IMG/M metagenome (GOLD analysis project Ga0066376, IMG submission 77009) | Marine microbial communities from Southern Atlantic Ocean transect - Knorr_S15_td_Bottom_ad_5009_LV_A | ecosystem: Environmental > Aquatic > Marine > Oceanic | place: Southern Atlantic...
ATACATCCTTAAAGATTTAGACAAACGCACTCAACAAATCAAAGATGCAGCAATACCTGATACTCAAAAGCTAAGCCTGGTTCAGCGCTATCGAACTGCGGACGAAAGGCAGTTTTCTAAAACACTTGGCGAGTTGCTTGAGCTACAGAAAAGACGGAAAGGCGTCTAACTAGTCTTTTTGATTTAATGACACACCTGGGCTTTTAACAGGATCTCCAGAAAACACTATACCTGCATCTTCAAAGCAATCTTTGATAGCTTTAATCACAAACGTGTTTGCGTTAGGCACTCCATCTTGAGTCTCATATCTTCTTAATGTTGTAATTCCAACACCACTCTTATCGGCCAAGTCCTGACCTTTCCAGCCAAGCAGTGCACGTGCAGCTTTTATTTGTCTAGATGAAATCATAAAATAGTATATAATGGTTCTTAAAATACCACTTGGAATTAAAATGCATAAAATAAATTTCCTGTTCGATTCTTTAGAAGGTGCTTATGCGCCTAATACTATTAGATCTTATAGGTCAGATTATATGCATTATTCCAACTGGTGTCAGAAATATCAATACGAACCTCTAAATATTCATGAAGAACAATTTGCAGAATATATTTTAGAGATGGGCAACAATCTAACTGTTGCAACAATTCAAAGGCGAGTAGCCAGCCTTAACAGTATTTTCAATCTCACTAAAAGCACTAACCCCACAAAAGAACCTGTAGTAATCCTAACCATCAAAAAACTTAGAAGAAAATATGGAAAACCTCAAAAACAAGCAACACCTCTAACTTACGACATTCTAACAAAACTTAAAAATGTGTGTTCTGGCGATATAGTCGGCCTCAGAAATAAGCTGCTTTTACAACTCGGCTATGAAAGCATGCGTCGACGCTCTGAAATTTGTCAATTTAAATTTGAAGACCTGCAACATCTTGGCAATCACAAACATGCACTCCTACTGAGACACTCTAAAACTGATCAGTACAATCAAGGAAAAATAATTCCAATATCTGGCGAGCTGTCTGAGATGATTTCAAAATGGTCATTGGCAATTGATCGAAATAGTGGCTACATCCTTAGAAGCTTCAAACGAAATCTATCTACCAAGTCATCTCTTACGCCTGCGTCAATTAATCATATTTTAAAGAGCCTTCAAAAACAAGCTGGCTTGAATAAAATTGGAGAGCTATCAGGTCACTCATTTAGAGTGGGCGCCGCACTTGACCTGTTAAACAAAAATATCCCGCTAGAGAAAATTATGCTCAGAGGTGGCTGGAAATCAGAAACTAATGCAATGAGATATCTTCAAAGCTGGAATGACAGTAACTGGTTGATTATTAATTGACTGCAAGAAGCCAACAACCCAATTTAACATTATCACCATTTATACTAGTGGCTCACACCATCACGTTTAACAACCTTTAATAAAGTCATCCATAATATTTTCATATCAAACCAAAATGACTTTCGGCTCAAATACTCTGCATCTAATGCTACTTTATCGGGAATTGATAACTCGTCTCTGCCATTAACTTGCGCCCAGCCGGTAATACCGGGTAATAATTTGTCCACACCTTTTTTAGTGCGTAAAGCAATCAGATCATTTTGATTAAATAGGGCGGGTCTCGGACCTACGAAACTCATATCGCCTTTTAAAACTGAAAATAATTGTGGGAATTCATCTAAACTAGAGCGGCGTAAAAATCCACCTATAGGAGATAAATAAGCATCTGGACTTCCTAATAAATGTGATGCTACAGCAGGAGTATCAGTCAACATTGACCTAAACTTAGGCATCATGAATATTTTGTTATTTTTGCCCACTCTATCAGACCAATATAAAGCTGGACCTTTAGATGTTAAACGAATAGCAGTAGCAATTAATAGCATAGGAGCTACTAGCAAGACAATGGCCACAACACCAAGCAAAAAATCAAAAAATCGTTTCATTCAAGGCCTAGAATTCTCAACATCTCTTTATTGACCTTATGCACATCAAACTTATTCTCAACAATTCTACGACTCTCCTCACCCATGCTTTGAATCTTATCTTTATTCTCAATATACCAAATCATTTTCTGAGCCAATTGTATTGCAGATCCAACTGGAACCATAAAACCATTAATGCCCTCCTCTACAGTTTCTTTACACCCGATGGCACTGGTTGTCAGAACAGGCCGGCCCATCGACATAGCCTCCAACGTACTACGCGGCAAGCCCTCATGGTGTGACGGCAATACATAAACATGACATTTTTCAATATATGGACGCACATCATTGGTTGGGCCATTGTAGTTTACATAATCCGACCATTTACTAACCTCCTCTAATGAAATTGCATCTGGCGATGAATCTTCCGGCCCCACCAAGTCAAACTTAACATCAGGAAATTTATCTTTTACAATTTTTGCAGCAGCCGCATATTCTCTCAACCCTTTCTCTCCAAGTAAACGAGAAACACACAAGAAACTAACATGCGCCCCAGGGAATTCCGTAACACTGTATTCTTTAATATCCACGCCAGATCCATTTACAATATACGTTTTAGATCTTGACACAATACCCTTCTCAATAAAGATATTGCGATTGTCCTTATTTTGAAAAATAACAGCTTTTGAATTTTTCAATGCCGCCCTATATAAAAAAGTAACTAATTTTTCAAGCAACTTTCTTCTAAAAGATTCGCCTTGAAATGCAAATCCAAGCCCTGTGATTAATGCAAAAAATGGAACACGGACAATCCTTGATGATAAGCCTCCCCATATCACCAATTTAACCCCATAAGCCAATACAAAATTTAATCTTTCTCGTTTAAATAAGATTAATAAATCAATAAGAGTTTTAATATCATAAGCTAAATTAAGGCCATTTCTTTTTAATGTAACTACGTGGTAATGCACATTTAAGGCGGTTAATGAATTAAGAGATTCAAGGTCTGGCCTGGATGATGCTACTGTTACACTTATACCTTTACCCACCAAATGCTCTAAAAGTTTTCCTCTAAAATTGATTAAAGATCTTGAATTTGTACCTAGAATTAAACATCTTTTAAAATTTCTCATATTGATGTTGGATTAATGTAAAAAATTAAAATTTTTTCTTACCCAATGACGAATAAAAGATTTTTCCTTAAGTGTTAAGAAAAAATATACCCCGCACAATAAAAGCACTCCTAGGATGTAAGAGAATCCATAATTATTAAAATAATCTATAGCCACAATAACTAGAGTGGCCAGAAATATATAAATCATCAAAAAAATATTATCTTTTGAAATAGAGAACCTCATTTTATAATTGCAATATACAAAATACACAATGAAAAATATAAATGGCGGTATGATGAACTTGAGCATATATGCATACAAACCAAGTTCGTCAAACAAGATGTATACAATTAAATAATTCATTGTATACATTAACAACAATAAAATCCCATGTTGTTTAATCTTTCCCATGGGTGTTAAACACTGAGAAAGAACGTACCACCAAACATAAAAAATTAAACCTAAAAAATGATATGGAACAAATTCACTAGCACCGGAAAATTTATGCGAGTAGAACAAAGCAATAAACAAGTCCTTGAAAGGAAGCCCTAGAAATATAAAAAACGCCAATGCAAAAGAGCCAATGCGTAGGCCTGAATTTATTAATGGTGTTGGATTTCCATTTTTACCTATTTCACAGAATCTAGGAAATAAATATGTCGAGAATGATGGCAGCATTACCCCTGTCAAAATACTCGCCCACATAATAACTGGACTATATAAACCAATCCCTTCAAGTCCAATATTAACTACTATTACAGAACGAATTAACATTTCACTAATAATCAGAAACAAACCAACAGTAACGCCAAAACCAGAGAATATAAACAGCTCTTTAATATGGGATGATAGAATTTCAGCAGTAAATACTTTCGTAGAAGTTATGTCATAATGCTTCAAATAAACAGTATTGGCAAAATAAAAATTAATGGAAATTGTAGTTACATATGATATAAATACATAAATAACAGCTCCGTCTATACCCATAATAATAATAAATGGAACTAATATCAGAATATTTATTGCAGCTATGATCATGCGAGCCTTAGCAATATAAGCTACTCCTTTAAATGCCTTTAAAATAGAAAAAGGAATACTATTCAAAACTAACAGTGGAATACAGGCGATAGCAACTAGATAAATAGTTAAAATATCGCCCTCTCCGAAAACCAATGGAGCAATAATATCCTTAAAGAGTATTAAGATGAATAGAGATATTGACATAAATACAATAATCATCAACAAGAAACTCTTTAAAGCCGAGCATAGAATATTGGAAATATCCTCTTTATGGGATGATTCAGAGATTTGCTTAACCAAAGCCTCGCCCATGCTTAATAGCGTAAAGTTGGCAGTCATTTGCGACATAAATGTAAGTTGATCAATAAGGCCAACTCCTCGTACACCAAGGTACAAAGCACTCAATTTGATTCTAACAAGGCCAATTAAAAACTCAAATAACCTTGTCAAAGCTAAAATAGATACAGATTTAAAGAAATCAGAGAAAATTTTTAATTACTCCATCTAATAAAATAATATTCTACAAAGCTCACAACTGGTCAGGACTTATGATGTGACTTTTTCTAATTTTCGCTGGAACACCCGCAACCAGAGAATTACTGTTTACGTTATCGATAACCAAAGAGCCTGCAGCAATGAAAGCGCTGTTACCTATTTTACAACCCATTAATACCAAAACACTTGAACCGATATAAACATGATCTTCTACAATTATTGGCAAACTAGTTGCAGGATAAACATTACTGAGACGGCTTTTTGTCATATCTACATGTGTGATAAATGTGGAACGCATTGATATAACAACGTTGTCACCAATTACCACCTTACTTCTCAAGTCGAAAAAACACTCTCTACCTATATGACAATTATCTCCAATAATTAAGTTTCTAAAATTAGAGCAATTATGGAACACAATCCCATCACGAATATCGGTGTTTTTACCTACAGACCCTCCTCGAATTCTGATTATGGCAATAACAGCTTCGGAACTAACTTTCTTAAGATAATTGCAAGCATTTTCAAATCCAAATATAAATTCACGAATAAAAAACTGAATTACTGAAAACAATAGGAATGGAAAATAAATAAATTTTCTTACTAATCTCAGCACCTTTTTCACCATTATTTTCACCTGCTTTATTATTCCTGTGCCCAATTTATATAACTTCTACTACACTAGAAGATAATTTTTTCTATATTTGTCTAACATAAAATTGTATATAGTCGGATATACAAAATATATTGCAAATCCAATAGAGGGGCTTAAATTATTTACTAAAAAGAAGATTCCGGAAAGCATCAACATGAGAAATGGCAGGCTTATTTTTTTTCTCATCGAGCTTCTGTTAAGTAATTTTATTAAAGGCTGAAATAAAACATATAAGCCAATAACTCCTATTATTACGCCAAAAATAGAGAACATATCTAACAAGAAAGAGTGCTGTCCGAAGCCACTATAATCTCCTGTGCCACTTCTCATGATGGTAAAAACACTTCCAGTCAAGGGGTTATTGAAAATTCCATAAACACTCTCTTGGAATGCTTCCAACCTAGCGCCAGATGATAGTCCGATAACCCCATGAGATATAAATTCACGCAATTCTATTAATCGCTGTATATTCATGGGCTGATCACTTACAGAAATAATAAAATTAATAATAGTTGGTAGAAAAAACACAACTATCATAAGGGTAAAGAAGTTAAAAATTACAAGCTTTATTGCTAAGTAGGGGAGAAATATTCGAATCAGTAACATGATTATAATTAACAGAAATGCGAGCATAAAATTTGATAAAACGATAGTAACTAAAGAGAGTATTAATAAGGCGCCAATACCCCCTTTAGTTGCTGCCTTTAAATTCGTTTTTTTATCCAAAATTAAATAAAGTATAGATGCAGATACAAATACGAGAAAATAAATAAACTCATATCCTCCAACTCCTTGACTCATTAATTCAATACCTGTCATTGTATCTTTCTTTGCCAATCGAGAGGCGTACAGGCTGGAGGAAAGTTTTAAGATGGTATTAACACAAATCACAATAACTATAGGCACTAAGAAAAGTGTTATTCTCTCATTGTATTTCTGCCTACCTCTCTTCATATTTATGTCATAAGCCCAATAAAAAATCAATATTTGAAATAATTCTAAAAAACGATTACCGATAAATCCGTTCCCACTAACATGAGGAATAATGATTACATATGCAAAAAATATATAACCAACAAGCTGATGACGACTAGGTTTTAGAAAATATGCCGGAGAAGATAAAAATGAAGTAAGTAGCCATACAGTCATTAATAATGGCCAAATATAATTAAAAAAAGACAACGCTCTGATTGGCGGAAATATGGACATTATTGCTAAACAATAAATAATCAATAGAGAGGCCAAATAAAATAGCCCTAGCTTTTCATTATTTATTACCTGGTCATTACAAATATTATTCATGAAGACAATAGCTGGGAATATAGCAATTCTAATTTTTTTTCCACATTTATCTTGGAAAACTTATTGTTTACTTTTAGTAAGGCATTATTTCCATATTTCTTTATCAGCAAAGGATTGTCTACCAGCTTTTTTATTGCATTAATAAGGGCCTTAGAATCGCCAGGCGGCACAAGTAAACCGTTATGATTAGTTTCGACTATTTCTGGCACACCTCCTGTATCGGAAGCAACCAAAGCCAATCCTGCTGTTGATGCCTCTAATAAGGCATTAGACAATGTTTCATGCAATGTAGGTAAAACAAAAATATCCGCAGCAAAGTTAATGCTTTTCACATCATCTTGATGACCTAAAAAAATAACTTGCCCACTTTCAACTTGACTTATTAAATTTTTCCTCATTTCACCTAAATACTCCCCATCACCAACAATAACAAATTTAATTGATTTGTTATTCGAAAAATATTTTATGGTTTTTTCAAAGATATGGTATCCCTTTTCTTTGTTTATTCTTCCTATTGAACTAATCACAATATCACTACTATCCAATAAAAGCTTTCTTCGGTATTCATCTTTACTTAGTATTTGCTCATATTCTGGCGGAAAATTATAAATAGTGCCAAAAATTTTATAGCGAAACATTTTCCCTATTTTCGTGAATGTGACAAAATCACTTACACCAACAATCTTCTTTGAAATTAAGAGTGTGAATGGCTCCAAAACATTAGCAAGAATGATTTTTTTAATCGGGTGAAAGTCTATTGCATCAATCGACGTTCCGCGAATTGTAACTACAGTTCTAGTAATTCCAGATAATAAACACGCTACAGCAAGATGAAATCCTGACAATGACAATCCTGTAAAATGCACTATGTCCGGGCTTAGCTGCATGATTTGACGACGTAAATCTAAAATTCTCCTTACGCTAATCCCTCGCCCCATTGATGGATCATAATTAATTTTAACGAAATTATATTTTTTAGATAGAGATGAAGACATTATTCTGATTGTGCTCATATACGGCCCGCCACCTTGTCCTTGTGTGGATAAGTCCATTGCAATAATTGGTTTTTGGTTTTCTGTCTTCATATTAAATGTGTTCCTTTACAAGGCGCATTGAGCTGTATCCCATTTAATGGACATAGATTTAAGCCGCTTTTTGTTCAAACTTAAGTGGTGATATATTACCTAAGTGTGAATGTCTTCGCTTCCGATTATAAAACCCTTCAATGTATTGAAACAAGCTTAAACGTGCTTCTTGAATGTTTTTATATTTCTCATGGTTTACATGTTCTCTTTTTAACGTCCCGAAAAACTTTCTGCTACAACGTTGGTTCAGCAATTCCCCTTACGACTCATGATTGGTTCGCAGTAACAAAGTGTATGAACTACATTGTAGCCATGCCTATCTGTATCTAGCAGATTAAAAAACCGTCGGACCACTTTAATCCGAGGTCGAAAGAATTTTGAGTCGCACATCTGAATAATCAAAAGCATTCCTAACATGGAACATCAGGTTTTGAGAAGATGCTGACCTTTCGGCTAAAACAGGAAACCCAACAGTATGCAGTGCATCGGTGGAAACCACCCCAGGTAGCCATGTGTCACCATCATTTTCAGAATGATAAACAACAACCTGACTCACCTCGTTAACATTCCTCAGGCCAACTGCAACCACCCCACCCTCTGAATTCATCATACCTGGAAGTACATTCCAAGGAAAGCCACCCTCACTACTTCCGTCATCCACTACTACTGGAATCCAGTCTGTTATTCCGGGGTAATATTTCCACGACACAAGTTCAGTAAGCTCGTATGGCTCGTCGTTCATCCTTCTGTAACCCATAACGACGGGATACCCGTCATCTAGGACAGTTAAAGCACCTTGTATATTAATAAAATGATCCTTTGGATCCAATTCTACCACCTCCATAGTAGACTCAGTTGCCGGCAGAGTTATAGGTGTGATTTTGTCAGCCTTCCTGCCTGAAATTCCACCTTCCCCATCCGGCAATAGGTTGATATACCACAGCCCTTTTTGCAGAACAGGACCATTCTCTAGGTACGGCATTGTTTGCCTGTCAAAATACGAAAATGTCATATGGATTGATTCCTGACTCTCGTCGTTATCAAGGACGAACCCACCGTGGTAGGAGACGACACCAGGTTCTGAAAAACTAATAACAGAAATCGGATTGGGCTAACCGGCAGTATCTATATGTACTGATTTTCCGGCGGTGAATGGGGTATAGCCAGTTGTGTCCACACCTTTAAGTTCGTCTAACGAATATTCGTCATCATTTATACGGGTAATCGTAAACTCACGTCCAATGAGCTCATTCGCACCAACTGTCTGTACAAAATATACAGCGTCACCAGTTGATATCCCGTGCCCTGTCGAGAATACTGAGGTTGTCTCTGCTCCATAAGTAATCGTGTCAACTGTAAAAATATCAGGTCGATACTCCCTTACATACCACTGGGTCAACTCCCCATACCCAGAAGCGGTCATGACATATAAGGTTTCATTGCGATCAACCAACATTTCCTTATACCCTCGGCCTGTGGTGAATTGCTTTTGTTCTGGCGGGGATATGTCAACCCATTGCGACTGTTCTAGTTTTGACTCAAACGCAGGATTGTCTATGGTTACTGGTGACCTAAATATCTTTATGTGATTTTTTACTGTAGCCGCTGCTCTACCACCTTCAGCCAGATAAACATAACCAGCTGGAGAAATGGTGATTATCGATTGATTGTGTCCATCAAAATATCGCTTACTCCACGCAACAGGGGTAGAAAACACACCATCATTTTCGTAAACTACATAACTTTTCATGTCTTTGCCAATGAACTGATGCAGAGATATTTTGCCACGGGTAGCACTATGACGACCTCTGTATGTTGCCTCAAAGTGTGCCCCAAAAGTAGACAATAATGTTGTATTCATCACAGGCGTTCCAATTGGTGGGATATCAATGTCGTGAGCCTTTAAAAGCCCGATGGCAAAGTCTATGTAAGCAATGACGAACTTTTGGGAATCAAAAAATGGAGCTTGAATGTGTCCGGCATTTATTCCATCCCAAAAATTCCCAGAAAGGACTTCTGTTGGGGAAGACATGACACCATCATCCCACGTTTTATAGTCAATTCCTGTGGGAGTGATAGTTGCAATTGCGACCATATTTTCTCTCCCGGTTATGGCAGAAGTTGTAAACCCTCCTGCAACTAAGCCAGGCGGAAGGCCTCTGGTGAGGGCTCCAACAGTTCCCCATGTACTGCCATTATATACACGGTAAACAACCGTCTGCTCTGTATCGTGCCACGCAACAAAGATATTCCCTGCTCTAGTTGCTACGGCTCTGAAATTAAGCCCAGCGGCAGGGGAGGAATCATACCCCGTGTTTATCTGTACTGCTGTACTGAATTGTTGTGTTTCTCTGTCCAACTCCCTGTAATACAATGTCCCTGCTGCAACACCGTATACAAAACCAACATTCCGATTTTCCAAAGGAATGATTTGTACAGCACCCACCGATGCACTAGTGTCGAGTATCGTTGTCGTCAGAGTTCCGTCGAGTTGAAAAAATTCATTAACGTGGTTGACTTCTATTTGATTAGTTGCGTTGTTTCTCCCTCCGAACCAAGTGGTTCCAGACTCATCAATGGCAATAGCAGGGAAGGAATACGAAATAGGATACACTGCATTGGAGAGGGGATGACCAGCAGAATACTCCTGATACTCATCAAGTGTATCGTGATGAAATGCAGCCCTCAATGCAGTATCTGGCGTTGCTGAATTTGATGTTATAAACACAGGCATTGTCCATGTGCCGTTAAACTTCGGCCAGCTTGAAAACTCATACGCACGATGAATCGGGTTGTTTGTTCCCCGTAAATCAGGTAACTCTTGCTGCACAAAGACATAATCTGATATGTCTGCGTGTGCAAGCATTGGGCTTAAATATTCACTACCATCACCGGAGTAATAGTTTACAGTTATGTTTTCTCCATCGAACCAAACCCCAGATTGAAACGGTGGCTGTATTGCATGATTGTATGAGGTTGCCACAATAACCTTCGGATCTGTGGCGTTTATTCTTAGAGTAGCAGTGAGAGCAGGTATGATCTCTTTTCCTGAGATGCCAGCACTTTGACGGGAGTAAAGTGTTTTTACCGCAGGTGCGCAGTAATTATCTCCGCCGATTCCAGCCCCACCGCAACCGACAAATGCGATTGTAAGAGCGATTGTAAGAGCGATTGTAAGAGCGATTGCCAGTGCCACCCATGCTGATCGAATCTTTCCACTCTGTATGGCATATCCTCCAATCCGATTTTTCATCGGTTTACATGTTCTCTTTTTAACGTCCCGAAAAAACTTTCCGCAACAGCATTATCCCAACAGTTTCCTTTTCGACTCATGCTGATGTTCACCATTTTTAGTTTAGCTTCAACGTCATCCGAGACGTACTGTGAGCCTCGGTCTGAATGAAACAGTCCATTAATCCCTAAGTCGCGTGCAACTTGAGCCTGACTTATTTTTCTCGATAATGCCAAGCGTACTGAATCAAGCTTAAATTCTGCTGTATACTTTTTATTTCCCATTTTGACACCTAATTTCTGGTTAGTTTAACTTAGAAATCTATGTCCATTAAATGGGATACAGGTCACATTCTAAATAATTTCTATTTTAACGATAAGAAGAATCTTTCCAATTCGTCTTTATTAGAATTTATATCAAAATAAGTTTCAGCCATAGTTCTAGCCTCTATTCTCATAGATTGCAATTGACTATGACTTAAATATTCAATCCTTTCTAAGCTACTCTTAAGGCTTTCTTTATGTTCCGATTTGCAAACAATACCGGTTTTACTATCTATTAGGTAGTCAGCTAAGTCGCTTGTATAATTTGCAATTATTGGTGTACCTACAGCCAAACTTTCAACAAACTTTGTTGGAAATCCAGCTTTAGCGTATCTTTTATTGGGTCGTAACAATACACTAAAATCAGCATTTCTGATGATCTCCAACGCCTTGGAGTGTGAAACAACACCATAACATTCAATACAAGCCGGCAATACTTTGATATTTTTACTTTTTAATGCAGGGTAATCTAATAATTGCCCCTTAGTAATTCCTGCAATATTGAGTATAAATTTCAACCCATCTTCATCTATATCCAATAAAGCTGATAACACATTATTTAATAGATCTTTGTGGCCAGGACTACCGGTGTAGCCTAATGTAATTACAGATGATTTATTTGCATCAAGTCTAGCACTCACTGTAGCCATGTCTAGAGTGGGGGGTATTCTTGTAGTTTGACAACCTTTATTTTGATAAAAATGTTGTAAATATTTACTAATAGTAATAATGTTCTTTGATTTAGCACTCAAAAAACGCATAGCAAGCTCAATATTCCAATAATATGGGTTTAGCATGCCTTTTATTAAGTTTGGAGGGTCATACCACTCAACTGCATCAAAAACTAGTGGAATATTATTGCGTTTACACCAAGGTAACAATCTTAAAAAATAAGGAGAATAGCCACTATAAAGAATAATAGCATATGGTTTTTCATTTAAAGAATTTAACCATGAAATAGTTTTTTTTCCTATAAACAAATACCGTAAGTATTTTAATAAACCAGGATAATTTTCTGCTACTCTTTCATTTAGAGAATAAACTTCAATCCCTTCATACTCATTACTTAAAGGGGCATCTATTTCACATTGCCCTGTACCAATCATGATATTGTAGTCTAACGCCTGTAACGTTTTCGATATTCCAAGAATTCTTCTAGCTGCAGCTCCGCCATTTGGAAAGAGAAAGGGACCAACATAGATAATGGTTCGTTTTTTTAACACCCAATACGCCAAACAACCTTATTTACATAATCAGTATAGCTGTGAATAATGCGAACAATCTTATCTGAGACATTTGGCATGGAATAATCATAAACTTGTCTTAATACCCTCTCATCCCCCTTTGGCTGACTCTCTAATATAGCCAATCCCTGCATAATACGTTCTGAACCCAGGCCTGTCATAATTACTACAGCCTCTTCCATACCTTCAGGCCTTTCATGAGCCTCTCTTAGATTCAAAGCTGGAAAATTCATAATAGAAGATTCTTCGTTTATAGTTCCACTATCTGATAGTACTGCTTTGGCTGAAACTTGTAACTTGTTATAATCCTGAAACCCCAGAGGTTTTAATAACTTGACCTGGCTGTGAAATACAATGCCTAGTGTATCAATTCGCTTCTGAGTTCGTGGGTGCGTAGAAACAATTACTGGTAAGTTATGCGTTTTAGCAATTAAATTTAATGAATCAATTAATTTATGGAAATTATCATCTGAGTCAATATTTTCCTCTCGATGAGCGCTTACTAAAAAGAATCCATTATCTTCCAGATTTAACCTAGTAAGTATATCGGAAGAATCTATTCCACTCCTATAAGTATTTATCACTTCAAACATTGGACTTCCAGTCTTAATAATCATATCGGCCGGTAAACCTTCGCTTAAAAGATAGCCTCTGGCAATATTACTATAAGGCAAGTTAATATCAGCCATATGATCTACCAAACGTCGATTTATCTCCTCTGGAACACGTTGGTCAAAACAACGATTACCCGCCTCCATATGGAATGTTGGTATCTTTCTTCGTTTGGCCGGTAATATTGCCATACAACTATTTGTGTCGCCCAATACAAGCATAGCCTCTGGCTTTATCTCTGCTAAAATTTTATCAACTTCAATAATTACATTTCCAATTGTTTCAGCGCTGGTGGCACCAGCAACTCCTAAAAAATAATCTGGCTTTCTAATTCCTAAGTCATCAAAGAATATTTCATTCAACTCATAGTCATAGTTTTGACCTGTATGGATTAAAACATGCTCACAGTGCCGATCAAGCTTTTTTATAACACATGCAAGACGAATGATTTCTGGACGAGTCCCCACTACTGTTACTACTTTTAATTTTTTCATATCTTGTTGCACCCTACATCCTATAAGTAACAGTATCGGGATTATTTGGATCAAAAATTTCATTTGCCCAAAGCATAACCACTATTTCTTCCGCGCCAATGTTTGTAATATCGTGCGACCATCCTGGAACTGTTTCAACAATTTCTAGTTCTTTCTCAGAGGTAGAAATCTCATGTGTTTCATTTGTAATTATATTCCTAAATCTAAATTTAGCTTTTCCTTTAATAACCAGAAATTTTTCAGTTTTAGAATGATGATAATGCCCACCCCTAGTCACCCCTAGGCCTGCAGTAAAAAATGAAAACTGGCCGCTATCCTTGGTTTTTAACATCTCTGCAAACATTCCTCGTTCGTCACCATAAGTAGGAATTTTGTAAGAAAAATTCTCAGGAAAAAGGTAACTAACATATGTGGAATATAATTTACGAACCAAACCACGCCCAACCCTTTCGGAAATAAGAGAATCTCTACTATCATAAAAACGTTTAATTTGAACGGCTAATTCGCCAAGTGTAATATTGTATTCCGGCCGTACACACAACTCCTTATCATTGCCCTCCTTATCTTGCACTATAGAGATAAATTCCTCAACCACATCGTCTATGTACACTAAGCTCAACTCAAACAATGGATTATCTACCTGAATGGGTAGTTCGTGACTTATGTTGTAGCAAAATGTGGCCACGACAGAATTGTAATTAGGTTTACACCACTTTCCAAACACGCCAGGAAGACGGTATATGTACACAGGGCTTCCCGTATCGCGCCCAAACTCCTTTACAATCATTTCAGCGTCTAGCTTGCTTTTTCCATAAGAATTATCAAGTGTGGCTTGTATTGAAGATGCAAAAATAATAGGAATCTGTCTACCTACAGAGCGCACGACCTCGCAGATCGAAATTGTCAAGCCAGCATTAACGATATCAAAATCTTTTTCGTCAATAGGCCTATTCTCTCCTGCTAAATGAACAATGCAGTCTACATTTCTAATTAAATTTGGTAAATCTTTAATTGAGTTTTTACGAGTATACTTTTCAACAGGTATACCTATCTCATTCAAGCGAATCACTAAATTTTTCCCAATAAAACCATCTGCCCCTGTTATTAATACTCTCATCTTATTCCTCTGGATCAATAGCCTCCCCTCTTGAGGCGGCCTGAATAAAGTTAAGCTGATTAAGTAAATCTTTCATACCTTCTAGATCCAATTGAATTGTATTATCTGAATTATATTCATTTGCTTCTGTTATTTTTTCCTCACCGCTGTCCGTATATTTAGCATAATTTAAATCTCTAAGATCGGGTGGAATTCTATAGTACTCGCCCATATCCAATGCGCAAGACATTTCCTCCCTACTAAGCAACGATTCATATTTTTTTTCTCCATGCCTAGTTCCAATGATGCGAGTTGGATAGTTTGGCTTGCCCATTAACTCACAAAGCGCTTGTGTCATAATTCCCAATGTAGCTGCAGGTGCTTTTTGCACAAAAATATCGCCAGAGTTTCCATTGCTAAAGGCAAATAAGACCAGATCCACCGCATCATTTAGAGTCATCATAAAGCGTGTCATATTTGGATCGGTAAGCGTCAACTCTTTGTTTTCATGAATAAGTTCTACAAATAGAGGGATGACAGATCCTCTAGATGCCATCACATTGCCATAACGAGTTCCACAAATTACTGTTGAATCTCCGCCTTGGCGAGATTTTGCCACAAAAACTTTCTCCATCATTGCTTTGGATATACCCATAGCATTAATTGGATATACTGCTTTATCTGTACTTAAGCAAATAACGCGCTTTACATTTGCATTAATAGCTGCGGTCAATACATTTTCTGTGCCCATTACATTAGTTTTTACCGCCTCTATAGGATGAAACTCACATGATGGAACCTGTTTAAGTGCTGCAGCATGGAATATATAATCAACCCCTCTGATTGCATTCATAATTGAGTCGTAATCTCTCACATCTCCAATGTAAAACTTCAGTCGGTCATCACCATACTTGCGTCGCATATCATCTTGTTTTTTTTCATCTCGACTAAAGATTCTAATTTCTTTAATATCATAATTTAAAAACCTTTTCAAGACTGCTTTTCCAAACGAACCAGTCCCTCCAGTAATTAGTAAAATTTTATTTTTAAACATGTGCTTTCATTCCTTGTAAAATATCAATACAACTTATCTTTTATAAAGATCTAGCCAAAAGGATTGTATCCATTATCATTGTATCTGATCACATTCCAACATTTGAAATGATAAATAGCAAGAATGACCGCTTTTACGTTCAACAACCTTGTTTTCCCTTGTAAAAACAATAAAATAGTTTTTACAAGTTTACGTACTGACCAGGTCACAATAAACCTCTTAGATTTATCAAAATCCATATGCAAAGCTGCCAACTTAAGCGTAGCAAATGTAGTCCAATACTCAATTTTAGGTGATGATTTATCCCCATTACATGTAGATACCCCTCCCTTGTGCCACAATTTAGCATGCGGGGTATACACAAGCTTATATCCTGCCTTTATTGCTCTAAATGCGTAATCATTTTGCTCACCATATAAATAGAATAGCTTTGAATAACCACCTATTTTTTTATACAAACCTATAGGTATTAACCAATAAATATCATCAAGCATCCCCATTTCCATTTCCATATCATATTGTCCATTATCTTTTTCGTTTCGATTGTGAACAATAGAAATTTGATTGATACCCCCTTGAGGATCGATACTTTGGCCTATATATTGGAGATAATCTTGATTATGATAATGGTATACCTTTCCAGATATTATGGCTTTTTGTTGATATTTTTCAGCAGTATTTACTAAATTAAATACGGATTCAGAGTCTATAAGAGTGTCGTTATTCAATATTAAATAATAGTCTGGGTTATATTTTTCACCAAGTCTCATCCCATAATTAACACCTCGAACATATCCAAGATTATTGTCTATACATTCAATCGACAATAATGGTGATTTTTTTAAACCTTTCAACATTTTGTCAACTACTTCTTTTTTGGAACCATTGTCAATCAAAATAACATGTAGATTTGTATAATTTGACTTTAGTATTGAATTTATACAATCAATCGTATACTGCGCTTGGTTGAAATTTATACAAATAGCAACTACAGTAGGCTGTCCTTCAATTTTCATAATCATTATTTGCAATACCCGACAAGAGTACATTGCAAATTCGGTTAATATCTTCAAAGCTTAATTCCAAGTGCAAGGGTAATGAAAGTATGCGATCGGAATAATATTGTGATTTTATAAATGTTTGCTCAGTTTGAAAAGGTCTATATTCATTATTCTGACGATAATGTACACCAGGATAAATTTCATTATCCGACAAGTATTTAATAACGCTATCGCGATCTTCAACTACTATTTGAAATACATGCCTAGATGTCTGATCTGACTCATGCTCAATGTACTCAACCTTACTACCTAGGTTTTTAATATAACGAGCAGCTAAGCTTCTTCTAGTTTGATTATCTTCATCTAAATATTTAAGTCCAACAATGCCTAGGGCTGCCATAATAGAATTTCCGTGGTATTTAAAGCCCACTTCATTGACAGTGTAATCCCATTTGTATGAGCCCTCATTGCTACGACTATATGTATCTTTGTTAATACCTAGCCAAGATAGTTCTCTTGCTTTTTTGTCATCTTGTTCATTGTTGAAGCAAATCATACCGCCATCAGCAGTTGGGAGATTTTTTACAGCTTGAAAAGAAAACACACTGACATCAACATCGAAACCAATATGTCGGTCGTTAATTCGACTGCCTGCCATATGTGCAGCATCCAGTATGATTTTTAAATCATTTTCTTTGGCGATTTGGATAATATTCAGCAGGTTTTGAGTATTACCACCTATACCAACAAAGATAATTGCCTTAGTGTTTTTATTTATCCGATTTTTAACAGACTCAGGGTCTAAGTTTAGTGAGTCATCAATATCTGCAAAACAAGGTTTTAGATTTTCATAAGCAATCGCATGGTTAGTAGACACAAATGTAAAGGGTGTTGTGATAACTTCATCACTATCTTTCCAATTATATTTTTCCTTTAAGATTTTGATTGCTAAATGAAGACCCGCTGTAGCTGAACTTAAAAAATGTGCATACCTTAAGCCCGTGTAAGACTTCCATTGATTTTCGAATTCTACAGTTTTAAAGCCCATACCAGTCCAACCAATATCGAGACATTCTTTAATTTCAGAGAGGCACTCATCCACTCGATACTTAGGTTTTAAAACTTGAATTTTCTTCATAATTTTTTCTAAAAGGGTGATTTTATCTGGTCAAGTAAAGGTAAATCTCGGTCTTTTTCTGATAATTGCAATATCTGATTAGGTAGATTCCAATCAATAGCCAATTGTTTGTCGTTAAATACGATGCCTTGATCATATCCTGGCGCGTAGTAATTATCCACTTTATAAGCAAAAGTCGCGCTGTCGCTCAAAACCACAAAACCATGAGCAAAGCCATGGGGCACAAACAGTTGGTTTTTATTATGGCCTGTTAACTCAACGGCTACATGCTTGCCATAAGTCAGGCTAGACTTCCTGATGTCAACAGCTATATCCAGCACACTGCCTTCAATAACCCTTACTAATTTGGCCTGAGTATAAGGCGGCACTTGATAATGTAAGCCTCTTAGCACGCCTTTATTTGACTTAGACTCATTATCTTGAATGAAGTTTACTTTGTAGCCTATAGCCTCTTCAAATAGATCCTGTCTAAATGTTTCAGAAAAGTATCCGCGATCATCACCATGAATCTTTGGCTCAATCAGTACTATTTCTGGAATGGATTGAGGTATAAATTTCATTCTACCTCATTTGCACGTTTTAGCAGGTATTGGCCGTACTGATTTTTCTTCAATGGTTGTGCAAGATTGATGAGTTGCTCTTTATTGATATACCCCATTTCAAAGGAAATTTCCTCTATGCACGCAACCTTCAAGCCTTGACGTCTTTCAATAATTTCGATAAAGGTCGAAGCCTCTAATAAACTCTTATGTGTACCGGTATCTAACCACGCATAGCCCCTACCCATTAGTTCAACTGTTAAGCGCTCTTCACTTAAATACATTTGATTCACAGTAGTAATCTCTAATTCACCTCTGTCAGATGGTATAACTTCAGCTGCTTTTTTAACTACATCATTAGGATAGAAGTATAAACCTGTTACTGCGTAATTACTTTTCGGGTTGCTTGGTTTTTCTTCAATACTAAGCGCTTTGCCAGTACTATCAAAATCAACCACACCATAACGCTCAGGATCATGCACATGATAACCAAACACAGTGGCCATATTATTAGAGGCATTATTAACCGCAGTACGTAACATTTCAGGTAGTCCGTGGCCATAATAAATATTATCACCCAGGATTAAGCAAGCATCGTCATCACCAATAAAATCTTTGCCCAAGATAAATGCTTGCGCTAGACCATCAGGAGAAGGCTGTACGATGTATTCAAACTTCATGCCAATATCAGAGCCATCACCCAATAATTGCTCGAATCTTGGAAGGTCTTCAGGGGTTGAGATGATAAGCACCTCTTGAATACCTGCCAACATCAGAATCGACAATGGATAGTAGATCATTGGCTTATCATAAATCGGCATTAGTTGCTTTGATACGCCTTTGGTAAGTGGATATAGGCGTGTGCCTGAACCACCTGCTAATATTACTCCCTTCATTGCTCAACTACTCCTAATCTTTCACCTTGATAACTACCATCTTTAACATGATCACACCAAGCCTGATTATCTAAATACCACTTAATAGTCTTTTTAATACCTGTTTTAAAAGTTTCATCCGGGGTCCAGTTCAACTCTTTATCAATCTTAGTAGCATCAATTGCATACCGAACATCATGTCCTGCTCTATCACCTACATAGGTAATCAATTGTTCGTATTTTTTAATGCCATCAAGCTTATTTGGCACTAACTCATCTAGGATACTGCAAACAGTTTTAACCACCTCAATATTTTGTAATTCATTGTGTCCGCCAATATTATAGGTTTCACTAATTTCTCCAGTGAGAGCCACATGAAGTAGTGCTCTTGCATGGTCATCCACATACAGCCAATCGCGTATTTGTTTGCCATTGCCGTAGATAGGTAGATCTTTACCTTCTAATGCGTTAAGGATAATAAGAGGAATAAGCTTTTCCGGGAATTGATAAGGGCCGTAATTATTGGAGCAGTTTGTAATTAGTGTTGGAAACTTAAAAGTACGCTGCCATGCGCGAACTAAGTGATCAGAGCTCGCTTTGGCTGCTGAGTACGGTGAGCTGGGCGCATAGGGCGTTTCTTCAGTAAATAGATCATCTGTACCCTCAAGATCACCATAAACCTCATCAGTGGATACGTGATGAAATCTAAAGTCTTTCTTTTTATCGCCTTTTAAGTCAGACCAATAATCTCTAGCTTCTTCCAGCAACACATAAGTGCCAACAATATTAGTTTGGATGAATTCACCAGGACCATCAATAGATCGATCAACATGAGACTCGGCTGCCAAATGCATAACTACATTGGGTTGGTGCTCAATAAATACACGTTTAATCTCATTAGCATCGCAGATATCTACTTGTTCAAAGGCGTATCTAGAATCATTTTCAATAGACCCCAAGGATTCTAAATTACCTGCATAAGTAAGCTTGTCAACATTAACAACACTATGATCGGTGTTGTTGATAATGTGGCGTATGACTGAAGACCCGATAAAGCCTGCGCCACCAGTTATTAATAATTTCATTTTGATAAACTACCTACATACCAATCCATCGCCTCATCCATCCCTTCGGATATCATGTATTTTGGTTGGTAATTTAATAATGCTTGAGCCTTGTCTATATTGGCTTGAGAATGCCTAACATCTCCTGCCCTAAAGTCTCTATAAATTGGCTCTTTCTTTTCTAAACCCGCTGTTCTTTGGATCAACCCATCTTCAATTATTCGATAAAGTTTATTTAGGCTTGTTCTATCATTAAGCGCTACGTTATAGACTTGATCAGTAGCTTCATCATTATCAGCAGTTGCCGCTAGAAGATTCATCTGCACTGTGTTATCGATATAACAAAAGTCTCTACTAGTTTCACCATCACCGTTAATAAACACATCTTCGTTATTTAAGATAGCTGCCACCCATTTTGGTATGACTGCCGCATATGCACCATTTGGATCTTGTCTTTTACCAAAGATGTTGAAGTATCTTAATCCTATGGTTTTAAATCCATAAGTTTTTGCAAATACACTCGCGTAAAGCTCATTAACAACCTTGGTAACAGCATAAGGGCTTAAAGGATTACCAATCTTATCTTCTACTTTTGGTAGGTCTGGATGGTCTCCATAAGTAGAGCTTG
>Ga0066376_10001741_pt1 | contig 20894 bp, 20 predicted proteins | sample Knorr_S15_td_Bot_FD_77009 | JGI IMG/M metagenome (GOLD analysis project Ga0066376, IMG submission 77009) | Marine microbial communities from Southern Atlantic Ocean transect - Knorr_S15_td_Bottom_ad_5009_LV_A | ecosystem: Environmental > Aquatic > Marine > Oceanic | place: Southern Atlantic...
CGGTCGAGACCTTCTCTCGAATCTGGGTGCCGATTGTGCTGATCGGCGCCATGTTCGCCGGCCTTGTGACCGGCGACATGCGTCTGATGCTGTTGCTGTGGGTGGTCGCTTGCCCGTGCGCCTTGCTGCTCGCTGCACCCGTTCCTCACGCGGCCGCCCTGTCGATCGCTTCGCGCTCGGGCGTGGTCGCGCGCGGCGGCGATGCATTGGAAGCCGCTGCGCGGATCGACCTCGCCCTTCTCGACAAGACCGGCACGCTCACCAGCGGGCATCCTCGTCTGGATGAGATCCGCCTTTCGGGGGTGGTTCGAGAGCAGGCCCTCTCCTTGGCTGCTGGGCTGGAGAAGCGTTCCAATCACCCCTATGCCGCCGTCATCCTCTCCGAAGCGAAGGTCGACATCGAAGAGGTCGAGAATATCACCGATGGTAATGCGGGAGTGGAGGGCACACTAGAAGACGAACGCGTCCTCTTCGGTCGAAAAGACTGGCTCGAGCGAGAGGGCATCACGATTCCCGACGACCTGCTCGTAGGCATCCCCAAGGGTCGCGGTCTATCCATTCTGGCCCGCGGCGACCAGGCCATCGCAGCCTTCACCTTCATCCATGACGATCTGCGTCCAGGTGCTGCGGAGATGATCCACGATCTGCGCACGATGGGCGTGGCGGTTGAGTTGCTGTCCGGAGATTCCCAGTCTGCGGTCGAGGCCTTGGGCGCGGAAGTCGGCATCCCGGCCGAACATTGCCGCGGCGAGATCGACCCCGAGGGCAAGGCAATCTGGGTCGAGCGCCGCAGTCAGGGTCGTCGCACCTTGATGGCCGGTGACGGATTCAACGATGCCGCGGCTCTGGCCGCAGCCGACATCGGTGTGGCCGTCGGCAGTGGTGAACAGGTCAACCTCGATGCGGCTGATGTGCTGATTCCCGGTGAGGATCCGCGCGCGATCGCAACACTCGTGCGGCTTGCGCGACGCACGCGAATCGTCGTGCAGGTGAACATCCTGTTGTCGATCGGTGTCACCTTCCTCTTGGTCTATGCCGTGTTGACCGGCTGGCAGACCAACCTCGCGGTCGGCGTGGCCATCCACGAGGCGAGCGCCTTCCTCGTGATTCTCAACGGCGCTTTCGTTGCGACCACCGGCAACCGATTCGCCTTGGTCTGGGAGGTCTTTGTCGATCTGTTCCAAGATTATGTGGATGCGGTGCGGATGCTGACCGTCAAGTCGACGCCGAATCCAGTCTGAGCCTTGAGGCGTCGGGGCCTTGATATACGCGGGTTGACCGAGCCTTTTCCGGAGGCGGACCGATGAGCAAGATTCGCGTCGATGGTCGAACCATGGCACTCTCCCACCCGACCCGACGGGCCCTGTACGAAGCCCTGTTGGAGGCCGAAGAGATGTCGACTGTTCTGCTCCAGAAAGCGACCGAAGTTACCCGTTACCACCTCTATCACCACCTGCAGTCCCTGCAGCGGAATGGTCTGGTGGAAAATCATCGAAATCAGGGCCGCGCGCGATGGTGGCGCGTCACCGAGAGGGTCAGTCCCGGCGCGGCTCCCTCGCCTGACTGGGCCGCTTCCCTGCCCGAATCCGCCCGCGCCCTGCTCGAGGCGGGCGCCGAGGCACACGTCATTCCGATTCCAGCCTCGGCGACCGACCAGATCGGCGCCAGAAAGGCATTGGAGGAGATTGCCGCCGCCTACGGTGTCGAACTCGATATGGCCTTCACCTTCATGCCCAACAGCATCCTCGTGATCGGTCCACCCCGGCGCGCCTGAGAGGGGACTTTCCATGAGCGAGGAACCCGTCAACGTCGAGTCCAAGGTGGCCCCGCCCACCGTGCAGTGCCCGAATTGTGACAGCATGCTTCCCCACCGACTGGGCGAGGTCACCTGCGCGGTGTGCACCGCCGTGTCGCGCATCAACCATGTGCCAACGCGGAAGGACTGGGAGGACGAGAAGGTCGCCTGCCCGGCCTGTTCCAAGGTATTGAGGGTCGGGATGGATGAGCGGCCATGCGCCTTGCGCTGCTCGGCCTGCGAGTCCGTGTTCAAGATTATCCACAAGGTTGTGAAGGTCGAGATCGGCTGTCCGAAGTGCGAGCGTCAGTTGCGCATCCGTCCGCGCCCCGGGACGCGCCGGCTCGATTGTCCGGCCTGCTCGGAATCATTTCGAGTCACCTTCTGACCCTCCCCATGAGGAGAGGGTTGAAGCCTCAGATGGGGTTCGGCGGGCCGATGAAGACCACGTTCCGGCTGATGGGCATCGCCGATTGGATCACCCTTGGAAATGGGCTGCTCGGCACGTTGTCATTGTTGTTCATGATTCTCGCCTTCAACGGATTCGCCTCCGAGGATGGCAGCCATCTGACCGAGGTCTACATCTGGCTGGCGATGCTGTTCATCATGCTGTCCGCACTCGGTGATATCATCGATGGACCGATCGCCCGGCGTTATTCCAAGAATAGACACCTGGGCAGCTACCTCGACCTGATGTCCGATTCAGTCTCCTTCGGAGTCGCACCCGCGCTTCTGGTCTTCGGCATGTTCAGCCGCTGGGGTCAGGCGACGCCGTACTGGACGATTCCACTCGCAGTGGCCTGTTGCTGGGTCGTGATTGCTGCGATGTTGCGTCTGGCTCGCTTCCAACACGAATCCGATGAGGCCTATCCCTGGTTCCATGGGCTGGCGAGTCCCGGCAGTGCGATGTTGCTGCTCTCTTTGGCCGGATTGGTCTGGGTTCAACCTCAGGCACTGGGTCCTGCGCCGTTCGAATGGAGGTTCGGTGCGGGCGATCACCCCGCCTTCGATTGGCTGTTGTTCCCGGGTTGCATGTTGGCGGGCATGCTGATGATATCGGACCGGCGCCTGCCCAAGCACAAGGGAGGGCTCGGGCTCAAGTTGACCGCTCTCATGCTCGTCTCGCTCTTGGTCGCCATTTGCATCCAGGTCGCAGGATACCATCAAGGACGGGGAGCCGATGTTTCCTTCGTGTTGTTCGCAACCTCCTTCACAATCATCGTGGTCCATGTCATCAGTGGCCCGATGATGTGCGCCAGAGAGTGGGGATCGACCGAGGATCAGGTCGAGGTCGCGATGTCGAAGATTCTCGATACCGCAGATGCGGTGCTCGGCATCCAACACGAGTCCGAATGATGTCCCGCGGTGGCCGCCCTCGCAGGGTCGGATAATCTACCTGCGCGCTTTGTTCAAACCGGTACCGGTTAAGTATCATGAAGGGACGAAGCAACCGCTAGGGGATGGGACCCTTGAGCGTAAGCAGGGATCGACTATCAGATATCAGAGCACGGCTCACCAGCGGTGAGTCTGACCAGCCTGGGCTGCGTTCGCTTCGTGCTGAAATCACTCAAGAGGTCACTTCGTCTCTGGATGATGTCCAGGCTCTGGACGACCGGTTGAAGGATGAGCGTCGGATGCGCTCGGCCCTGAAACGAGAGCGCCGATTTCGCATGCAGGAACAGGCCGAGCGTCTGGCCGGCATGAAAGGCGCCCTCTCCAAGACCGTCGAGATGCAGACCGAGGGTGCACTGTCCGAGATTGAGGCCGACTTGCGTGCCGAGATGGAGGATGAGATTCAACGCCTTGAGCGCGATGTGCTCGAGCGGGAGGAGGCCGCGCTCCGCGACGAGATGAAACTCCGAATCGCCCGCGAGGAGGAGTCCATCCGCTCGCGCCTTGAACTGGAATCCACCCGCCGTCTGGAAGCACGTCGAGAGCAACTCCGCAGCCAACTCAAGGAGGAGATGAACGTTGAGTTCGATCGCCGCCGCGCTTTCCTCGAGGAACGGCTTGAAATCGAGGCCAGCAAGGAGATGCAGGAGCAGATTCAGGAACTCGAGAAGACCCTCAAGGCTGAGATGGCGACCCGCCTCGACGAGGAGGAGGGAATTCAGGCCCGTCGTATCGAAGATGCACAACAGGCTCGGCTCGCCGAGCGTGAACTCCAACTCCGCGATGGCATCCGTCGCCGCCTCGAACAACAATTGCGCCAGCGCCTGCGCGATCGTGAAGCCCGCCTGCGCGCGGAGTACGAGCGTCGGGCCCACCGACTGGAAGAGGAGATTGCCCAGGAACTCGCCACCGAACTGGAGAGTCGCCTGACCCAGGAGACCGAACGACTGGAAGATCGCATGCAAGAGGACCTCGAACTCGCAGTGGCTCGCCGCCGCGAGAATCTGCAAGCCTCGATTCTGAAGAGCCTTGAAAGCGAATACGGCGATCGCCTCGCCCTCCGCAAGCAACGTCTCAAGGAACGCTATGACGTCTCCTTCAGTCACTCCATCGATGAGATTGACCGCGCCCTTCACCTCGAACTCGAGGATAACGTCAGCGAGAAATCCAGTGCGGAGTTCAAGCAGTATCAACTCGACCGGGAGGCCGAGATCAGTCAGCACCTCAGCCAATTCCGTCATGACCGTGAGATCGATCTGCGCGGTCAGCTCGATGAACAGTACAGCGAGAAGAAGGATTCTTGGGTCTCTCGGATTGAGACCGAGTACATCGCGCGCCAGCAGGCTGCAGAACGTCAGATCATGGCCGAGATCGATGCACGGATCCGCAACGAGCGCATCGGTCAGGAGACGAACCTCGATCTCATCAAGCAGGAGACCAGCCTCGACCTTGAGGTCGAGATGGAGGCTCAACTCGCCGCCTTCCGCGCCCAGAAGGAGCGCGAGGTCACCGACCAGCTCGAGCGCCAGGTCGCCAAGCGCGAGGAGATCATGCGCAACAAGGCTCTCATCGAGGTTCGTCGCAAGGAGAGCGAGATCCGCGCTGAGATCGAAGCCCAACTCGCCATCAAGCGCGCCGAAATCCGTGAGCGCCTCAACCAACTCGAAGCCCGTGCGGAAGAATTCCGCAGCGCAGCCGAAGAGAAACTCCGGGTCGAACTCGAGAAGGGCCTCATCACCGAGGAGGACCTCGAAGACGAAACCCGACTCAAGATGGCCGAGGAAGAGGCCGATCTCGAGGGCAAGGATGCACGCATGGGACGTCGTCAGGCCTGGATGGAAGCCCTCGATGGTGCCAAGGGTCAGATGCCCGGCACCGCAGCCGGCACGCCTCCCTCGACCCTCGGCCAGCCCACCACCGGCCTCGGTGGCCTCGCCACCCGCCCGGGTGGCCTCGGATCCCCCGCGGAGATGACTGGGGATCCATCCGCTCCACCCACCCTCGCTGCACCGGTACGTGCACCGATCGAGAGGACCGGCGCCCTCGGTGGTGGACTCGGTCTCGCCGCCCCACCCGGCGGAGGTCTCGGTGGCACCTTCGGTGGAGGCTTGCAGCCGATTCGTCAGCCGATCCAAATTCCCGAGCCCGTGGCAGAACCCGAGCCCGTGGCAGAATCCGAGCCCGTGGCAGAACCCGAGCCCGTGGCAGAACCCGAATCCGTCCCACTGGAAGAGCCAGAGGTTGTCGATGAACCGATCGGTCTGGAGTCTGAGGAAGCCTTCGACGCAGAGCCTGAACCGGTCGAGGAGAAGCCTTCCCTCACGCAGACGATTCTCAAAGCCATCGCAGATGAGCCCGAGGATACCGATGAGGGGATCAGCGCAGCGCTCGAGAGCGCTCGGTCAGTGGGCCGAGGCCCCCCTGGCGGTGGTCGTCTCGTCCGCGAAGGTGCTCCGGCACGCCCCGCACACGGTCCACCCACCCGAGGCCCACCCGGTGTCGAGCCCAAGCCTGAGGATATCGCCGAGGAGGTTGGCGAGGAGCCGGCCGAACTGCCGATCCTGCAACCGATCCAGCGTCCGGTGCTCCAACCGACCAGCCGAAAGGTGCTCGAGCCGGTCGAGGTGGAACGTCCGGTGCTCGACCCCGTCGATGAGGATGAGACAGAGGATGCCTCTCCGGACCACGTCATTCTCAAACCGATCGGTCGCTCGGTGCTGCGCCCGGTTGAATCCCCCACCGCAGATGAGGAGGAGTGAGCCTTCGCACCCCCGTAGGGGTGCGCAACTGCTGTTCCAAACCACAGATGCGCTCGATTGAAAGGGGGTGCCCGTGTCGTCCGCCTATGCGCGCACGCATGGCGACGGTCCTGACGCTCTTCATCGCCAGCCTGTTCTTTCCTCTGGTACCGATGGCGAGCGCCCAACTTGAGGAGTTGGGTTACGCCGGTCGGATTACCGAGTTGGAGGGCTCTGCCCTAGGCTGGTGGACGATGGAGGATGGCAACATACTCTATGCCTCTGTGCAAGGTGATGTGATCGAGTACTCCGTGACCGACGACATCTACACGGAGGTCTGGTCCAAGTCCACCAACAAGACGCTGCTCAGTTCGGCGTACAACCCCGAGGATAAACTGATCGCTTTCGGTACAGACTCGGGGGCAGTCGTGGTTTCCACCGAATATCGAGACGTGCTCTATTCGGTCTTCGTCGGTCAGTCAGTTGATGGCCTCACATGGGATGCCGATGGTGACCTGTGGCTCACCAAGCGATCCTCGAAGCATGCGGTCGAGGCGACCGGTTCGACACCCACTGGCGCGTCGACCAGCAATCACAACAATGGCATCACCGATGTCATTGGATTGTCCGATGGCCGAATCATCACCACGGGTCGAGACAAATTCATCCGCATCCATGATGAGAATGGCACCTATCTCAACACGCTCGCGGATTCGAATTTCATTCTGCTTCGGCTCGGCGTCAGCGAGGATGGTGAATGGCTGTTCAGCATGAGCGATAATTGCCGTCTCAACATCCACAACACCACTTCCTGGGTGCGTGAGAAGGAACTGAACCTGTGCTCGAACGGTCAAGGCCGCTCATTTCAGCAACTCGGCGATCGTCTGATGATCGGTATGACCAATGGCAAGGCCTTCTCAATCGACATGACCGACTTTTCCAAGGACCAGTCTTTCTCTGTGCCAGGCGAGGTCGTCGGCTTCCGGTCCACCGGTGGAGATGGCATTCTGATGCTCACCGCCTTCAGCCAGATCTCTGAGGTCCATCTGCTCGACACCGATCGCGATGATGATGGTGTGGTCGATGGTCTCGATGACTTCCCCGATGATCCGACCCAGGATACCGATACGGACGGCGATGGCTGGGGCGATGACTCAGATGGCAATAACGGGGATGCCTTCCCGAATGATGAGACTCAGTGGAGCGACCGGGACGGCGACCTTCGCGGCGACAACCCCGATGGCAACAACCCGGATGCATTCCCCGACAACCCCGATCAGCAGACCGACTCCGACGGAGATGGATATGGTGACAATCGCTACGGTTTGGATGGTGACAAATTCGTCGACGATCCCACCCAGTGGATGGATTCGGATTATGACGGCTATGGCGACAATCAGGAACCCGGCGCCACCTCTCCGGACGCCTGTCCGCTACGAAATGGAAATTCCCTCTACGACCGCCTCGGCTGCCAGGACTCCGACGGCGATGGCTGGTCCGACCCCGACAGTGATGAGATGGCTCACCCCCTCGGATCCGCAGACGCCTTCCCGCTCCAAGTGAATCAATGGCGTGACACCGATGGCGATGGTTATGGCGACAATCTGACCGGTCACCGCGGCGATGCCTGCCCGGCCGCTGCCGGCACGAGCACACGGGCGGTGATGTACGATCCGGGTCAGAATCGATACTCCTGGATTTATCGCTACGGCTGTCTCGACTCGGATGGAGATGGCTTCGACGACAATACAGAGTCGACCTATAACGACTGTACGATGGTCGGAAATCGCACCGAATGGCTCGATCATGACCGCGATTGCACGGGCAGCAATGGCGATTACAATGACACCGACCCTGAGGTGCAGACACTCGTCGACCACTGTGAGAAGCATCCGGACGATTTCTCTGCCTGCGAGGAGGCTTACGATCCCAATGCGGACATCGGCAATCTCACGCCGCCGGCCGAGTCAGGCGCTGACACGATGGGCATGGTGAAGGATTTCGCCATCTGGGCGCTCGTGATCGTCGGTGGGATGGGCGCAGCGCTGTTCCTGCTGGTCGGCTCGATCAAGATGATTGGCGCAGCGGCCGCCAAGCGAAAGCCTGACGCGCAGTATACCCATCAGGATGCGACCCGTGAACTCGATGCCTGGGAGAGTGGAGATTCCTTCCAGACCCGAGGTGGCATCGATGATCAGAAGGGCTGGGAAGACGAACCCGTCGGCGAGGGCGAAGATTCTGCTGACCTGGATGACCTGTTCGCCATGGCCGAGGAGCTCGCGGATGATTCAACCGCAGGCGAGATGATCGATTCCGATACCGCGACCGAGGAGATCGCAGATGTTGAGACTCCTGAAGACACACCCGCCTCACCCGAGCCCGAATCCGATTCCGAAACCCCATCCGCACCCGAAACCGAGCCCGCGGCACCGGGTCGGGTCGCGCCGGCCGAAGCACCAGAGTTGCCACCGAGTGGTCTGCCCGAAGGATGGACCACCGAACAATGGCGCTGGTATGGTCATCAATGGCTTGAGAGTCACGGCGAGAACTGAGAGCGCTCAGTGGAAGACGACCGGGATGTTGTTTCGCAATTCCGCGTATTCCTCGCCGCTGTAGGCTGAACCGGATTCACGAAGCGCGGTCGAGATCAGCCAGAGCAGGTCATTCCAATCTTGACTCGTCGCATGCAACTCGATCTCGTTGGCTGCGGCCAGATCGAGCAGGACCCGGGAGTTGCTGCCGCCATCCATCAAGCCGCGAAACAAGGTCGCTGCACTGACAGTATACGCGGGGGACTGTCCCTTCAATTCAACCACCGTAGGGAGAGTGGCCCAAGCGCTCGACCAAGGCTTCGACATCTGTCTCGCCGATGTCTCTGAGACGATTGCGAAGCTTGTCCGCCTCGGCACGCAATTGGGACATACGGTACTCTTTGAGGACCTGTTGGAGCAACTCATCCACGCTGCGGAAGTTACCCAATGCTCGCATCGAATTCAACTGGCGCCTCGCCTCGAACGAGACGCTGACGGAGGTCATGTCTGGAGAGCCCACTCAATCACCGGCTACAAGCCTCGCTCCGTCGGTCTTGAGCGTGTCGGTTCCGTGTGGACTCAGTCACCGATTCGGAGCTTGTGCTGACGAAGGCGGTCTGGCTCCCGGATGCCATACTTCTGCCGGATGCTCTGCACGCGACGACTGGCCTCTTTGGCCAGCGCCCAGTACTGCTGACTCCCCTTGTTCGAGCGCGTCGGTTTCTTCAGAATCACGATCGGTGCACCGTCCGAAGGCGCGACAGCGATGTCGATGTTGCGTGGAATGACGGTCTTGAAGCAATGGCCAGGGAAGTGTTTGCGCACCTCTCTCTCGACCGTGTTGCACAACTTGCTATTCTGGTACATCGTCAGGGCGATACCGAACAGCTTGAGATTGGGGTTGATACGTCGCTGGACCAACTTGATCGAATTCATCAGTTGGCTCATGCCTTCGAGTGCATAATACTCGGTCTGGACCGGAATCAGAACCCAGTTGGCCGCCGCCAACGCGTTGATTGTCAACAGTCCAAGGCTCGGCGGCGTGTCGATGATGATGTAGTCGAATTCATCGTAGGCAGGACTCAACCCTTCCTTCAGACGTGTTTCTCGTCCAATCCTTGTCGCCAACTCAATCTCCGCGCCTGATAGTTGGATATTGCTGGGAAGCAACCAGAGATTTTCCACTCCCGAACTTATAATATTCCCATCCCTGTCGGTTTCAATCATTGTCTTTGGTGGTTTTTTGTCTGGATTGTTTTGTTTCCACGCCTCGTTCATTGAATCTGCGATAATATCAGGTCCGATGAGATAGTCATCGATGATTGGCAATTCTTCTCCAAGGTCATTCATGAGGAGATCGTAGACGGTGCGGTCGAGCGTGCTCTTGTCGATGCCGAAGGAGGTCGATGCATTGCCCTGCGGGTCGAGGTCGACCAGCAGCACCTTGGCGGGTCGGAAGCCATTGGCGGCATCGCCCTTGGCCAGAGCCGTCGCGAGGTTGACCGCGGTGGTCGTCTTGGCGCAACCCCCCTTCTGGTTGGTGACTGCGATGACCATCTTGTAGGGATTCATGGCGCTGCCTCCGCGGGATGATGGGGTCTCTGTCAACCCCCTCTTTCAAACACACGGAGAACCGGGTCTTAGACCCGATGATTATCGTCGATTATTGGATCACGGGAACGGGAACCTCGGAGAGGATCTTGCGCATGATGTGCATGCCCGTGATGCCGCGAATCTTGGCTTCGGGCTTGAGTAGGATGCGGTGGCTGCAGACCTGCAGGGCGACGCGCTTGATGTCGTCGGGAATCACATAATCGCGGCCATCGATCGCAGCGGCTGCGCGACCGGTCTTGAACAGCGACTGGCTGGCGCGCGGACTGGCGCCGGTGATCGCGCGGTGGTCTTCTCGTGAGCGCTGAACGACCTCGACGATGTAGGAGAGAATCGCGGGGTCGATGTGCACGGTCTCGAGCGCCTTCTGCATGGCGACGACCTTCTTGGGCGAGGTGATCATCGCAACATCGTGGTCATCCTTTCCGCGCAGCTTGCGTCGGGCGAGGATTGCCTTCTCTTCCGCGCGGTCTGGGTAGCCCATTGACATCTTCATCAGGAATCGGTCCATCTGTGCCTCGGGCAGCGGATAGGTCCCCTCCTGCTCGATCGGGTTCTGGGTCGCCATTGTGACGAAGGGCGCGGGGAGCTTGTGGGTGATGCCCTCGATCGTCACCTGCTTCTCCTCCATCGCTTCGAGCAGAGCAGCCTGGGTCTTGGGCGGTGCACGGTTGATCTCGTCGGCGAGAAGGATGTTGGTGAACAGTGGCCCGGGGCGCAACTTGAACTCGCCCGCCTGCTGGTCATACATGTAGGTCCCCATGATGTCGGAGGGCAGCAGGTCAGGGGTGAATTGCACACGCTTGAACTTGCATCCCAGCGCTCGGGCGAAGGTGTTGGCGAGCAGGGTCTTGGCAAGACCGGGGAAATCCTCGAGCAGCATGTTGCCGTTGGACAACACGCCAATGGTGACACGGAGCAGATTCTCCTCCTTGCCGATGATGACCTTGGCGACCTCGCCCATGAGAGCGCTCGCAATCTGGCTGACCGTGGAGATCAGGTCCTTCGTCCGGCCAGCGCCGGCTGCTTGTGCTATCCCTGCAGACATGAGAACACCTGGGTTGAACCCAGCGTTGAACCCGCTGGATTCGCTTTTCAAGGTTGGGGGTGCTTGGTCATCGGCCACAGGGTCGAAATCGAGCGGCTCAATAGCCCCAGAAGTGGTCGTCTTTGCGGTGCAGTGTGGTCAATTCGTCGAGCACATCCTGTTCACCGGGGGTCAGCTCCAACTTGCGTAGTCTGCTCGCATGACTGGCGGGAACGTCGACCAGAAGGGTGTCCTCCTCGTCGATGCCGCGGCCGACGGTCGCACCTTGGATGGCCACGGCGACCTCATCACCCTGCTTGGCCTCCTTGATGCTCGTATCACCGCTTCGGATCGACTTGACCCGACCGACCGAGCTGCCATCGGGTTTGAGCAGGCGCTGACCAACGTGAAGCCGGCCACCGAGGATGCGTACACCGACAACGGCGGGGCCGGATCGGCGGAAGATGTGGTCTCGCAGAATCAGAAGTTTGCCAGGATAGATGATGTGTTCACGCCTCTCATCCTCGAGTTCCCGCGCGCGCTTCACGGTCCACTCCTCAAAGCGTTCGAGAATGTGATAGATGACGTCTGAGCCGAAGTGGGTTGCCGGGCAGTCATCCTTGGCGAGATCCTCAGCCGTCTCGGTCTGCACGCTTGTGCTGAAGGCGAGGATCACCCGATGCAGTGGGTCGGTGGCATTCTCAGCACTGCGTAGGTCACGCTTGTTGACCGGGCCGATGCCCGCTCTTCGGATTGGAATGGGGGTCCCTGAAGCGCGCAATTCGAAGGCCAGAGCCTCGAGTCCACCGAGCGTGTCGGCCTTGATCACGATGCCTTCCTCGTCCAACTCGATACTGATCTCGGATTCCTCGGCTGCCGCATCGATCGCGGCATTGCGCTCCTCTTCATCCCCCGACAGAACGCGCAAGGTCGTGCCCGCGAGCACACCTTCAAGATCGGGTGCGGCGAGTTTGAGACCCGCAGCGGCCTCGACGCTCTCGACCGGGTTCCAGCGGTCACCCGCATCGCGCATCTCGGCCATGCCGCGCGGTCGGAACAGGCCGCGCACGCGAGTGATTCGGGGGCCGGTATCGGTTGCGATGACGATTTCGTCACCCTTTGAGATCTCGCCGCGGTAGAGGATGACATCGAGTGTCTTGCCGAGGCCCCGCTCCTCTTTCATCTCGAGGACGGTGCCCTCGGTCGCCCCCTCCACATCGGAGAGTTGCTCCTCGAGGAAGCGCTCAGCGAGGCCAATCGTGATGGCGAGAAGATCCTGCAGGCCCTCGCCCTCCTTGGCAGAACATGGCACCATGGCGATGTTCTGAGTATAATCGGTGATGCGGTTGTACAGGTCGAGATTGAAGCCGTGTTCGGCGAATTGGCCGACCAGTGCCCAGTACTTTTCCTCGAATAGACCCTTGGCGTAGGAGTCCTGATCCTTCATCGAGTCGGCGGCAGATCGGCCGGCCTTACAGTGCCAGCCGTGGATGCGATCAATCTTGTTCGCACAGACGACGAACGGTGTCTTGGCCTGCTTCAGGATGCGGATCGACTCCAGCGTCTGTGGCTGGCAGCCCTCCATGATGTCGACGACGAGGATCGCAATGTCGGCCAGGGAACCACCCCGCGTGCGCAGGGTCGAGAAGGAATGGTGTCCGGGCGTGTCGATGAACAGCAGGCCGGGCGAGAGGAATTCCTTGCCTCCCATCAAGGGGCTGCACAAATCGTTGAGCAGATCCGCCGGCACCTCGGTCGCACCGATGTGCTGGGTGATGCCACCGGCCTCGCGCGCCATCACACTCGCCTGCCGGTCTTGGCCGAGACTCCGAATGTAGTCCAAGACGGAGGTCTTGCCGTGATCGACGTGACCGAGCACGGCGACAATCGGCTGTCGACGGTCTCCGTCAACCATCGGAATCACCTCGGGAACTCAATTGGAGATATCATTTATCCAATTGAGATATTCCTCACTCGTAAACCCAGGTTTCGCTCAGCGGAACCCAGTCGTTCAGGCCCTCGGGGAACCACAGACCGAGCTCGAATGCCGCGGTCTCCTCAGCATCGCTGCCGTGAATCAGGTTGTAGCCCATGTCCATGCCGAAGTCGCCACGGATCGTGCCCATGTCGGCTTCGCGGCCATTGGTCGCGCCGATGATGTTGCGGCACACGGAGATTGCATCGACGCCGGTCCAGGCCATCGCCACGACCGGACCGGAGGTGACGAACTTGACCAGCCCGGGATAGAACGGGCGCTCCTTGTGCACCGCGTAATGGGTCTCGACGAGGTCGAGGCTCGGAATGATCGACTTGAGGCCGACCAGACGCAGTCCCTTACGCTCGAAACGGCCGATGATCTCACCGACCAATCCGCGCTGCACTCCGTCTGGTTTCACCATCACGTAGGTTGTCTGCATGTTCAACACCGAACCGGGCGACCGGCCACCCCTATTTCAGACGCACGACGCCCTCAGGCGGTCGCGCGAGAGGTCCGAACGGCTTACTTGATGTCGCCCTTGACGTAGTGGCGGGTCCACTTGACCTTGCGCGGGTTGCGGCCCAACTTCATGTTCTTGCGGGCCTTGGAATCCTTGAACCACATGACGGTGCCGTCACGCTTGACGAACATGCCACCGGTGCCGGGTTCGATCTCCTCTCCGGAGAAGTTGCAGATGCGTCGCTCAGCCATTTTCTCACCTCAGCGGAAGTTGAGCTTGCGGGCTTCTCGGCCCGTGTCGCGGAGCATCAGGATGTCGCCGACCCGAATCGGGCCGAGCACGTTGCGGGTGATGATTCGGCCCACGTCGCGAGGGTTCGGTGCGTCGTTCACGCGCACCTTCACCTGTGTGGCCTCACCGGTCATGCCGGTACGTCCAACGATTTCAACGACTTCTGCGGGCCAGCCTTCTTGGGACATGTCAGATTCCTCCGATTCACAATGCCTCAGGCTCAGTTCAGGGCTTCGGTGTGGCCTTTGACGCCTTTGAAGGCCTCTTCGGCACCCTTGCCGATCTCCATCAGCGCGATCGAAGCGGTCTTGGCTCCGGGGCTCATGCCCGCTGCCTCGGCCAGGTAGGTCTGGTCCTCGACATAGATGAACGGGATCTTCTTCTCTTTGCAGATCAGAGGGATGTGGGCCAGCAACTCTGCCGGGTTCACATTCTCAGCCATGACGACCAGCTGCGCGGTGCCGCGCTCTGCCGCCTTGGTAACCTCGTTGCTGCCTTTCTTCAGGCGGCCATTTCCACTGCCGACGAGCTTCACCAGCTCATAGACGCTATCTTGGACATCCTTCGGGGTCTCAAAAGCAATATGTACACTCATTGGATTCACTCCTCATGTTGGGTAAGCCGCCGCACGGCATATCCTGTATAAACGCAACGGAACCCCTACCGGGGGCAAGCTGCCCTTAGCCGATGCGCTCGATGAGCTCACGGATGCCTCGTGCAAGGGCGGGTGCGCTGCTGACGACCGAGCGCGGATTGGGCAGGGAATCGGTTGCGTGCACGTCATCTACGTGTGCGGCGAGGCGGCTGATTGCACCACCGGTGAACAATCCATGGGTGCAGGCGGCATGGACCTCCTTGGCGCCTTGACGGCGCAGGGCATCGCTGGCCTTGCAGATGGTGCCGCCGGTCGAGATCATGTCGTCGACGATGGCGACGATCGCGCCGTCGACATCCAGATCCTTCGCCACATGCTCGATGGTGTGGGCATCGATGCGAATCTTCTCGAGATAGGAGAAGTTGCAACCAATCGCTTCGGCCACATGGGTGGCCCGCTCGATGGCGCCTTTGTCCGGGCTGAGCACGAAGTCTGGCTTGACAGTGTCCCGCAGATGGTCGGCGATCTCTGGCATGCTCGAGACGAAGGAGACAGGGATGTCGAGGTCCTCGAGAACCGCAGGGGCGTGGAGGTCGAGCACGATTAGTCCATCGCAGCGCCGGGTGAGCAGGCGGGCGAGCAACTTGGCCGAGACGACCTCTCCGGGCTGGAAGCGCTTGTCCTGGCGTGAATAGCCGAAGTATGGGATCGCCAGATAGATGCCCGGGCCGACATCCTCGAATTCACCCTCACCATCTCCTTTCAGATTCGCCAGATCACCACTGCGAACATCGTGAATGGATTCCAGCATCAGCAGGGCCTCGACGATGCCGGAGTCGGGGAAGGTGGTAGCGACCACGACCACGGGTTCGGAACGGATCGAATCGATGCTTGAGCGGGGCACGCGCACATAGCCCTCGGAATCGGGGAAGCGGCGGACCTCGAGCGGGTGATGCTCCCAACCGAGCGCAGCCGCAAGGTCAGCGGCGAGGTCCGGGGCATTGCTGCCGGAGACCACGGGCATGGTGGGCTCCGAGCGCCGACTGTTCATGGGGTTTCCCGTCGGTCTGGGTCTGATTCCGGACAGTGAACAGGCTCGCAGTGTGACATTGAGTGGACGAGGCAGGATTTGAACCTGCGACCTCCCGGTTATCAGCCGGGTGCTCCAGCCAACCTAAGCTACCCGTCCAGAGCAGCCCGGCGACCGTGGTCACCGAATTAACGCTGACGGTTGGTGCCACTCTGGCTTTGCACTCAATCTTCGAGGGTGGCCTCGTTGATCTGGATGTAGCTGGGCAGCTTGCACAGCTTCTCGTAGGTGCGGGAGAGCACGATTTCATCGAGTCGTGCCCGTGTGCGTGCGAGCGCGGTCACGGGAATATCGATCGTCTCATCGAGTCCGAAGCGGCGGCGAATCGCCGAGCGCAGTTTGACGGTGATGCCGCGGTAGGTCCGCTTGACCTTCACCAGCTTGATCACCACGCCGAGCTCCATGCCGTCATCATCCAGCACCGCGCGGTCGAGCAACTCGTCCGGCGCGTACAACTGTTCCTCGATGCGCACCGTGTTGCGCCAGCGGCGCTGTAGTTCACGCATCGACTTCGAGAGTTTCACTGTCCCGTCGTCCTGGATCGAGTGAATCAGTTCCTTCGAGAGAGGTGCGAGGTCTGCAGGCTTGCGCATGTAGACTTCGGCGACCCCAGGGTTCACCTGGAGTCTCAACGAGAGCACCCTGTCCTCGTTGGGGTGATATCGTTCACCCACGATCGTTCCCACCAGGTTCTCTCCCACGTATACTTCTCGTTGGAGCAACTCCTGGATTCGGTAGTTGTCGTCTGTCATTATTCTGGCCTCCTCATACAGCATCCCATCCTGTCTGTCGGGTACACGGGGCGATGAGGCTAATAAGGACTCTGCCGAACAAGATGAATCAGTTGCTCAATTGAATAAGGCTGATAAACGCAAGGTTCCCAATTGAACAGTTGAAATCACGCCCAACAGTGCAATTGTGCATTTTCAATTGAAATGGCTGATAATCCTCCATTATCCGTCAATTGAAAAATCAGTGCAGCCAGAGTTGAATTCCAATTGGGAAAGTGATTCAGAACCATTCCTAGAAAGGGGGGAACTCAGACATGTTACGGCGAACCTTGATGTGGGGCCTCTCGCTCCACTCGTTCATGCTGGAGCAACTGGCCGTGATTCGCAGCCATGCGGGCGCCACTCACACGGTGGGGCTGGCAGATGCGGTCATCACCGCCTTCTGCGAAACCGACCCCTCGCTGGTCCGCGCGATCGAGGAGGCTCGCGAGATGCACCAGCACCTGATGACCGATCTCGGCTCAGATCTGTTCGCTCTGGACGAGAAGGATCTGATCGCTGAACTCCAGTCCCGCTACGTGAACTTCTACTCACCCGAGACCATCAATCCCTACGTGGCCCTGGCTGCACGAGGGCCTTGGATCATCACATCTCACGGGGCCGTGATTCACGACAATGGCGGCTACGGCATGCTCGGCATGGGCCATGGCCCGGACGAGGTCATCGATTCGATGCAGCGCAACTGGGTGATGGCGAATGTGATGACGGCTTCGTTCAGTCAGAAACGATTCACCGATCGCCTGAGTGAAGAGGTCGGCCACACCCGCGGCCACTGCCCCTTCTCGAAATTCATCTGTCTGAACAGCGGATCCGAATCGGTCACTCTCGCCTTGCGAATCTCAGATGCGAACTCCTTCCTCATGACCGGAAAAGGTGGTCGCCATGAGGGCAAGCCCACCCGACTCCTCGCGCTAGTGCAGGCCTTCCATGGCCGCACGGACCGGCCCGCCCAGATCTCGCATTCCTGCAAGAAGGGCTACGATGACAATCTCGCGACCTTCCGTGACCGGGACAACCTGATTCTCGTGCCCTCCAATGACATCGAAGCCCTGCAGGCCGCGTTCAAGATGGCGGATGAAGAGGGCTTCTTCATCGAATTGATGGCGATGGAGCCCGTTCAGGGTGAGGGCAACCCCGGCCAGTGCGTCGACCGTGCCTTCTACGACGAGGCGCGCCGGCTGACCAAGGCGCACGGCAGCATGTTGCTGGTCGATTCAATCCAGGCTGGATTCCGTGGTCAAGGTTGCCTGTCGATCATCGATTACGATGGCTTCTCGGATTGCGAAGGCCCGGACCTCGAGACCTGGTCCAAGGCGCTCAATGCCGGCCAATACCCGTTCTCTGTGGTCGGATTGTCCGAACGCGCCGCCGAGCTCTATGTGGTCGGCATCTATGGCAATACGATGACGACCAATCCGCGCGCGTTGGAGACCGCAATCGCTGTTCTCGACCGCATCACGCCCGAGGTCCGCACCAACATCCGCGCACGCGGTCTCGAACTGGTGGCCAAGCTGGAAGGTCTGGCCAAGGAATTCCCCTCTTCAATCACCAAGGTGCAGGGCACAGGGCTGCTGGTCTGCACTGAACTCGATCCCGAAACCCTGCCGGTGGTCGGTTTTGGAAAGGTCGAGGAATGGTGCCGCCGACATGGGCTCGGCGTCATCCATGGCGGCAAGAATGCCGTGCGATTCACCCCGCACTTCGGCATCGAATCCGCCGAGATCGACCTCATCATCGATGTGATGCGCGCCGCCCTGACCCATTTCGTTGGGCCCATCGAACAGGTCGCGTGATTCCGATGCTGGAGGTCCGCCTCCACGACGTGTACGAGCCGGGTGGCTCGGATCTTCTCTCTCAGTGGGTTCTGGCCGTGGTGCAGGGTTCGGATCCTGCTCTCACCGATGACATCCATCATTGGGTGCATCACCGGGACGCAGAGAATGCCCTTCTTCTATTGGAGTCGAATGATGTCGAGGGGACCTTCGATCTGTGTGGCCGCAGAGCTTGGACGCAGCAAATGGTCATCTCAGAGATTGAAACTCTGTGGTCTCGTTTTCAGAATGCGCTGAAACACTCTCACACGATTAATTCCCTTTCAGAGGTGCCGAGTCCAGCATCGGTGACCTACGCAGGCCCGAGACGAAGGCCGAATCTCGGTCCGCTCCACGACGCACTCGTCGAGTGCGGGACCGATGGCTGGCGGCCCCGAACCGCGATGCGCGTCGGCATCATGGAGTGCATCGCACACTCAGTTGAACAGGTCTGAGCCGAGCAGGGGCAACAGAACCGAAGCATCGCCTTCCACGGTGACCTGCGGCGCCTCGGGCCTAATTTTTCCCCAGGAGATCGCCTCGCGCAGGCGCGCGCCGGACAGGCTGCCATCGTGTTCTGGCGCAGTCGTGATCGCAACCGCGGAGTCAAGGCCCCCGCGGTACTGATTCCACCAGATGACGTGGTGCTTGGAGATGCCACCACCGACCATCAGCGCATGACTCTCATCACAGGTCCAGGTGAGGTCGGAGAGGACCTGCTCGTCGGCGAGGAAATCGATCATGAAGTCGGGTGACTTCTGTCGGTGCATGAACAACTGCGCCCCAATTGAGCCGTCAGAAAGACCGGGAATCACGATGGGAATCCGGTGCTTGGCCGCCCAGTGCAGCAGGCTGCTCTCATCCTCGATCCGGTCTCCGAAGGCCCAGCACAACTCGATGCTGCCGAAGCCCAGCCAGGGGTTCTCGGGATTGGCGGCACGACGTTCGGCCTCGATCTCCTCCAACCACGGCATGACCGACTTCTCGAGGATCTCGCCATAGCAGGAATTGGGCACGATCACATTGCCGAGCCGATTGAGCCCGGCCTCGCCGAGTTCGACATCATCCAGCTCGAAGGCGCCGTGATAGTAGGCTTGGTAGGTGCGGGCGATGTCGTGGTCGAGCGTACCGCAGGTCGTGATGATGACGTTGAACGCCTTGCGCTTGATGGCCTCGACGAAGAAGCCTCGCGTCCCGGTTGCGCACAGGCAGGCGGGGAATGACAGCCAGTTCAGAACACCATCCTGGGCTGACTTTTCGATGGAGTCTCGCAGGATGTCACGCGCATGGGCCAATTTGGTCGCTGTGAAACCACCTGCCTTCGCCATCTGGTCAATCAGAGAATGTACACTCTCGATCTCGGAGAACGAGTAATCCTCGACGGGGACATCGAAGTCATCGGCATCGAACGACATGGGGGACAGCCCGGCCAACCGCCTTCTTCTCTTCAATGCGAAGGATTGTAATTATCAATTGGAAGATTCTTTTTCTAATTGGATTATTCTATCTCGAAGAGCGGCCGCCCTCTCGAATTCAAGCCGTGCCGCGGCCGCATTCATCTCCTTCTTCAGCCGCTGAAGGGTATCGCCTTCCAACACCTGATGTGCAACATCTGCCCAGACCGGCTGACCGACGTTCGGCGCCGAACCGAGATCGAAGTCCTTGACCAGATCTGGTTTCGGCGTGACGCCACCCCCGCCTCGTCCGACCAGACGCTTGCCGCCGCCGACGCCCTTGCCCGCCGTACCCGCGAGCAATTGATCGGCTTCGATCCCCATCACGGGTAGCGCCTTCACGATCGTCTTCGGCACGATGCCATTCAACTCGTTGTGAAGCATCTGCCGCTCACGTCGTTCGATGGTCTGGGTGATGGCGGATTCCATCGCGATGCTCACGCGGTCCGCATAGAGTATAACCTGGCCATTCTCATTTCGAGATGCTCGTCCGATTGTCTGCAGCAGACTGCGCTCATTGCGCAGGAAGCCCTCTTTGTCAGCGTCAAAGATGGCGACTAGGCTCACCTCGGGAATGTCCAATCCTTCCCGCAACAGGTTGATGCCGACGATGACATCGATATGGCCCAATCTGAGTGCCTTGATGATTTCAGAGCGCTCAATCGTGTCGATTTCGGAATGCAGGTAATGCGCCTTCACTCCCATCCGTTGCAAGTAATCGGAGACCTCTTCTGCGAACTTGATCGTCATCACTGTGACCAAACAGCGTTCATCAACTTCTACACGCTGGTTGATCTCACTCAATAAATCTTGAATTTGACCTTCTGTCTCTCGGACCTCGATCGATGGATCCAACAATCCTGTGGGTCGAATCTCCATTCTCGAAATCCCTTGAATTGAACCCAAGGCATCGATGAGGAGTGGCTTTCTCTTCGCCTTGGGATCCGGTTCTCGGACCGGCTGACCCGTGACTTCGCAGAGTTGTCTCAACTCTCTTTCTCCGGGCGTGGCCGACATGTAGAGCAGCTGCGGTACCAGCGCCTGGAACTCAGCCCCCGTCAGGGGTCGATTGTCGGCCGCAGAAGGGAGACGGAAGCCGTGGTCAATCAGATTCTCCTTGCGCGCCTTGTCGCCGAAATACATCCCGCCCAATTGCGGCAGGGTGACGTGGCTCTCATCCATGATGACGAGAAATTTCTCTTTGGAACCATGGAAGGTCTGCGCACAGGCGGCGAAGAAATCCAGCAGGCAGTAGGGCCGTTGACCGTGTACTCTGCCATCGAAATGCATCGAGTAATTCTCAATACTTCGGCAGTGACCGATTTCTCGC
>Ga0066376_10001742_pt1 | contig 20888 bp, 19 predicted proteins | sample Knorr_S15_td_Bot_FD_77009 | JGI IMG/M metagenome (GOLD analysis project Ga0066376, IMG submission 77009) | Marine microbial communities from Southern Atlantic Ocean transect - Knorr_S15_td_Bottom_ad_5009_LV_A | ecosystem: Environmental > Aquatic > Marine > Oceanic | place: Southern Atlantic...
CGCCGAAAAGACCGCAGAAGAGGTCTACGCGGCCGTTTCAGGTAACACTTCAGGTAACTCTGCGCAGATCCAGGCAGAGGCCAAGGTGAATGAAAACGCGGAAGCCACTGCCAGTGCGTGACTTCCGCGAGAGGCGCCGCCGGGATTCGAACCCGGGATGGCGGATTTGCAATCCGCTGCCTTAGTCCACTTGGCTACGGCGCCCAAGAGACGAAAACACGGCCTCCCTGCAGCCGGTTCTCGCAATCGCCGTCGATCCTACGAGTGAGTTTTGAAAGCGTCAAGAGAGCCCTCGGCAACGACCGCACACGACTGCAGCCACCAGAGGCCCGCAGAATCGACCGCAGATTGACACCCGGATCGGCGAAGCTACGATGGCAGAGAAGCCCCGCCCGCAAAGACGCTCAGAGCACAATGGCCACCGAGACCGCCATCCAGATCGGCTCCGACAACGACGTCACCGTCGTGACCTTCGGCCCCTCACTCGAACACCTCGACGACCAGGTGGTGATGCAGTACCAGGACCTGCTGCTGGCCACCGCCCGGGACGCCTCGCCACCACGCGTCCTCTTCGACCTCTCGAACGTTCTATTCTTCGGATCGACCTTCATCGAACTCGTCTTCCGAGTCTGGCACCGACTCAACTCAGAAACCGACAGCCACTTCGCACTCTGCGGTGTCTCCGATTACTGCCTCGAAGTGCTCCAGGTCACTCACCTCGATCAACTCTGGCCGATCCACACCACCCGGTCCGAGGCCATCGAGCAGATGGCCGGCGGATGAGCAGTCGCACCGTCGCCGGCTCGACTCTCGGCCCACTGACCTTCCAGCCCATCTACCGTCGCGCACGCTGGGGCGGCACCCGCCTCGCCTCGCTGCTCGACAAGGACTCCAGGCACCTCGACGACTGCAGCGAGAGTTGGGAAATTGTCGACCTGGACGACCACCAGAGCACGGTCGACTCGGGACCGTTCTGCAACTGGACACTGCGACGGCTGGTCGAAGAACACCCCGCGGACCTCCTGGGCCGCCACACGCCCCTCGACGCATTCCCTCTGCTGCTGAAGTTCCTCGACGCCACCGACCGCCTCTCGCTGCAGGTCCACCCCGACGACCTCGTCGCCGCTCGTCACCACCCCGGCCTCCGGGGCAAGACCGAGGCCTGGGTCGTTCTGGCCGCAGAACCTGCCAGCCGACTGTGGGTCGGCCTGAAGCCGGGCACCACCGCCGAGCAACTCACCGCCGCCCTCGACTCCGGCGACATCGACTCGTGCGTCGCCAGTTTCTCGGCCCAATCCGGCCAGTGCGTCATCGTCCCTGCCGGCACCGTGCACGCCATCGGCGAGGGGATCGTGCTCGCCGAGATCCAGCAGGCCAGCGACCTGACCTATCGGCTCTACGACTGGGGCCGGCTCGACCCCAACGGAACCCCTCGAACCATCGATCTCGAACGCGGACTCGAAGCCGTCGACTTTGACGCCGGACCGATTGCCCCGTCGTCACCGCCTGCAGCCAACTCGACACACCAGGTGACGCGGGTCGAGCGTCCCGAGTTCCGGGTCGTCCAGCACCAGGTCCACGGGCATCACGAACTGGTCAACGACAACCGCTGCCGGATCCTGACAACGATTGCCGGCAACGGTTCGCTCGAAGCCGCTGGCTCGCGTCACACACTCGCCCCAGGCCGCACCGTGCTGCTGCCCGCCTCGGTCGCCTCAGCCCAACTCCACAGCAGCGACGGCCTGACACTACTCGACTCGCATCTGCCATAACGAGGAAACGAACAACAACCCGATCCCCAAGAAACCCCAACGGGGTTCTCTGGGGACAATCGGCTATTGGGCATTGCCGAGCGACTCGTCCACACCCGGATCTTCGGTTGCCGCTACGGCACTTCTGGAGAGACCGTGACGTTGCAGGTGAGCAATGGCCGACTCGAGCCGGCCGATGATCTCGTCGCTCCGAACAGCGTCCTCGATCTTCTTGCCGCTCCGGTCAACCACGTAGAACACGTCAACCACCTGGTCGACATGAGTGGCGATCCGAGCCAACTCGACCGAAAGTCCCAGTTGGAACAGGGTGCGGGAGATGATGTAGAGCAGCCCGGGTCGGTCGTGCGCGAAGACGTCGACGACCGTCCGGGTCGGTGACGACTGGATGTCGATGACGATGCGAGTGGGATGGTCCGAGACCGGTTCGTCGCGCCTCGAGCCGACAAAGACGCGGTGCCGTTCCGAGAGCTCTCGGACACTCACCTCCCGACGCACCCCCTCACAGATCGCCTCGCCGATGTCTCGGATCCGGAAGTCGGTGACCGGCCCGTCGAAGTCGTGATCGACCACGTGAAAGCGGTCAATCGCCACGCCGTCGAGCCCGGTCGAGATCGAAGCGGCCAGCACCTCCAGCCTCAGCGCAGTCAGCGTGCCGGCGATCCTGTGAAAACACCCCTCCGAATACTCGCCACCCACCAGCACCCTCAACTGCACCGTCCCGGTCTCGGGGTGGTACTCGCCGTCAACCTGCACGTCGTCGGCCCGAAGCTGACGGACCGACGCCAGGTCGTTGGCAATCGTCTGCGGCGGAGTCGAGACAAGATACGGAACGGAAAGCCCTTCGAGTTGCTCGGCGATCCAGTCGTCGGCTGCATCCGGTGCTGCTTCGACTCCGGTCGGGGCCGAGCATTCCAGTACCTGCCCGCGGATCGATTCGAGCCGTTCCTCGAGCCGGAACCGCGGTCGTTCGCCACCGAGCACCACCAGCGCCTGATCGAACAACTCGGTCAGCAGCTCGGCCTTCCAACCGGTCCACTTGCCCGGCCCCACGGCGGTGATGTCGGCGGCCGTCAACGCGTACAGCATCCTCAGCGTCTCGGGGCTGCCGACCATGTGGCTGAAGTTGATCACCAGGCCGGGCTCGGAGATGTCCCGCCGCGTGGCCAACTGCTCCATCGCCAGGTGGCGGTGAACCAGGAAGACCAGCCGGTCCGAGTCCGCGGAGTCGAGCCCCAATCTCTCGGCCGTTTCGATGGCGAGCCGGCGACCCACCTCGCTGTGATCCTCGTCGAAGCCCTTGCCCAAGTCGTGCAGCAACAGCGCCAGGTGCAGCAGGTCCTTGCGGCCGATCGCCCGGTAGGCCGCCCCCACCGGTCCCTGCTCATCAACCAGGGCCTCGGCCGCCTCGACCGCCCGGAACGTATGCTCGTCGACGGTGAAACTGTGGTACTGGTTGAACTGCATCAGACAGCGCGCGTGGCTGACGGCAGGGACCAGCTGATCGAGCACACCGGTGTGGAACATCTGCCTGAGCGTTGGCCCGACGTGCCCGGTCTGGCCCAGGATCGACAGGAACCGGGAACTGGCCGCCGGCGTGATTTCGGGATCCCAACCGCCGGCGGCATCAGTCAGCGAATCGAGCAACCCGTGCGACGGGTCGACCCCGTGCCTCGCAGCCGCCTCGAACAACCGCAGGCTCCTCTCCAGAGTCCACTCCCAATCGTCCCGGTCGCTGCCGGCCAGGTCGATCGTGCGGCGGCTGATCCGAAACGGGCCGGCGCGCCGAGGAATGCACCACCAGTCGGCGAGCGTCTCAACCAGGCGAGGTGGCCGGTTCCGCTCGGCAAACCGTTCGGCCACGCGAGCCATCCCGGTGGTGTGCCGGAAGTAGTCCTGCATGAACCGCTCGACCGGCCGCTGACCCGCAACGCCCTCAATCGACCAACTCTCGGCCAACCGCAACTGCTCGTCCCGGGTCAGCACGTCCTGGCCACGTCCGGCCTCCAGATGCAAATCGACGCGGATCAAAGTCAGCAACCGGTGCCCATCGACCAGCACCTCGCGTTCTCGAGGCAACAGCGCACCGCATTCGACCAACTCGTCGATGTCGGTCGTGCCGTGGCGACAGAAGCCCAGCCAGCGAACCAGGTGCAGGTCGCGGAGTCCACCGGGTGAGCGTTTGACATCGGGGACCAACTCGCTGGCCGAGAGTCCGTGTCGAGCCCACTCGGAGCGTCGCGCTTCGAGACAGTCTCGAAAAAACCGAGACATGCGTCCGGCGACCACCCGCCTCTGAAACGCCTGCCGAAACGACTCGGACAGCCCACGATCACCCCACAACCACCTCGCCTCCACCGCCGCCGTGGCAAATTCGATCTCCGAACCGGCCAGGGAAATCGCACCCGAGAGCGAGTGGACGCCATGGCCCAGAGTCAATCCCACGTCCCAACAATCGCGAACCGCCTGTGACGTGAACTCGGCAAACGACTCGCCATGTCCTGCATCGAGAAACAGCAGGTCGACGTCCGAGCCGGGCGCCAACTCGGCTCGACCCGATCCTCCCACCGCCAGGATCGCTCCCTGGCCGCTCAGCGAGTCGCCCGCTGGAAATCCCTCGGCCGCCTCGTCGAACAGCTCGACCAGGAACCCGTCGGTCTGCAGCGCGAGGGCCTGCACCAGTTCGACCGCATCGACACCCTGGTCGAACCGCTCGTGCATCGACTGCCGCAGCCGCCGGACCCGCTCCCGATGCCGCGTCAGCCTCGAATCAGAGGGCGCTTTCACCGGATTCCCCGGTGCGGATCCGGATCATGTTCTCCAGGTCAATCACGAAGATCTTGCCGTCCCCGATCTGGCCGGTCCGAGCCGTCTGCTGGATCACCTCGATCACCCGCTCCGCATCGTCGTCTCCCACCACAACCTCCATCTTCACCTTCGGCAGGAAGTCGACCGTGTACTCGGTGCCGCGGTACTGCTCCTTGTGACCCTTCTGACGGCCAAAGCCGCGGACCTCCGAAACGGTCATGCCCTGGACCCCGATTTCGGTCAGGGCATCCTTGACCTCCTCGAGCTTGAAGTGACGGATCACTGCTTCGATCTTCTTCATCGGTCTCGCCGTGTCAGATGCGGGAAATGCGGGAGTTGCCCAAGAGACCGACCACCGAACACGCGGTCGGGTCAGATGCCCAATCAGGCTTCCAGATTATTCTCGATTTACAACCGTCGGACTAGAGAAAGATGTAACCCTCTTCACCGTGCTGGTCCAGATCCAGGCCCTCACGCTCGCCGTCGGGATCGACTCGCAACCCGATCGTGGCCCGGATCGCAAGCAGCAGCACCAGAGTGCCCACCACGGCCAGGGCCGTTGTAGCCAACAGTCCTACCAGTTGAGCAACCATCTGGCTGGTGCCTCCGTGGATCAAGCCGTTGAACGCGGGATCACCGGTCACCGCCGGCGAGGACAGCACGCCGGCCAACAGCAGGCCCAGGACTCCACTGGTCCCGTGTACCCCAAAGACGTCCAGCGAATCGTCGTATCCGAGCCGGTTCTTGACCGTGGTACACATCAGGAAACAGGCGATTCCGGCCAACAGCCCGATCAACAGTCCCGAGAGAGGTGTGACCGATCCACAGGCCGGAGTGATGCAGGCCAATCCGGCCACCGCGCCGGTGCAGGCGCCCAGCACCGTCGGTCGACCGCCCTTGATCCATTCGATCGCCATCCAGCCCAGCAAACCGGTGGCTCCGGCCAGGTGAGTCGCCACGAAGGCATTGACTGCAAGGGCATTCACGCCCAGGGCACTGCCGGCGTTGAAACCGAACCAGCCGACCCACAACAACGCCGCGCCGATGGCCGTGTAGGTCAGGTTGTGAGGCGGCATCGCCTCGCGACCGAAACCCACCCGAGGACCCAACACCAGGCAACAGACCAACGCCGCGACGCCGGAACTGAGATGTACGACCGCGCCGCCGGCAAAATCGAGCAGCTGAAACGTCGCGTCAGGGTTCGCACCGCTCAGCCAGCCGTCGTTTGACCAGACCCAGTGCGCCAGAGGACAGTAGACCAGCAGGCCCCACAGGATCGAAAACACGCACATCGCCGAGAACTTCATCCGCTCGGCAAATGCCCCGCAGATCAACGCCGGGGTGATGATGAAAAACATCAGCTGGAACACCATGTGCACCATCCGGGGCAATCCGCCCTCCATCGGCACCACCTGCTCGCCATCAACCCACTCGGGCAGCACGCCGCCCAGCAATACGTAGTCGAACCCGCCGATGAAACCGCCCAGCACATTGCTGCCGAATGCAAAGCTGTAACCGCACACGACCCACAAGACCGACATCAACCCGGTCAAGGCCGCACACTGCATCAACACGCTCAGCACATTCTTCTTCCGCACCAGCCCGCCATAGAACAGGGCCAGGCCCGGTGCTGTCATCATCAGCACCAGTGCCGAACAACCAAGCACCCAGGCCGTGTCCGCCTTGACGGCCGGATCGTCGAGCGTGGCCTCGACCGCGTCGTGTGCGACGGCCGTGCCGGGAGAAAGAGCCAGCAGCAAGACCAGGGCCAACCAACGACTTCGTGACATGTTCATCGTCTCTTTGTGCCTCCGATCGCGACCACGTCGACGCCCGCGGAGGTTCTCCGCCGACACCTCTGGATCCCGATCACGGCGTCCACTAGGATTCGGCAATTGGAGTACCACTCTCGGCGAGAGCCTGACTCTCAGGGCACTCGAGTGCAACTCTCAGGGCACTCGAGTGCAACTCTCATGCCACCAATTGGTGGAAATCAGCCCACCGCAGCCCACCGCAGCCCACCGCAGACTGACCCGTGGACGCCAAATCTGGCCCGACGCGTCCGTGCTCGTCTCTGATCGGTTCCACCAGAAAGCGGCCGACCCGACATGCCGTTCAACCAACTGGGCACATTGCCGGCGCTGCTGGTCATCGGGGCAGCAGGGGGGTTGGGCCTGGTCCTGGGCCCGTTCCTGGACCGGTACGTCGTACGGTTGGGAGCCGATCGGCCACGAGGCGGCTGGATGTCGATCGGGCTGGGCCTGGGCTGGCTGCTGCTGTGTGCCTCGGTCATCCTGGGCGGTTCCCAGCAGATCCCCTACGTCCAGCCCGACCCCATCAGTGACTGGTTCCGGCTGTGTTACCACGGAGTGCTGTTGGCGTTGCTGCTGGCCGCAACCTGGATCGACCTGCGTCACACCGAGATCCCCGACGCGATCACCGTGCCCGGGATCCTGATCGGAGTCACCTGCGCCACGCTTTCGGGAGACGTGCAGCTGATCCATCTCTGGATGGACTGGAACCCCGTCTCGGAGCAGCTGCACGGCGGCAACGTGGTGATTCCCGAGTGGATCCGGGACCACCGTCACTGGCACGGGTTGGCCTGGAGCAGTGCGGGGATGGCCTGCGGAGGCGGCCTGACGTGGGTGGTCCGAGCGGTCTCGAGGCTGGTGCTGGGTCGTGAGGCGTTGGGTTTGGGAGACGTGACCCTGATGGCGATGATCGGCAGTTTCGTCGGTTGGCAGCCTGTGCTGTTCATCTTCCTGCTGGCGCCGTTCTGTGGCCTGTTCGTCGGCCTGCTGGCCCGGATGCTCTTCAACCGCCCCTACGTCCCCTACGGCCCGTTCCTGGCCACGGCCGCCGTACTGGTTCTGATTTGCTGGCGCTGGATCTGGCTGTTTCCTCACAATGCACCCCGCGACGGCTTCGCCGTCCGCAACCTCTTTGGTGACGCGGTGAGCCTGGCGATCCTCGGCGGATCGGCCCTGGCCGCCTTCTGCGGGCTGCTGGCCATCGTGAGACTCTACGGGACCATCCCCGTCGGTGGTCGCCGCCATGGCAAGCTCCGCCCGCATCAGACGACCGACGCTCAGCCCGAATCCCCCGCACCCCCCGATTCGCCCCCCGAATCACCTGGGGACTCATCGGAGGATTGAGGCGGATCGAGATCGAGTCGCTCAGCGAGTTCGTCGTAGTCGACTCTCTGATCGGTGCCCTCGGGCACCGCCCCCTCGATCAGTTTCCCGACCTGCCCCTCGGCCTCCTGTTGCGCTTCGTTGTAGGCGCCGGGGTTGAGTCGCCTCAGGACGCCCAGGAACGCGCGGGTGGCCGGATCCACCGACAGCTGCCAGCCGATCGGCCACCGCGAATCGACCGGCGTGGGAAGGGAAGCCAACAAGCCCATCGAACCCCCTCCAAACTCGGATGGATTGATCCCAAAACTGCTGCGACGGCGGTTCGACTCCGAGTGATCGAGTTGGCTAGCGGCAGGGCCCGCGACTGTGCGAGACATGCTCAGCTTCGCGGACCACCAGTGTCAATATGGCTTGGCGGGGAATCCGGGCAGAAACGAGATTCTCTCGGCAACACCAGTCAGGCCCAACGTGGCCGAATTCGCAAGAACCCGGCTACGGGCCTCTAGATCATGTCCAGCTTCGGGTGTCGACCTTGCGGCGGGCGGCAGCAGTCGTCGCACTTGCCGTAGACTTCCAGCCGATGCCCGGATTGGCGGAACCCGTGAGTCGCAGACACTTCGGCCACCACCTTCGAAATCTCCGCCGCAGGAAACTCGATCAGCGTACCGCACTCGCCACAGATCAGGTGATCGTGCTGCGGGTAGCCGTAGTCGTGTTCAAAGACGTCTCGCCCGTTGGCCCGAGCCACCTTCCGCAGCAACCCGGCTCGTTCCAATTCCTGCAGCGTCCTGTAGACCGTCGCCCGGCTGACGCGACGGCCGTCGGTCCGCGCCGTCAAGGTCACCACCAACTCCTCGCGTTCGAAGTGCTCGTGCGACGAAAACACCTGCTCGAGCACCAGGTCGCGTTCTCGAGTCAGCCTCTTGTTCTGAGTCGAGAGGTACTCACCGAACTTGGCACGCGGCGAGACGGCAACCGAGACGGATTCCAGGTCACTCACGCCACCACTCCGTCTGCCTGTTACGGACCACGATTACTCGGTCGCTCTCAACTGGTCGAGCGTCGCCTGGTAGGAATCCACGTGCGCCGTCACCGCCTCGGCTCCGTATCCCTGCGAGACCCAGAAGCGTCGCTGGCCCTCGAGGATTGCAGCCGACTCGGACGGTGACTGCTCGGCCAGCCAACTGGCATGGGCCGGATCAACCGCCAGCGGCGGCAGGGCGGTCCCCGTACTGGAGATGCCTTCGACGGCCGCCGTGCCGGAAACCGGAGCACTGGCCTCGACCTGGGCCTGGGCCTCGGGAGAAAACTCCACTCGGTCGACCGCATCGGCCGCTTCAGCTCCCGCGATGTCGCTGGAGGGTGTTACGGTTTCGGGCGGCTGGATCGGCTGCAGTGGCTGCGGTGGCTGGTTGCCACCGATCGGAGCTGGTCCGGTCACTTCCATGTCGAGATGTCCTGGCAGGATGCGTACAGCGGCCCCGCAGCGGGGGCAGTGTTTTCGAGATCATACCGCATCCCGAATCGGCTCAGCAATACCGCGTCGGAGTCTCACCGCTTCAGCCGCGGCTGTAAGGACCTGTCGCCGAACCCACCAGATCACCCACCCCAGCCTCGACACAACGGCCGATGATCGCCGCCGCCTCGATCACCTGGTCCCGGTCGACGTCCAGGTGAGTGCAGGCTCGCAGCCGATGTGAACCGCTGGCACCGATCTTGACCCCCGCCTCGAAAGCCTTGGCCGCCAATTGAGTCGCGTCACCGATCTCCGGGTCGATCTCGAAGAAGACCAGGTTCGATCCCACGTCGTCGGGGTCGATCCGAACGCCGTCGATCTCCGCAAGCGCCTCGGCAAAGGCCCGCGCGTTGGCGTGATCCTCGGCCATTCTCTCTACGTGGTGGTCCAGAGCATGAACCGCCGCCGCGGCGACGATGCCCGCCTGCCGCAACGCACCACCGAACAGCTTCCGCGACCGACGTGCCAAGGCAATGTCCTCGGCCGAACCCACCAGGACCGATCCCATCGGACAACCCAGTCCCTTCGAGAAGCAGATCGAAACGGTGTCGTAGTGCCGGGTCGCCTCGGCCGCCGAATAGCCTCCAGCCACGCACGCGTTGAACAACCGGGCGCCGTCGACGTGACTCTTGAGCCCGTTCTCGTGAGCCCATTGGCCGACTCGATCGAGTTGATCCAGAGGCCACGGCCGACCGCCTCCGGCATTGGTCGTGTTCTCGACGCACACCAGCCGAGTGCGACACAGGTGCTGGTTGTCGGCCCGCAGCTTGCCCTCGAGAACGTCGACGTCGATCATCCCGTGCTCAGCGGGCAGCAGGCGGCAGGTGACCCCCGAGAGCACCGCCGGCCCGCCCGCCTCGAAGTTGGCGATGTGACCGTTCTCGGCGATCAGCAACTCGTCGCCGGGTTGGCAGTGCGTCCTCACGCCCATCTGGTTCGACTGGGTCCCCGAGCAGGCAAACACGGCCGCTTCCTTCTCCAGCCGCTCGGCCACCATCGCCTCGAGCCGGTTCACGGTCGGGTCGTCACCGGACATGTCGTCCCCGCACTCGGCCTCGGCAATCGCCTGCCTCATGGCCGCGGTCGGCCGGGTGACGGTGTCGCTGTACATGTTGATAAACGGGTCGTGCATCGCCGATCCTCGGTTCGATGGGCTTGGGTCGTGTCGCGCTCCTGACCCCCTCACTCTAGTCCCCGCGCGGTGGCTTCTTCAACGCTGAGCCGACTGCCGAAGATGTGGTCAGTCCTTCAAGGAGCCACTACGATAGCCCTCGGCCGAACCCGACTCACCAGGTCGAAACCCATGACGCTCGACATCACCACCTTCGACTCGGCCGACGGCGACGCCACCGCGCTGATCGACCAGCTCCGAGGACGGCTCAGCCCCCAGGGTGATATCGTCTCCGATGCCGGCCGTGCCCGAACCATCGAACTCTTCGGAGAAGCCCTGGCACCGCAGGAGGTGGTCCAGAGGATCTGCGACGATGTCGCCCAGAATGGCCTCGAGGCCGTGCTCGACTACACCCGACGACTCGACCAGGCCGAACTGACCGCCGAGACGCTGAGAGTCTCGGCCGACGAGTTCCACGCCGCTCACCAGGCGGCCGAACCACAATTCCTAGCCACCATCCGACGCATTCGAGACAATATCGTTGAGTTCCAATCGAGCCTGCTGCCTGAGAACGTGACCGTGACCCCAAAGCGGTCGCTCGAGACGGGGCAGGGGTCCCTCGAGACGGGGCAGGGGAGTGGGCAGGGGACGATTGAGTTGCAGCAGAGGTACCGGCCTCTGCGGCGGGTTGGGATCTGCGTGCCCGGTGGAACGGCCGCCTACCCCTCGACTCTCCTGATGACCGCCGTGCCGGCTCAAACGGCCGGAGTCGAACAGCTTGCCGTGGGGGTGCCTCCCACAGAGTTCGGCGGCTACAACACGCACCTGCTGGCTACCTGCCACGAGTTGGAAATCGACGAGGTCTACCGTGTGGGTGGTGCCCAGGGTGTCGCGGCGTTGGCCTACGGGGTCGAGGGCATCGAGGCGGTCGACAAGATCGTGGGGCCGGGCAACCTGTTCGTCGCCCTGGCCAAGCGAACGGTTTTCGGCGAGGTCGACATCGATTCGATCGCAGGGCCCAGCGAGGTCGTGGTGCTGGCCGATGAGACCGCCGATGCGCGTTTCCTGGCCAGCGACCTGATTTCCCAGGCCGAACACAGCCCCGGTGCCAGCGTACTGCTGACCTGGCACCCGCCGCTGATCGAACAGGTCCGCGAGGCTCTCGTCGAGCAGTTGGACCGACTGCCGCGAGGTGACCTGGCTTGCGAGAGTCTGAACCGGTACGGAGCGCTGGTTTGCGTGGCCGACCCTGACGAGGCGATCGCGTTGTCCGAACGGATGGCTCCGGAACACCTGCACATCTCGACCGCCGATCCCGACTCGATACTCCAGCGGGTCCAGAACGCCGGCGCGATTTTCCTGGGCCATCACACACCCGTGGCCCTGGGCGACTACGTCGCCGGTCCCTCTCACGTGTTGCCCACCGGCGGCACCGCGAGGTTTGCCAACGGGCTCTCGGCCAACGACTTCCTCAAACGATCCAGCGTCATCCGTTACGACCGCACCGCGCTGGCGGCCGATGCAGCCGACGTCTGTCGGATGGCTGAAGCCGAGGGCCTGGGTGCTCACGCGGCCAGCATCACGATCCGGCTCGAAGACTCCGACGACGACGGCGGCTCAGCCTGATCCGGGTGCCATCCGTGCGACCGCGTCCCAGTCGACGTCGACCCCCAGCCCCGCTCCGGTGGGAGTTTCGATCACCGGCCCGTTGATCGAGATCGGATTGGTGGCCACCCGCGCCTCGTGGTAGTCGGGGCCCAGGATATCACCGGGGTAGGTCTCGACCTGCATGTTCGGGCAGGCGACCACCAGGTGGCACATCGCCGCGGTGGCGACGTCGAGTTCGAGGTTCGAGCCGATGCTGCAGGCGATACCGTGCTGCAAGGCCAACTCGGCGATTTCCCACGCCTTGCCGATGCCGCCGTTCTTGCCCGGGTACAGGCTGATCACATCACACGCCTCGTGGCGAATGCACTCCAGGGCATCGGGCAGGTCGAATACGATGTCATCGGCCATCACCGGACAGGAGATCGCCTGGCGGACTTCGGCCAATGCGTGGAAGTCACCGTTGGTGGTCGGCTGTTCGAACAGGCCGACGTCGAGGTCGGCCATGCGGTCCATCGCGGTAATCGAAGTGGCGGCATCCCAACCGGCGTTGGCGTCGATGACCAGGTCGCGTTGCGGACCAATCGTCTCACGCACCGCCGTCACCCGGGCGATGTCCTCTTCGAGGTCGGTCCCCACCTTGACCTTGATCGTCGTGAACCCCTCCTCGACCAGTTCCGCGGCCCGCTGGCGGGCTCGATCGATGGTATAGGCTCCCATCGAGAACCGGCATGTGATCGTCAACGGCCTCACCGCGCCACCGAGCAGTTCGTAGACCGGTTTGCCCGCCTCCTTGCCCTGGATGTCCCAGCAGGCCATCTCGATCGCGCTCTTGGCAAACCAGTTGCCCGCGGCGGCCCGGTCCATCACGTGGTCGATCGCCGGGATGTCAGCCGGATCGCAGCCGATCAGCAACGGGGTGAAGACGTGGTCGATGATTGCCTGGGCCCCCCAGGCCGTCTCGCCGCTCCAACGAGCCATCACGGTCGCCTCGCCAACACCCTCGATCCCCGCATCGGTCTCAACCCGGACCAGCACGTATCGCGACACGGTGTGCTGGCCGAGTGCCGAGATCATCCGGCGCGCCGGCTTCAGCGGGATTTCGACCTGGTGAGTGGTGATGCCCGTGATCTTCATCGACTTCCTCGTTCCCGACCGAATCGCCTATCATGGCCTATCATGGCCTATCATGGGACCGCATACGGCGGACCAGCATACCGCCCTCGTCCGTTGTTTCCATCGACCCGGTCTGGATCGTGAAGACGATTTTTCTGCCACTGGCCGTGATCAGCACGCTGCTGCTGGTCACGACGCTGGTCCTGGGTCTGATGATCGAAGACGCCCGCGAGGCGTCCCTGAGCCACCAGGTCGACTACCACCTCTGGACCTCGCTGGGCGGGATGCTGTTCGCCACGATGGTCCACGGGCTGGTGATGACCTACTTCATCGGGACCGGGCGTTGGTTCGAAGAGACCGACCGGGCCTACCCGCACAACAGCGGCTGTTTCGACGCCAGCCGGAAACTGAAATACCGCACAACCCTGGTCCTGATTCTAGGATTCGGGCTGCTGCTGGCCGCCGGCACGCTCGGGGCTGCCGCCGATCCCGCCTCACCGGTCGGCTTCACCGGCTGGCTGGGCATCGAACCCGCCACGCTGCACCTGCTCGTGGCCCTGGCCGCCGTCGCAATCAACAGCTGGACCCACCTGGTCGAGTACAAGGCATTGGACGAGAACGCGCGACTGATCGAGCAGATGATGAGTCACGTGAGGCGGATCCGCGACGAGCGGGGGCTCGACAGCTAACGCAGTCGAAACGCCTGAGCCCCGATGAAGGCCGGGTCCTTCGGGTCGCCCGGGCCCCGTCGGGGCAGAGTGCCGGCACGCGGTTCGAGGAAATCGGGAGCCTGGGGATCCGTCGAGGAAAACTCGACCGTCACACCACGCTGCACGGCCCGACCCGGCAGCATCAACTCACGTTCCCCACGCTTCAGATCGGCCGCCTCGGTCCGTGTCGACCAGTTCTCGCTGATCGCCGCAGTCCCGCTGAGCATCTGGCTGAACTTCAGCTCCATGTACTTGTTCTCGACCACGCACTCCGGACCACCCACTTCGAAGAACAGGTTGCGGCGAATCGAGACGTTGTCCGAGCTGTCTGTCGGCATGTGCTCGAACACCAGTCCGCGATCGACCTGGGCGAACGTATTGTTGCGAATCGCGAAGTCCCGCCATCGCCGGTCCTTGCCGGAAAAGAGAATCCCGACCTTCGCCGACTGGATCACCGACTCCTGCAGAGTCAGATTCACAACGTGATCGGTCATCTCCAAGCCGGCCCGCAGCGGCCCGATCACCCGGCACCGCAGGATCCTGATGTTTGAGTTGGTGTCGTAGGTGCCGGATGAGAACTTCAGGCCAACCGCTTCGGGGCCGCCGGCCCGCAGGACCAGGCCGGTCAGCTTCAGCACATCCTGGCTCGGGTCACCCGCCACGCCGCGAGCATCGATCCCGGCTGCGGTGAAACCCTCGACCACCAGCTCTTCAAGCTGGACCCGATCCTGGACTCCGACCAGGACCACTCCAGCCGGCTTCCCCTTGGCCGCGATCCGAAAACCGACAATCCGGATGTACTCGACATGCTTCAGATGAATCCCGGGCTTCTGGCCACCCGGAGCGATCACCGCCGGCTCGACACCCGTGCTGATGATCTCGATCCCCGTCGGCCACTGCTGCTGGGAACCGTCGATCTCGATCGACTCGGCATAGGTGTTCCCGCCCAGGACATTGATCGTCGCCTGGATGCGGCGCGAGCTGGTCCGGTAACCCGCCTTGTGGTCGCGGACGTGGGCCAGTGCCGAGGCGATCGTCTTGAACTCGGCCTCAGGACCCACCTCCAATGTCCTCTTCGCCGTAACCACCGGAGTCTTCGCAGACGGGTCGGTTCCGCCGCCGGACCCGGTGCCGCCGCTATTGGTCGCTCCAGCGCCGCTTCCCTGGTCGTTGCCGCCGCCGGAGTTTTCTCCATCACCTCCGTCACCGGGACTCATGGTCATCACCAGGGCGATCACGATGATCAGCACGATTCCGCCGGCGGCCAGGCCGATCTTCAGACCGCGGCCCGAGCCAGCTGGGGAACCGCCGCGGGAGGGCGAGGTCGACTGATCTCGGGTCTTGGGTCGAGCGTCAATGGCTGGAGCCGAGGTGTCCAGCATCGGAAACCCCCCGCCGTGAGCCTCGGCGACCGGTGCGATTTCCGGTGCGATTTCCGGTGCCTGTTCCGGTGCCTGTTCCGCGGGACCGACCTCAATGGGCGCAGACACAGGGGCTGCCGCAACAGCAGGAGCCTCGACAACCGCCCCAGCGGACTCGGCAACAGGCGGGGAGGTCGGGACCGAGGGCGTCGGCGATTCAAGAGCCGCGGCAATCGGTGGCGGAGCCGGTTCGACCCCAGCCGCCGGGCCCGCCTCGGACTCAATGGCAGCCGGTGGCGGCTCCGAGGAGTCCTCACCGAGTGTCGTCAGAAAATCGGCCAGGCCGGGGTCTTCGACCGGGGCCATCTCGGGCTCCGACTCCGCGCCGGCAAACCGCTCGGTGTCGCCACGCTCCACCGCAATCACCTCGTCGACAGCCGGAGTCGGTGGCTCTACGGGTGCGGCGACGGGTGCGGCGACGGGTGCGGCGGTAGGCGTCTGCGGAGTCGCCTCGGGTGCCTGTTCGACCGGCTGTGCCACGGGGACGGCCTTGGCCACGGGGGCCGCTGTCGGTGTCGTCTCACCATCGCCGAGCCAGGCGGTGAGTTGTTCGGCGACTTCCTCGGCGGTCTGAAACCGATCCGAGGGTGCCTTGGCCATCATCTTCGAAACGATAGCCTCCAGCGGACCGGGGATATCCGAGCGGGATTCGGAAATCGATGCCGGCTCCCTGGTCTGGTGCCACATCAGTCTCTGGGCCATGGTCCCCTCGTCGAACGGCGGCCTCCCGGTCAGCAGGAAGTACATCGTGCAGCCGAGGCTGTAGATGTCGGCTCGAGCGTCGACCTTGTGGCTGTCGAGTGCCTGCTCGGGAGCCAGGTAGTCGGCGGTCCCCAGCACCCTCTCATCGTGCCGCAAGGTGATCGGGTCCTCGTCGTCCTCTTCGAAGAACCTCGCCAGGCCCAGGTCGAGAATCTTGACGACACCCTCGGTGTCGACCAGCAGGTTGCCCGGCTTGATGTCGCGATGGACCAACCCGGCCTCGTGAGCGTGCGTCAGGCCGTGAGCCGATTGCCGGATGAAATCGGCGACCTCGCGGAAATCTCGAGGCCCCCGGTCGATCACCAGCTCCTGCAGGCTCGAGCCCTCGACGTATTCCATCACCAGGAAGTGAATCTCAGCCCCGCCATCCTCCTCGCGATCCACATCGTAGGCCCGGACGATGTTCGGGTGATCCAGCGACGCAACCGCCTGGGCCTCGCGGTGAAAACGCTCGAGATAGCTCGAGTCGTTGACCTTCTTGTGAGGCAGCACCTTGATCGCACAGCGGCGACGCATCAACACGTGGTCGGCCAGATAGACCGAGCTCATCCCGCCCTTGCCCAGCAACGACTGCAGCCGGTACTTGCCCAGGAAGAACCCCTTGTGCTTCCCCTTGAGCAGCTTGTCGGACTGCCAGGCGGTCAGTGCGCCCGAGGCGACCAGGGCGTCTGCGACCGATTGAGAATTGCCGCCGGAGGGCATCTCGGAGACCAGCTGCTGTAACCGATCCGAATCGACCAGGCGGCTCTGCCGGACCAGGTTCAGAAACGACTCGACGGTAAACTTCAGCGCCATCCAGTCTACCTGCTACCAATCCCCGGTGTCCGCCCCAGGCACTCACTCGCGAATCTAACATAAGCCCCACCCCTTTGGTATACTCCCGCCCGCCGGGCCGATCACCACGCAGCGACATCGCGGTGGGACCACCGGTTCGAAACGGAGTCCCCCGGATCGTGACCCAACGCAACGACGAGGAGATCCGCCGCGAGCTCGAACTGGAGACCGGCCAGATCGACTCGAACTGGAGGCCGCTGGCGGGATCGCTCCTGCTGTGCCTGGCCACCGTCGCCGGCTTCATCTCATTGATCGCCGACCCCCCTCCGGTCCCGTTCGACAACCCGGTTGTCCGCGGCTACGTACTGCTGGCCGCGCTGGTATGCACCGTGCTGGCCGTGATCCTGCTCAGGCAGCCGCGAGCCGCCCGAGATCCACTCTGGCAACCCCAGCAGAAAGGGCTCCGGTTCGACTCGGTCGTGCTCTACACCCGCTCGGCCTGCCACCTCTGCCACCAGGCACGTGAAACCCTGCTGATGCACCACGAATTCCTGGCGCAGATCTCCGAGGTCGACATCGACGGTGATCCGGAGCTGATCGAGCGGTATGGAGAGTGTGTTCCGGTGCTGGTGATCGACGGCCGCGAACGGTTCCGCGGTCAGATCGACGTGCTGCTGCTGAGACGACTGATCGACGCGACCGCGCCCCGCATGCAAGCCACCTGAGCGCCGGGCCGATGAGATCATCGCGATGAACACGCTGGTGATCATGGCCAAGCACCCCGTGGCCGGAATGGTCAAGACCCGGCTGGCTGCATCGCTGGGCGAAGCCGCCGCCGCCGGGCTGGCAGCCGCCTTTCTCGAGGATCTCCTCGACCGGCTCCACCCCTGTGCCGATCGACACGTGCTGGCCACCTGGCCGGACAACACCGCCGCCACGACCTACTTCGAAGAACTCTCGGCAGACCGCTTCGAATTGTGGAACCAGCCCGAGGGTTCACTGGGCGAGCGTCTGGCACGGGTCACCACCGAACACCTCGGACCAGATCCCCACCAGCGGGTCGTCGTCATCGGCAGCGACAGTCCGACGTTGCCGAAAGAGACAATCGAGGCGGCTTTCGTGGGCCTGCAACAGGCCGACGTCGTCGTCGCCCCCGCCGACGACGGAGGCTATGTGCTGATCGGACTGCGACGCGAGGTGCCAGGTCTGTTCGAGCCCATCGAGTGGAGTTCACCTCGAGTGTTTGCCCAAACGCGAGAGCACCTGCAGAGCAGCTGCACGCGGTTCATCGAACTGCCCGGCTGGTACGACATCGACACCCTGGATGACCTCCGCCGGCTCGACAAGGAACTCGGCCCCGAGCACCCACTCGGCAGGGCAGGGGGGGCCACCCGAAACGGACTCGATGACCTGCCGCACGGATGGGATTTCCGCTCGATCGACCGTTGACTATACTCTCGCCGTCGGACCCTCGCCGATCGCTTTCCCTCGAGACCCTCGCCCCCGTGCCCAACCCCGGCTCCTCATCCGACCGACCTCCGCGGCTGCTGATCGCCGACGACAACCAGCAGAACCGTGAACTGCTCGAAGCGTATCTCGTCGGGGAGGGCTACGAGATCGCCATGTCCAGCGACGGGCAGGAAACACTCGAACAGGTCGAAGCGTTCGGTCCCGACCTGGTGCTGCTGGACATCATGATGCCGCGGCTGAGCGGTTATGAGGTCTGTCAGCAGTTGAAGGAGGCCGACGCGACCCGGGGGATCCCGATCCTGATGGTCACCGCTCTCAACGAGATGGGTGACATCGAGCGGGCTGTCGAGGCGGGCTGCGACGACTTCCTGACCAAGCCGGTCAATCGGCTCGAACTCACCACTCGGGTCAAGTCGCTGCTGAGGGTGAGGCAGCTGACCGACGAGCGGGACCGGCTGCTGGCCTACCTGGCCGAGGTCGACGGCTTCGACCCCGACTCGCTCTAGGGACTGGGGCCTATTTCTTCTTCCGCTTGGCGCGGATCAACTCGATCACCAGCTCATCGAGTTGCCTCAGGCCCTCGTCGACCTTGATCCGGTAGAAGCCCACCTTGTAACCGGCAACCTTGCCGTCGGCGCCGATCACCACCCACAACGGCAGCTTCGCGTCCAACTGCCTCGGGTCCCCGAACAACTCGATCACCTTGCCCGAATCGGTGGCGACGGGGTAACCGAGATTCATGAACTCGCGGAGCTTCTTGACCGACCTCAGCGCGGCTCTCTTCGTGCGAGGGTTCTCGAACGACGGATTGACCGCCACGCCAATCACCTCGACACCCAGCCGTCGTCGTTTTCCATAGAGAAAATCGAGGTAGCCGACCTGGCCGTAGGGTTCGACCAGCTGGTTCCCCTTGTAGCTCCAGAAGTGCAGCACCACGATCTTGCCGGCCAGGCTCTTCGAATCGATCGTCTTGCGGTCGATGGTCGTGAGTTTGAAGGCGGGGGCGGGCTTGCCGAGCCTCTGCTTGGCCAACTCGCCCACGCTCGCGGCTCGCTTCGATTGCCCGCTGATGTCCTTGCTGATCACCGCCACCAGCGATGCGAACGGGGTCGAACGGGCCTCGCCGGTGAGCTGGGCGATCTTGGAGCGAACGCCCCCAAGCTGAGCCCTGCTCAACTCCGGCCGCGTCGCATTCGACTTGCGCTTCAGGTCCTTCTGGATGCCCAGCAGTGTCGTCCAGGGCTTCTTCAGCGACGCCAGCCGCTTCGCATCGACGGGTTTCTGAGAAACGAGCTCGGTTTCGAGTACGAATTCGTCACCACGGCCCATCACGATCCGACGCGATGCGGCCACCACCAGCCCGGTCGATTTCTCGACCCAGACCGAACCGCTGCGGCCGAATCGATTGGTCAATTCGACCCGCCAGCACTGGCGAGACTTCTTCGACTGCGACCCGGCCACCGTGTACTTGGTGCGATCGACCATCCAGCTCGTGCCCGGCTTGAGCTTTTCGAGGTACTCGAAAACCGGCCGCTGCAGGACCTGGGGATACAGCGTCCCGTCGTGGTCATAGAGCACGCGGATGCCCGGCTTGGCCGCCCCCACCAGGCCCACCCGGCCGTATCGCTCGGGCCACGCCCAACGACCCGGACCCTGCTCCTCGATCACAAAATCAGCCGTCGCCGTCTTGCGATCGACCAGGCAATACAGGGTGAATTGCTTTTCGGGTGCCTTGAGCGTCGAGCGGCGTGGAGACAGCGTGCCGGTGAATCTCATCTCGATCACCTCGGCCCCGACCGAGGACATCAGCACCGAACAGACCACTCCCAGAGACAGCAATCGGCACATCACGTTGATCCTCGTTCGTCGGGCCCGAGAGCCGGTTGACAACTCGCTGCCAGGTGACGCACTCGACACCCGTTCTCCACACATCATCGTAGAGTCCCATGGCGTTCACAAGGCCGCCTTGGGACCTGTTGACACGTTTCGCGGCCGCTTTTAAGCTGAACTCTCCTGCGGCCAAAGATCGATCCGACAGAGACTTAGGTCGCACCACTCGACGCCGAGCAGGGCGGAATCCGTGTCTGACGATGTATTCAAGATCGACCAGTTCACCATCATCGGTGACATCGCCTCCGGACAGGTCAGCGATGTGTTCGAAGCGGTCCAGGACGGTTCGGGCAAGCACTTCGCGCTGAAGCTGCTGCGAGACGACATCGTCCAGAATTCCATGCAAAAGGAATCCCGCACGATCCTCAGCCAGTTCAAACAGGAATTCAAACTCGGCCAGCTATTCGAACACCCCAACCTGGTCCACGTCCACGAGATCCAGTTCAAGGTCCAGACCCTGTTGCCGGTCAAGGAACCCATCGCCTACTTCACGATGGACTACTTCCGCTCGCAGAATCTCAAGGCCGCCATGAGCAGCGACCCCCTGGGAACTCAGCGTCGATTGCAGAAGATGCTCGAGCAGATCTGCGAGGCGCTGGGGTATGTGCACTCCAAGGGATGGGTGCATCGAGACGTCAAGCCCGACAACCTGCTGCTGACCCGGTCGGCCGAAGCCCGCCTGATCGACTTCTCACTCGCCTGCAAGATCAATCAACGGCACAGGATCATCCAGGGCACCCGCAGCTATATTGCACCCTAGACGATCAAGAAAAAGAAGGCGCTTCCCCAGACCGACATGTAC
>Ga0066376_10001748_pt1 | contig 20843 bp, 23 predicted proteins | sample Knorr_S15_td_Bot_FD_77009 | JGI IMG/M metagenome (GOLD analysis project Ga0066376, IMG submission 77009) | Marine microbial communities from Southern Atlantic Ocean transect - Knorr_S15_td_Bottom_ad_5009_LV_A | ecosystem: Environmental > Aquatic > Marine > Oceanic | place: Southern Atlantic...
AGAATTAGATATCTTAGAACGAGATATTCCTCAATTAGAAGAAGCCTTAAAACCATTTCCACGTCTAAGCTACACAGAATGTGTAGATATGCTGAAAGTTGGGGGTATTGACTTCACATGGGGAGATGACTTTGGTGCTCCACATGAAACACTTATAGCTGAAAAATTTGACCAACCGGTTATTGTGCATCGTTTCCCCGCGGAAATTAAGGCATTTTACATGAAACGTGACCCTGAAAATGAGAAGGTTGTATTGGGTATGGATATCCTTGCGCCTGAAGGTTATGGTGAAATTGTGGGTGGCTCTGAGCGAGAAACACGAATTGAAGTGTTAGAAGAACGAATTGCAGAAGAGGGTTTAAATCTGGACGATTTTGATTGGTTCCTCGATTTACGTCGATATGGCTCTGTACCTCATTCTGGTTTTGGTATGGGAATTGAGCGAGTAGTGGCTTGGATTTGCAAACTCCCCCATGTGAGAGAGACCATTCCATTCCCCCGAATGATGGGAAGACTTCGTCCGTAAATGAAAATTGCCTTGGCACAGATTAACACTACCGTTGGTGACATTCAGGGGAATACCCAGGAAATTATTCATGTGATTTCTGAGGATGGCAAGGATGTGGATGTATTGGTATTCCCAGAAATGGTGCTAACGGGATATCCCCCTCAAGATTTGTTGTTTGAATCTGCCTTCATTAAAGCCACTGAAGCAGCCCTTTTGAAAATTGCAGAATCCGTAAGTGAGTGTACGGTGATTGTAGGGTCTGTACGTGAGGAGAATGGTGAGTTGTTTAACACTGCCGCCGTTATCCATGCCAATAGTAAAATAGACTATCGTGATAAATCCTTGTTGCCCACTTATGATGTGTTTGATGAAGCGCGATATTTTACTTCGGCCAAACGCATTGAACCAGTTCAAGTAGTGATACATGGGAAGCCTATTTCAATAGGGGTACAGATTTGCGAAGATTTATGGGATGATGGATATTCTCAAAAGGTAACACTGGGGTTAGTTGAAAAGGGTGCAACTTTAATGGTGAATATATCTGCATCTCCTTTTTGCGTGGATCGATACAAAGAACGAATTAAGGCGGTTCAGGAAAAAGTAGACGAATTTGAAATTCCATTTTTCTACTGCAATATGGTGGGTGCCCAAGATGAATTGGTTTTTGATGGCCATTCCTTTGCTGTAAATAGTTCTGGTGAGATTATTGCCTCAGGATTACCGTTTGTAGAAGATATTATTGTGGTGGAAATAAAGGATGCACCACCCATTCAAATTTCAGATATATGTGAAGATGAACAAATCTATAATGCTCTTACCTTAGGTTTAAAGGATTACTTTAAGAAAACATGTCATTCATTATCTATAATTGGACTTAGTGGTGGAATTGATTCAGCTTTGACGTGTACCATTGCGGTGAATGGATTGGGTGCTGAGAATGTTTTGGGGGTTGCCATGCCATCACAATTTTCATCTGACCACAGTATTTCTGACGCTGAGTTATTGGCGAAAAATTTAGGCATTGATTTTCAAACCATTCCCATCCAAAAACTGAATGCACAATTTTTAAATGACTTGGATTCAATATTTTCTGGCACTGAGTCTGGACTTGCTGAAGAAAACCTCCAAGCACGGATTCGGGGAAATTTACTCATGGCCATTGCCAATAAGAAAAATGCACTGGTCCTCAACACGGGAAACAAAACTGAATCTGCATTAGGCTATTGCACCTTGTACGGTGATATGTGTGGTGCCTTGGCGGTCATCAGTGATTTGAATAAATCCCAAGTCTATTCTGTATGCTCATGGATAAATGAGCATTATGGTAAAGAAATTATTCCTGAAGGTACATTGAACAAGCCACCCTCTGCAGAATTGAGTCCCAATCAAGTGGACCCCTTTGATTATGATGTGGTGAGTCCACTAGTAAATGCCATTGTGACGGATGGCCTCCATTCTACAGGATTGGCCAATGCTGGCTTTGACCCTGAACTCTCCACAGAGATGATGCGAAAAGTCCGTTATTCAGAGTATAAACGACGTCAATCAGCACCAGGAATCCGCATTTCTAAGAAGGCTTTTGGCATTGGTCGTCGTTACCCCATTGTGAATGCTTACAAAGAATAATTCAGTCTAATTCAACATCCTTGATGTTTTTGGTGGAAAAACTGTATATTCAGTCATGGAAAACATAATCATAAATCAATCAGTAGCCATCCTTTGCGATGGAAATAATATCGAGCGTAGTATTCATAGTGAATCCAAATCTAAGAATACCATGATCAATTTTGACACCTTAATACCCAAACTTTTAAATGGCCGTGGACTAAATCGTCTCCTCTATTTTAGAGAGGGAAAGGCCATTTCGTCTAAGTTTGCAGAACGGTTGCATGAAAATTATTATGGGTCAGTAGTCCCCTGTCATAAATCAGCGGACATTCCGCTCTCAATCAAAGCCACACAGTTGGCATCAAAGGTTGATACTATCGTCATTATGTCTGGCGATTCTGATTTTGTTGAATTAGTTCACCATTTGAAGGCTGAAGGAGTACGTGTTGAGATTGCTGCAGTGAAAGCAACTACCGCTCAAGTACTTATTGATAATGCAGACCATTTTCATGAAATTACCAATGAAGATTGGTTTGTCTATAAGGTACCGAAAAAATAAGATGTAAAATTAATGGGACACAATTGTAGAGGACCGATGAACATGGGGCCATTATGATGGAATCAAATGGTAAATCCATAGAAATTTCACAAATGATTGAATAAATGATTTTCATTTATAGACTAAGGCATATAATTTTTACACATGACGGAGATGATTTTTCACCTAACCTGCCCAGATCAACGGGGGATTATTGCACAGTTAACACAGTTGTTATTTCAACATCATGTAAATGTGTTGTCATTAGAACAGCATGTTGAATCAGATGAGGGCTTATTTTTTATGCGTGCCCATGCAGATTTAGGCAATATGACCATTTCTTCTGAAACACTTACAGACCTTCTTAATGAACTCGAAAAGCGATTAAATGGTACGTTGACAATTCATGATTCCCTTAAACCATTGAACATGGCCATCTTATGTACAAAAGAACTGGCACATGTAAGCGATTTATTGATGAAGCATCAATCAGGTGAGTTGAATTGTAAGATTCCGGTTATAATTAGCAATCATGATGATCTGAGAAATAGTTCTGAGCAATATGGTATTGAGTATCATCATCTGCCTGTGGATGCCATGAATCGAAAATCTCAAGAAAAAGAAATTTTATCACTGTTAGAAACTCATAACATTGATATTGTGGTGCTAGCACGATACATGCAGATTCTTTCTCCTAAAATTGTGCAACAATATAAAGGAAGAGTTATCAATATTCATCATGCATTTCTTCCTGCATTTAAAGGGGATAGGCCTTATCATAAGGCATGGGTTCGTGGTGTGAAAATGATTGGCGCCACTGCTCATTATGTAACGGAAGAATTAGATGAAGGTCCCATTATCGAACAAGATGTGGAATCGGTAACCCATCAGCATTCGGTAAAAGAAATGATTCAAGCGGGGCGAGATATAGAAAGAAGGGTGTTGACCTCAGCTGTGAAAGCACATCTACAACATCGAATTTTACTCCACGGACAACGCACACTAATTTTCCACGCCTAAATACACCCCTTGACAATATCTTATTTCAGTGCTAAGATATGGGGACTGTTTTAATTATTATTAAGGAGGAATATGGATATACTACACACCGTTCAACATTATATGTCTAAAAAAGTGGTTACTGTGAATAAGGATCTATTTATATATGCAGCTATTGATAAATTACTGCATCATCGTATCTCAGGCACACCTGTTGTGGATGATTCTGGGAATATGGTTGGGATTCTTACTGAAAAAGATTGCCTCCGAATTATGGCAAATGGATCATTCCATGAAATGCCAGGGGGGTCTGTGTCCAGATATATGACCGAAGATGTAAAAACGGTATCGCCCGAAACCGATATTTTTGTAGTTGCCGATTTATTCCTCAAAAATCATTTTAGACGGGTTCCCGTATTAGAAGGTAAAAAATTGGTAGGTCAAATTAGTCGTTGTGATGTGCTGGTAGCGGTTCAAGATATTGTGAATGTGAAGCAAAATAAATCTCCCCAAAAAGAATATTTATCTGAGGAAATGAAAAGCTCGTTAAAGTAATGAGATTTATTTTACCATTTCTATTATTTGGTTTTATTATTCCAGCAGAATTGGATAAAAATAGTTCCCAAACTATTTACGTGGCTGTTTATGATGATTTGCTTGAATATCAAAAATCGGGAAAACACTTTGAATTAATGTTAATAAATCAACAAATTTTTTATGTGTCTGAAATTATCCAATTAGATTCATTTAATATAACTATCAATGTATTAAATGACCGCAGATTGGGTTTAAATAGAAATTTTCAGTCGTTAATTGAAATGGAAATTGAAAATAAATATCCAAAGCTTCTTCGAGAGATAAAAATAGAGAATATTTACATGTTGAACGAGATAAAGCGATCATCTCTTTTTGATAAAATGCCATACTCGCCTACTACATTAATTGTAATTATACCTCTCGTTTTACTATTTATTAAATTTATTTCTACAATGATGTTTGTCTAAAGGAGGCAACTATTACAATCAAATCTCGAATAATTGCTAAATTGCAATTCGCAATATTGTGCATTTTTTTTTCTGGATGTTCAGTAATCATGCCAAAACTAATTCCGTTTAACGATTTACCAACCCCCAGCGGAAAGTTTTCAGTGGGGACACAAATTTTCAATTGGACTGATAGTTCTCGTGCGGAGTGGTTCACTGAAGATGATACAGAAGACAAGCGAAAGTTAGTGGTGCAGATTTGGTATCCTACCCATGTAATTGGTCAAATTAAGTATCCATATATGGACTATCCAAATAAACGATTGGGCCCATTATCTCAGCAGCTGGAATTGCCCGTATTTATGATTCGTCATATTCAGAATATTCTTACCAATTCAATTTTAAATGCACCCATTCATCCAGATGCTGATAAGCTCCCTATAATTATATTTTCACATGGATTAGGGGGAATGAAAGCACAAAACACCGCCCATATTGAAGAATTGGTGAGTAGGGGTTATTTTGTAATTGCGCCAGATCACCCCTATGATGCAAATATAACTATTTTCGATGATGGAAGCGTGGCGGAATATCGCTCAGGAATAACATTCCTACAAGCCAAACGAGGGAAAGGGGTAAAACTAACAAAACAAGACTTTTGGGATTTCAGATTACCCCAAATAAATACGCGGACAGCAGATATTAGATATCTATTAGATGAGTTGGAAAATAGAATAGAATCATCTGAATCTTTGTGGTCAAAAATAGATTTAGATCGCATCGGTATATTTGGCCATTCATATGGTGGGGCCACCAGTGTCATGGTATCCCATATAGACAAACGCATTGATGCATGCATTTCTTTAGATGGGTGGAACGTGCCCATTCCACAATATGTGATTGACGATGGTCTAAATGTCCCCCTATTATATATTGGACGACCAGAGTGGGATACCACCTTAAATTATGAAAAGTTAGATACATTGCTGGCACGAAGTTCAATGGATGCAGATAAATTGTTACTAGATGGAACGAAACATTTTGATTATTCTGATACGCCTTATTTTTCACCCTTAGCGAAGAAATTTGGCATATCTGGGGAATTACCAGCTGAAGAACTTTTATCTATCCTAAATGGACACATCATCTCTTTCTTTGATGAGCATGTGAAAAACTAATGGAGGTGAATCTCTCTAAATGAAAAGAAATGACACATCAAAGTGGTTGGAGAAAGTAAAGTCAAATAGTTGGGAATCTGAGATTCTCATCGTTGGATTTGTTCTCATTATTTTACTTCAAACTAAGGATTTCTTTCCATTTTTAATAGAAAATATGACCACTTATAATAGTTTTAATAGTGGAGTCTATAGTCTTGTAAATAAAGTAATTATCCCCTTTTTATTACAGATCATATATATTTCCAACTTGATTTTAGTTGTAAATCTATCATTTTATTTGTTAATCAGGGGTTTGTGGGTTGGGATAATTGGTTTGTCATCAGTATTCCCTGATGGAGTTGATATAAATAAATTAAACTATAATCAACTATTTACAAATCGCTTGTTTAAATATGATTTAGATTCGTATTCACATAGAGTAGATTATGTATGTAGTTCTATTTTTTCAATTTCATTTTTATTGATTATGGTATTGTTGAGTATTGGACTTTTCATTATTGAAACGATATTTTTAATTTTAATTATCGATTATCTTACTATTCCCTTATTGCATAGTGATTCATACTTTTTTCAAATAATTCCTAATTTTATTAGAATATTTATATCCACTTTATTAGGTATTCCTTTAATAGCTTTTTTCATATTAGGATCTATTTATATTATAGATTTTATACTATTAAGTCCACTGAAATTGATAAAGAATAGATATTTTGGGTATGCTTATAACATATTGGATAGATTCTTTAGATTTGTATTTTCAATTTTTATTTATGAGATGCTTTATTTGACATTTATAAGCAATCTCAAAAAACGATATATTTATTTGTTTTTGGTTTTAGTAGTTACTTTAACCAGTGTTATGACAAGTTGGGAATTTATAGATAATAATTTTTATGAAAGTCAATCTAATCGAAAATTCTCAAAATATAATTATCATTATGAAAACCTTTTAGAAAATTCAATTACACTAAATGAAATTCATGAAATAAAAAATAAAGGACCAATAATTCAATCTGATATTATTAATAAACCCTTTATTAGATTATTTATTCCCTATGATTCAAGCTATGATAATTATTTTAAAAATTGTATTGATGATTCTTTAATTGTAGATGAGATAGGTCAAGATAAATTTTTAGTTTGTGTTAAAAATTTCTTTTTGGTATCTATAGATGATAGAGTAGTATTGAATTTAGAGTATTCATTTTTTACACATTACATAGAAGATAGAATGGGATTTAATACAATTTTTAGTATTGATGGATTAAAAGTAGGGGGACATGTATTAAAAATAAAATCCCCAATTTATAATGAGGAGTTTGGGTCTAAAGGTGTGATTGAATTTAAGATTACTAATAGTGGGGAGTTAGACTATATTATACCATTTTATTACATGGGAAGAGAGTAGGTTTATTATCTGTCGGTACAGATGCAACGTTCAACCCATAATATTTTAATATAATAACATCCAGGATCACAATCTCTACAATTTCCATAATTATTTACAGAAGTAGCCGATACATTATTTGACGTAAATGTAGCTAAGCAAAGAAATAATATAACAGTTTTAATACTTTTCAAATTCATGCTATATAATTTACCATTTAATTAATAATTAAAAAATAATTAGTGTTTAGCTTTTAGTTCGAGAGAATAAATAGCTCCCAATTAATAAGAATATAAAATTGGGTCCCCATACTGAAATGAAGGGGTTTAATACGCCTTGAAACCCTAAAGTTTGCCCAAATTTAAGTACAGCATAGTACAAGAAAATCACGCCAATACTCATTCCCACGCCGATAGATAGACTACTTCGAGGTTTACGAATGGCAAGTGAAAGACCGAATAGAACCATTAAAAATGAAGTGCCCGCAAGGGCAGTCTTGAAATGTAAATTTACGGCCCATCGGGGTTCATGAATTCCATTTCGCTTTAGTTTAGAAACAAATTCTGATAGATTCCTATAATCCATTTCCTCCGGTTTCCCCGTTTCACGAGTGAGGTCCATTGGCGTGATTTCTGAATACATGGTACTATCTTGATTATATGAGGTAAACTTTAACTCTCCATTATTCCATGTTCGAATAGTGTAATTAGGGATTACCCAAGAATGTTTGACATCATTCCAATGCATTTTTGGCGAGTCAAGTCTATAGTATAAATCTTGCTCATCAAACTTTTGAATAGAAATCCCATATGCCATTTTATTATTGAACTGAAATCGTTTAATGGAGAGTATGGTATTGGCATCCAATTGCCGATAAATATTTCTCTTTTTCGCATTATTTGTACGGGATTTTCGGATGCCATGTTCTTCCTCAATCAACAATCTTTTTTGATAATTGGACGTAACCACATAATTATCAAATCCAAATGAGAGAAAGCTGAATATAAATCCCACGAGTAAGAGTGGAGTGGCGATACGCCTGAATCCCACACCTGATGCTTTTATGGCAGTAAGTTCACTATTTTTTTGTAGGATGCTTAGAGTAATAACGGTGGATAGGAGCATGGCCATAGGGAATCCTATACTGATGAACCAGGGGATGGTATGGATATAATATTTTAAAATGGCCGCCGTTGGCATGGATACATCAATAAATATATCCAGATGATCAATAATATCAACCACGATAAAGATTACAATAAATGCAAGGGTGGTTGCCACTAATTTTGAAAAGAACTGCTTGAGAATATAGAGATCCATAAGTTTAAGCATGACATAAATTACATACATTGATGATGAGTTTCCATTAGCGATATATAAAATAATATGCGTAAATTGCATTCATCGTAATCCCTTTAAATCTGCCCGGGAGGTAGCAAAGGGTAAGAGATTCACTACAGATTGAACTTTTATCCTCGCGCTCCTATTGGAGCGTTTTTCTTACCCGGCAATAAATAAGGTTAAAAATGAAAACAGTAAAGGCAACCCTTTTAAAAGAAAAAGATATCGCCAGAAAATTAGTACGTCTGGCTCATGAGATTATTGAGAATAACGCTGATTTAAGTAATATCGCCATTGTGGGTATTCGCACCCGTGGTGAAATTTTAGCCAATCGCGTGGTTGAGCATATTCAAGAAATCTCTGGTGAAGACATTACTCAAGGAACCATTGATGTGACATTTTACCGAGATGATTTCAGGACTAATATGGGTTCACCTAAAATAGGTTCATCCAGTATACTCTTTGAGGTTGATGGTCGCAACGTGGTTCTAGTGGATGATGTATTATATACGGGTCGAACTATTCGCGCTGCCATGGATGATTTATTTTCTTTTGGTAGACCAGCATCCGTTCAACTTGCAGTCTTGATAGATCGAGGACATCGTGAGTTACCCATACGGTCTGACTATGTAGGTAAAAATTATCCCACATCATTAAATGAGCATATTCACGTTCATGTGAATGAAGTGGATGGTGAGGATGCAGTACTCCTCATGGAATACGGAGAATAGAATGGGGGCATTAAGTACAAAGCATTTTATAAAATTAGAGGGTGCGCCAAAAGAAGATATTCAGCATCTAATTGATACGGGGCTCATGTTTAGAGAAGTATTAAATCGTCCTATTAAAAAGGTGCCTTCTTTGATTGGTAAAAATGTGGTGAATCTCTTTTTTGAAAATTCTACCCGTACCCGAATGTCATTTGAATTGGCTGAAAAACGGTTGTCCGCAGATGTGACAAACTTTTCTGCTTCATCATCAAGTTTAAACAAAGGTGAGAGTTTTAAAGATACCATCCAAAATATTCATGCCATGAAAATGGATTGTGTAGTTATGAGGCATCCTGTACCGGGTTCATGCCATCAATTAACAAAGTATGTAGATGCAATTGTAATCAATGCTGGCGATGGGAAACATGAACATCCAACACAGGCAATGCTTGACATGATGAGTCTCTATGAAAAATTTGGCTACTTAAAAGGTTTGAAAGTGGCTATTATCGGAGATATTTCTCATAGTCGTGTGGCTCTATCAAATATCCATGGACTTATTACGATGGGTGCAGAAGTAACCCTTTGTGGTCCACCCCATTTGATTCCTATTGGTATTAAAGAGTTGGGCGTGTCTGTGAGTCATAATGTGGATGAAGTGGTAGAATGGGCAGATGCATTAAACATTTTGAGAATTCAACGTGAGCGAATGGGAGTGGGACTAATTCCGTCTGTGCGAGAGTATCGAGATTTCTTTGGCATCACACAAGAAAGATTGGATAGACATAAAAAAGAGATTGTAATTATGCACCCTGGCCCTATGAATAGAGGTGTGGAAATTGACAGTTCTGTGGCTGATGGTGATCAGGCAATTATTCTTGATCAAGTTTTGAATGGAGTGGCTGTTCGTATGAGTATTTTGTATTCGTTATTAGGGCCTGAAGAAGAGGGAAAAGATGAGAAAAAATAAAATTTTATCGGGGAAATGGGCGTTTGTAAATGGATGCATTTATGACCCATTTAAAAAAGTAAATATTGATGGAAGAATCTTACTTGAAGATGGTATTGTTATTGCCGTTGGTGATGTTGATGTTACCGATGCGGAACAAATAGATTGTTCAGGTAAAATTATTACCGCTGGATTTATTGACATTCATGCACACTTCCGCGTTCCAGGTAGAGAAGATAAAGAAACATTAAAAACGGGGGCAATGTCAGCCATGGCGGGTGGATTTACACGAGTTTGTGTCATGCCCAATACCAATCCGCCATTAGACACACCAGAAGCCATTCGATTTATCAAAGATAAAGCTGAGAGTGTACCTATACAGATTTATCCAATTGGAGCCATTACTATTGGTCAAAAAGGGACTGAAATTGCTGAATATGGTGAAATGGTTAAAGAAGGTGCAGTTGCATTATCTGATGATGGACTTCCCGTAGAGAATGGTCATGTGCTTCGACTCGCATTAGAATATAGTAGTATGTACGGGGTACCAATAATAAATCATGCAGAAGATATACAATTGAGAAATGATGGACTTATGAATGAAAGTCCATTGTCAACGCGTTTAGGATTAGATGGAAATCCAGATATTTCAGAATCGGTCATGGTTTTTCGCGATTTAGAAATTGCTGAATTTGTGGACGGCCGGATTCATATTCCCCATGTATCTACAAAAAAATCTGTAGATATTATTAGACAGTATAAGGCAAAGGGAGTGAATGTTACGGCTGAAGTCACACCACATCACTTAGGCTTGACAGAAAATAGTTTAATTGACTTTGACACCAATGCAAAAGTTGCACCACCCCTTAGAACAGATTCAGACCGTAAAGCTTTAATTCAAGGCTTAAAAGATGGAATTATCACGTGTATTGCTACTGATCATGCGCCCCATACGATTGAAGATAAAGAAAAAGATATGAAACATTCACCCTGTGGAATGATTGGTTTAGAGTCCGCATTTGGACTTTCGAATACAACTTTACAGACAGAAGGATTCTCCGTGGAGGATGTAATTGGCTGGTTGACGGCTGGACCTGCATCCGTATTAGAATGGGATTTAAATGCCTTTGAAGTAGGTACGCCTGCAGAAATTACCATTATTGATGCTACTGCTTCATGGGAGATGTCCACTAGGCATATTTATTCTAAATCAAAGAACTCACCCATGATTGGCATGAAATTTAAAGGTGAAGTTGTTATGACAATTTGTGGTGATTATGCCTTCGGTAAACTAGATTAATAAAAATTCACTGATTAATCCTTGACATAACAACAGAACTCCCTCTAAATTTACAGACTGTATATACAGCGATTTATTCTATTTAAACGACTATATAAAGGTTTTTAATGGAAACGACTTCTATTAAACTGAATGAAATTACACGTGATTGGTATCTTGTTGATGCTGAAGGTCAAACTTTAGGCCGCTTAGCAAGCAAAATAGCTCAAATTATTAGAGGCAAGGCTAAGCCTACCTTTACTCCCCATATGGATATGGGTGACTTTGTTGTGGTTATCAATGCTGAAAAAGTAAAAGTAACAGGTAATAAAGAAGAAGAAAAGAAATATTGGCATCATACAGGGTTCCCTGGCGGACAAAAAGAAGCCAGTTTAAAACGTATGAGATTGGAACATCCAGATAGAATTATTACTAGTGCGGTTAAAGGTATGTTGCCTCATAATCGACTCGGTCGCCAATTAAATACACATCTAAAAGTATATGCAGGTACTGAACATCCACATGAAGCTCAAAAACCTCAATTAATTAAATTATAATCTAAGGGATATAAATGCCAAAGAAAACAACCGAAACATGGATAGCTACAGGAAGAAGAAAGTCTTCAGTTGCTCGTGTTCGATTTACAAAAGGTAAGGGTAATATTGTTGTCAATAAACGCCCATTAGAAGAATATTTTGGTCGAGATACTTCAAAAATGGTATTAAAACAACCACTAGAGTTGGTTGGCTTTGGCAATCAGTATGATATTAGTGTGAATGTGAATGGTGGTGGATTATCCGGACAAGCGGGTGCAATTCGTCATGGTATTGCACGGGCATTAGAAAAAATTGATTCAAAGCTTCGACCACAATTGAAAAAAGCAGGTATGTTAACCCGTGATTCACGCGAAGTTGAGCGTAAAAAATGTGGTCAACCCGGTGCTCGTAAGAACTTCCAGTTCTCTAAACGTTAAATTTTATATAGAGGTTTTATGAATCATATTGAAATAGATGATCTATTAAAAGCAGGAACACATTTTGGGCATCCTACCAGCCGTTGGAATCCCAATTTCAGGCCTTTTTTGGCTACAAATAAAAATGGTATTCATATCATTGATTTAAAAGAAACAAGCAAAGCATTAATCCGTACGGGGAAGGAAGTTAGTCGAATTATACGTGAGGGTGGACATATTTTGTTTGTGGGGACTAAAAAACAAGCAAAAGATGTTGTGCAGCAAGCTTCAGATAGATGTGGAATGTATTATATTGTTGAACGTTGGTTAGGTGGAACATTGACCAATTATGCCACCATTAAAAAAAGTATTAAGCGATTATCCTTATTGGAAAAAGAATCTTCAGCAATCTATGAAAATTTGACTAAAAAAGAGATGGGTATGCTTGCACGCGAGCGGGTAAAATTGGCAGACCTTCATAGAGGAATTAAAGATATGAAACATCTACCCTCGGCAATTTTCTTTGTGGATGGAATTTGTGAAAAAATTGCCATCGCTGAAGCTAAAACTTTGGGCATTCCTGTAATGGGTATTGTGGATAGTAATACTGATCCCACAAATATTGATTATCCAATTCCGGGGAATGATGATTCAATGAAATCTATTCGATTAATCGTTGATTATATTTCAAATTGTATTATTGAAGCACAGGGTGGGACTGCAAATGAGACTGAATATATTGAAGGTGAAACCTCGGTTGATGAATTGAAAAATGAAGTGTATGTAGAAGAAATTAGTCAGGAGCAAAAATAATATGGCTACCAGTGCATCAGAAGTAAAAGAATTGCGTGAAATTTCCGGTGCAGGGATGATGGATTGTAAGCGTGCCCTTGATGAAGCTGGAAATGATATAAAAAAAGCCATGGAAGTACTTCGTAAATCTGGTGTGGCTAAAGCACAAAAGAAAGCAGGCCGTTCAGCCTCAGATGGTATGGTGCTTCCATATATCCATCCCGGTTCAAAATTGGGCGTTTTACTCGAAGTTAATTGCGAAACCGATTTTGTTGCAAAAACAGATGATTTCCAAAATATGGTGAGAGATATTGCAATGCATATTGCCGCTTCTTGCCCTATTGCTGTGAAAAAAGATGACGTACCTGCTGATATACTTGAATCAGAAAAGGAAATTTATGCTGACCAAGCTCGTAAAAGTGGAAAACCCGAAAATATAATCGAAAAAATGATAGAGGGTAGAATTTCTAAATTCTATCAAGAAAATGTGTTAATGGAACAAGCATTTGTGAAGGACCCTAGTATTACTATCAATGATTTGGTTGCTGAAATGGTGGCAAAATTAGGTGAAAATATCATCATTGCTCGATTCGTTCGATTCCAACTTGGCGAAACTGCCAAAAAAACTCAAGAAACAGAAGCGTAAATCCATATATGTCAAAACCAGCATATAAGAGAATTCTCCTTAAACTAAGTGGAGAGATCTTAGCTGGTGATAGAGGGTATGGTATAGACCCATCCATAACTTCTGAAATCTGTAATAAGATTAAGATAGTATTGGATATGGGTATTGAAGTGGGTATTGTAATAGGTGGGGGTAATATCTTCAGAGGTATTTCTGCTGCTGCTAATGGCATGGACCGCGTTGCTGGAGATTATCTAGGTATGATGGCTACCATTATGAATTCAGTTGCTTTACAGTCTGCCCTTGAAAAACTAGATTGTGACACCCGCGTAATGAGTGCTTTAAGTATCACCCAACTTGCAGAACCCTATATTCGTCGCAGAGCGACACGCCATCTTGAAAAAGGTCGGGTAGTTGTTTTTGCTGGCGGTACAGGGAATCCATATTTCACCACAGATACTGCAGCTGTTTTACGTGCCATTGAAATTAATGCTGATGTAGTCATCAAAGGCACTAAAGTTGATGGTGTATATACAGATGATCCGATGATAAATAGTGAAGCAACACGTTATGATACTCTTTCTTATAAAGAGGTAATAGAAAAAGAATTACGGGTAATGGATCTTACTGCAGTCACACTTTGTAAAGAAAATAAACTTCCCATTATTGTATTTGATATTAGTAGTAAAACGGGTTTGGTTGATATCGTAAACTCAATTTCGGTGGGCACAACGGTTTCATAGGGGAATATCATGATTAATGACATTTTTGTTGATATTATTGATAGAATGAAAAAAGCAATTGACCATTACCGTCAAAAAATATCTACCGTTCGGACTGGAAGAGCATCCTCAAATATATTAGATACCATAAAAGTGGATTATTATGGAACCATGACACCATTAAATAATATGGCGCATGTTTCCGTTCCTGAAGCACAGTTGATTGTGGTGCAGCCATTTGATCCCACCAGTTTAGAATCCATAGAAAAAGCTATTATGAATTCAGATTTAGGATTAACACCCAATAATGATGGAATTGTAATTCGGTTAAATATTCCTTCGCTTACGGAAGAACGTCGTAAAGAATTTGTTAAAATTGTGCATAAAATGATAGAAGATGGAAGGGTGGAGATCCGAAACATTCGTCGTGATGCAAATGAGCATTTAAAAAAAATGGAAATAGAGCATGTACTTTCAGAGGATAATTTGAAACGTGCACTGGAAAATGTTCAAGAATCAACGGATGGTTTTATTAAAGAATTAAATGACATTCAGGCCATGAAGGAAAAAGAACTGATGGAATAATTCTGAGTTGAAGCTTATTAGGAAAAAGTCCAGTTCGCTGGACTTTTTTATTATAGGAAACGTTTAATTTCCATTTTTACCGTGATTAAATCATCGTGTTGTATATTGAGAATATACGCAATTTTTTTGATGGTATGATTTTCTAAATAATGGAGTTCACCATCTGCAAATGCAACTTCGAAAATACAACCAATATAGTCAATTTTATCTTCTTTACTAAAATTCTGGTTAAGTAATTGACCAAATGAAAATATATCGGTAGATTTTTCCAAGAGTTGGTTGGAATCTTTAAAAAGTTTATTGGTTTCTACATCATCGATAGAAAAGAAATCGGATATTATTTCATGGATAATCTTTTCTTCTTGAGGATCTAAATACTCATCTGCAAAAGCGACTTTGGTTAAAAGGCATGTTGCAGCGAGTTTTACATCATAACTATCAGTAGTGTGGTCCAAATTATCCTCAGATTTTTTAGAGAGTTAAAACAGTTGAAATATATAGTGTAAATTTACCACGTTTAAAAAATCAAATTATGAAGATTATACAGGTCAGAGAAAATACATTAGGTGAGATGATTGGTCTAAAACCCGGTGATCGTTTGCTGAAAATTAATGGCAAGCGTGTGGTGGATGAGATTGATTACCGATTTCGTATTACGGATGAGAGCATTGTACTGGATTTAGAAATTGATGGCAAGATGGATAAAGTGGTCATCGATAAAGAATATGATGATGACTTAGGCGTTGAGTTTGAAGAGTTTAAAATTCGTAAATGTGGGAATGATTGTGTTTTTTGCTTTGTAGATCAAAATCCAGATGGTATGCGTTCTGGCATGTACTTCCGGGATGGTGATTATCGATTATCATATCTTCATGGTCATTATATCACCATGACCAATATGGGACAAAATGAGCTAAGTAGAATTGTGGAACAAAAAATGTCTCCCCTTTATATTTCGGTCCATACTACTGATGTTGATTTACGACAGAAACTTCTTCTCTATGGGAAAGAAGATTTTCTATTAGATAAGTTTGATTTTTTAACTGAAAATGGGATTGAATTGCATACTCAAGTGGTATTGATTCCGGGGTTGAATGATGGCAAATACCTGATTAAAACGCTGAAGGATATGTATTCTTATTACCCCAAAGTCAATTCGTTGTCCATTGTGCCCGTAGGGCTTACTAAACATCGTGTGGGATTACCTGAGCTAAGTACCGTTACACCTGAATATGCGGTGAAGTTAGTTGACTATGTGGAAACATTAAAGGAACAGTTTCCGGGGAGCGTTGAACAGCCATTTATATTTTTGTCTGATGAATGGTATATACTAGCAAAAAAACCATTTCGACCCATTGTGGAAATGGGGGGTCTGAATCTAATTGAAAATGGCGTGGGTCAGGTGCAATCATTTCTAGAAAACTTTCAAGCGGAAAGTACAAGTTTCCCCACTTCATTCTCAAAACCCACCTCTTTTACCATTGCGACTGGGCATCTTGCATTTGGTATTTTTGAAAAAAATGTGATTTCCGTACTTAATAATATTGAGAATCTTACCGTGAATTTAGTGGAAATCAAAAACGATTTTTATGGAGACATGGTGACGGTTGCAGGCCTTTTATCAGGACAAGATATTATTAACCAATTAAAAAACATTGATATTGGTGATGCGGTATGGTGTTCTCATCGTATTTTGAATGATGAGGGGACTGTTACCTTGGACGATATGACATTGGCGGATATCTCATCTCAATTAGGCGTACCAGTGAATGTATCTCAAGATAGTATTTTAGAAATTTTTAACCGGAATATACATGACTGATTATACCATTGCTATTTTAGGACGCCCCAATGTGGGGAAGTCCACACTGTTTAACCGATTAGTGGGGAAGACCCATTCTATTGTGTCCCCCATTGAGGGGGTAACGCGGGATCGAATTTATGGCACCTATGATTGGCTCCATCGTGAATTTAATGTGATTGATACGGGAGGATATATCCCCCATACTGAAGATGAGATTAATAAACATGTTCGGATGCAAGCGGATATTGCCGCTGAAGAGGCAGATTTTCTGTTATTATTGGTGGATGGACGATCTGAGTTAACCTCCAGTGAAAGGACATTGGCAGAACTAATCATCACATCTGAAAAACCATTCATATTGGTTGCCAATAAAATAGATGATATTACTCACGAAAATGACATTTTTGGATTGTATGAATTGGGGATGGGAGAGCCCATGCCTGTTTCTGCCCAGAGTGGACGTAGTTTGGGTGACCTTTTGGATGAGATACATATTCGATTGCCAGAGCGTGCGACAAAAAAGAAGGTGGGTGAAGATTTAATTAATCTGGCAATTGTGGGGATGCCAAATGTGGGGAAATCTTCATTAATGAATAATCTCTTAAAAGAAGAGAAGTCCATTGTGACCAATATTCCGGGAACTACCCGCGATTCTGTGGATTCATATCTGAAATACTTTAATCGAGATGTGCGGCTTATTGATACGGCAGGATTGAGGCGAAAAGCTAAAGTGAGTGACAGTATTGAATTTTATAGTGCAGTGCGAACCAATCGGGTATTGGAAGAATGTGATGTGGTATTGATACTTATTGATGCTACTAAGGGATTTGGTAATCAGGACCGAGATATTGTCCGTGCCGTTATGGATGCAGGTAAGGGTTTGGTGCTAGTGGTAAATAAATGGGATGCCATCGAAAAAAATACAGATACCATGAAGGATTTTATTGACGAAATTGAGCATCGATTTATGGCTATGCAACATTATCCGATTTTGTTTATTTCGGTGAAAAATAATAGACGGGTTACCACGGTATTGGATGAAGCGGTTCGCATATATGATGCACGACGGAAAAAATTGAAAACTTCTATTTTGAATGATTTTGTAACAAAAGCAGTAAATAAATATCCACCTCCAGGAGTAAAAGGAAAGCATTTAAAAATTAAATATGCGACGCAGGTTCATCATTCACCACCAATTTTAGCATTTTATACCAATCATCCCGATCTATTTCCCATTGCATATAAGCGTTATTTAGAAAATCAACTTCGGAAGACATTCGACCTAAAGGGTGTCCCCATCCGTATATCATTTCGACATAAATAAATGCCCATCCTTATCTTAATAATTTTCTCGCTGGGGTTTGCCCAGCCCATATCCAAATGTTCTTTGGAGGATGCTATCTTAGATGAGGCGTCCCGGTCATTCACTCGCCCCGAAAAAGATGCATCAGCATTATCCCCCACAGGTCATTTCATGATTCATTATGATATAGAAGGTGATGCGGCTCCAGAATCTACAGATGCAGATGAAAATGGAGTGCCCGATTATATTGATGAAGTGGGAATCATTGCAGACTCCACCCGTACTGTATTGGTGGATGTGATGGGTTTTCGCCCAGAAGTGGATGATTCTGACGGCATATATGATATTTATGTTATGTCATTTGGGACCAATTATTATGGATCCAATATGCATGAAGGCGGGGGGATATCATATATCAAAATTGATAATAATTATGCCAGTGGATTTTATACCACCGGAATACAAGTAATGCGCTTAACGGTAGCTCATGAGTTTTTTCATGCAATTCAACGGGCATATAAAGAAACCCAATCTATGAGTGACCAATTCTTCTATGAACTTACATCCACATGGATAGAGGATATTATTGTACCAGATGGAGATGATTATCTCTATTGGGTTAATGATTTTTTTAATGATGCTGAACAATCTTGGGAGCAAACCGATGGTTATAGTTTAGCGCTTTTTGGCCATTATCTTTCTACCCAGTTTGAAGATATCTCATCTCAAAAAGAGAGTACTATTATGCGAGGGATTTGGGAGAATATTAGTAGTGAAAACTCTCCCTATGAGATTTTAAATGGTGCCCTTCAAGACTCATTTGAGAGTAGTTTTCAAGAAGCGTGGCTAGACTTTGTCTCCCGCAATATGTTTAATGATATATTTACAGATATGGATAATGAGATATTTTACTATATCGATCAAACTAGTGAGTTATGCACCACTCCACACACCAATTCAATATTTATGGATTCAGATGATATTGAACAATTCACAATTTCAGTTGATAATAAATCGGTTCAAATACAATCTATTACTTCAATCAATGAATCGGCTATTCAATTGGATATAGTACAAAATGATACTGATTATTTTAGTAATGTTGCTTTATTGAAAGCGTCACAAAACGAATATTTTATAGATTCTAATATTCAAAATGAGCTCAATATTCTGGATATCTATAAATTTGATAAAATTCATTTTCTATATATTGGGGAAAGCAATACCACCAATATTGATGTTCAGGTAGAGGCCAGCTTACAGTTTTGTAATGATGGTGTGAATGATGATGAGGTCATTGATCTATGTGGTGTATGTGGCGGTGATAATTCTACCTGTACAGATTGCAATGGCGATGTGAATGGGAATGCATTTTTGGATGGTTGTGGGGATTGTGTGGGTGGCGAAACAGGTGTTGCTTCGTGTCCCTATAAACTGGTTTCAATTTATCCTAATCCAATCTATACTGGGGATGCGGTCATGCTCACATTGGATATTGAGAAGGCCGTAATACCCCAGATTATTATTTACAATCTATTGGGTCGGGAATTGTTACGTACATCCATGTCATCACTTTCACAAGGTCACCATGAGGTGCCACTGTATCCAATTTTACCAACAAATTTGGTATCGGGCATATATCTAATGGATGTGATTTTAGATAATAAAATTTTTTCGCGAAAATTCACCCTGATAAAATGAACTATTTCACCATTTCTACGGTGAATACAGGTGAGTTTCGAGATAAAGGCTCTAAGTTTTTTTCCTTTGTCCATCCCATAGAATTTTTGGATGACTACAAAGCCAACCTGCAACATTATAAGGCAGCACATCCCAAAGCATGTCATGTATGCTCTGCCTATCGATTATATTCAAATGGACAATTGGATGAATATGCATCAAATGATGGTGAGCCCCGTGGCAGTTCAGGCACACCCATTTTAAACAGTATAAAACGTCATGAAATTATAAATGTGGGCCTGTTTGTGGTTCGCTATTTTGGGGGCACTAAATTGGGCATCCCCGGACTGATTAATGCATACAGTGCTGGGGCAGAAGATGCCTTATTTGATATTGCTAAAGCTCCATGGAAGCCCACCATGCTTGTGTTGGTTGAGCATGGTTATGATCAATCTAATGTTATTGACGTGGTGGTGGCACAATTTCAGGGTAATATTGTAAATCAAGCGTTCGGTGAGTCCATTGAATCCACAATTCGATTAAATGAAGGTTTTGAGATAGCGTTTAATAAAATTCTCTTTGAGAAAAGTAATGGAAAATTATCTGTAAAAAAGTGAAAAATATTTTTGTCACTACTAAAATATAGCTGTAGTTTTACAGGCTGTCAGCGACAGCAAATCAGACGCGGGATGGAGCAGTCTGGTAGCTCGTCGGGCTCATAACCCGAAGGTCGTAGGTTCAAATCCTACTCCCGCTACAGAAGAGAAACCCTTTTTATCGAACAGATATTGAGGGTTTTTTGTTACGCTCCCATTGTAGTTCAGTGTATTCAATTTATGCCTATTTATGGGTATGTTGTCACACATACGTCACACATACGTCACTCTTCGGGTTAATTGA
>Ga0066376_10001750_pt1 | contig 20834 bp, 17 predicted proteins | sample Knorr_S15_td_Bot_FD_77009 | JGI IMG/M metagenome (GOLD analysis project Ga0066376, IMG submission 77009) | Marine microbial communities from Southern Atlantic Ocean transect - Knorr_S15_td_Bottom_ad_5009_LV_A | ecosystem: Environmental > Aquatic > Marine > Oceanic | place: Southern Atlantic...
CGAAGTGTTATTCGAGGAAGCTTTAGATGAAGCAAGAAATGTTGTACTGACAGCTGCAAACAATGGCGATACGGTTTCTTTGAAAGACTATGAATATCAAGGTGGCCTATATGAATCCTCGGATAATCCGAATAATGGGATTGCCAGAGAATATGCTTATCAATATACGGGTGGAGCCTGGGCCTTGATGTATTTGTGGTCTCTTGACGAGAACAACTTGCAGAAAATCATGGTCGACTATTACAAAAGGAGTCTAACCTGTAGGCTACCTTGTTAGCAGCGTGTGGCAGGTAGGTAAGGCCTATTTGCCACATAACGTTACTTGGCGACTATTATGTGCCTCTGTTAATAGCACACTTTAGTATGGATTTTCGCAGAATATCCGAATTTCAGGTTCCGAGCTAATTCAAGCCGTATGAGTTACTGAACGTAATCCGGAAGTGCTTTTCTTGATAAAACTCCCCCAATTCTCTTCGGATGCCATGTCCGGCTTCGCTTTTGTAACCATGCCCGCCCTCGCTATGCTTTTGCTGCCAATATATTGGTTAGCTATTTATTACTGGCGTAGGAATAGATTGTCAAATGCCAAACTAATTTGGAAATCCAGTTAGTCTAGCTCTCAGGAAATGCGAAGGAGTTGCGAGGGCCTGACCCCGCCTTACTCGGGCAGGCTGTCGTAGATCATCTCGTAGCTGTGGTAGCGGCTTGCGGCGATGAAGCCCTCGTCCACGCCGAAAATGATGGCGCAGCCCGGCTCCACCAGGTGAGTGCAGTTCTTAAACCGGCAGTTGCTTGCGAACTCAACCATGTCCGGGAACCAGCCAGCCAGATCGAACTGCCGAAGCCCGCTCAGGCCGAACTCGCGGATGCCCGGCGTGTCTACAACCGAGCCGCCGATATCCAGCCTATGCAGCGTGTACTGCGTGGTGGTGTGCTTGCCCTCGCCGCTCCACTCGCTGATCTCCCCGGTACGCAGGTCCAGGCTTGGCTGAATCTGAGAAAGCAAGGAAGACTTGCCTGAGCCGGAGAGCCCCGTCAGAGCCGTCAGTCTGCCTCGCAAGATCTCTGCTAACTCAGCGACACCTTCGCCCGTGACAGCGCTGGCCTTGATGACCGTGTGCCCAAGCTCGCCGTAGACTTTGGTAAGATCCCGGAACTCCTGGGCGTCCTCCATAAGGTCGGATTTGTTTACACAGATGAGAGGCTCCAGCTCGCCGATGTCCGCCGCGATGATGCAGCGATCGATAAGCTCTGGCCAAATAATCGGGTCTCGCCAGGAGGCCACGATGAGAAGCTGGTCTGCATTGGCAACCATTAGCTGCCGGCGATTGAAGTTGAAGGCGTCAGGTCGGGTGAGCATGGTACGTCGAGGAAGCACGCCCTCTATCAGGCCTTCGCTCCGGTCCGTGCCGCTGACAAGCACCTCGTCACCCACGGCCACGCCGTTTGTGAAGCCCGTTTCCAGTCCGCTAATCCTGCCCCTGAGACGGCATCGCAAAATCCTGTCGCCTATTTCCACATTACACATGGCTGTGGTTACCGACATGACAATGCCTTTGGTGCCGATGTTGGTCTCATCGTGGAGAGCGGCCTGGCCTTCGATGGCTCCGTCGGCCCCTAGCGATTCCCGCTCGATGCCCCGCCTGCGATCGCGCTCGTCTTCGGGCATGATGCGATCTCGCTCGGAGTACTGAGTCTCTTCCCAGTCGTCGTCGGCGCCAGTGCCCCAGTCACGTATTCTGGGGGCCTTGCTCTTGATGTTGCGCCGGAGGTCTCTTCGGCGGGTACGGCCACGGCGTGTGGTCTCTTCCTTAGCTAGGCTTTCGTCGTGCTGCTGTACCTGTTTGGACTTATCCGGGGTCTTCTCATCTGCGTTCAAGCATGTCTCCAGGGCATCTCCTGATTTTGCACTTTTACACTTGGCCGGAATTACTAATCGGCCTTACCTTATATTATAGGGCAGTTACCAGGTGGCACCAATTCCCTGGCTTGTGAGTAGGCGGACACGCCCGTTACATCATGTCCTTATAAACCTGCTGGCCCTGGCGGAAGAGGTCTGCCACCTCCTGCCTCTGCTGGTCGTTATAGAATCGACCCTTGGCTCGCACCCACTCCAGCGACGTTTCAATGTGGTCGTCGAACCAGGCTGCTGCCGCCTTCTTTTCGGCGCTGTCTCTTCCTGCCTTTATGTAGATTGGGCTTGTGTGCGCGAAAATTGGCTGGAAGAAGCTATCCCTGGTGTCGCTGGACGCCTTGGCCGCGATCCAGCCATCTGCGTTGACGTCGACGTCTGCCTTTAACGTGCCGCTAGTCGAGCCCTCCTTGAAGGTTTTCGCCGCAACGACGTTGCTGTTGTACAGCAGTTCGATACGCTTGACCGGGTAGTGCGACTGCCACCGAATCGTGGCGGACAGCTTGCTTCCTACGTCGGTTTCGATTTCGTCGCCGGGCGCGCGGTCGTTGACATCAAGATGGAGCGCAGGACCGTTGGTAATGAACGTTCGCCCGTCCCGCAGCGCCTGCAACCACGACTCGTAGTCGAAGGCACCTCCCGTGTAGCTGTAGACGCGATTGGCCGAGCTGATGTACCAGTCCGAGCCTGTCGAGGCAGGCAGACGCATGCCAGCATTTAGCATCTGGTAGTAGATGTCGTACTCCGCCTCGTTCCAGCTTGGGTCGAACAGGTTGAAGGCGTCCAATTTTCCTAGCGCAGCAGCCACGGGAGCTTCCATACCCTGACCGTTGTGGCACCAGATGACCAGTCCGCCCTGTCTTCGTGCGTCGTCGCAGGCCAGGGACAGGGGAGGGTAGTCCGGCTCGAAGGCGTCGACCAGCACTCCCCGGCTCAGCGGCTCAACGGCGTTACGGATGTTGAGTAGCATTATGTGGCCGTAGCCTATGGTCCATGGCTCACGGTTGTGGCGGGATTCCTCGCCGTTTTGCACGTAATGGTGAGCAGAGGAGAACTCGGTGAGCGCCCCGATGGGATACTTGTTGGTGGCGTATTCCAGGTTACCCCTTTTGAGGATGCTGACCGCTGTCATCCGCAGGTCCTCGACTCGGGGATCCAGCTGAAGGCGCTCGTCGGGACGGCCCTCTTTTTCGTCGTAATGAATGTGCGTATTGCCGGGATGCCATCCCTCATTCGCCAGTCCTGTCCAGCGCTCCAGCGTAATTTCCACAGCCTCAGTCCCTGTGTTGGCGGCGTCGAGGTTGACGACGGCAGGAGTATATTCGGTGCCTCGTTCAACGACGATCCGCGTTGGACCTCGGATGATGTCCACGTCAAAGGTCCCATCGCTGTAAAAGAACGGTGCGCCTGTGCCAATTTTGAGAAGGGCATTCGGTGGTTGAATGAAGGCTCCTCTGGAGTCCAACACCTGCACCCGGGCCGCGACTCTCTCGCCGGTTGTCCCGTCGATTATTACGCCTGAAAGCTTAGTCAATTCCTGTACTCCTTAGTTTTGATATGTGAAGAGAAAAACCTTATTTGAACTCTGAATAAGGCTTATGTACAAGTGATATGGGTGTTTCCACCTACATAATTTTGCGTGAGGCCCATGTGGTGAATGTGGGCAAGATTGGACAAGAAAATTCCGATTGTTCCTACGAATTTAGAATCCACAATGCTGGTATACCCGATGGTAAATGGCCAAAGGCCTTATCGTCTGCCTATGTTACTTTTTGACAAGTATAAGACTGTAGTTAAACGAAATACCAGGCAATTGTACTGTAATTAGGGGGAAGACCGAATCTATAGGGGCTAGCCCCAGTATGAATTGCGTGCTAACCCAGTACTGGCCAAGTTAAAGCCATATTACCTTTAATTCGCGCTTAGTGAGCGTTCACCAATACCCTTCATGGGTACGTTTTATAGCAGATATTTCACTTGATAGTTGTGTAAAAGCAACTGACCTTAGGCAGGACGACATGTCGTTCTATCAAATTACGAGGGGGTCAGTAACCAATGGCAAAGAATTCCGCCACACTGACGCTCAAGCTGCTAGAAGCGTAACGTGAATCTTCAGACCCACAGGCTCGCGAACAGCTAGTCACTAATTACGTACCTCTGGTTCGCAGGCTCTGCAGGCGATTCCGAACTTCCCGGGAGCCGCAAGAGGACCTATTTCAGATAGGCATGATAGGCCTATTGAATGCCATTGAAAAGTTCGACCCTGAGAGGGGCACCAGCTTCTCTTCTTTAGCCATCCCAGAGGTCCTGGGTGTCATTCTCAACTACCTAAGGGATCATGGCAGCCTAATCAAAATTCCCCGAACTCTGCGACGCAACAAGCTCACCATCGACAAGATTGGCGAGTCTATTGCATCCTCTCTTGGCCGATGGCCCAACGTTCCCGAACTGGCAGGGGCATGTGATCTCACCGAAAAGGAGATCCTGGCAGCTACCGAGCTAGGACGTATCGGAGATCCTCGCTCCCTTGATGAGAGCGTTGAGACCGATGACTCCGATGGCAGCGTTTCTCTGTCCGATTACGTGGGCTCCGTTGACACCGACTTTGAGCTTTCTCTGGACAGGCTCACCCTGGCAACGGCCCTGGACACTCTCCCCGAGCGAGAAAAGACCATTCTCCAGCTTCGTTTCTACAAGAGCATGTCCCAGCGGCAGATTGCCGAGCGCATAGAGATCTCTCAGATGCACGTCTCCAGACTTGAGCGTGCCGCCCTGCAAAAACTACGGGGTGTTCTGGTCAAGAATTCTGCAGCGCTGACTGCCCCGGATGCCGCTCCCAAGACCAGAACGAGGTCACGGGCCAAAGTGGAAGTAGAAGTAGCCAGCTAAGATTAGATAATTTAGAGAACTTGGGCCCTGCCAACATGAGGTCTGGTTGGCAGGGCCCTTTTGCGTTTAAGCCTCGATTTTACTCATCTCGCAAGAAGTAATATTGAATCAGTGCCAGGCTAGCTGATTCCCTCTTGCTTAAGCAGGTCTAGCAACTGGGTGATCGTTTCCGCGTTCTCTTCCAGCGTGAACCCATCCACCTTGTACTCTTGTGAATTGCTCATGCCGTCCACTGCACCCAGGTCCACAGTCTTTTTAATCAGGTCCATGTCCTCTTCTACGGTAGGCATCAGGTTCTTGCCCGATAGTTTTGATAGTGATGCCACCAGTCCGTAACCACCCCAGTTAGACACGCTTGCGAGGATCAGCTCGGTGACGCTGGTGACGCAGGCCTTCTTCACCAAAGAGTCCACATTGGTCACCTCTTCGGCTACATTGCCCATGCCTATCTCGTTGCCGCCGTCGCCCACGCCTACGGTGTGAGGATGGTTGCTAATCAGGTAGTCAGTCCGGGCGTTGTAAGGCGAAATATCCCGGCCACGCATGTTCAGGAACATCTTTTCGTCAGTGAAGCCGCATCGCTCGATGGCAATAACCACTGACGGATTTATGCTCTTCAGCAGGTCGTTGGCGAAGGCTTCACTGGCGCTGTCGTCGGTAATCGGGAAGTCCACGACCCGGGACCCCGCGCTCTTCGTGCCCTCCATGATTGCCAATCCGTGCTGGTCCGTCACGTACACGACGTCGTAGCCCAGGTTTTCCAGGGCATTGCCTATGCTGACAGCGCCGGGGGGGCCGTCGGTCTCATCCGCGCTGGCGTCCAGGATGTAAAAGCCGGTGATGATGATCGCGGTGCCCGGATGGTCCAGTATCAGTTGCGCGGCCCTGTCGCAGAAGTCCGTGGGAACGAACGGCCTCAGCTTGGATATACCTCTGCGATCTCTGTCTAAAATTATGTCTTCAATGGTCATTTAGATTCTCCTGACAAGTTGTAGATGAGTTGTATTGGTCGTCTTATTGAACTGGCAAAGGGTTAATTTATAGCACTGCCAGGTCTTCGTCTTTCCTATCGGTAATGAACATGTGTCCTGGAGCGTGGGTTATCATCAGCGGCGGCTTGGCGCTCATGGCCACCGCCTGAGGGGTTACGCCACATGCCCAGAACACAGGTACCTCCCCCTCTTCGAAAGCTACTGGTTCGCCGAAATCCGGCTTGGTGATGTCGGTGATACCTATGGCCTCTGGATTACCTATGTGCACAGGCGCTCCGTGTACGGCAGGGAAGCGGGACGTTACCTGAACGGCCCTGACTACCTGTTGCTGGGCAATTGGCCTCATAGAGACAACCATGGGCCCTGAAAACGCCCCTGCGGGTGTGGTCGCTATGTTGGTGATGAACATGGGCACGTTGGTATCGCGCTCCATGTGGCGCATTCTAATTCCGGCCCGTATTAGGGCGGACTCGAACGAGAAGCTGCATCCTAATAGGAAGGAGACCAGGTCATCTCGCCAGAACTCCGAGAGGTCCTCAACTTCGGATACCATTTCGCCGTGCTGATACACCCTATACAGCGCTACGTCTGTGCGGAGGTCAGCTCCGGGTGCGAAGTATTGCGGCTCCGTCTGCCCGGCCTCGACCACTTCCAGAAGCGGGCAAGGCTTTGGGTTGCGTTGGCAGAAGAGCAGGAAATCGAAAGCCATGTCCATCGGCATTATGGCAAGGTTAGCCTGAACACGCCCGGGAGCCATTCCGCTGGTGGGATGGACCAGTTCGCCTCTTCTAATCAGGCTGCGCAACTCGTCAGGACTTTCCGGCAAGGTTGCTAGCTGCATATCAGACCTCTGCTTTAAATTATTCGCTGGTTTCGCGCTGCACTGTAGGCGCTTGTGGCTAGGGTAATTCCCATTGGTAGGCTAGTCAAGGCAGGCGCTCTCGCTTCGTAGGATAGCGCCTGAGAGACGCTTTCGAAGACCTAAAATTGCAACCAAGACCCGGAGAAGACAGGCTAAATTCAGGCCCAAGAGAACAGAATATTAGCTAACGCCCCTGCGCGTACTTTCGATAATATATGAGCAATCTAAATGATCGGGTATTTCCTAAGTAAATTAGGGTGATCAATCTCTCTTTATGTGTATATAAGGGATATGATGACAAAATCTGCAATAGCAAAAAACACGTCGCCTTCAATCTCACCCTCACTTCCGTCTGGACAGGTAGCATTTTTCCGCAGTCTGTTCGAAGGCTCTTCAGATGCCGTGCAACTAGACGACACTGAAGGACAAGTGATATTTACCAATGGGGCGTGGTTAAGTCTGTTTCAGGTGGACGCTGCTGACGCGGTGGGCGTAAAGTGGGCCAAACTCGTAAAGGGTCGTCTATGCAAAGGGGAACAGCTGGGGAGATCATGGTCCCGCAGCAAAAAGGGAAGTCCGTCACAGGGCACTGTGGCGCTGAAGGCAGACGGGTATGCCCGAATGCAGGTCTCTTACACTCGAATGCCTGTGAGAGGCAAGAATGACGAAGTATTGGCGGTAGTCAGTATATTTAGGCAAGAAATGCTGGAGCCCAGCGATGCCGGGATAGGTGAGACCGTCCACGACATCAAGAACGCTTTTACCGCGATAGTCATTGGCGCGCAGCTACTCGAACGGCAAAACCAGGATGCCCCGGATCTCATCTCGAAGACAGACCTGATTCAGAAGGCTTCAGCCCGTGGGCTCGAGCTTCTTCAGAATCTAAGAGGCGACGCTTAAGCACGTAGTGATAGGTCTCGTTCGGCTGGCTACCTTGCTAGAGGTCGCCAAGAGCGTCGCCGTTCAGGCTACTAAGCGACAGCCTCTGTAACGCGGGGGGACACTATCTCCATGAAGGCGCTCTGACTGGTAGTCATCTTCTTGTCCTTTAGATAAATGAGTTGAAGCTGTATCGTCGCGTCCAGCTCGGGAATGTCCAACACCTTCACCAGGTCTGCCTGGATCTCTGCTCCCAGGGATCGATACGCAACAAAACCTACGCCCTTACCAACCATTACGGCGGCCTTGATAGCCTCGTAGCTGCCAAGCTCCATGGAAACGCTGTCAGTCAGATCGTGGGCTTCCAGGAACTTGTCGCTGGCGAGCCGAGCCGCAGATTCCGCTTCCCTTACTATCAGCGCCTCGCTGGCAAGGTCTGAAGGCGTCAGCTTCCAGCCGACCCAAGGCATCTGCGGCAAGGAAGAGCCCTGCCAGGTCAGCCAGCAGGTCACGCAAGTAACACACAGAAACTATACGGTTAAACCTGTAGGGTGTGGACTCTGTTTTACTGGGTCCACACCCTACTTTGGTAAACGAAACGGCTGTCGATAACTTTAGCTTCGGCAGTTCGTCTATTTAGACTCCCTAAGGTGGATAGCCATGAGCGTTCACTCTGATATGGGAGCTGTATCAGGAGTTAACATGGTACTCTTCAAATCATGTCCTCGGTGTTCGGGCGACCGGACGATGGAGGAAGATCTTTACGGTCACTACATCCTGTGCCTTACCTGTGGGCACGTCAGCTACCCAATAATGAAAAACGAGCAGGAAGACCTCTTCAAGATGAATTTGGAAGAAAAAACTGCTTAGTAGACCCTAGTTTTGGGAATCGGCCCTGGCCTTTTCCTGAAGTTCATAAAGCCTATTAATGGCCTCCAGCGGTGTAATCGAAGACATATCCATGCCAAGCAAGTCTTCGATTACACCGCTGGAGGCCATTTGTATTAGCGGCAGCTGCTGAAATGGCTCGCCCTTGCTCCGAGTACCCTTGTCGGAGCTTTCTTCCAGGTAACTCAGATACTCCCACGCCCGGTTGACCACACTGCTGGGTATGCCGGCCAGCCGCGCCACATGAACGCCATAGCTCTTGTCCGCGCCTCCAGGCACGATGCGCCGCAAAAAGACCACGTTGCCGTTGTCCTCAGATACCGCCACGTTGTAGTTGCGTACCCTGGGCAAGGTCTCCGCCAGTTGCGTAAGCTCGTGGTAGTGGGTTGCGAAAAGCGTCTTGCAGCCCAGCCTGGGGTGGTTGTGAATATGCTCTGCCACAGCTCTCGCGATGGCCAGCCCGTCATAGGTGCTGGTGCCTCGGCCAATCTCGTCCAGGATGATCAATGAGCGCGGCGTGGCATGATTCAGAATAGCAGCCGTCTCCACCATCTCCACCATGAACGTTGATTGCCCCATGGCCAGGTCGTCCTGCAGCCCCACGCGAGTGAAGATGCGGTCCACCATGCCAATGGCAGCAGACTCTGCGGGCACGTAGCTGCCTATCTGGGCCATGAGCACGATTACAGCCACCTGACGTATGTAGGTGGACTTTCCGGCCATGTTGGGGCCTGTCAGCATGATTAGCTGCTCGTCAGACTGCGCCATAGTCGTGTCGTTGGGCACAAACTCCCCGGCCTGCAGCATGCGCTCGACCACCGGATGACGGCCCTGCCTTATCTCAATGGCGTCGCCGTCGCTGAGCTCAGGCCGCACGTACCCCTGCTGAGATGCCACCTCTGCCAGCGATGTGAAGACGTCCACCAGGGCAATGGCCCGGGCCGTCTGCATGACGTCCGTCGCTGCCGCCACCACCTGCGAGCAGACCTGCTTGAAGATCGAGATCTCCAGCTCGCTGATGCGGTCCTGGGCGTTCAGAATCAGCGACTCGTACTCCTTCATCTCCGGAGTGATGTAGCGCTCACCGCCCACCAGCGTCTGCCTTCGCACGTAGTCGTCGGGCGCCTGGTCCACGTGGGCCTTGCTGATCTCGATGTAGTAGCCGAATACCCTGTTGTAGCCCACCTTGAGCGACTTTATGCCCGTACGCTCCCGCTCCTTGCGCTCCATCTCCGCAATAAACCCCTGGGCGTTGCGAGAGGCGTCACGCACCTCGTCCAGATCCGGCGAGAAGCCAGGGCGTATGACCTTGCCGTCGCCAACTGAAGGCGGAGGGTCGTCGTTGACGGCGTTGCGCACCAGCTCCACGACCTCGGGCATAGCCTTTAGATTTTGGGCAATCCAGTCGACCTTATCAACGTCGTCGTCCTCGCTCAGCAATTCCTGCATCTGCGGGGCGATCTCCAGGCTGGACGCCAGCCCGACCAGATCGCGGGGCGTCGCGCTAAACCCTCGAACCTTGTTGATGAGCCTCTCGATGTCCGATATTTCCTCCAGCAGCATGACCACGCGCTCTCGCCGCAAGGCGCTACGGTGGAACCAGGAGACGGCGTCTTGCCTTTTCACTAAGTCATCGACGTCGAGCAGGGGCTGACCCAGCCAGCGTCGCAGCAGTCGTCCGCCCATGGGAGTCTTCGTCTGGTCCAGCACGGAGAACAGCGACGCGTTTACGGCAGCCCAGCGTCCGCCCTCGAACAGCTCGAGGTTGCGGCGGGTCTGCGGGTCCAGCACCATGTGGTCGGCAGTCGAGTAGGTGGACAGCGTGGTGATCTGCGCCACGGAGCCCTTCTGAGTCCGCGCCAGGTAGTCCACAACGGCACCGGCGGCCCGGATGGCAAGAGGCAACTTCTCGCAGCCAAAGGCCTCCAGGGAAGTCACGCCAAAGTGGTCCATCAACGACTCTCGCGCCCACGCCGACTGAAAGGCGTCGGGCAGGATCTCGGTGATGGTAGTTGCATGCTCAACTAACAGTGGCTCCGACGATTCGGGCACCAGAAGCTCCGACGGCGACAGTCGGGCAAGCTCGACTAAAAGCTCTGCAAGCGGTAGCTGACAGGTCGAGAACTCGCTGGTAGTGATATCCACGTAGGCCAGGCCAGCAGTTTCCCCGTCAACTATTGCAGCCGCAAGGAAATTATTGGCCTTCTGGTCCAGCAGGGAGTCCTCAATAATAGTGCCTGGCGTGACCACTCGGACGACCTCTCGGTCGACGATGCCCTTCTGCTCTGAGGGGTCGCTGGTCTGCTCGCAGATGGCCACCTTGTAGCCCTTCTTGATAAGCCGGGCCAGGTATGACTCCAGCGCGTGGTAGGGAATGCCGGCCAGGGGAATGCGGTCGCTGCCCTTGCCTGCACTGCGCGACGTCAGCGCGATCTCCAGCTCCCGAGAAATCACCCGCGCGTCGTCATCGAAGGTCTCGTAAAAGTCCCCCATGCGGAACATCAGAATCTCGTCCTGATGCTCCTTCTTGATGTCTAGATATTGTTTCCGAGCAGGTGTCGTCATTTGTGCGCATTCTTTTAGGGATCGAAGGGTACGATCAACACTACTTCCAGAAGCGTTCCTCTTCGAAGGTGAAGCCCTTGGTCGCCATCTGCGCTTTGACGTCCTCAATCATGCCGGGGTGACCGCAAGCGTACACCAGCGTGTCCTCCGCTTTGAGGCCGTACACCTCGATGTACTTCTGGACCAGCGCGTTGGCGCGACCAGTCTCGCCCTCCCAGCCACTGTTGCGGGCCTCTGTGGGACGGCTGATCGTCGGTATGAACGTCACCACGTCGGGGTATTCCGCTGACAGACGCTTCAGCTCATCGTCGTAGCCGAACTCGTCGTGGTAGCTAGCTCCCTCCAGAATGTAGAAGTGGTGCTCGCTCTGGCCCGAGTGCAGGTATTCGCGAATGAAGCTGATGGATGGCACAACGCCAGTCACGGTCGACACCATGAACTGGTTCTTGTATTCGGGCTTAAAGACGAATATGCCCTTGGCGCGAGGCCGTATGGAGACCGTGTCGCCTGCCTTGAGATTGTAAAGCAGAGGCGTGAGGTTTCCGCCGTCCTCTTTTGGCACCAGTTCGATGAAAAGTTCTATTGCCTCTTCGTAGGGCGCTGAGGAGATGGAATAGGCTCGCTCAATACCTTCGAGACCGATGGTGCAGTACTGCCCCGGCTTGTGGGAAAAGCCTTCTGGCTTCTCCAGCCACATGAACCAGAGGTCATCTGATAGCTCTTGTCGTTTAATGACCGTAGTATCTACGATCTTTGCTTGTGGACGAGGTTTCGCTGTTGCCAAATTTGCATTCCTCACGGTTTTATCATATTTTGAGGGGCTACGGACAACCTAATCGAAGGCTTCAATACGCCAACTAACTCACGCTCTAAAATGCAGCCTAGCTTCGCTTGTTTTGCACTGCCTACAATGCAAAACCCAGCCTAGCCTCGTTGGTATTGCATCGCCCGTAATATAAAGCTAAGCCTCGATCGTATTGCACAGCCCAAAATGCAAAACTAATCGGCGGCGACGGTGGCTGGGATTTTGGCGATGCTGGCGGGCACCAGTGGCAGTCCCGGCAGCTTGAGCATGGGGTCTGGCCTATCGCTGGCTTCTACGTCCAGGATTAGCTGGCCGAACAGGGTTGTCACCGAGAGAATGCCCTTCTGTACGCCGGTCGTCTTGACCATGCCTCGTATTGACCCGCCTTCAAAGTTGATGTCCACCCAGTCGCCATCTGCTACGTTGGCCGTTGCGGCGTCCTCAGCAGTGATTTCGATGATATCGTCTCGGCGGACCTGGTTTCGGTTGTCCACACTCTCGATAGACATCTCCCGCTCTGCCTGGTTTAGCACGCGACCCCTGGCCAGTATGAATGGCCGCGCATCGTTTTGATGCACCGGCGCCTCGATAAGGTCCATGGGAGAGAGTTTTGCCTTGCGGTTGGCGAAAGTGCTGGAGTACAGGACAGGCGTGTCCACCATGTCTATGGCGGCGCAAGGCCATTGAAGGCCGCGCGTCTGCAGCCGTTCGTAGGTTATGCCACCGTATACCTGCCACAGGCTATTGAACTCGTCGAAGATATCTTCTGGCGCGGCGAAGTCGAAGCCCTCTGAGCCCATGCGCTTGGCAATCTGGCAGATTATACGCCAGTCGGCGTCTTCGTCTCCCTTTGCGCCAACGGCGGGCCTTAGTAGCTGCACACGACGTTCCAGGTTGGTGTAAGTTCCCTCTTTGTTGGCGAAGGCCATTGAGGGCAGCACCACGTCGGCTACTTCCGTAAGCTCGCTGGGGAACTCGTCGTGGACCACCAGGAAGTCTAGCTTCTTGGCAGCTTCCAGTAGCTTGCCGATCTCCCCGTTAGTGTAGTTAGGGCTATCGCCAATGAGGTGCAGCGCCTTTATAGTGCCTGCCTGAACGGCGTCTACTATCTTCGTGACATCGAGGCCAGCCTCGGTAGGCAGGGTAGCGCTCCAAGCCGTTTCAAATCGGCTTCTGCGCTGGTCGTCGCTAACCTCTCGGTAGCCCGGCAGGAAGTCAGGAGTGCAGCCCACGTCCTTGGAGCCCTGCTCATTGGCTCCAAGGAACAGCGGGTAAAGGCCTGTCGACGGCCTTCCAACGTTGCCAGTGGCGAGAGCAAGATTCACTAACGCCTGAACACAACCCTCTCGAAGTTCCCTGGGTAGTGTCTCAAGGGCGTAGAGGATAGCTCCGGCGGAGCCTCCTGCGAATGCTCTTGCGGCTGCTTGAATCTGGGCCTGTGGCACGCCTGTGATGCGCTCTACCTTTAACAGGTCGAAGGACCAGAGGTTGTTTCTAAGGGTGTCGACGCCTTCGCAGTTGGCGGAAAGGAACTCATGGTCGTCCAGCGACTCGTCGACGATTACGCGAAGCATGCCGCCGATAACGCTGGCCTCGGTGCCTGGCACAGGACGTAGCCAAACTGAGGCATGACGCGCCAGTTCGGTCTCGCGCTGGTCTATAACGATCAGTGAAGCGCCTGCCTTGACTGCCATCTTGATGGGCACGGCCAGGACGTTTTGCTCCTCGGTCATATTGCTGGAGACAACCATGATGCTGGAAGACTGCTCCAGGTCCCAGATGGGATTGGTGGCAGCTCGCCTACCCAGCAGGTCAGCCAACGGGGCTGTCAGCTCTGGCCGTATGTTGGACGAGACATCTACGTTATTGCTGTTCATTACCACTCGGGCGAACTTCTGAGCAACGTAATTGTCCTCGTTGGTGCCCCGGGGCGAAGCCAATAGCGCGTAGCCATTACCCTTGTGCTGACCGAACTTCTCGGCAACGGCGTCAAGAGCGTCGGGCCAACTGGCCTCCTGCAGCTCGCCATTGCGGCGAATCAGAGGCTTCTTCAGCCGGTCCTTGGTGTTGTTGACGAAATCCAGGCCGAACTTGCCTTTGAAGCAGAACTGGCCCCTGTTTGCCGGTGAGTCAATGTCTGGGGTCGTCCTTATGATTCGGTTGCGCTTATCCACTTCTAGTTTGATCTCGCAGCCAACGGGACAGTGCGGACAGATAGTGTTGACCGTCTCGACGGCCTTGTCCCACTTGTACTTGCGTTCCACCAGAGCGCCTGTTGGGCAGACATCGATGCACGCGCCGCAAAACTCGCAGCCCGACTCCAGAAGGGAAGTGCCTTGCGATGTACCGATTAGCACCTTGTCCGACCGCTCGATGAGTGTCAGAGCGCTGTCGCCACGAATCTCGTCACACGCACGCACGCAGCGGGCGCAAACGATGCACAGGTTCATGTCCATTTCCCAGAAGGGGTCGCTGACGGCCAGTGGTAGGTGGCGGTTGTTATAGGACAGAGACGAGTCCATGTCCATCTCCAGGAAGCGTACGGTGTCCTTGAGCTCACACCGTTCGTTTTTCGGACAGGTCAAGCAGCGGTCGTTGACGGACACGTGACGGAGGCAAATATCGGAAGGCCCGCACAACTCGATGCGATGACAGGTCAGGCAGCCGTGGGGGTGTTCTGATATCAGCAGGTCCATGATGCCGCGGCGAAGTTCGACTATCTCGTCGGAGTTGGTGACCACTCGCATGCCGTCGGCGACAGGTGTGGTGCAGGAGGCCGGGTTACCTGGCAGCGACCTGTACTCGCCATCGGGACCGGGCGATTCGGCCTTCACAACGCACATTCGGCAGGCGCCGTAGGGTTTCATGCCGGGGTAGTAACACAGGTACGGTATGTACTTACCTGAGTCCATCGCGGCCTGAATAATCATCTTGCCGGGTTGAGTCTTTACCTCGACCCCGTCGATAGTTATCGTAATGTCATCTGGCATGCTGGTCTCCGATTAGCGCGTGCAATGTAATTTCGGCGGGTATTAGCTGCTAAGCCTTGGTGCCTTGTGGCTGAGGGGGCACATAGTCCACAGCATAAGGCCGCGTGCTCTTCGGCGCTATCATGGGGGGCAGGCAACTGCCGGTTGGGCATCGCTTTTCCTCGATGTGCGCCGCGAAGTCTGACTCGAAATGCTGAATAGCTGAGCGGATGGGTCCGAAGCCCAGCTGACCGTGGCCGCAAAGAGAGCTGGCCTCCATGGTCTTGCCGATGCTTCGAAGCAGGTCCAGGTCCTCGGGCTTGCCATCGAAAATGGCAATGCGCTCCACTACTTGGAGAAGCTGTTCCATGCCCAGGCGGCAGGGGAAGCACTTGCCGCACGACTCGTACTGAGTAAAGGCCACCAGATTGCGGGTTATGTCTACTGCGCAGGTGTCCTCATCGATGACGATGACTCCTCCGGACCCGAATATAGCGCCAGCCTCGCGCATCTCATCAAAGTCGATATGAACATCCATGCTGTCTGCGCCCAGCACCCCTCCTAGAGGACCGCCGGTCTGCAGCATTTTCAGGCTCTTGCCGTTGGGTACGCCGCCACCAATGTCATTGACGATTTGACCCAAGGTAAGGCCCATCGGGACCTCATAAAGGCCCGGGTAGTTAACCTTGCCGTTGAGACACACGATAGCCGTGCCTGTGCTGCGGTTCACGCCTATATTTGAGAACCATTCAGCGCCCTTGGAGATAATTTCAGGGGCATAGGACAGGCTCTTTACGTTATTGATCGTGCTGGGGTGACCCCACACGCCAAAAGCGGCAGGGAATGGTGGCCGGAAGCGCGGCATGGAGCGATGGCCCTCGATGGCCTCCATCAGTGCCGTCTCTTCGCCAGCGACGTAGGACTCGCCTGTGAGTGCTACCTCAATTTCGAAGCTGAAGTCCGAGCCCAGGATGTTTTTGCCCAGTAGGCCCTGCTCGTAGGCCTGTTCGATGGCTCTCTCTGTCCGGCCAATAGGCCCTTCGTGGCCGTGACGTATGAATACGAAGCCATTGGTCGCGCCTGTGGCGTAACCGGCAATGCACATGCCTTCTAACAGCGTGTATGGGTCGCTTTCAAGGATGCCCTTGTCGTTGTAGGCACCGGGATCGCCCTCTTCACAGTTGCAGAGGATGTACTTGGGAGGCTCTGCGCGAACCATGAAGCTCCACTTAACGCCGGTAGGGAAGGCTGCGCCGCCGCGTCCACGTAGACCTGAGTCTGTTACCTCTTTTATGACCTCGGCGGGTTGGAGGTCAAACAAGGCTTTGTTGAGGCCTTCGTATCCGCCGTTTGCGATGTACTGAAGTATGTCGTTGGGCGCGGTGTTGCCGCCGTTGCGTAGAGCAATGCGCTGTTGCATCTTGATGCCTGGTATGTCGGCCAGATTCGGTGCGCCAAGTTCGGCGTTTTCGCCAAGATAGCCAAGAGTGTTGTTTTCAGGCAGCTTGTCATTGACCAGATAGGCTTCGATAATCGCCGGCACATCTTCTGGGCTGACGTTACCGAAGAAGAGGCGGGACCTGCCTGGCTTTTGTATGTCCACCAGTGGTTCCGCGTAACAGATGCCCAGACATCCAACCTCGTCCATGTTGGCCGCAATGCCTCGTTCATCCAGCTCTGCTTTAATGGCGTCGAACACCTGGAATGCGCCGGCAGCGTGACCACACATTGCGGTGCCTATGCGAATCCACGGCTTTTCACCGTTGGTTAGCTCTTGCCAACGTTCGTTAGCCTGCGATTTTAGTTCCTGGTAGGACGGCATGGAGGATGCAATCTGCCTTTCAGGTTAATATTCTCAGACTTAAAATTAGTGGCCACTCGAAGGCAATTTGGACATTTGGGCTCGTGCGGAATCCACAGTCGCTCTGCCAATTAGCCTGTGGTTGACCATGATGACAGGAGCCTGCGAACAAGCTCCCAGACATGTATTTAGCTTTACGGATACCATGTTGTCAGGTGTGTCGCCTTCATTATCCATCCCCAGGTCGCCCAGCACCGCGCTAACGATGTCCTGCGCCCCCATGAGATGACATGTAGGCCCCCAGCAAATCTCTACAGAGTTTGCTCCCGGAGGTGTAAAACGGAAATTCGTGTAGAAAGACGCTACACCCCACACCTCATTGATAGTGACGTGGCGGGAGCTGGCTACCTCTTCTACCGCCTCCTCGGGGATGTACCCCAAGTCGTCTAATACGGCGTGCAGAGACGATAAGACGTTGATGTTAGTCTTGGTTTGGGCGTTGATAGCCGCGCGGATTCGTAACCTGAGGTCCTCACTTAGGGAGGTCAAAAGCGGCGTCTCCAGACTCGATAAATTTATCACGATCTAGGATAAAGGGCCTCCCCTCGTAACGCAACCTCAGAGGGACTCGTCAGAGCCTTCCAATTCCACCAATATGGACTCAACTTGCGACCTAAAAGAAAGAATGTCTCTTGCAACTACTTCCCATACCAGGGCCAGGTCAACGTTAAAGTATTCATGCACCAACCGGTTTCTCATAGCCACTATTTCTTGCCACGGTATTCCGGGATGTGCATCACGCAGCCAGTTTGATATTTGCCTGGTTGCTTCACCGATGACGCCGATATTCCAGATAACGGCATTCTGCTGAAGTTCAGATTCGTAAAACTGGTCGCGGCCAGCTTTTGTAAAAGATTCGATCCGACCTATGGCTTCTAGGATGTGTCGAAGGTATACACGGTTGTCCTTGTCCTCATCTTTCACAGGGGCGTCGCTTCATTCAGGATTCGGTCTCGTAAGTGAGGACTCAGTCCTGATTCTGTGACCACATCTACCCTGATATTTAGAAGGCTCTCCAGGTCGATTAAAAGACCGCTGAGATCCAAGAGACTTCTACCCTCGTCCATGTCCACAAGGAAATCGATATCACTGCCGGCTCTAGCTTGGCCACGTGCCACAGAGCCAAACACACGAATATTTCTAGCGCCGCGTTTACTCGCCAACGCCAATATTTCGTCGCGACGTGCTTGGAGATCGGCTTTCGTTACCATTCCCTGATTGTATCCTTTGTAGATATTTAAGCCAAATCTTCCATCACCAGTTCAGCTACCTCGTTGCCCATGCGCACGCTGTAGTTGGTGCCCCTGTCTTCTGGATATATCTGGGTAGTGTTGGCAAGGTACAGGCCCTTGAAAGGCGTTCTGTGGTCTGGAATCTGAGATGCGTAGTTTATGCCTACTATGGGCTGTGCAGCGCCTACGCGGTGATGGTAACTCTCTTCAATCCAGGAAGGGTCGAAATCAGGGTTAATCTTCTTCAGGTGCGGCATGTAGGCGTCCAGCAGTTCCTGCTTGTCCATCTTGTACATGGGATTCTCTATGGTCAGATAATTGGACAGGTAGACGACGTGTTTCCCTCCGTAGTGACTCGGATCAATTAGATTGGTGTGCTCAACAACGGCGACGAAGGGAATGGATCGGTCGGCAACGTTCAGCCAGTAGACGTGGGATAGGGGACGGTCCAGCACCAGAATCAGCAGCACGGCGCCCAGGTAACGGGCGTTGTTGAGTTTGTCCAGATACTCTCCTTGAAGTTCGGGAACTAGCTTGGGAAATAGGTACGAGGGTGTGGTGGCGATGATCGCGTCGAAGCTCTGGTCGGACGCTTCATTGCCCTCGGTGCTTACCCTTAGCCCTGTGGCGCGCTCGTCCTCCACCAGCACACGCTCAACCGACGCAGAGAGGTGTACCTCGCCGCCCTGCTCTCGGATCTTGTCCGCCAGCACCTCGAAGATTTCCTCGAAGCTGCCGATTGGGTATCCCAACATCTCCTTTATCAGGCTCTTGCTGCGGGACCTGACGCGGGTCTGTATCTTGCCCAATACCCAGACCATGCCCACCTGTTTGTAGAACTCTTCGCCGAACTTGCCTCTGAGCATTGGCTGCCAGAAACCCTCGTGCCCTTTGCGTCCGATGTGTTTGCTCAACCACTCGTCAGCCGTAACGCCTTCGTATTTGCTGTAGTTCGTTTGTCTTTGTAAGTACAACGTTGTAAGGCCAAGCCGAATGCGATCGATGAGACTCAAAGGCTTGAACTTCAGCAAGTCCAGAGGCGTTACGAAGTTGTAAATGCGCCCATCGTGCATTGTGCCTACGGTGGACTCGATCCACCGTATCTGATGACCCAGGCCTATCTCTTTCACGAGGTCAATAATGTGGGTATCGCTGGTGAACCAGTGGTGGTAACCCTTCTCCAGCTTGGCGTCGCCCACCATGAAAGTGGAAGCCTGTCCGCCAATAAAGGGCGCCCGTTCGTACACGGTGACGTGGTGACCCTGTTTGCCCAGGTGATAGGCGGCGGCTAATCCGGCAGCGCCAGCGCCCACAATGCCGATATTCAAGAAAATCTCCTATCTTCGGCTGAATTAACCGGCGTTTGCCCCGCTACCGTTGAGGTAGTTTGCGGGTTGGATTCTGCAATTACTTCTGGCACCTGACCGGCCCTGGTTAGCTTTCTCAACGAGATGTGGCCTGTCCACAGGAAGACCTGTCCTAGCAGAATCATCGGCAGCAGCAGCGTGGCGTGGACTAGAGCCGCGAATCCGCCAGCCACCGACCTGTCCACGGAAGCCTGAGGCAGCAAGACCAGCGTTTCTCTGGTGATAAGCTCGAAAATGCCTATGCCTCCCGGCGCGGCGGGGATCGAAGCGCCTATGTTGGCGATGGCAGTAACCAGAATCATGCCTATGGCCATCTGGCCAAGGCCTGGGAAGGCGAGATTCATGTCGAACGAGAACGCTACCAAGAGGAACAGGAGGGCCTCCAGTAGCCAGATAGGAATCGAGGCTAGAAGAAGCTTGGCAATCACGCGAGGACTGCGCATGGGTTCCAGGCCCTGCAAGAAGTAGTCGATCAAGCTGCGAATTGGCGCCTCGAACCGTTCGGGTAGAGGGCGAACAAGTTTCATCGATACTTCTCTTGTTCGTCCGGGAAATGCTGCGAACAGGATGAGAGTGCCGAATGCCACGATGAACGGCAAGCTGAACGCTACCACAATGAATGGCCAGGCTCGATCGGCCTTGTCGCCGAATGCCTCAGCCAGACCGGACAAGGGGGTGAACAGCGCGATAATAGCTATGAAGAACAGCAAAATCAGAGCGTCGAGAACGTGCTCGATGAAGATAGTCATTAGGGCAGCCGCTTTGCTGACGCCCTCTCTCTCGGCGACGTAGTAACTTCGCACTAACTCGCCCAGTCGCATTGGCAAGAGATTGTTCGCCATATAGCCGATGGTCACGACGGGAAACAGCCGCCTGGTGGTGGTAGGCTTCATGTGATACAGCAGCATGCGCCACCGAATTGTGCGGAACAGCACGGACACCTGGTAGGCGATAATCGCGGGTATCAGGTAAATGTAATTGGCTCCGGCAAGGGCGCTCACCATGTCTCCCACGTCGATGGTGACGATGAACAGCGCCAATAAGATGGCGCTAAGCCCGATGCCTATCCAGAATTTGCTCGATGAGATCAAATCTTACCCCTAGAAAAACCTTAGCACACCCTATGGCCACGTGGAACGCCAAATATTGGCCGCCATTGGCTGGTTATGAGAGGCGAAATCCGGTGGGGTTAAACGAAAGATGTTTTTAGACCCTACGGCAGGAGCCTCAAGAGCCATTATCGGAGTCGATCGTTCGAGGGAAGCCGGGCTGCCTATAGAGGTAGGCATCCTCGCTACCGATGCGGTCGAACACGCCTTCTCGGTTCAACCAGTAGTCCATCACCCGTCGCCAGGACTCGCGATCGACAGTGGCGCTGAAAAACTTCGACGGAGTGACGGAGCGATAGGTACTCTCTGGGAACCACCACCTGTGTTTAATAAGCTTTGCTTCGTCGAAATCTTGCTTGAGTATCTCGTCGGCTTCAGCCTGATTCTTGGTATGCACGAGGACCATAGGTGAATCAGGAACCTCGGTTAGCGGTGTGTTTTCGTAGGCAGGGTAATTGACCTTCGTATAGTCCCGAAGGTACCAGGCCCACGGCCACGTGTAGC